>Ga0194113_10007011_pt1 | contig 14157 bp, 6 predicted proteins | sample TA2MahC200mmetaG_FD_146193 | JGI IMG/M metagenome (GOLD analysis project Ga0194113, IMG submission 146193) | Freshwater microbial communities from Lake Tanganyika, Tanzania - TA2015017 Mahale Deep Cast 200m | ecosystem: Environmental > Aquatic > Freshwater > Lake | place: Tanzania: Lake...
CGCCTGCCAGCCGTCGTCGAACTCCTGCCGGAACATGCCATGCTCGTAACGCAGGCCGTGCCCATACGCGGCGTAGCCCAACGCAGCCAGGGAATCGAGATAGCAGGCCGCCAGCCGACCCAAGCCCCCGTTACCCAACCCGGCATCGGGCTCGACGTTTGCAAGGCTTTCCCCGTCCGCGCAGGGCCACCCGGCGGCCTTGCCAAAATCGGCGGCGACCCCCAGCGCCAGCAGGTTGTTCTTCAATAGACGGCCAATGAGGAACTCCAGGGATAGATAGTGGACGATCTTCTCGTCCCCATCGGGAGCCATCCCACCCCGCTTCTCCAAGGCGATCTCGCGCAAGGCCAGGCAGGCGCAAACCCACTGGTCATATTCCGTGGCTTCGCCCTTGCGCTTTCCCCGCGCGGACATCAGGAACCTCTGCATGCGCCGGTCCAACGATTCCTGCGCCTTGCCCCGGGGCACGACTCCATTCTGCTTTGACTTCCCGCTCATGTTGACACCTCCTTACCCGGCTTCCTTTCGCCCCCGAGCCACTTCGTCAGCATCGCCGCCAGCGCCTTGGCCGAAATCGGCTTGGCGATGTAGTCGTCCATCCCCGCCTCCAGGCACTTCTCCCGGTCGCCCTGCATGGCATGCGCCGTCATGGCGACAATTGGAATGCGACGCCCTTCATTCTGACCCCTGACGCCTGACTCCTGACTCCTGATCCGCCGCGTCGCCTCCAGCCCGTCCATCTCGGGCATCTGGATGTCCATCAGGACCAGGTCGTAGCGTTCGCGTTCCAGCGCGGCGATGGCCTCGGCGCCGGTGCCGACCGTGTCGGTCCGCACACCCAGTTTCTTCAAGACGCCCTCGGCGACCAGCCGGTTAACCTCGTTATCCTCCGCCAGCAGAATCCGCGACGCACGAAGAAAGTCGGCATTGCAGCCGATGCCCTTTTTCTCCGGCGCATCCCCCCCGTCACGCTCGAAGCCAACGGTGAACCAGAAGGTTGCGCCCCGCCCCTCTTCCGATTCGACCCCGATCTTGCCGCCCATCAGCTCCGTCAGTTGCCGCGAGATCGCCAGCCCCAGCCCCGTGCCGCCGAACCGCCGCGTGCTGGACGGATCAATCTGGCTGAACTTGGCAAACAACAGATCCTGTTTGTCCGCCGGAATCCCAACCCCCGTGTCGCTCACCGTAAAACGCAGGCGAACGCTCTGCTCTCCGACCTCCGACCTCTGATCTCCGGCTTCCGTCTCCCGCTCCACGCGCACCGTGATCTCGCCCTTCTCCGTGAACTTCACGGCGTTGCCCGCCAGATTCACCAGGATCTGCCGCAGGCGGATCGGGTCGCCGCACAGCCGGTCGGGCACCTCCGGTGCCGCCGCGCAGATGAATTCAATGCCTTTCTGCTGCGCCCGCAACGCCAGCGGGGCCACGGCTTCGTCGAGCAGTGTGCGCAGGCTGAAGTCGCTCCGGTCGAGCGTCAGCTTGCCGGCCTCCATCTTGGAGAAGTCGAGGATGTCGTCCAGCAGGGCCAACAGGGATTCGGCGCTATTCATGGCCGTCTCGGCGAGCCGCCGCTGCTCGTCGTTCAGCTCCGTGTCGAGCAACAGGCCGGTCATGCCGATGACCCCGTTCATCGGCGTGCGGATCTCGTGGCTCATGTTGGCCAGGAACTCGCTCTTCGCATGATTCGCCGCCTCGGCGCGGAGGCGGCTTTCCCTCAATTCCACCTCCGCGCGATGGCGTACGCTGATGTCGCGGAGCAACACGATGGCACCGGGCCGACCCCGCAAGCGCGACGTCACGACATCGATGGGGAATCGCGTTCCGTCGCGTTTTATGCCGACAGCCGTTCCCATATGGAACCCGACTCCATCCAGTGTCGCGCGAACGCCGGCTGTTTGTTCCTCGGGCGGGCGGTCGTAGAGCGTGTCCGTCTTTCGCCCGATGATCTCATCGCCATCGTAGCCGAACATCGGTTTCACGGAGGGGTTGCACATCGTGATCGTCCGGTCCGGGGCGATGACCAGCAGGGTGTCCGGTGTGATGGCGGAGACGATCCCGCGAAGGTCGTCCTCCTGGCGAACGGCCGCGCGCCACTGACGATGGGCCGCCCACATCAGCAGCAGCAGCCAGAAGAAAAGGGCGTTGGTGAGCCATTGCTCGACCGGCAGATCGGTGTAGCCGGACGCCAGACGCCTGACCCCCTGGCTCAGGTGGATGGAAAGCCGGTACGCGGCCAAGGTCAAGGCGATGAGAATGCTCAACCACAATTGCCGATGCTCCCTCCGGTCAAGAGGCGCGGCCGAGCAACCCGACTTCCGGCTTTCAGTCATTGCATGACCTCCCCGAGCTTCGCCGCCAAATCCGCCTTCGAGAACGGTTTCTGGATGAAATGCACGCCTTCGTCCAGCACGCCGTGGTGGGCGATGACGTCGGCGGTGTAGCCCGACATGAAGAGGCGTTTGAGGCCGGGATGGATGGATATGAGGTTCCTGGCCAGGTCGCGGCCGTTCATCTCCGGCATCACCACATCGGTCATAAGCAGGTGGATCGGACCGGTGTGTTCGCGGGCCAGACGGATGGCCTCGCCCGGGGTCCCGGCCGCGATCACGGTGTAGCCCATTCCTTTCAGCATCAACCCGGTCGACTTGAGGATCGCCGACTCGTCCTCCACCAGCAGGACCGTTTCATGGCCGCGCGCGACCGGTTCTTCGGAAGCTTTCTCCGCCGGCCGGTCCGTCCTGGCGGCGTGGCGCGGCAGGTAGATCCTGAAGGTCGTGCCCTGACCCGGCTCGCTGTAGACGTTGATGAAGCCCTGGTTCTGCTTGACCGCGCCGTACACCGAGGCCAGGCCCAGGCCGGTGCCCTTGCCCAGCTCCTTGGTGGTGAAGAAGGGCTCGAAGAGATGGCGGAGGGTCTCCGCGTCCATGCCGCAGCCGTTGTCGCTCACCGCCAGCAGGACGTACTCGCCGGGCACGAACCCGGCGTGTTCGGCGCAATAGGCTTTGTCAAACGCGACCGCGCCCGTCTCGATGGTGACCTTGCCCACGCCGGCGATGGCGTCCCGGGCATTGACGCAGAGATTAGCCAGGATCTGGTCGAGTTGGGAGGGGTCCATGCGGACCGGCGCGAGGTTCCCCCCGGGCAGCCAGGCCAGATCAATGTCCTCGCCGATGAGCCGCCGCAGCAGCTTGAGCATGCCCTCCACGGTCTCGTTGAGGTCAATGACTTTCGGGGCCACGGTCTGTTTGCGGGCAAAGGTCAGCAGTTGGCGCGTCAAGGCGGCGGAACGTTGGGCGCACTTCTGGACTTCCTGCAGGCACTCCCGCGCCGGGCTTTCCGGTGGCAGATCCTCCAGCGCCAGCGCCGTGTTGCCCAGGATCGCCTGGAGCATGTTGTTGAAGTCGTGCGCCACGCCCCCGGCCAGCCGGCCCACGGACTCCATCTTCTGGGCCTGGGTGAGTTGGGACTGGAGTTTCTCCTTCTCCTTCTCGGCCTGTTTGCGTTCGGAGATGTCACGCACGAAGCTCTGCACGCGCCCCTCGCCCTCGCGCGAAATCACACGGGCACTGACGCTGACATGCAACGGCGTGCCATCCTTGCGCCGATGAACGCCTTCGAAGAGCAGCGTGCCCTCCTCAATAAGTGTCGCCATGCGTCCTGGCATGGTGGCCGCCTCCTCCGGGGAATCGATCAACTGCAGACCGCCGGCGAGCAGTTCCTCGCGGCTGTAGCCCGTCTGACGGCAGGCGTTCTCGTTCAGGTCCGTAATGATGGCCCCGGAAATCGTGGATGTAGAAGGCGTCATTGAGGTGCTTCACAATGCTTCGGTAGCGAGCTTCCTGACGCTGGAGCATCTCCTCGGCCCGCTTGCGCGCCAACGCCACGCCGATACTGGCCGCGATCCCCTCGAAGAAGCGTATCATCTCCGCAGTGAGACAACCCTTGCGGCGGTCATTGAGCTGCAACAGACCGATAATCTCATGGCCGCTGCGAATGGGCATGAGAGCAACCGACTGGAAACCGGCATGGATGCAGCGGTTCCTCGGATGAAGCCTGGGCTCCTGATCGGGCGGAATATCGAGCAGCGGCATTGAATCGTTCGTCCAGAAACTGCCGCCCGGTGTGAAGAGCGGATTGGATGGGTCTGTCTTCTCCGATAGAACCAGGCCGCAAGTGCACTCCAGAGAGACTCTGCCGTCCTTGCCCCGGCAAATACCGCCATCGCGCCCGCGCTCGACCAGCGAGTTCTCGGCGAGAAGGAACTCCTCGGAGAATCCGTTCTGGACAAAATAGGGGTAATCTTCGTCCTTGCGCAGCCGGATGCCCACCGCATCGAAGCCTGTCTCGCGCTTGATAGCGCCCAGTATGCGGTCGATGGCATCCGGAAACGGAACAGCCTCATTAAGTATGCCCAGTATCTCCGCCGCCAGCCCCTGGCGCCCCTCCGCCCGCTTGCGTTCGGTGATGTCGCGGGTCACGCCCACGATACTCAGCAGCTCGCCGCGCTGGTCCCGCACAGGTGTGGCGGAGAATTCCACCCACAACTCCCGCCCGTCCTTGTGGCGCACTTTGTTCACCGCCGAGTCGCTGCCGGAATCCGTCTTGCTGCGGAGTCTGTCGAAGAGATCCGTCACAACATCCAGATAGCCCGGCTGGACGAAAACGCCCCAATCCAGCGACTCCCACTCCTGCAAGGTGTAGCCAAAGAGATGTTCGGTGGAGGGCGACAGGTAGGTGAAACGCAGTCCGGCGTCCATCACCCAGATGCTGTCGGATGTGTGGTCGGCAATAAGCCGGTATCTCGCCTCGCTCTCCCGCAGGGCCTCCTCCGCTTGCTTGAACTCCGTGACATCCGGAAACACGACGACCCCGGCCACGATCTCGCCTTGGGCATTGCGCACCGGGGCGGCATTGGCCAGGACGTGCCGAGGTTCGCCATCGCCGCGGCGGATGATCACTTCCTGGTTCTTGACGGTCTCCCCTTTGAGAATCGCGCGCGACAGCGGCAGATCCTCCGGCGCCACGGGAGTTCCGTCTGGCCAGAAGGTGAGCCAGCGACGGGGATGCAGTTCGGCCGGGATGCCTGTCAACGGCTCGGCACTCTCACCGCGGATGCCCAAGGCGGCGGGATTGGCCACTCGGATCGTCACATCGGGCGCATCGGCGATCAACATTCCCGCGGGGGTCTGTTCGATGGCGGCCTGGAGCAGGGCCATGGTTCGCGCGAGTTCTTGCTCGGCCCGCTTGCGCTCGGTGATGTCCTCGAAGGCGACGCCGACCATGTTGCCGGGCAGCGGGAACGCGCGCACGGAGAATGACGCCAGCAACACGCGGTCGTCTCCATACGACAGGTCCTCGAAAGTGATGGCGGTCTGGCTGCGCACCACTTCGGCGTAGCGCTGCGGGACGCCCTGGGCCCGCAAGCCGGGGAAGTTCTCGTCGAGCGTCTTGCCCACCACGTCTTCCGGCCCGAGGCCGATCAAGGTCTTGACCGCCGGGTTGGCATACACCATGCGCAGTGTCCGGTCGTCGGAAAGGTCCTCGATGCGATACAGCATCAGGCCGACCGGGACGTTCTCGGTGATCAACTGCGCCTTTCGCAACTCCTCGCGCTGGCGGTATTCCACGGTGACATCGCGGAAGACCAGCACCGCGCCGGAGACCTTGCCCGAGGCGTCGCGGATGGGCGCGCAACTGTCGGCGATCTGATGCTCCGCGCCGTCTTTGGCGATGAGCGCCGTGTGGTTGGCCAGGCCCACAACCACGCCCTCGCGGAGGGCGCGGAAGACCGGGTTTTCCGCCGCTTCGCGGGTGTTGGCGTTGACGATGCAAAACACCTCGCCCACGGGCTTGCCGGCCGCCGCGGCGGTGGTCCAGCCGGTGAGCGCTTCGGCCGCCGCGTTGAGGCTCACCACCGCGCCCGCCGCGTCGCAGGCGATCACGCCATCGGCGATGGAGCGCAGCGTGGCCGCAAGATGCTCCTCGCTGGCGCACAAGACCTCCTCCGCCCGCTTGCGCTCGGTGATGTCCTGAAAGGTGCAGGCGAACTGCCCCGGGGCGGGACGATAGGCGGTCACTTCAAAATGCTTTCCGAGGTCGGCGCTGTGGTTCATGAATTGAACCGGTTCGCCGGTGAGCGCCACCTTGCCGTATGTTTCGATCCAGTGCCGCTCGGTGCCGGGCAGAACTTCCAGGACGGTGCGGCCGGCGATGTCCCCGGCCTTCAGTCCGGTCATACGTTCGAATGCCGGGTTGACGGCCAGGAAGCGGTAATCCACCGGCGTTCCGTCCGTATCGAGGATGATCTCGTGCAGGGCGAAGCCGTCCAGCATTTCGCGGAACAGGGCCTGGTATTTCTGTTCGGCCTTGCGGTGCGCGGTGATGTCGCGGCTGATCGAGAGCACGGAAGACACCGCGCCCTGCGCGTCCCGTTCAGGAAGGATCCGCCAGTTGAAGATGACGGGGCCGGCCTTGCCCTCGAACGTAAACTCGGTCTCGAAGGGCTGGCCGCTGTCGAACACCTGCCGGATGGCATCCTCCCAGAACCGGCACTGCGCCTCGGGAAAGCCCAGTTCGGCGTGGGTCTTGCCGATGAACTGCGCGGCCTCCATGTCCACCGTTTCGCGGACATTGTCGGAGACGAACAGATGCCGCCCCTCCCGGTCGAAACGCATCACGATGTCGGGCAAGCCATCTACCAGCGCCCGGTGGGTTTCCTCACTCTCGCGCAGCTCGCGGGTGCGCGCTTCGAGCAGGTCCTCGGACCTTAGAAGGGTGCGCTCGCGGCGGGCTCGGGCGCACAGCTCGACCAGCGTCTCCGGCAGGAACGGCTTGTGCAGGCAGGCCGCGGCCCCGCGTTTCATCCAGTCCAGTGCTCGCCCGGGTGACGGGTCGCCGCTGATCAGCACGCAGGCACACCCGGGTTGGTCGGTCCGGAACGCATCGAGCAAGCTGTCGCCCGTTCCGTCCGGAAGGTAGTAGTCAAGCACGGCCACATCATAGGGCGCCAGGGCAAAGGCATCCCTGGCTTCGCGAAGGGTGGCCGCGGCATCCGCCTGGTAGCCATGGGCGGCCAGGGCCTTGCAGAGCAAGTGCGCCAGGTCCGCGTCGTCCTCGACAATCAGCACCCGGGGCCGGGGGCGCGCCACTTTTCCCAAAAGCAGCGCCCTGACGTTGGCGACGAACGTCTTCCCGTTCACGGGCGCGGGCAGAAAGGCGTCGGCCCCGGCGTCGGTGGCGATGCGCTCGGGGTGGTCCCCGGCAAAGGTGGCCGAGACAACCAGGATGGGAACCTTGTTGAAAGCGGCGTACTCGGGCGAGCGCAGCAGGCGGCAGAACCGCCAGCCGTCGAGACCCGACATGTAGAGGTCGGTGACGACGATGTCGGGCGGGGCTTCGGGATTCATGGCGGCCAGCGCCGCCTCGGCCCCGGCAAAAGGCAGGGGCTCGAGGCCCGCCTTGCGCGCCAGCGCGCACAGAACGTTGAGCTGGGTCGTATTGTCGTTGACCACCACGGCCGTCGCCTTGTTCTTGTTTTCGCTCATGGCGTTACCTCTCTGGAACTGAACCACGGATGAACACGGATGGACACAGATAATGAAAGGCGCGGCCCCATCCGTGTTCATCCGTGGTTCTCATGGCGCCATTCCTTTCTGTGTCCATCCGTTGTCCGTGGTTCCACTTCAAGTCTCCATTTTTCGGGCCAATTCCGGATACAGCTTCTTTATGCACTCCGGGCAAATCCCGTGGCTGAACTTGGCCTCGCTGTGGTTGCGGACATAGACCTCGACCTGCTGCCAGAACCCGGTGTCGTCGCGAATCTTCTTGCAGCTCGCGCAGATGGGCACAATGCCGCGCAGGGTCTTGATCTCGGCCAGCGCCCGTTGCAGTTCCCCGATCTTCCCGGCCAGGGCGTCCTGCGCCTCCACCAGGCGGCGGCCCACCTCGACGCGGGCGCGCAGCTCGCCCACGTCGAAGGGCTTGGCCAGGTAGTCGTTGGCCCCGGCGTCCAGCCCGGCGACGATCTCCGCCTTGTCCGTCTTGGTGGTGAGCATGAGGATGTAGGGCGGCCGGTCGCTTTCCACGGCGCGGATCCGGCGCAGGACTTCCAGCCCGTCCATCTCCGGCATCATCCAGTCGAGGATGACCAGCCGGGGCGCGTCCGGTTGCTGGAGCGCTTCCCAGGCTTCGAGGCCGTTGACGGTCTCCACCGGCTCGTGCCCGGCTTTCCTCAGCACCGCCGCCAGCATGCCGCGGCTGGTCAAATCGTCTTCGGCGATCAGGATGCGCATGGGGAACCCCCTGGATCAGTATTCATTCTGACGCCTGACTTCTGAATACAGGCTTTCAACTCTGCAAACGAGATTGCCAGTTCACCCATCCGCGCGTTCATGCGCTCCAGGTCTCCTGCCTTGCCCGCCTGCTCCAGTTCGAAGGCCAGCGCCCGCAGGGCCTCGCCGCCGATGCTGCCGGCCGCGCCCTTGATGGTGTGGGCCTGCCGCTCGGCCCCGGCCGCGTCACCGGCCTCCAGATAGCCCCGCAGGACCTCGATCTGCCGGGGTATATCCTCCAGGAACCCTCGAAGAGTCGTTTCGGCCAGCGCCTCGTCGCCCATCAGCCGCTCCAGCATCCCCGCCCGGTCCCAGACGGCAATCTTTTTGCCGCGAGACCTGTCCACATCCATCTTCTTCTCCCCCCCATCTTCGTCCCGATCCTCGTCTATCCCATCTTCCCGATTCGACGACGATCGAGACAACGATCGGGACGAAGATTTCTTCACTTGGCCATTGGATATTCCGTGTTGGCTATTGGATATTGATTCCTCCCCATCCTTCATCCATCCGCCTTCATCCTTTCTTGCCGGCAGCCATTTCGCCAGCATGTCCGCCAGCGCCTTGGGCGAGACCGGCTTGGCGATATAGTCGTCCATCCCCGCCTCGATGCACTTCTCCCGGTCGCCCTGCATGGCATGCGCCGTCATGGCGATGATGGGAAGGCGGCGCCCTTCATGCTGACTTCTGGCTTCTGACTTCTGACTCCTGATTCTTCTCGCCGTCTCCCGCCCGTCCATCACAGGCATCTGGATATCCATCAGAACCAGGTCGTAGCGTTGTTTCTCCAACGCGGCGATGGCCTCGACGCCGGTGCCGACCGTATCGGTTCGCACGCCCAGTTTCTTCAGGATGCCCTCGGCGACCAGCCGGTTAACCTCGTTGTCCTCGGCCAGGAGGATGCGCGGCGCATCGGAATGGACGGGCGCGGAAGCGGAGACCGGCGTCGTCGTCACGGACGAAGACGCAGCCCGGGCGGCGATCGCTTCGTGCAGGGCGTCGAAGAGCGTTGAGGCGCGCACCGGTTTGGGCAACCAGGCGTTGACTCCGGCCTGCTTGAAGAGCTTGCTCTCGCCGACGTTCCCCATCGAGGTCAGCAGGATCAGCCGCATCGCCGCATGGGCGGGCTCGTGCCGGATGACTTGCGCCAGCGCCAGGCCATCCATGCCCGGCATCTGCATGTCCAGAATCGCCGCGCGGAAGGCGATCCCTTCTTCCTGCGCTTTGCGCAAGACCGCGAGGGCGGACGGGCCGTCTTCTGCACACTGAACACGGAAGCCCCAGGCCCGGAGCTGCGTCATCAGCACCTGCCGGTTCGTCTCGTTGTCATCCACCACGAGGATACGTGCGCCATGAATATCCACTGGCGCGGTTGCCGCCCGGACGCCGGATTCGCTTCCGTCCAAGGCTTCTTCCTTCCCGCCCCGGTCCAGCCGGAGCGTGAACCAGAATGTCGTGCCCCGGCCTTCTTCCGAATCCACCCCGATCTCACCGCCCATCAGTTCCGTCAGTTGCCGTGCAATCGCCAACCCCAGCCCCGTGCCGCCAAACCGCCGTGTGCTGGACGTATCCACCTGGCTGAACTTCGCAAACAGCAATTCCCGCTTGTCCGTCGGAATCCCAATCCCCGTGTCGCTCACCGAAAAACGAAGACGTATTTGAGACTGATCCGTCCGATCCGACGGATCCTCTGCGTCGGCAAGACTCACCCGCACCGCGATCTCTCCGCGCTCGGTGAACTTCACCGCGTTGCCCGCCAGGTTCACCAGAATCTGTCGCAGGCGGAGCGGATCGCCGCACAGCCGGTCCGGTACATCCGGCGCCGCGGCACAGATAAACTCGATTCCCTTCTCCTGCGCCCGCAGGGCCAGCGGAGCCACGGTTTCGTCGAGCAGCTTGCGCAAACTGAACTCGCTTTCATCGAGCGTCAGCTTGCCGGCCTCCATCTTGGAGAAGTCGAGAATGTCATCCAGCAGGGCCAACAGCGATTCGGCGCTGCTCATCGCTGTCTCGGCAAAACGGCGCTGTTCGGCGTTCAGCGCCGTATCGAGCAACAGGCCGGTCATGCCGATGACCCCGTTCATCGGCGTACGGATCTCGTGGCTCATGTTGGCCAGGAACTCGCTCTTCGCCCGATTCGCCGCCTCGGCTTTCTCGGCCAGCACGTTTGCCCGGCCCATGGCATCATTCAACTTGCGGTTCGTATCCAGCAGTTCCTGTTCGGCCCGCTTGTGCCGGGTGACATCCTGAAGCATCACCAGATACCCGGTGATCTCGCTCCCGTCCGTTTGGAGCGTCAGGGAACGCAACTGCCATATCTGGTTCCGCAGAATCACATTCCGTTCCCCGTTGGCGCCGACGTTGCCGGCGTCGGGACTCCGGTGAACGTTCGAGACACCCTCCACGCAGTCCCGATGGAAGTCAGGATCGCGGAGTATCCGGCCGCCGACGGGATTCGCGTTGACGATGCGCCCCTGCCGGTCAAGCACGAACAGCGCATCCGGCAACTGTCGGAACAGGGCATCCAGTGCATGGGGAAAGGCATCGAAAAGCCCCGCGCGAAATACGCCGTGGAAGATCAGCAATCCCATGGCCGCGAATCCCACCGGGGTCAGGTCCAGGAATCCTCCGGGCTTGAACCCCAGGACGTAGATGATGTTGACGGGAAAGGAGAGCGCGGCACCGGCCAGGACATAGCCGACCCGTTTGCGGTCCATCCCGCGTACCCGGTACAACAGCCGTGCCAGCAACGCCACCGCGGCGCCCACGCACAGATAGGAATAAACCAGATGAAGCCACCAGAGAGGTCCCGGCGTCAGCACTTGATGGAAAAAACCGCCGAACTCGCCCTGGCGCACATCCGAATAGAACAGACGATGCTGTGGATTGGTGGCCACGAGCCCAACCACCACGCACGGGATCAGAAAGAGCAGGACGCCACGCCACCGCGTCAGGAAGCACCCTTTGCCCGCGTAGGTGACGGCAAAGCCAAGCAGGCATACCGGCACGATTGTCAGCCCGACATAGGCAACGCTGGTGGTCCAGCGCATCGCCGCCAGACTGCGCATGCCCAGTTCGACGGCATACGCCAGCGACCAAACCGAGACGCCACCCGTCAGCGCCGCCATCCATGCTGCCGACGGCATGGCTTCGCGACGCCGCCAGGCGCACACAGTCAACGCGAGGCTGATTGCCCCCGCCAGCCAGATCGAGAGGATGGCCAACCACAACATGCTTCACCATTTCCAGAGGGGGAAAGCGATCCACGCTTCCCAGTAGGAGTCCATATAGGCCAGGGTGTTGCGCGCCGACTCCAGATGCCAATAGCGCAGTTCGACGAATATGGGGATCGGCAGCACGCCGTTCTCGTAATCCGTCATCCCGTCGTACCCGACCGCCAGCTTGCCCCAGAGGTAGTCTTTGCCGGAGGCGTCGCGGACGCCGTCGGTCCTGCCCGCGCTTTCCTCACGGTACCATGCGCCGGCCGTGCCGGTCAGCCGTTTGCCCAGCCAATACGTTTTCAAGTCCAGTTCATGCGTCATGTACCGGCCCGGGGTGTGGCGCACGCTGACAACCCCCTCGCCGGGCCGGAATATGTCCCGGCTGCCTTCCAGGGGATATTGCAGTTCAAAACGGTAGTTCAGGCTCGCATTCGACCATAATTTGAAATCCACAACATGATTGAAGAGCGCGGCCTCGCTCTCGCGGGTGCCGACATTCAGCTTTTCCGTGTTGTGCGAGAAGTCGGTTGCCGTCTCACAGGTCCGCCACCCGGCCCCTGCCGTCCCGGTCCAGCGGGGCGTCTCTAAATACTGATGGTAGAGCCAGACATGCGCGTCTCCCCATCCGTCGCCCTTGAGCGTCTCAGCGCGAATTCCCATCGCCTCCAATTGCCCGAGGATCGCGTGATCCAGTGGCGGCGGCGCATGTACATCCACGCGCTGGCGAACCTCGCCGCGGAAATAGGGAAGCTGCAGGTGCAGCGTGGTCCGGGGCGTCAATCCGGCGTAGAGATCGAGGACAGTGAAGTTATAGTCTGCCTCATAACGGCCCGCGATCAGATCGGCGCCGAGGGCGGCGTTGATCTGGTCCACCAGTTCGGCGCCGATCGGAGCGGCGTGCCGGCTGTTGTCCCAGGCCCTCCGGTATTCGAGCGGGGCAAAGGTAACCGCTACGGCCCCCACTCCCTCCGGCACCACCTGCGCCGAACCGGCGAGGGCCGCAAGGGGTGCAATCCCCCACGGTAGCATCCAACCCAAAACAAAACTTAAGCCGATTCTGCGGTACGCAAGCAGTCCGTATCCTCGCCGATCATCCACCTCTCGCCCTAAAAACGCGAATTGCATGACTATCGAACGCTTCATGTCTTTGCCCTTTCTTCGAGTTGCTGGTCCCCCATCCACTTCGCCAGCATATCCGCCAACGCCTTGGGGGAGACCGGCTTGGCAATGTAGTCGTCCATCCCCGCCTCGATGCACTTCTCCCGGTCGCCCTGCATGGCATGCGCCGTCATGGCGATGATGGGAAGGCGACGCCCTCCATGCTGACTCCTGACTCCTGACTCCTGACTCCTGATTCTTCTCGTGGCCTCCAGCCCGTCCATCACGGGCATCTGGATGTCCATCAGGACGAGGTCGTATCGCTCCCTCTTCAACGCGGCGATGGCCTCGGCGCCGGTGCCGACCGTATCGGTCCGCACACCCAGTTTCTTCAAGATGCCCTCGGCGACCAGCCGGTTAACCTCGTTGTCCTCGGCCAGCAGGATGCGCGGCGCATCGGGACGGACGGGCGCGGAAGCGGAGACCGGCGGCGTTGTCGCGGCCGACGGCGGGATCCGGGCGGCGAGCGCCTCGTGCAGAATGTCAAAGAGCGTCGAGGCGCGCACCGGTTTGGGCAACCAGGCGTTGAGCCCGGCCTGCTTGAAGCGCTTGCTCTCGCCTGCGTTGCCCATTGAGGTCAGCAGGATCAGCCGCATCGCCGCATGGGCGGACTCGTGGCGGATGACCTGCGCCAGCGCCAGGCCATCCATGCCCGGCATCTGCATGTCGAGAATGGCCGCGCGGAAAACGATCCCTTCTTCCTGCGCTTTGCGCAAGACCGCGAGAGCGGACGGGCCGTCTTCTGCACACTGAACACGGAAGCCCCAGGACTGGAGCTGCGTCATCAGCACCTGCCGGTTCGTATCGTTGTCGTCCACCACGAGGATACGCGCGCCACGAATATCCACCGGCGCGGTTGCCGCCCGGACGCCGGATTCGCTCCCGTCCAAGGCTTCTTCCTCTCCTCCCCTGTCCAGCCGGAGCGTGAACCAGAATGTCGTGCCCCGGCCTTCTTCCGAATCCACCCCGATCTCACCGCCCATCAGTTCCGCCAGTTGCCGCGCAATCGCCAGACCCAGCCCCGTGCCGCCAAACCGCCGCGTGCTGGACGAATCCACCTGGCTGAACTTCCCGAACAACAGATCCTGTTTGTCCGCCGCAATGCCAATCCCCGTGTCGCTCACCGAAAAACGAAGACGTATTTGAGACTGATCCGTCCGATCCGACGGATCCTCTGCGTCGGCAAGACTCACCCGCACCGCGATTTCTCCGCGTTCCGTGAACTTCACGGCGTTGCCCGCCAGGTTCACCAGGATCTGCCGTAGGCGGGTCGGATCCCCGCACAGCCGGTCCGGAACATCCGGCGCCGCCGCGCAGATGAACTCGACCCCCTTTTCCTGCGCCCGCATCGCCAGCGGGGCCACGGTCTCGTCGAGCAGTTTGCGCAGACTGAAGTCGCTCCGGTCGAGCGTCAGCTTGCCGGCCTCCATCTTGGAGAAATCAAGGAT
>Ga0194113_10007012_pt1 | contig 14156 bp, 9 predicted proteins | sample TA2MahC200mmetaG_FD_146193 | JGI IMG/M metagenome (GOLD analysis project Ga0194113, IMG submission 146193) | Freshwater microbial communities from Lake Tanganyika, Tanzania - TA2015017 Mahale Deep Cast 200m | ecosystem: Environmental > Aquatic > Freshwater > Lake | place: Tanzania: Lake...
CAATTGAATTGCCTTCAGTGCCTTCTCCCCCCAGACAAAAGGGCGCAGCATGCTGCGCCCCGACGAAGCCAGTGTTCTGTTGGTTGTCTTCTGGGGTCTCCATGCCTGGCCAATCTTTTCACCACAGAGGCACAGAGCGCACAGAGAACGTCAACAAACCTCTCCGTGTATCTGTGGTTACCGGCCTGGCAGTCAGCTACTGATGCGGCTATATTCTACCACAAATGGTCAGAATTTGCAAGCGTTGCAAAGTCCTTGCGGTTGTCCACCTTCGTATTGTGTCACACTCTTACCACAAAGTGGATAACGGCAGGTGCACATTCATGTTGCAACAATGGCCTTTTTATGGTATAATTAAGCAAGATGTGTCCGATGACTAAAGCGAACTTGATGGAGCAAGAGTTTGTAGCCCCGGTCTGGGTGTTGTGATAAGAAATATGCCATTACTGCCGACTGCTTCACCGAACACGGTAAGTCATTTTCACAGCCGAAGATTGCCTAGGCACATGGCGCGGGTGCCAGAGGAGAAGATAGCAGGAGCATAGAAGATGTCAGCACGGAATTTATTTGAAGCATTTATCAAATCATGTGCCTTCATACACGACGACTACAGCAAGGATGAGATTGACCACTATGGGACTAATCCTTTCTTGATCGGAGCTGACGTCTGCGTGGTTGATACACTTAAAGGGTTCGGTAAGACATATCTTGACTTCATGAATGACCTAGGCGCATTTCCCAGAACGGTAATTGAGCCTACATACAGAAGGCCATCTCTCCTCGACAATCTTCTCGATGACTATTCAGCGCTTGAGTCACTTAAGAACGTAATGCATGAGAGAAGACTGGATATCTCAAGCTTCTATTCCGACAAGGATTTTGAGCGCCTGACTGCATATTTATCAAACAGCAGTTTCAAGCCTCGTGTGTATCCTCCCAAAGAAGCTTTCCTAATAGCAAATGACAAGATCAATATGAGAGTTTTGCTCTCGCAAGCTGGTATTCCGATGCCATATGGTATTATATGCACATCCCTCGATGAACTCTATCGCTTTCATCAGCACTGTAGTCGACGCTATCGTCATACCCTTGTGAAAAAACAGCATAGGCATATGCGTATAATCAGCAATTATGATGACATTGGCAGATTTGCAGAATTCTTAGACTTTCCCGTGATCGCTGAGGCGGGATATGAGATTAAATGTTCCCCTGTATCCAATTGCGTTATATGGAAAGGTTCTGTTCAGCATCTTTTCACATTTGACCAAATTATAGACGGATGGAAACACGCTGGCAACAGAAACCCTTGTGGTGCCTCGCCAGATGAGATCTCGCGAATTGAAGGGTATACGCTTACAATAGCTAATCTCGTACCTGGGTACGAAGGAGTGTTTGGAGTAGACTATATAGTGACGTTGGAAGATGAAGTGTTGGCAGTTGATGTTAACGGACGTTTTAATTCCTGCACCTATCCCTTCTATTTTCTCAAGCGACTAGGAGCATCTCTGGATCGTGTTTGCGCCAGCTATAGAGTAGTAGACTACAGAATAAGTCAGTTAAGCGATATTTTTGAAGATAACGAGTTTATTCCGTTCCGAGCCGAGCAAATGGAGGGGATGTTTTTGTTCAACCCGGTGTTTGACTTTGCCAGAGACATAGTGTATAGGTTTTCCTACCTGTGCGTAGCACAGAATCCCAAAGATCTTGGGCGTTTGGAGAACTCTCTTCTTAGCATTATTAGACGTCAATCCCAAAAAGCATGCTCCAGGCATCGCTTAATTAATCCATCGTGGCAAAAGCAAGTGCAATAAAACCGAAGAAAGGAGAACCAAAATGGTTCGAACAGTAGAGATCGACAAATTCGTCACGCTCATTGCCGGCATACTTGCGCAAAATGGCATGAGTAGCGATGAAGCGTCAATTGTCATCGAACATCTCTTGGATGGCGAACTCACCGAGAAACCTTCTCATGGTTTCGTCCGTATTCCGCAGATAGTGAGAGATCTTCGGAAGAAGCCACCGAAATACATTGTTATCGAGAATGAAACTCCCATTTCGGCTCTTCTGAATAGCGGCAACAAAACCGGGCTGATTGCAGCCCTACGCGCAACCGAGCTAGTCATAGGTAAAGCAAAAAAGTCTAAGTTCGGCATTGTAGGAGGCTACAACATAACAGGAACCGTCGGGGCAATCGGTTATTACACTAGAAGGATAGCTGAGAGCGACTTGATCGGCTTTATGGTGTGCAATTCAGAGAATGCCATGCCCCCTACAGGAGGGTACTCTCTTATCTTTGGAACTAATCCACTCTCGATTAGTTTCCCTGCGAGCCGTGAACCTATAGTGGTAGATTTTGCTACGTCAAAGATGACTTTCGGTGACCTGCTTATCGCAATGAAAGAAGGTAGGAGCATACCTGAAGGTATCATACTGGACAAAGATGGTAATCCCTCTACCAATCCAAATGATGCGTGGGAGGGGCCGATGCTGACAATTGCTGGGCATAAAGGGTATGCTCTTGCCCTCGCGATAGAGATCTTGGCTGGCCCATTGGTTAAAGCAAAAGCAGGTGCAATGGCGGTCCAGGGTTCAGATGGGTTCACCATTGCTGCTTTGGACCCAAGTCTGTTTGTACCCATAGCCCAATTCAAGTCTCAGGTGGACAGCCTAATCAGAGAAATCAAAGCTTCTCGCCGCTTGCCAGGAGTCGATGAAATCTTCTTCCCTGGCGAGCAGTCCAACAGGAAACGCTTGCAGAACAAGGGCAAAAAGATTCTCCACCTGCCAGAGCAAGTGGTCAAAGAGATAGAAGAGCTTGCTCGCGGGTGAAGTGGACGCATCATCTACGCTGCTAGGTGCGGTACGATAGTAAATCGCGATACAGATCACCAGAGAGATGGCAGTCAAAGGTGATGTGGCGTGGGTAAGTGAGAAGTTCATGGCGAATCCAAGCGAACTTTCCAGTTCGCGCCACTGTGCTTTGGCCAAACAGGCACAGTGTTGCCATGCAGGCGTTATTTGGGGTGCTTGGGAGATCGGTTCTAATGGCCACACTACATGCTGTTGAATCAATCCTTATGCTAAAAGCAAGATTACTTGCTGGTGCCTACTTGCGAATGTCAAGACATCTGTTAGCGGAAGCTTCAGAGAGGCATTCCTCTCTGACCAAGGTAGTGCGGCAAGACAATCTCCATCGTGAGCCGTGGATATTTTTGAGGCTAAGTGACACCAGCCATGTACGAATGATTGCAGTTCCTGATCACGCGCCCTTTGAACTTGCCTTCTCAAACACCGAAGATGAACGCTTCATCATCAGGGATACCACCTCGGGGCAGTGGATTGCGGATGGTGTGCAGGTAGAAGAAGTTCTATTCCATAATCCTAGACAGCTCTTCTACAGCCTCTACGAATACTGTAGTATGAATTGCAAGTTCTGTCCGCTTTCCATAACCAAAGAGCGTAGGGGAGATACCTTGGAGTTGATGATTCAACACATTGACAGATTAGGGACAGGGAGTCTGGATTGCATTGGGATCACCTCAGCGATTCCTCCACATCTGCGAGCAGACGAAGTGGCTTTAGAGATGGCACAAGTGGTACGCACACTTAGAAAGAGAGTAGGGCCGGATCTGCCCATCGGCGTGTCACCCAAACAACCTTCTCGGGAGGTTTTGCTTGCCCTTAGAGACGCTGGGGCCAATGAAGTACGCCTAAATCTTGAGACCTATGACCCTGCTCTGGCAAGCCTGTTGATGCCCAATAAGGATCCGAGAATAACCCTTCGCTCGATCGAGGAAGCTTGTGAAATATTTGGTAGAGGAAAAGTAAGTTCGAATATTATACTAGGGATTGGCGAAACCGATGAGGACGTAATCATAGCGATGCGTAAGATTGCAGAGCTCGGGGCAATTGCAACTCTGTATCCCTACGATCTGGTTTCAGAGAGAGATAATGAATTGAAGAGACTGACTGATGGACGTTCCGGACGGCCAACACCAGAGCGTTTAATCCAGTTGGCTTTGGAGCACAAACATGTTCTGGAAGAATTCGATCTAGATCCGAATGGACTTAGGACAATGTGTCCAAGATGTGGGGCAAGCCACATCATGCCCGGGAAAGATTTATAGGTTCATGCTAGGAAGTATTTCATGTCAGATAGAACTATCCATTTTGTCGACCGTGATAAAGAACTCGCGACTGTTAGGGAACTGCTGGACGTACTGCGTGCTGGCGACCAGATTCCGTATCCATTAAGGGAGTACGTCGGCATAGGCGGTATCGGAAAGACTGCACTCCTTGAGGTCGTTTGTGAGGAGTGCAGTACTCGGCAGCTGCCTTATCTTCTACTTGACTTCGCCCAACTTGACATCACCAATCCGCGACGCCTCATCTGGAAAATTCTGGATGAAGTTGTCACAAAACTACTATGGCCGAATACCTCAACAGCTGAGAAAATAGTTCAGCTAAATGCCGAAATCTCTCAGGCATTGTCTACCCTGCCTTCTTACCCCGGTGAGATGCAACTACCCAAGTCAAGCCACATTGATGAAGTGCTTGATCTATTCACTGGATTCTGCGGTGTGTTGTTGTTCGACACTGTTGAACGAACTCCCAAGGAAGCTCTGGAATACCTCGGCCAAGAACTCATATTTCCGCTATCGGAATCCAAGCGTATTCTGATAGTATTCGGTACCAGAGCTCAGATCGACTGGGGAGCGCCAAAATACAAGATATGGCGACGAACACAAACCACGGTGCTGCGGCCCTTCTCACCAGCGGAAACACACGCGCAACTTGCAGGGACTGCCTTTGAAGGTCTCTATGAACAAATCCATTCAGTTACGAATGGTCATCCACAAAGTAATGATGTTGTAACTAAGATTCTAGAGCGCCTCGAGGAATACGGCTACACAAGAGTCAGCAAGGAGAAATTCGGTGACTACGAGGACAGAATTATCGCTGCGGTTGTTGATGAAGTAATCCGTAAAACTGTTGTGGTCCCTGAATCGTTGTTCAGGGCATTTTGTGTATTGTCTATCCTTCGGTATTTTGACATAGATGTCCCAGCTGAGTTTCTAGTCAGCATTGATCGGTCAAGGAACTGGAGTGACCCAATGCAAGTAGTAGACCTTATTCGGGTCATGCTAAGAGAAACAGACTACATCGTCAGGCTTGACTCTGAGCGTAATAGCTATGCAATGGACACATTTGTGCGTAGAGCGCTTTCTCTGTACATGCGCTTGTTCTATACAGATGAATACCTCGCTTTGAGCAAGAAGGCCATTGAATACTATGATCAGAAACTTGCTAAACCTCCCTTCAAGGAGTATCTGATAGTTGAGAAGTTGTACCATCTTGCCGATGTTCTAAGAATGACTGAGCCGCGTAAGTATGATGTCGAGATTGCTCTACAGTTGCGAGCTCGATTTAAGAACGAATTGAAAACCGCAATGGCTGGAATAGTGTACAGGACAACCCAGCAAGAAGTTGGTAGAACTGTAATAGCTGACCCCGAGGAACGTCGCCGGGCATTTGATCGGCTACGTCTCGAACTTGAGCAAGACCGAGAGCTGAATGAACGCCTTGGTGATAGGGGAACTCCCAGTTTTTTGGTGCAAGCGCTAGATGAATACCAGAAAGAGTTGCTGTATACGGGTAAAGCTACACTCGACATCGTCAAGTATCAATCGTCTGGAGGCGAGTATGAGGTAGAGAAATATGCTGTGGCTTTCATACTCTCTGAACGGAATGTTGACGTTACTATGCATATAGACATTCCTCTACGAAGAAAAGCCAAGCTGCTCAGAGATATAAAGCAGTTATCATCCGTGCAGGATCTGAGTGACATTGGCAAGACGGTGCGCAATCAGTTTTTGCCTCGCCAAATTCAAGAGATGCTACGGGAGCACGAAGGACCATTGGTTATCAGGGTCAACGATACAGCCATTCCTTGGGAGCTGATGCACGACGGCAGGGATTTCGTCGCCCTTCGGGTGCCTCTAGGCAAGCGCCTGAGAACAGTAGAAGAACCAAAGATCAGCGCGTTTCGCGAAGATGCTGAGATCCGAGTGTTACTGGTAGGTGTTCCAAAAAGCATGGTACCCGGTTTTCCTGAATTAGGACACGTTGAGGGCGAGATTAGCAGTCTGGTAGATTCATTGCATAATGTTGCGAACATCGATTTCAATCCAGCAGCAGATGCACTACTTGGAGAGGATGCTGACAGCTATGAGTTTTTGAAGCGACTTAGTAGTGGGCGGTACAAAGTAGTACACTTTGCAGGGCATGCCATCTACGATGAGGAGAAGCGGACAGGTGGGCTAGTGTTGTCTGATGGGGTAGTATCACTTGAAGACATTAAGAGGAATGTGGAAGGAACTCCACTGGTATTCCTAAACGCCTGTCAGTCTGCAGTAGACGAAGTCGTAGAAACCAGAATTGGCTACGTAGGTTCTTACACGATTGGTGTTGCGTCAGCCTTCATGTTAGGCGGTGCCCTAGGGTGTATCGGTAGTATATGGAAGGTATTGGATATCAGTGGCGCTATGTTCGCCTTAAAATTCTATAGAGAGCTTCTATCTGGAGTTGCAATTGGCGAAGCTCTTCTACGAACAAAAGTTCAGCAGCGAACTGATAGCCCTGATGACAGAATCTGGGCTACATATGTCTTGTTTGGCGACCCGACAGTCAAATTGGCACTAAGATAGTATAATGTGGAGGTATCTATGATTGACATATCCACTCAGCCAATCTCAGCTGATTTGGTCATTGCCAAAGCAGCACCTGAGCAGGAAGTGGTCAAAGATCTCGACACGCGCGCACAAGCCACGATAATAAGCCTGCTTGGAGACAGAAATCAAATCTGGCTAGGCAAGCCCGAAGCATTTGATTTGTTATCTCTCAGCAAAGCATCTGGAACAGAACTACCAGCTACCCTGATGCTCATAATGCAGACATCAGATCTGGTTGCTATACAGCTTGCTTGCTCATTTCGGCCTGCACCGCAATGCCAGTTTGTGCGCGCGACAGTTAGAGTCTGGCTGGATTGCGAGGCAAGCCAGGCTGACCAGCCAATTGCCTACGACCTTTTCCCTCGAGAGGTCATCCTGCCGGTTAGCTACAAGAGGACCTTCTCTGTCTCTCCTGAATTGAAATTAGGCTTTGAGAAAGTCTCTCAGCTTGAGGCCTCGGCTTTCAGTTTAGAAAGCTCGCAGGCGTATGTGGTGTATGAACCTGAGATTATCTCATTTGGCGTCGGCGATAGTTGTCCTGGTTGGGATTTTAACAAGACTATTTCTCGTCCAATTCGGGGCGTAAAGGATCTGTTTGTACTTGTCAAGAAGCCAAGGTCTATCCCGCTAAAAGCGCGCTTTGATGTTTCTGCCTGGGTAGAAACCTACATTGGCAAAATACCGCTTTCGACGTTCTTCTTGAGCGGTAGTGACAAGCCATTGATCCATGAGAGTTTTGTTCTCATCTAATCATGACAAGACATTCGACGTTACCACTAGAATTGGGAGCCAAATGCGCTGATGAATGGCGACTGTCGTCCAGCGGCGCAGAGACTCACTTGTAAATCATTGCATACTTGGATTGACATAGAAGGAAGGAGTAGTTGTGAGCGAAGCCGTATTCTTCATAAACGGGGCTTTTGTGCCGGCATCGGCAGCGACAGTGCCTGTAACAGATCTTGGATTTGTACGAGGTTGGGCGGTATTCGAAACAATACGTACCTACAATGGTAAGCTTTTCCGTTTGACAGAGCACCTAGCGCGTCTTTGGCGATCAGCCGAGCTTGTACACATACCGTATTCTTGGAAACATCAGGAGCTCGCTACTCTCATAGTTGATACCCTCGACCGGAACTGTTTCGTCGAGAGTGTTGTCAAAGTGTTGCTTACTGCTGGAAACAGCGGCACCGATTTCAGCTTTCGAGCTTACGAACCCGCATTGTATATTACTGTTAAGCCTCTGGTTAGCTTCCCCGCAGAGCTTTACGAGCAGGGCATTGGACTTATCACCTTCCCCCATGAGCGTTTTATGCCTGAAGCAAAGACCACTAACTATCTAGATGCTGTGATCGCCACGAATCAAGCGGAGCAAGCAGGAGCCTGGGAAGCTCTATACGTTGACAGGAACGGATTGGTGCGTGAGTGTACTACGTGCAACTTCTTCGGTGTACGGAATGGCTCGCTGATTACCCCATGTGATGGAATACTTAAGGGTATCACAAGAGCAGAGGTATTGGAATTAGCTCGTGATATGGGTATCACAGTGGACGAAACCAACTTCTCTGCTGCCAATTTGGACGAGTTTGATGAAGCGTTTATTACAGCCACTCTTGTCGAGATAATGCCGGTTACTATCATAGCTGGTCACCCTGTAGGAACAGGGCGGGTAGGGCCAGTAACACGACTGCTACTTGATGCCTTTCTGCAACGGACGCGTTTATGAAGGCTTGGCATATGTACCGGACATCAAAGACCGAACCAGTTCCTCTGGTTGAAGTTACACGCTCTGGTATTGTCGAATGCAGACACCGAGGGTCCATTGCAATAGTCGGAAGAGGCAAGCTCGTAGACTATATTGGTGATCCTCACTTCATGACACCGGAGCGCTCGACAGCAAAGCCGTTTCAGATCCTTGCGCTACTCAAAGGTGGTGGAATCGAAGCCTTTGGGTTGGGTTTGGATGAGATCGCGGTAATGGTGAGTTCTCATAATGGAGAGCCGCAACATGTGGGCACAGTTAGGAGAATTCTCAAGAAAGGCGGCATAGATGAGCGTAAACTGGGATGTGGAACTCACCCTCCATTCTTCTTTTGGCTTACAGAAGCAATCTTCCGCGAAAACGCTCAAGGACCACAGCCGATTCATAACAACTGTTCAGGCAAACATGCTGGCATGTTATTGTTAGGAAAGCTTCTGCGAGTATCACTAGACGAGTACTGGCGGCTGGAGCATCCGATTCAGCAAGCAATATTGGATGAGGTTGCTCAATCGGTTGAAGTCAGTCCATCGTCCATAAGCACTGGTATAGATGGTTGCGGTGTTCCCACATTTAACGTGCAGTTGGATCAACTTGCTGGTGCATACTGCAAGCTGGCTTTGGCTGATGACTCCGATGATTCTGACAAGCTCGGAATTGTGAAGCGGGCAATGATGGCTCATCCGTTCATGGTTGCAGGGTCGATGCGACTTGATACAGATTTGATGGAGCTTAAACCGCTCATAGCCAAGGCTGGCGCTCAGGCAGTTTACTGCCTGGCAATTCCCTCATGTAAAATGGGAATCGCCGTCAAAATCGAAAGTGGTTCTGAAGAGGCGAGCGAATGCGTAGCAGTAGAGATTCTTAATAAGATTGGCGTACTTACTGGGAAAGACCTAGAGGTATTGGAGAAATACTGGCATCGACCAGTTCTTAGCTGTACTGGCACGGTGGTTGGCCAATACAGACCCATCTTCTAGTCATACTACTTGCTGGCCATGGCTTAACGTGCCAAATGCCAAACAAAGCGGGTGCGAGGCGATAACTTTTCGGGAGATCTTGCGGTGAGTGACCGTTGGTGATCGAAAGGGGGCTTTATGCGATCCGAGATTTTCGTTGGTCGTGACTCAGCGATCTCAGAAGTTGACAAGTTCCTTGAGGAACTGGTTTCCTCTGTCGCAGGTATACCCAAGTTCATGACAATACAAGGGCCCGGTGGCATTGGAAAAACTAAGTTACTTGTGAAGATCCAAAGCGTTGCGGCCAAAAAAGGAATCACTTCCACGCAAATCATCGATCTCCAAGCAACAGTTAGTAGAGCAGAGCTATCTTTGCTCAGCTCAATTGCGTCCTCACTTCAGAACAACTCATTCTCCACTTTCTTTGATGCTTTGGGTGCATACAATGCAGCTAAAGCTCAGGAGAAATATGAGTTGCATGCCCATACAGTTCAAGCCTTTGTGGAATCTTGCCAAATTGCATCAGAGAAGCATCCCATACTTATCCTCCTTGACACATTCGAGGCCATTCAAAACACGAGGATAGGAGAACTTTTGTTAAATCTACTGCCGCAACTGGGTGGACGTACAGGCGTAATAATAGCTGGAAGAAAACCTATTCTTACATTACTACATAGACACAAAATAGAATCGGCTTTTATTGTTCTAGCCCCCTTTTCATTGCCAGAAACAGTTTCCCTTGCTAAGCTGCTGTATGAAGCTTGGGGTAGAGACTATGACCTAGATGATAAAACTGTTGAAGCAATCCATATTCTAGCAAAAGGACGCCCAATCCTTTTGACACTAGCTATAGAGTGGATCCTTGAGAATGCTCGTCCCGAAGAGGTTATTGCGATTCCCAAGAAGCGATTTGAGAGGAAGATGGTTGAGCATATCAGGACGCTCAGAAGCGATGAGGACCTGGCAGTGATGCTGATGGCAACAGCCAACCGACGGTTCAATTCCTCAATCATGTCTCTTTTGACTGGCTGGGGAGTTGAAGCCTGCTCAGACAAATGCTCACAGCTGGCAAGGTTCTCCTTCGTAAAAAGTCGACACGGAGAGAACGTCTTTACTCTGCATGATGAAATGTTATGGCTCATAAATGAGTACATTGACTTTCCAGAAACTTTCAAAGATAACACAAGGAAAACGCTTGTTGTGGAGTTCTATGACAAAGAGATCTCTCAAGCCGCTGATCCTCAGTATCGGCAAGCACTTGTCGCAGAGAAGCTTTATTATCAGATGTTCTATGCACCGGATGAGGCTCTAGCCTTTTTTGATCGAGAAATGAGTTTGGCAGTGGAGTCTTGCGCATTTGATTTCTGCGATCTTTTGTTGACTGAGATGGAGGTACAACAACTCACGTCCGAGCAAGCGGACGTAGTCGATCTGAATCGCGCCGAGATGTTGCTCAAACAGTATCTTCCTTTCGATGCAAAGCCCATTCTAGATCGATTGCTGCCGAGATTTGATGCCGAACGTGATTCTAGATATTTGAGCCGTGTTTTGGAAGGCCTGGGCGAATGCGTCGTCAACGGATGCACTGTGATGGAAACTGACGTCGTGGATGCCGTTGAGCTTTGGAAAAAAAGCTTGCAACTATGCCAAGAGAAGGGGCTGGAAGAACGTGAACCTATAATCCTCCGTCAACTCGGCTTCACATGTGAATTGTTGGGGTGGTACGAGCAAGCGATGTCCTATTATGAGCAAAGCCTTAGATTTGCCAGACAACAGGGCAACAGCAAGCTTATAGCATCAACATTAGATGAAATGGGTGCGTTGTATCGCAAAATGAATCGGCCAGAGGAGGCACTTAGTCTTCTTCTAGAAAGCCTGGACATGAAGCAGACTACTGGAGACAAAAGGGTGGGGCAGAGTTATCACGTGATTGGCACTACATATCGTGACCTTGACAAGTTCCCTGCTGCTATGGAGTATCTGGAAAAAGCGGAACAATTCTTCCAAGAGATCCACGATGATCTGGAGCTTGTGAAGGTATATGGTGATATCGCATGGCTCAAATTTCTTGAGGGCAATCTTGACTTGGCACAGGAATATGTTGATAGGAGCCAAAGAATCGCCATCGCTCGTCAATTTGGTAGAGAGATTAGCGAGAATCTGCACACGTATTACCACTTGGCACTTGCGCGTGAAGGACTGGACAAGGCTATGCCTTACTTGGAGCAAGGTGTGACTTTTAGCCGGAAATACATGAACACTTATATACTTGTGGATTGCCTTTTCCACACTGCTGAGTGTGCATACGAAAAACGACAGTGGCCCAAATTGACCGAGGCTCTTAGAGAAATAGACGAAATGGTGAATAGAGGGTTCAGTGCCCTTGTCTTACAAGGACGAGCAATAAACGTAGCCGGGGATATGTATTATTACCAAGGCAATTACGAGGAAGCTGTCGCTAACTGGGAGAAAGGTTTCACACTCATCGCGCGTCATGGAAAGGGTAGATCCGGAATGGCAATATCCTTTGAGGATCAGTTAGAAAAGCGACGTGAGAGGATGATGCACGCTCTTCATGCTCTTGGCTCAGAAGCCGCGAAGAGGCTCAAGGAACATTGGACAGATCAGGGCTTGGCTAACGAATATCCAGGTGTTGTGGAAATATGTGAACAGGTCTTGCGAGAATTGGAATAATATCAATGTTTGACAAGTCTGTTTTTTATCCTAAGCCCCGGTGGAAAATGTCGTGGGAGATCAGGTCTTCATATGTATCTCTTCGCCTTATGGGCGTCACACTTCCTCCCTTCCTGACAAGGATAGCCCCAGCTCGTGGCTGACCGTTGTACTGTGACATTTGCTCTAGGGTATAAGCGCCTACATCCAAGAAAGCGATCAAGTCGCCAGACTGCATATTGCTGGGTAGCAGTCGGTAGCTAGGCAACCGCCTAAGACCATCAATATCAAAGAAAACATCGCCGCTATCACACAAAGGGCCAGCTAGCCTGTATGGATAGTCATGCGGGTTATCCAGCTTCTCAGCGGCAAGAGCATAGAAATACCAATTATAGTCAAATGCCTCAAGCAGGGTGTTGAACCCTGCATCTAGCATTAACCATGTGTCGCCCATCGATTTTCTATCCTTGCGGCTCTGAATTGTAGTAAGGAGAACGGCTGCATCTCCAATTACGCGCCGCCCTGGCTCTACGGCGATGCAAATATCTTCTAGCACCTTTCTAAAATCACCATTATCTTGACATACTCGTCTTATGAAGTCTGAATCTCTTAGCTGACCTACAGTTGCACGCGCAACATCTATTGGTGACAGGTCACCCCTCAGTGTGCTAAACAGGCCCCCGAGTTCTTGCTCGGGGGCGCTGACTATAACATTGCGTAAGTATTCTTCGCCCTCTTTGATATAAGAAACTGGTATTCCGCCCCCGATATTGAGGTGAGATATTATATGTCCCGTGGCTTTGTGTATTTCAGAAGCCTTTCTGGCCAGGTTCTCAAAAGCATTCTTAAACTTCATGGGATCAGGCGTTTGCGACCCAATATGCATATGAAGCCCGACTAAGTTCAATTGATCAGGACGACTAAGGACCTCCTGATAAACACCAAGCAGGTCCTCATCCGAAATTCCGAATTTAGTTTCGTAGGTCCCTGTTCGCAAGCCCCCATGGTAGCTAGCTTTAACCTCAGGCACGATACGCAGGGCAATGTTGGCTTTGACATCTACCTCCACGGCTACCGCCAATATACGCTTCAGTTCACAAGCCGAATCTACATTGATACAGAAGATCCTATTCTCAACAGCCTCACGAATTTCCCTCTTGGTTTTCGCCACCCCGTTAAAGATTATTTGGTTAGGCCTGAAACCGATCTCCAAAGCTTTGAATAGTTCTCCGCCACTATTTACCTCTATATTTATGCCTGATTCTTTGATGACCCTGAGGATGCCCATATTGGAATTGGCTTTGCTAGCGTAAAAGACAGATGATTTGGGCCATTGTGCTTTGAAGGCAGAAGCAATTTCGGCAATATTATTCTCAATCCGTCTTTCACTGAAAACAAAGAGAGGGGTGTCATACAGCTTCACAATCTCACATAGATTGGCTCCATCCATATGTAGCGCTCCATTTATACCTTCAAGGTAACTTGAAACTTGCCATTTATTCATTGTAATCACTCCTCCTCGCTTTTGAGTCTAGCATACATGCTGATTTAGCCCATCTGCGAATTATTGCGGGCACATTTATTCGGGAAGAGAGCATCTGAGGTTGGACTAATCGTATTTGCTCTTGACCAGCGTTTCCACCTCGGCGATGTCGCGGCGGAAGGGGCCCGGCGCCGCCAGCTTCAGGCTGGTGAGGGCCGCGGCCCAGACGGCGGCTTCGTCCGGCGGGGCGGTGAGCCGCTGGCCCAGGTAGGCGGCGATGCAGGTGTCGCCGCGGCCGGTGCGCCCGCGCACTTCATTGGCGACGAAGGGCGCCTGGTAGCAGCGACCGTCGGCGAGAACCAGCACCCCCTGCCCCTGCGTCAAGACGACCTCGCGAGGACCTAGGGCAGCCAGCGCCTGCGCCGCCTCCCGCGGGTCGCTGCGGCCGGTCAAAAACTCGGCCTCCACGGCGTCCACCTTGAGCACGTCCACCAGTGACAAGACCTGCTCGGCCTCCGGCCAGGCTGCGTAGACCAGCGTGCCCCCACGGTTCA
>Ga0194113_10007014_pt1 | contig 14156 bp, 11 predicted proteins | sample TA2MahC200mmetaG_FD_146193 | JGI IMG/M metagenome (GOLD analysis project Ga0194113, IMG submission 146193) | Freshwater microbial communities from Lake Tanganyika, Tanzania - TA2015017 Mahale Deep Cast 200m | ecosystem: Environmental > Aquatic > Freshwater > Lake | place: Tanzania: Lake...
TTCTGTACTGCTTCCGCGAGCGCGAGGTGATCCTGGATATCATTGAGATGTGCGGTGGTCAACGGATGATGGCCACCTTCTTTCGCCCGGGCGGGTTGTGGCGAGACACGCCGGTAGAGTTCGAAGCGGCAGTGCGCAATTTTCTCAAGAACTTCCCCAAACGCATCAAGGAATACGAGGATCTGCTCTCAAAAAATCCGCTCTTTCTGGAGCGCACAAAAAATATCGGTGTATTCACCGCAGAGGATGCCATCCGCTGGGGGGTGACTGGTCCCACGTTGCGCGCCTCGGGTATCAGCCATGATCTGCGGAAAGTGCATCCCTATAGCGGTTATGAACAATACGATTTCGAAGTTCCCACCTCCGATATGGGTGATACCTATGGGCGATACCTGGTGCGAATAGAGGAAATGCGCCAGTCGTTGAGAATCGTACAGCAGGCTTTAGATAAGTTGCCTTATGGACCTGTGCGCAGCAATAATCGAAAATTTGTGCCACCGCCACGCTCTGAATTAGGCGTCAGTATGGAAGCATTAATCCACCATTTTAAGCTATGGACAGAGGGCTTCCCAGCGCCTAAAGGCGCAGTGTATGTGGCTGTAGAATCACCGCGTGGAGAGCTAGGGGTATTCCTGGAGGGGGACGGTGGACCAAAACCCTACCGCGTCCACTGGCGCACGCCTTCATTCGTCAATTTACAGATTCTGCCCCTGCTGGCAAAAGGGCACCTGGTAGCAGATCTGGTAGCCTTGATCGGCACCGTTGATATCGTTTTAGGAGATGTGGACCGGTGAACAATTTGCAACAAAAATATACCGGCGAGGTTGAAGCCATCCTGGCAAAGTATCCTTCCGACCAGAAACGTTCCGCTGTAATGCCGTTGCTTTTCCTGGCTCAACGCCAACGTGGCGTGGTAGATCGCCAATCCATGAACGATATTGCTGAAATAGTGGAAATTTCTACCACCGATGTAGCCTCCATTGCTGGTTTCTACACCCTGTATTACGAAGAACCAGACTTACCAGCAGGCGCCGTACGCTTTTCTGCCCAGGGGAAGGAATCTGAAGGTCACCCGGCTGTTGGCAAGTATCGTATCCAGGTATGCACCGATCTACCTTGCGCCTTGCGCGGGGCAGATACATTCCTGGAAAAGCTCTCCGCATACCTGGGCATCCGACCCGGCGAAACAACCGCGGATGGGCTGATCACCCTCGAAGAGGTCAAGTGCCTGGCAGCCTGTGATAAAGCGCCTATGTTTCAAGTTCAATCGGGTGACGGGTTGAAATATTATGAAAATCAGACCATCGAAAGCGCCATGAAACTGGTGGATGCGCTTGGCATAGGGGGATGATCTTATGAGCGAAATGTTACTACTTCGTCATCGAGATATACCCGAAATTGCCAACCTGGATACCTATCGCCAAATTGGCGGGTTTGAAGCTTTCCAACAAGCGGTGACCAGGATGAAACCAGATGAAATCACCGAAGTGGTGAAAGCCTCCGGGCTGCGCGGGCGGGGCGGGGCGGGATTCCCCACCGGTATGAAATGGTCTTTCATCGATAAAAAGATTTATCCGCATTACGTCGTGGCAAACGCCGATGAATCTGAGCCGGGCACCTTTAAAGACCGCGAAATTATGGAAGGAAATCCATTTCAGTTTCTCGAAGGGGTAGCCATTACCGCCTATGCAGTAGGCGCACAGAGTGCCTATATCTACCTGCGGGGAGAATTCTGGCAACTGGCTCGTAAGCTTGACCAACGCATCGCTGAGATGCATGCTACCAGGCTGTTGGGCGATAAGCTTTTTGGCAGCCCCTATTCCCTGCGCATTCACACCCACCTGGGCGCGGGTGCCTACATCTGTGGCGAAGAGACCGCCATGTTGGAATCGATGGAAGGAAAATTAGGACAGCCACGGCTACGCCCTCCTTTTCCGCCCTCCTATGGCTTGTATGGTAAGCCCACCATTGTTAACAATGTCGAGACCTTGACCAATGTGCCGTTGATCATAGCTCGCGGGGCAGCCTGGTATCGCACCTTTGGCACTGAAAAGAGCCCTGGGGTGAAGATATTTTCACTCTCCGGATGTGTCAACCGACCCGGCAACTACGAACTCCCGCTTGGAACAACCTTCCGTGAATTAATCTTTGAGCATGGCGCCGGGATTCCTGAAGGACGGCAGATCAAAGCCATAATGCCGGCTGGGGCTTCATCATCCCTGATTGTGGCAAATGAGCAGGCGCTGGATACATCCATGGATTATGAAAGCGTCCCCCGTGTGGGCGCTCAGCTTGGTTCAGCTTCCGTGATTGTGATTGACAATTCGATAGGCATAGACTGGTTGGTGAATAAAACCGTTCATTTCTTCAAGCACGAGTCTTGTGGAAAATGCACGCCATGCCGTGAGGGTACTTACTGGATGGCGCATCTCACTCACAGGATCACCACCGGTAAGGCTACGGTAGAGGATGTAGATTTATTATACGAAGTTGCCAGCCAGATGAAAGGAAAATGCCTGTGTGCATTGGGTGAGTTTTCGATCGAAGCGGTGCTATCTGGCATCGAACGTTTCCGGGAAGACTTTGAGGCGCGAGCGAAGCAAGTGGAGTATTCTGAATGAGTAAATTGATAACACTGACCATTGACGGGAAACAGGTTTCGGTACCTGAGGGCACTTTGATTGTAGATGCCGCCAAAAAGATAGGCATTGATATTCCCGTTTTTTGTTATCACCCCAAAATGGAACCGGTTGGAATGTGCCGGATGTGCCTGGTGGATGTGGGGCGTCCGGTGATTGACCGGACAACTGGTGAGTTCAGCCAAGAAGAAGATGGCTCGATCAAAATCCAGTTTGCACCAAAGCTGGAAACAGCCTGCACAACACCCGTATCCGAAGGCATGGTAGTGATTGGGGCTTCGGAAAAAGTCAAACTGGCGCGCGAGGATATTCTTGAGTTCTTGCTTACCTCACACCCATTGGATTGTCCGGTTTGTGATAAGGGTGGCGAATGTCCATTGCAAAACCTGACCATGGGGTTTGGTCCTGGAGAGTCCCGCTATTTGTACGATGAAAAAATGCACCTGGCTAAACAAGTCCCCCTGGGTGAACTGATATGCCTGGACCGCGAACGCTGCATTCAATGCGCCCGCTGCGTGCGCTTCCAGGACCTGATTGCAGGTGATCCGGTGATTGGATTTTATCAACGTGGTCGCGCCCTGGAAATTGTGACCTATTCCGAACCAGGTTTTAACTCCTATTGGTCTGGCAATACCACCGACATTTGCCCAGTGGGAGCATTAACAACCGTGGATTTTCGTTTTGGCGCCAGGCCTTGGGAGTTAAACGCGGCGGCCTCGCTTTGTTCTCACTGTCCGGTGGGTTGTAACCTGACTCTGAACACCCGGCGGGAAGCCAGTTCGGGCGGAAAAATGGTAATTAAGCGTGTTATGCCACGCCAGAATGAGTGGGTCAATGAAATTTGGATTTGCGACAAAGGACGCTTTGGTTATCATTACACAGAAGCCCGTGCAGAGCGGCTGACCCAACCGTTGCTGCGCAAAGAGGGTAAGCTAACCCCTGTAAATTGGGAAGAAGCGTTGGAGGTGGTAGCCAATCGCTTCCGCCAGGCATCCACCCATCAAGAAGAAATAAGCCAGTCTCCCAATGAAAACGGATTGCTCATCCTGGCGGGTGGACGCCTGGCAAACGAAGATCTGTTCAACTTGCGCACACTTGCCGAGAGTGTGGGTGGACAAACCGCGCTCTACTCTCATATGGCTGGCGGTGACCTGGTTGCCCAGGTGGGGCTTGGAGAAGGCAGCAATTTTTCCGATATGGGCGCGGGAACTACAATCCTGGTAATCGCTTGCGACCTCGAAGAAGAAGCGCCAATCTGGTGGCTGCGGGTCAAGCAGGCTGCCGAGCGAGGCGCAACGGTAATCATCGCCAATCCACGGGCTACAAAGCTCGATAAATCCGCACATTTTAAGCTACGTTATCCTTATGGCGGCGAAGCAGCAACGGTGATGGCTATGCTTAATACATTTTCCGCCAAACGTCCCAACCTGCCGCCAGCATATGGTGAACAGGTAATGGCTGCCAACGGTGAAACCATGCAAAAACTGGCGCGCAGCCCAGAACTACAAGCAGCCGCCCAGGCATTTGCAAATGCTGAAAATAGTGTGATTTTGTATGGCAGCGAAGGCATTGGTCTGCCGGGATCACAGGCATTGGCGCAGGCTTGTGCCAATTTACTGATCTCTACCAATCACACCGGTCGCACTAACAATGGAGTGCTGGCGGTTTGGTCGCGCCCCAACGAGCAAGGCGCCTGGGACCTGGGTTTTCAGCCACGCAACAACCTGAAACAAACCCTGCGGGCAGCCAAAGCATTATATGTGGTGGCCGCCGATCCTGCAGGTGATGACCCGGCGCTGGCGGAGACCAGCGATTTTCTGGTAGTGCAAGATCTATTTTTAACAGATACCGCCAAGCTGGCAGATGTGGTGCTGCCAGCGCAGGCATTTACAGAACGGGAGGGGAGCTATACTTCCGGCGAACGGCGTGTGCAGCGTTTCTATCCGGCTGTCCCCGCATTGCCGGATTGCCTGCCAGATTTTAAAATTGCCGGGTTGATTGGGCAACGCCTGGGTCTGGATATAGAAACCCGTATCCCCAGCAAGGTATTCAATCAACTGGCTGCACGAGTACCTGATTACGCCACTTTGAGCTATGCTCGCCTGGCAGAGGTCGCCGACCAATGGCCAGTGGTTGGCAGAGAAGACCTGTATTACGGTGGAACTACCTACCAGAACCGCCAGGGATTAGGCGTGCAGCTCTCCCCATCGGCTCAACGAGGGGAATTGACGGCGATGAAGTGGCAAGAACCACCCAATCTACCTGAATCCGATGACGGCCTGTTGGCAGTGCCAATCACCCGCCTCTATGACCGTGGTCAGACTTTAAAATATTCAGCTTTACTTGCTCGCCGTCTTTCACCTGCGTGCGTCATCCTTCATACAACCGAAGCTGAACGCCGTGGTGTAAAAAATGGCGACCTGGTGCAGGTACAATTCGAAAACGCCTCTGCACTGGCTTCAATCTGCCTGAATGAGCAGGTTCCAGTTGGAGTTGTCCTGGTTCCACGCAGCGTAGGAATTCCTTTGACTGCCCCACAATGGATTAAACTACAACTTGCTGAGAGAGTGAAAGCTTAACCTGGTTTCACGCCAGGACTACGGGAGATTATTAGAATGGATGCCACTTTGCTGTTGGAATGGGTTATAAAATCTCTGTTGGTAATTTTTAGTCTTTTAGGTGGTTTTGCATACCTCACCCTATACGAGCGCAAAGCTCTGGCGCGCATTCAAATGCGTATCGGACCGAACCGCGCCGGTCCCTGGGGAACTTTACAACCCGTAGCAGATGGCATCAAACTGATTTTTAAAGAGGAATTAGTGCCTGCTAATTCCGATAAACTGATGTTCATCCTGGCGCCGATTATCACCGTTATCCCGGCGCTTATCATCATGGCAGTCATTCCCTTTGGGGACACTGTCGAAGTGTTTGGACGACAGATATCCCTGGTGATTGCGGATATCAACGTGGGTGTGCTATATATTATGGCGGTTGCATCCATCTCCGTATATGGCATTGTACTGGCTGGTTGGGCATCGAATAATAAATATGCCATGATGGGCAGCATACGTTCATCTGCCCAAATGATCAGTTACGAACTGGCGTTGGGGGTTGCCTTTATCGGTCCGATTTTAATGGCCGGCTCAATGAGCATGGGAGATATCGTAGCCCAGCAGCAAAAGTTATGGTTTGTCTTTTACCAACCCGTGGGAGCTTTTGTTTTTTGGATCGCTACCCTGGCAGAGGTGAACCGCGCCCCCTTCGATATGCCCGAAGCAGAGCAAGAACTTACGGCAGGTTATCATACCGAATACTCAGGTATGAAATTTGCCCTATTCTTTATGGCGGAATATATCAAAATGATTGCCATTTCTGCCATCGCTGCCACCCTTTTCTTCGGAGGCTACCGCGGTCCGTTTATTGATGTGTATCCCTGGTTAGGACCGATTTATTTGTTTCTTAAAGTAGCTATTTTGCTTTTTGGTATGATCTGGGTGCGAGCTACCCTGCCTCGCATCCGCTATGACCGCCTAATGGCTTTCGGTTGGAAACTGCTATTTCCGCTCGGCTTGATGAATGTCTTTATCACAGCTATCGGGATTGTTGCCATGGACACCTGGAATGTATCCATCTGGTTTGTTCCCCTTGCCACGCTGGCAGTTTTCGGAGTGCTGGTGTACATGGCAAAAGGCGCTATTGCAGGAGGAAACAAGTAATGTTGACCGAGATTTCTCGTGGACTATGGACCACGCTCCGTAAAATGCTGGAGAAGCCGGTAACCATCCAATACCCGGAGGTCAAGCGACCAGTACGCCCTCGTTTTAAAGGACGTCACGTGCTGAAACGCTACGAAAATGGACTGGAAAAGTGTATAGGATGTTCATTGTGTGCAGCTGCCTGCCCGGCGGATGCCATTTTTGTCGAATCAGCAGAAAACACAGACCAAGAACGCTATTCACCTGGGGAGCGCTACGCCAGCACGTATGAAATCAATTTTCTCCGCTGTATCTTTTGTGGTTATTGCGAAGATGCCTGCCCCACCGAAGCCATCGTCTTGGGAGATAACTACGAGTTATCCTTCACCAATCGGAGGCAATCTATTTACCCCAAGGAAATGTTACTGGAACCGGTAGCAGAAGGCGGTCTAACAACACCAAAACGCACGCCTGCGGGGCTTTTTACCCGTTCTGTGCCGGTGATGGAGAATCCCAGCGATTAGTAAGAGAGCATGATTATGAACGCAGATTTGATTGTATTTTCAGGACTGGCTTTGGTAGCCATAGTTGCTGCATTAGGCATGATATTTAGCCGCAATGCAGTTTATTCAGCGATCTTTCTGATCTTAAATTTCGTCACGGTAGCGATCTTTTATCTGATACTGGATGCTTCATTTATCGCTCTGACACAGGTCACTATTTACGCCGGGGCCATCATGGTGCTGTTTCTTTTCGTCATCATGCTGTTAGGGGCAGAACAGGTTGGTCGAACGCCCGGAAACCTGTGGATGCGCCCAACCGCCATTCTTCTGGGGTTGGTTTTGCTGGGAGAAATGGTTTACCTGATTTTCTTACAGCGAGATTTAGCGCCCATGATGCCACCGGTAGCCGCTCGCTTTGGCAGCCCGGCGCAAGTAGGCGAAGAACTATTCAGCCATTACCTGTTACCTTTTGAGGTAACCTCCATCCTTTTGTTATCCGCTATGATTGGCGCGATTGTACTGACCAAGCGCAAGTCGCGGTAAGTGATTTTTGATAGCCTGGAGTATTCGGGAGAATCTTTATGCTGCCAGTTTCTTATTACATAGGTCTTTCCGCAGTTTTATTCACGATCGGCGCCTTGGGAGTGCTGATCCGGCGAAACGCCATTATCATCTTTATGTCGGTTGAGCTGATGCTCAACGCGGCAAACCTGGCGTTTGTCTCATTTGCACGTCTTTACAACGCCCTGGATGGGCAAATATTTGTTTTCTTCGTGATGGCAGTGGCGGCAGCAGAGGTGGCTGTGGGTCTGGCGCTGATTGTTGCAATCTTTGAAACCAAGAAAAGCATTGATATTGATCAAATGAACCATTTGAAAGGCTAAGGGAGTGGTGTATGCTATGGAGTGAAGTTGGGATAAACGGGCCTGAATTCTTTGCCCTGGCGCCGGGAATATTATTCTTTCCCCTGGCTGGTTTGTTGATAAACCTGATTTTTGGCGGTCGCCTGAAGGAAAAAGCTATTGGCGTCATAGCCAGCGGCGCGGTGGTGTTAGCCTTCCTGGTAGCTCTGCTGCAAGCGATTTCGTTGATATACCACCCGGAGGGAAAAATTATCCCGCTGGCAGAATGGATACGCATTGGCGAGCTAAAGCTGCGCTGGGCTTTACAGGTGGATACTCTCTCGGTGACCATGATGTTAGTGGTTGCCGGTGTGGGTAGCCTGATCCACATCTACGCCATCGGCTACATGCACGAAGATGTGATCATCAATGGCGATCCAACCCGCTACCGGCGCTTTTTTGTCTTCTTCAATTTATTTATTCTGGCGATGATGGTGCTGGTGGGAGCAGACAACTACCTGATGCTTTTCGTTGGTTGGGAGGGGGTGGGGTTATGTTCTTATCTACTGATTGGTTTTTGGTATGACAAAGGAGAGGGGGGTATTGCCAACGCCGTGGCAGGCAAGAAAGCATTCATTACCAACCGGATCGGTGATTTCGGTTTCCTGATCGCGGCGTTCATTATGTTTGGCTTGTTCCGCACTTTCACCTTTAATGATATCTTCCAACAGGTGCCAGAGCTGGCATTGGCGTTTAAAGGAGCGCTGATGCTGATTACTTTGTTCATGTTGTTGGGTGTGGCGGGTAAATCTGCCCAGATTCCGCTTTACGTCTGGTTACCAGATGCTATGGCAGGTCCTACACCGGTCTCGGCATTAATCCATGCCGCCACGATGGTCACTGCTGGCGTCTACTTGATTGCTCGCTCCCACCCCATCTTTGTCGTAGTACCCGCGGCACAAAATATGGTGGCGTGGGTAGGAGGCTTGACGGCATTACTGGCGGCAACAATTGCAATCGGACAGTTTGACATTAAGAAGGTGCTGGCTTACTCCACAATCTCACAGCTTGGTTTCATGGTGGCAGCAGTAGGTATGGGCGCGTTTACTGCCGGGATGTTCCATCTGGTTACCCATGCCTTCTTCAAAGCTTTATTGTTCCTCTCCGCTGGTTCGGTGATCCTGGGAGTGGAACATGGGCTGCACCATCTAGAACGCCGCTCGCGGGGCAAGAAACGCGCCCCGCTGGAAGTACACCATATTGACCCCCAGGATATGCGCAACATGGGTGGATTACGCCATCGTTTGCCGGTCACCTTCTGGGTGTACCTGGCAGGCGCTCTGGCGCTTTCCGGTATTTTTCCGCTGGCCGGCTTCTGGTCGAAAGATGAAATACTGGCTGAAGCCAGCCTGTTAAATCCGCAAGTGTATTGGATGCTGACTATCGCCGCATTTTTTACTGCTTTCTACATGGGGCGGCAGGTTTGGATGGTTTTCTTTGGCGAGCCACGCTCCGAGCCGGCTCGCCACGCGCAGGAAAACCCACCCTTGATCACCTATCCCTTGATCGCCCTGGCGGTTCTCTCCGTGCTGGGCGGCGCCCTCAACCTGCCTGTGGTGCACACCTTCGGTCACTGGTTGGAACACACCATCCAGATAGAGAAAGCGGTCAAACAAATCCACCTGGGCGAGGCGGCTATCAAGAGCGGTTTCAATTTTACGGTAGCAATAGTCTCCACCGCCCTGGCGCTACTGGCAATCTTACTCTCCTGGTGGATATATTCTCGTCGTTACCCGGAATTCCTCAAGCAACCGCCCCAACAACTCCCGGACGACCCGCTCCGTTCGCTGCTTGGGCCATTATTTAACGGCATGTACCATAAATGGTGGGTAGACGAGTTCTATGGAGCGGTGATTATCCGCCCGTATCTTTCCCTGGCTCGCTTCCTGGCTGAGGTAATAGACTGGCGTTTCTGGCACGATTGGTTCCACGATGTGGTCATCGCTGGTGGCTATAAGCTGCTTGCTCGCTTGCTGGCAGTACGCATTGACCTGGGGATTATCGATGCTCTCGCCAATAGCCTGGCTTCTGTCACGCAGGCGCTGGCTTCTCAAATGCGCCGTTTACAGACCGGTTATGTGCGCAATTACGTTCTTTCGATATTTGTAGGCGTGGTCGTGATTTTAGGTTACTTAATCACTCGATAAGTCCTTACTGAGGATGGCATGATGAACTTTTTCTCTTATCCCCTTACTTTGGTCACTTTCTTCCCGCTTTTGGGAGTATTGGTGATCCTATTTCTCAAAGCGGAACAGAAGAACCTGGCACGTTGGGTAGCATTGGTTACCTCTCTGATCACCTTTGCCATCTCCCTGGCAGTATTGGCACAATTTAACCAGCGCGATCCAGAATTACAGTTGGTGGTGAAACTGCCCTGGATTGAGGTGGCAGATTGGAGTATCGCCTTTCACCTGGGTGTAGATGGATTGAGTATCTTGCTGCTACTGCTCACCACTTTTCTCACTCCTCTTTCGATCCTCTCCACCTGGACAGCGGTCGAAGAACGGGTGAAGGATTTCATGCTTTTCTTTCTGTTGTTAGAAGTGGGTATGGTAGGTGTGTTCCTGGCTCAGGATCTGTTCCTGTTCTACATCTTTTGGGAATTTACCCTGGTGCCAATGTATTTTCTGATTGGAGTATGGGGTGGACCACGGCGCATCTATGCCGCGATTAAGTTCTTCCTGTACACCATGGCTGGTTCTATCCTGATGCTGCTGGCAATTCTGTGGCTGGGAATCCAGGGTGGCACTTTCTCAACTCCTGAATTAATCGCCAACAACACTATCCCGGCAAACATTCAATTCTGGCTGTTCCTGGCGTTTGCGGCAGCCTTTGCCATCAAGGTGCCAATGTGGCCGCTTCATTCCTGGTTGCCGGATGCCCATGTGGAAGCACCAACCGCAGGCTCGGTCATCCTGGCAGGTGTGCTACTCAAGATGGGCACCTACGGATTCTTGCGTTTCAACCTGGCGCTATTCCCTCAGGCTGCCATACAATTAGCGCCGTGGATGGCTGCACTGGCAGTGATTGGCATCCTGTATGGGGCAGCCGTCTCACTTGCCCAACAGGACGTCAAGAAACTTGTGGCTTACTCCTCAGTCAGCCACCTGGGTTTCGTGATATTGGGATTGTTCGCCCTCAACCCTCAGGGCATTCAGGGCGGGATCCTGCAAATGATCAATCACGGGTTGAGCACCGGCGCTCTCTTTTTGATCGTTGGAATGATCTATGAACGCCGCCATACCCGAGATATGGACGCCTTTGGTGGGTTATGGAAAGTGATGCCCATCTATGGGGCGCTAACCTTGATTGTGACGCTTTCCTCGATGGGTTTGCCAGGCTTGAACGGTTTCGTTGGTGAGTTCACCATCCTGCTAGGCGCCTGGGAAGCCGGACAGGCTGGCGGCTCCTTGGGTTCTTACTGGTTTGCTGGCTTATCCGCCATCGGGGTGATCCTGGCAGCCGTGTATATGCTTTTCATGTTCCAGAAACTCTTTTTGGGACCAGCAGACAAAGCAGAGAATCGCGCCCTTAAAGACCTGAACTGGCGCGAGATTATAACCCTGGCGCCGTTGGTATTGTTCATTTTTTGGATCGGTTTATACCCGCGCCCCTTCTTTAGTTTAATGGCGCCTTCCGTCCAGAAACTGGTGGATACCATCCAAATGGCTGCAATGGCAATGCATTAAGCAACTCGGTTAGGGAGAAAAAACCTGATGAGTGTAACGGATCTGAATGCAACACTTCCCCTGCTGGTTTTGGCTGGCTGGGCTATCCTGTTGGTGCTGGTTGATTTGTTCATCCCAACTAAGCGTAAAGGACTGACAGCTTTGCTGGCAGCGCTTGGGCTGGCGCTATCGATGGGCTTTTCGATCTCCCTTTTTGGTCAGGAATATACTGCCTTTAATGGGATGGTGGCAGTTGATGGCTTTTCGGTATTCCTTTCGGTACTGTTTCAAGGCAGCGGGCTTTTAGGGATTGCTTTAGCCTATGATTACCTGAAACGAATGGGGATAGAACGCGGAGAATACTATACGCTGTTGCTATTCTCGATTTGCGGGATGTTATTGATGGCGATGGCTGTGGATTTAATCGTGGTTTTTCTGGCATTGGAATTGCTTTCCATCCCGCTCTATGTACTGGCTGGGTTTGCCCTCCCTCGGTTGGAATCGGAAGAAGCTGCGCTTAAGTACTTCTTACTTGGCGCTTTTTCCGGCGGTTTTGTCGTGTATGGCGTGGCGCTGGTGTATGGCGCCACGGGCAGCACTGCCCTGGCACAGATTACCCAGGCAGCAGCCAGCAATACTGCCAACCTGCCTCTCATGTTGGTAGGAGCAGCACTGGTGTTAATCGGATTAGGTTTCAAAGTGGCTCTGGTGCCTTTCCATATGTGGACGCCAGACGTGTATCAAGGAGCGCCTTCAGCAGTAACCGCCTTCATGTCGGTGGGCGCCAAGGCAGCCGGTTTTGCTGCTCTGCTACGGGTCTTCATGGTGGCGTTTCCCTCACTGGCGGTTGATTTGGTACCGGTGTTGTGGGCGCTGGCGGCACTCACCATGATCCTGGGCAACGTGGTGGCTATTGTACAAACCAATATCAAACGATTGCTGGCTTATTCCAGTATAGCCCACGCCGGGTATCTCTTCATGTCTGTGGTCACATTAGGGCAAAGCGGACCCATGGGTAATGCTGTATCTTCGGCTTTATTCTACCTGGTTGCTTATGCCTTGGCCAGCTTTGGCGCCTGGTCTGTGGTGATCGCTCTGGAAAAAACATCCAACACGACGGACGAAACAGAGGTTGAGGATACACAACGCGGTTTAGCTATTCAAAATTATGCCGGGCTGGGACGTAAACAACCATTGTTGGCAGCAGCAATGGCAGTGTTCATGCTCTCATTCACCGGCATCCCTCCCACGCTGGGTTTTGTGGGGAAGTTTTACCTGTTTCGCGCCGTCTTGGAGGCTGGCTTTGTGGGTCTGGCACTGGTGGGCGTACTCACTTCCCTGGTCTCAGCCTACTACTACCTGCGCATTGTGGTGGCGATGTATATGCAAGAGGGTAAGCCGTTGGTTTTTGCTGAGCCCTGGATCAAGGCTACCGCTGCCAGCGCTGCCCTGGCAACCGTGCTTTTAAGCATCTTTGCGGCGCCACTAATACGATGGGCTTCCCAGGCTGTATTGCTATGGAACTGATGCACTGTTCCACCACACGGGTAGTATCCCAGAGTGTGTACTATTAAACTGTCGCTGGAGATAAACTTATAAACACCTCTTTTAAAAATAGATTACGTGCAAGAGAACTGTTGTTAGGCACCATGGTCAGCCTGGGCTCTCCTGAGATTGTGGAAATCCTGGCTGCTGTTGGATTCGACTGGCTTTTCCTGGATGCTGAACACGCCCCGCTGGAAAGCCTGACCATTCAAAGAATGTTACAAGTTGCTGGAGATGACACAGCTTGCCTGGTTCGGCTTGCTGCCAGCAATGAAGTTTCCATTAAAAAGGCGCTCGATATGGGTGCCGATGGGATTATTGCCCCCATGGTGAATGACGCCTCACAGGCAAAACAGATCGTCCAACTGGCAAAATATCCCCCACAGGGGCGGCGAGGGGTAGGCTTGGGGCGCGCACATGGCTATGGTCTCAGCTTTCAAGACTATATCCAGCGCGCCAATGCTGAGACAGTGGTAGTGGTGCAGGCTGAGCACATTCTTGCCGTTGAAAACATGGAAGAAATTGTGAAAGTGGCTGGTGTAGATGCAGTTTTGGTTGGACCTTACGATCTTTCCGCCAGCCTGGGTGTGTTAGGGGAAATCACCCATCCAAAAGTCACTCAAGCCATCGATCATATCAGCGCGGTATGCCTGCATCACGGCATGCCGCTGGGGTTCTTTGGCCTGTCTACAGAGGCTATCCAACAATACATAGAACGCGGTTATACGCTGATTGTTGCTGGAGTAGATAGCCTGTTCCTGGGGCAGGCTGCTGCAAATATGCTGGCAGCGCTGCGCCGCTTACCGTAATGACTACCCTTGCCAGGGATCATTTCGCCCTCCAGGTTTGCTAAACTGGCAAAGTGAACACAAAGGCGCAACCGCCGCCTGGCGCCTGGTCGGACCAAATACGTCCGCCGTGCGCCTCGACCGCCAATTTACAAAAAGTCAACCCCAGACCAGAGCCTTGTTTTCGCCCTTCCTGACCCGGCGCCTGGCAAAATCGTTCGAATATTTGCTGGCGATACTCGATGGGAACCCCTGGGCCAGTATCGCAAACCCATACTTCTATCTCTGCAAGGTTTTACCTGCCGGGCTGATAGTTCTACAATCCCACCAGGTGGGGTAAATTTTAGCGCATTATCTAACAGGTTGCCTATCACCCGGAAGAGCTTGGTGCGATCGGCGTTGATCTCCGGCAGGTT
>Ga0194113_10007021_pt1 | contig 14152 bp, 10 predicted proteins | sample TA2MahC200mmetaG_FD_146193 | JGI IMG/M metagenome (GOLD analysis project Ga0194113, IMG submission 146193) | Freshwater microbial communities from Lake Tanganyika, Tanzania - TA2015017 Mahale Deep Cast 200m | ecosystem: Environmental > Aquatic > Freshwater > Lake | place: Tanzania: Lake...
TACTTGATGTCCACAAGATTTCTCAGACACTCGAAAGAAGACTTACTGAGTTGCAGGATCAGGTTCTTGAGATAAGGATGGTTCCAGTAGGCCAGATATTCTCAAGACTTGCACAGGTAATCAGACGTTACTCAAAGGAGACAGGAAAGGAAATTGACCTTGAGATGTATGGTGAAGATACAGAGCTTGATAAACATCTCTCTGAGGAAATCGTTGATCCACTCATGCACCTTGTGAGAAATTCGATCGACCATGGGATAGAACCAGTTGAAGAGCGGATATCAAAGGGGAAAAAAGAGCGTGGCAACGTTGTGCTGAAGGCATTCCAGAAGGGAAGTCATATTGTGATTGAAGTGATAGATGATGGGAGAGGAATAGATATTGAAAAGGTCAGGAAGAAGGCTATTGAAAAGGGGCTTCTTGAACCTGATGTTGAACTTGGAGAAAGTAAGGTTATTGATTTTATCTTCATCCCGGGTTTCAGTACAAAAGAGGCGGTGAGTGAGATGTCTGGAAGAGGTGTGGGTATAGATGTTGTGAAGGAAAAACTTTCTCTGCTGGGTGGATATATAGAGGTTCACACGGAAAAAGATGAAGGGACAACCTTTACACTCACTCTCCCGTCTACCGTCACGATTATTAAGGCTCTTATCGTGAGAGTTGGTCAAGGGAGATTTGCGGTACCGCTCACCTCGATATCTGAGACCCTTTCAATAAAGCATAAGGATATTCAGACAATAGAGTGGAAGGAAGTATATTACCTCAGAGGAGAAATGCTTCCAATGCTTAGTGTCGGGAAGATGCTCAATCTCGAAACCGATAAGAAGGACAGATCGTTTGCAGTTGTTGTAGGATTTGGCGAGAAGAGACTGGGTCTCCTTGTGGATGAGTTGATGGGACAATATGAGATTGTCTTAAAATCGCTGGGTGATTATTTAAGAGGCTTAAGTGGTTTTTCAGGCGCAGCAGAGATTGGAAGACATGAAGTCATACTTGTCCTTGACGTTGAGTCCTTTATAGAATCCGTTACAAAACAGAGAGTGGTGTCGAATGTTTGAGACATTCTACGGCCTGAAGCAGAAACCTTTTAGTAAAACACCAGACCCTAAATTCCTTTTTCTGAGTAAGAACCATGAAGAGGCACTTGCGAGACTACAATACTCTGTTGAAGAGAAAGAACTGATCTTGCTTACAGGAGAGGTCGGGAGCGGGAAGACAACACTCACAAGAGCACTGATGGATTCCCTTGGCGAGAAATACAGGACTATAGTGATCATAAATCCAAGGCTTACCCCTTCTCAATTTTTAAGGACAGTTGCAAAACGTTTTGATATCGATGTCCCTTATAATTATAAGGATAACCTCCTTGACGCCATTTATGAAAGGGTCTACAAAGACTATGAAGCAGGTATATCACCTGTAATCATCATTGATGAAGCGCAACTCATCCCTAACAAGAGCACCTTTGAGGAAATAAGACTTCTTACTAATTTTCAGCTTGATGATACAAACCTCCTCAGTCTTATACTCGTTGGCCAGACAGACCTGCGGAGAAGGTTGAATCATAAGATACATCTTCCGTTAAGGCAACGAATAGGGCTTTTTTATCATCTCGGACCTATAGCTGAAAGCGAGATAAAAGGATATGTTGAGTACAGACTAAAGGTTGCAGGAATGGAGGACTCTCTGTTTACGGATGGAGCAATCAAGAGGCTTTACAAGTGCTCAGGCGGCATACCAAGGGTTATCAATAGTCTTGCCACTTCTGCACTTCTTGAAGGATTTGGCAGAGGGTTGCGAATTATAGATGAATCTCTTATAGATGACGCAGCAAGGGAGCTGGGGTTGAATGGATATCGCGAGAATTAGAAAAAAGCAGAAAGAGATAAAGGAAACTGACAGTAAACAGTTAAAAGTCAGCAGTCAAAAAGCAGAAGACCTTCAAGGAACGGGCATAAAGCCTGATGAGACACTATCCGAAGCTGAAGTAACGCATGAAACTGAAACAGTCAAATCAATCCCGTTAGAAAAAAAGAAAGAAGTTCAGATTGAAAAACCCAAGACAAAAGAAACAGGAGGTAAGTCTCACGAAGAAAAAACTGATACTATTATTGAGATACTCACCTTCAGTCTTTTAAATGAAGAATTTGCCTTCAGGGTATCTCAAGTTGAGGAGATACTCAGATCCCAAAGAATAACAAGAGTTCCAAAGCTGCCTTCCTATGTGCTGGGAATCACTTCTCTCAGGGGTAAGATTATCCCGGTGATAGACCTCAAACAGAGACTGTCTCTCAAAGGCGAGCCTACTGATATGAACAGCAAGGGAAAGATACTGATCATCAAAGGTCCCCAGGGCCCAATTGGTGCAGCAATAGATAAAGTGATTAGTGTTGTGCGTTTTTCAGAGTCTGAAATTATACCGCCACCCTCCCATCTTACAGAGAGTGAACTTAAGTTCATCGAAGGAGTTGTCATATTAGACAAACGTTTTATCTCAATCATACATATGGAAGAAGCAATAAAGATAGTATTGAATAGTGATAAGTAATAAAAAGGAGGTTTTATGATGAAGCGTATCAGAGAGAGGCTCGAATTAAAGATTATGGGCTTTATTTTAGTGGTTTTAGTGGTTGGCTGTGCTTGGGTTATCAGTTTGTCGTATTTTAATAGAAAAGACCTTTTAACTACAGCCGAAGAGAATCTGGATACAACCGCATCAATCCTCGTAATGAATATAAACAGGGCAATGCTTGAGAGGTTTGACAGGAAATCAAAAATAATGTGGGCGATTGTTGACGACCTCAAGACGGTAAAAGGTATTGAGAGTATTACAATATTAAACAATCAGGGGAGAGAGGCATTTAAAAAAGATTCTCCAGCAGCTGAGTCATCTGTAATGCAGACTCTATCTGCCAAACATGCCCCATTCTCATATGGTTCCGGGAAATCACTCATTTTCTATAAGCCACTCGAAAATGGTCCTTCGTGCAAAGGGTGTCATCCCAAGGAAGGTGCGATATTAGGTGCGGTGAAAGTCTCGATGTCTCTCGAAAAGATTTATGGGAAGAGCATGACTTTTATATTATGGACTACGATCGTCTCTGTATGTGGTATTACCGTGTTTACTTTTGTCTTCTGGGGCGTATTGAGGAGACTGGTAATAAGACCAATACATTCTGTCGAAAAGGCTGCAAAATCCTTAGAGGAAGGTGACCTTTCATTCAATGTTGATGTGAAGTCAAAGGATGAGATGGGAAGGCTAAGCCAAGCTATTAATTCATCGCTCCGTTCTCTCAGTAATGTTCTTCAGAGGGCGAAGAATGGCTCTAAACGTGCTGCAACTGCTGCTGCAAAGGCAGATAGTGAATCCAAGAAGATGTCAGAAGGTACAAAGCTTGAGTCCGAAGCAATCGCAAATATCTCGAGTTCCATAGAGGAGATGAATGCGGTGATTGCAGAGATTTCAGAAGGTACGAATGCCCTTGCAGCCTCTTCTGAAGGGACTGCTGCCTCTATGGAAGAGATGGTGACGAGTATAAGTCAGGTTGCAAACGATGCACAGGAACTTTCATCTGAGGTTGATTCTACATCAGCCCTGATAGAAGAGATGTCAGCAGCCACAAAACAGGTCGCAGACAGCACAAAGGATCTTGCAGCTGAATCAGAAGAGACCCTTTCCGCGGTTGAGGAGATTGCTTCGTCGATAAACGAGGTTGAGCTGAATGCAAAGGAGTCTGCGAAACTCTCGGAAAAAGTTAAAAATGACGCAGTTACATTCGGGATTGCGTCAATAGAGAAAACAATGGGTGGGATGCAGCATATCAAATCATCGGTGGAGAAAACAGCTAATTTTATCAACAAACTTGGTGGAAGGTCAGACGAGATTGGTAAAATCTTAAATGTTATAGATGATATAACAGATCAGACAACACTGCTTGCACTGAATGCTGCGATACTCGCTGCACAGGCAGGCGAACACGGCAGGGGGTTTTCTGTTGTTGCAGATGAGATAAAGAGTCTTGCAGAGAGGACGTCCTTCTCTACGAAGGAAATCGCTTCTCTTATTCAGGCTGTACAGCAGGAGATGAAGGATGCGGTCCAGGCAATGGATGAGGGGTTAGGGTCTGTAGAAGATGGTTTTAAAGTAACGAAGGAAGCAGGAGATGCCCTCAATAAGATTGTTGAGAGTGCGGCACGTTCGTCAGAAATGGCGTTTTCTATTGAACGTTCCACTGCAGAGCAGGTAAAGGGGACAAAGCTTGTTTCAAAGGCAATGGAAAAAGTAAAGGATATGGTGGAACAGATTGCTAAAGCAACCTCGGAGCAGAATAAGAGTGCGCTTCTCATCACAAGAGCTACAGAAAAAATGAGGGATGTTGCGAGTCATGTCAAGACCGCAACAGGCGAACAGCAGGTAAATACGAAACAGATATCTGGTGCTATAGAACTCGTATCAGAGAAGAGTCAACAGATCGCAAGGGCTATTAATGAACAGAAATCAGGGTTAACCCAGATATTGAGTTCTATAGAAAAGATAAAAGATATTCCAAAGAATAACATGAACATTACATTTGATATCAGCAGGTCATTAAAAGGTTTGTTGAAGAATACCGAGCTTGTAGCCGCTGAAATGGAACGGTTTAAGATATCTGAAAAGGAAGAGGTGGGTACTGATGTTATAAGGTTTGGAGTTGAACCTGTTGGTTCACCAGTAGAAGCAGTTAAAAATTTTACTCCACTCGCTGAATATCTCACCACTAAACTCGGGAAAAAGGTTGAACTGAAAGTGTGGTCTGATTATGAAGGTGCATTAAGAGATGTCGGGAAAGGCATAATACATGCCTGTTTTTTGATGCCCACCACATATGTAGAGGTACATAAAAAATATGGAGTTGAGGTTATTGCAAAGGCATTATCAGGAGGTAAAGCATATCATCATGCTGTCATTATCGCGAGGAGTGACAGTAAGATAAACTCAATTGAGGACATCAGGGGACATACATTTGCCTTTGGAGATCCACACTCGGTGTCCAGTTATATAGCACCGAGGTTTATGCTCCTTGAAGCAGGAATAGACCTGAAAGATTTACATTACTATGAATATCTCGGCCCTCAGGATGAAGTGGCAAATGCGGTACTGAAAGGGAGCTTTGACGCTGGTGGGGTAACAGAAAGCGCAGCACTTAAATTTAAAGACAAGGGACTTAAGTTCATTAAATCCTCCGGAGATTTGCCGGGATTCTGTATATGTACGAGCAGGACCATGCCAGAAAAGGACAGATCTGCTTTAAAGGCGACACTCACAGCACTGAAGGACACAACCCCTGAAGACTCTGTAATTCTCAGTTCAATATACAAGCGTTACTCTGCCTTTGAAGAAGCATCAGAGAGAGAATACGAGAATGTAAGGTTTATGATGTCAAAATTAGGTATGATTTAGACAGGGTAAGCGGGAATATCCATGAAGAAGTTTGCAGTCTTTAAAATTGCAGGAGAGGACTTTGGAGTTGAGGTAAGCACGGTAGTCGAGATCCTTAAGAAACAGAGGATATATTCACTCCCCGAACTTCCTGACTTTCTTTCTGGTGTGATCAATGTGAGGGGAGAGGTTATACCTCTTCTTGACCTGAGGAGGCGCTTTGGTACGCACACTCAGACCCCCACAAAAAAAGAACGCATAATCGTTGTGCGCTGTGATGGAGAAAAGATAGGCCTTCTCATAGATGAGATAAGGGAGATAATCTCCCTGTCCCGTGAGGAGGTAGTGGCTCCTCCATCTCTCTTTAAAGGGTTAAAGAGAACATACCTTACAGGGCTCGGGAAAAAAGATGATAGAATAATCATTCTTCTCAATATAGATAATCTTCTTACCTCAGAGGAGAAGATGATTCTGAAGGAATCAGGAGGTCATGAACTTGATTCAGGATTCAAGGAAGATGCAGGAACTCAAAAGGTTACTTAAGGACGATGATGTTGAGGTCAGGAGAGAAACCCTCGAGAGCCTCAAGGGGTTACGGAATGATACCTGCATAGACCTGCTCCTGAGTGCAATGGAGGATATGAGTTGGAGGGTCAGGAAGACAGCAATAGATATCCTCCTTGAGGACTATCCTGTTGAGGCATACATAAAGGGATTAATCCATCTCCTTTATCGTGATGAGAATGCAGGAGCGAGAAACTCTGCGATAGAGGCGCTTGTGAGGCTCAGCAAAAAAGCAACTCCTTTTCTCATTGAGGCATTTCACACACACAATAGAGATGTGAGGAAATTCATTATTGATGTCTTAGGCGAATTCAAGGATAGCAGGTCTCTTCCCCTCATGCTTACTGCACTCAAAGATGATGATGAAAATGTACGGATTACCGCTATAGAACATATCGGCAAGGTAGGTGAATCATCTGTAGTAGATGCGTTAATAGAGATACTCGAGGGTGGAGATCTCTGGACAGCCTATCCTGCTGCTGATGCACTCGGAAGGATCGGAGACAGTAATGCGATTCCTGCATTAATTAAGGCATTGGATAAGAAAACCCTCAGAGAGCCTGCGATGAAAGCGCTGAGTTTTATCGCAGACATTGAAACACTCAAATACATTATTCCCTATTTAGAGGATTCTTCAAAAACGATACAAGAAGAGGCTATCCGATGTATTGAAAGATTTTATCATAAAGGTGCAAGTGAAGAATTTATCACAGGTGAGATAAGGAAGCTCCTTGGTGATAACGCATTAAAGATACTCATTGAATATGCGTGGTCCAAGAAATCTGACGTGAGAATTGCCGCAATACTTATCCTTGGCCTGATGAAAGATGAAAGAGCATATAGTCCTCTCCTTGAGATATCCCAGGAAGAAAAACTTGCAGAAGATGTAAAAAGAGCGCTTGTCTTTATAGGAAGAGACAGACCTGAATCTCTCCTTACCCTTTTTGAGACTGACAAGATCTACCAGAAACGATTCATATGCGAGGTCGCAGGAAGAATAGCATCTCCTGTGTACTGTGATGTTCTTGAGAACTTGCTTGAACATGAGGATGGACATATCCGCTCTCTCGCTGCAATAGCGCTTTCAAAACTTGGTGACCTGAGGGCGATAGAACCAATAAGAAGGCTGTTATCTGATCTCTATGAGGATGTCCAGGAAGCTGCAGTGGATGCACTTACAAACCTGAGTTCAGGTCTTTCGATAGACGAATTAATCGGTATGCTTAATGATACAAATCCTGTATTGAGAAAAAACGCAGCGCTTTTACTCGGAAGGATAGGTGCTATTGAAGCGATACCAGATCTAGGCTTTGCACTTAAGGATGGAGATGTAAGCGTAAGGAAGGCTGCAGTGGAGGCATTCTCTTTATTAAAGACAGAAGAGTCAATAAGATTTCTTATACTCGCGCTTACGGATGAGAACCCTGACATAAGGATCTCATCAGCCCTGAGTCTTGGATCTATAGGAGGTAAGGGTATCTTCGAGGCCCTCTCTCTTCTTCTGTCTGATTCACACGAATCTGTAAGGGCTGCAGCATCAAAAGCAATCGGGATGTTCAGAGATGTGAGGGCTGTGAAGCCACTTATAGAGATCCTCTCTGATAAAAATGGTTTTGTGGTCACCACAGCAATTGAATCTCTCGGCGTAATAGGGGGAGATGAAGCAAAGTCTGCTCTGCTTGGTATGCTCTCTTCAGATGACAGAGAGGTGAGAAGGACGACAATAAAGGCACTTTCTTCTTTCGAGGATGTAGGTGGAGAATTACTGCCTTTTCTGAAAGATACTGATTGGTCAACAAGAATGGCTGCTGTTCAGGTATTAGGGAAAAAGATAGAAAGTACTTTAAGGAAAGAACTTGAAAAGCTCCTTGACATAGAGGAAGACCCTATAGTGAGAAAGGCGGTTGAAGAAAGCCTTAAAGTCAGTCGTTAGTCATCGGGTATTAATTTAAAAACCAATGAATATTTACTCAATAAGATAGTAAAGATTACATGTTTGAAAAAGAAGAGTTAATAGACCTTCCTGAAGATGTATTCAGGCTTCTCAGGGACCTGATAAGAAACTACTGCGGAATCTATTTCAATGATGACTCACGGTATCTCCTCGAAAAGAGGCTTTCAAGAAGGGTGAGAAGCCATCACCTCAGTAGCTTCAGGGACTATTACAGGTTTTTACTTTATGATAAGAGCCGTGATGAAGAACTCTCTTTAATAATAGATATCCTTACAGTGAATGAGACATATTTCTTCAGAGAGCAAGGACAGCTGAAGACATTCAGTGAGGAGATACTCCCCGAACTCAAGGACATCAATAAAGAAAAGAAAAGATTAAGGATATGGTCAGCAGGTTGTTCTACGGGCGAAGAACCTTATACTATTGCTATGCTCGTTATAGAGAAGGGATATTTTTATGGCTGGGACATAGAGATAGTTGGAAGTGATATAAACCAACGTGTACTTCAGGTTGCAAGAAATGGCGTATATAGAAAAAACTCTTTCAGGACAACAGACAAATACTTTCTTAAAAAATACTTTAAAGAGGAAGGTGGCATTTTCAGGATAGCAAACAGTGTGAAACAATTTGTAAATTTCAGCCATCTCAACCTCCTTGACCCCTTTAAGGTGAAATTTATTGGTATAATGGATGTACTATTCTGTAGAAATGTGCTGATCTATTTTGACCAGCCATCAAAGAAAAAGGTTGCGGAGACTTTTTATGATAGGCTTGTGGATGGAGGGTATCTTTTGTTAGGTCATGCCGAATCTCTCATCAATGTAACCACTGCATTTACCCTGAGGCATTTTAAATATGATATGGTCTATCAGAAACCTGTGAAACAGGGGGTCTATATAAGTGTCTAAGATTAAAGTTCTTGTCGTAGATGATTCTGCATATAGCAGGCAGACGATAAAGAAGATGCTCGAAACGGATGGAGACATTGAGGTGGTGGGTATCGCATCAGACGGCATAGATGCAACAGCAAAGGCTATCAGACTCAAGCCTGACCTTATAACCCTTGACCTTGAAATGCCGGAAATGGATGGCTTTAGTTTCCTCAGATGGTTGATGAAAGAAAGGCCAACACCTGTGATAATCGTCAGCTCATATTCTGATTCGAAGACTGTATTCAAAGCACTTGAACTTGGGGCAGCAGATTTTATCGCAAAGCCAACGAAAAAGGCATCTGTAGAGTTTCAGAACATAGGAAAGGATTTATTGAGAAAGGTGAAGGGGATAAGAGACTTCAGAATGGATAAGCTGAGCAGTAACCTCAGGCTTCTCGGGAAGGAGAATATAGTTCAGGCATCTTCAGAGGAGTCAACTGCTGATTTAGATGTTGTGGCCATAGGGGCATCAACAGGCGGACCTGCTGCACTTCAGATAATACTCACAAGGCTTCCATCCGATTTCCACGCAGGTATTGTGATAAGCCAGCATATGCCAAAGGGGTTTACTGCATCACTTGCAGAGAGGCTTAATGGAATTTCGAATGTGCGTATAAAGGAGGCAAAAGAGGGTGAAGAGGTGGAGGAGGCTAAGGTGCTTGTATGTCCAGGAGGGTCTCACATGTTATTTCAAAGAAAAGGTGAAGGAATATTTACAACAATTCGGAAACCAAAAAGTACTGATAAATATGTGCCCTCGGTTGATATGATGATGTCATCAATTTCAGAAAATTTTGGCCCCAGGGCAATAGGAGTCATTCTCACAGGCATGGGGAATGATGGAATAACCGGGATGCTGGAAATTAAAAAAAGAGGTGGGTATACTATAGCAGAATCTGAGGATACTGCTGTTGTGTTCGGTATGCCTTCAGAAGTAATAAATAAAGGTGCAGTAATGAAGGTATTACCTATCTCTGAAATACCTGCTGAGCTCATAAGGATTGTTGGAAAGACAGAGAAAGCGAGAAGGTGATGGAAAAAGAGGGTAATATTACAAAAAAGGCAGACGAGTTTCTCCAGATCTTCAAAAAAGGGGAAGAGTTTACAAAGGAGCTGCTTAAAGAGAACGAGAGGCTAAGGTTCAGGATTGCACAGCTTGAGGAGACTGTAGAACAGTCGCATAATGAGGAGAGGATAAAACTTTATGAGGAGAGGATAAAGATGCTCGAGGAAGAGCATAACTCCCTTTTAGAGAAATACAGGCAGGTAGAGGAAGAAAATAAAGATTTTGCATCGAAATATGTAGAGGTAGAGGCAGAAAATAATAACCTCGCAAACCTTTATGTAGCGAGCTATCAGCTCCATTCGACTTTAGATTTTAATGAGGTTCTGCGAATAGTGCTCGAGATCATTATTAATCTCATAGGGGCAGAGGAGTTTGCAATTTTCCTTATGGATGATAAGACAAATGAACTTATCCCGGTCACATCAGAGGGTCTTCCTCTCCATGATATTCCCAGGATAAAGATAGGAGAAGGTATCGTCGGGACTGTTGCAAAAGAAGGAGAGGGTTACTTTTCAGAAGATATAGCGAATGCATCAGAAATTGATGCCAGAAATCCTCTTGTATGCATACCGCTTAAAATTAAGGAACATGTAATCGGGGTCATCTCCATTTATACACTTTTTGTTCAGAAGACTACATTTTCAAATGTGGATTACGAACTCTTCAATTTACTTGCCGGTCATGCAGCAACTGCAATATTTTCTTCGAAGCTTTATACGCAATCTGAGAGAAAACTTACGACCATACAGAGTTTTCTTGATCTTCTGAAAGAGAAGCCGAAAAGATAGAAGGTCAGTGGGGAGGTAAAGATGCCAAATATCCTTGTTGTTGAAGACTCAGCCACGATGAGACAGCTCATTAGTTTTGCCATGAAGAGGATACACGGAGCGAGAGTTATTGAGTCAACAGATGGCGTTGATGCGTTAAAAAAATTATCCTCAGAAAAGATAGATCTCATCCTCGCAGATATAAATATGCCTGTTATGGATGGGCTTAAATTAGTAAGCCTTGTGAGGGGAAACCCTGTGTACAAAAATATCCCTATAATCATTATCACAACAGAAGGTGCAGAAGAAGATAAAAAGAGGGCGCTCGCCATAGGTGCAAATGCTTACCTTTCAAAACCGATACAGACTCAGGATTTAATAAAACTTGTGAATGGTTTTATCTCATAAACCCCGTTAGAAAACCAACATTTCTCATAGAGTAGTAAATCAGACCATGCAGACCTGACAGAAGAATTTTAGCTCATTTTTTAAACTACTTGAATCTTCAACAAGTAATATCTTGGAGTTTCCTGAGTTTTCAATTTTAAATAGATATATTTCATTGATAACCAAGCATTTTTGGCAGTTAAGAAGTGGAAACGATTAAATTATTTTTCGTATGTTTTATTTAAAGGTGGTGTTATTTTTGTGTCATTCCTGCGGAGGCAGGAATCCAGTATTTTTAATGTTTTTCTTTTTTGATAGAAATTTCTCTGGATTCCAGCTTACGCTGGAATGACGATTTAGGGCGATTTATTTATAAAAAAATCAGGAAACTCCAAGTAATATCTTTTCTCTCATCTGGTAAAATTTAGATGAAGGTATGCTTCCATGTCAATAGTTAATTTTATCGAGTCATTAAAAAATGACAGGAGATTTACTCTACAGATTGTAAACCATAACTATATTCCCCCTGTAAAGCCGAGACATATGAAGCTTGATATATCTGACAGGTTAAGAGATGTATTAAGAAAACAGGGGATTGAGCTTTTTTACAGACACCAGGTCGAAGCAATTGATCTAATAAGACAGGGAGAAAATGTTGTGGTCATGACACCAACAGCAAGCGGTAAAAGCCTTATATACAACATTCCTGTGCTTGAATCCATAATCGAAAACCCTGAATATAAGGCTTTGTATATATTCCCCTTAAAGGGGCTTGAACAGGATCAGGTAAAAAACCTTAATGACCTTTTTGTGGGCATTGGCATACCCCCCTCATGTCCCCCCTTGGTAAGGGGGGAATTAAAGGGGGGTAAATGGAGGAAGAGATTGGGTTTAATGCCCGCTGAGGTTTACGATGGGGATACTACTGCATACAGAAGGAAAAAGATAAGAGAGGCACTCCCTCGTGTCATTTTCACAAACCCTGATATGCTTCATCTTGCAATAAATCCCTTTCATAAAAAATGGGAAGCATTTTTCAGAAATTTACACTATGTGGTTATCGATGAGATACATACCTACAGGGGTGTTTTCGGCTCGAATGTAGCTCATGTGATGAGAAGGCTAAGGAGAATATGCAACTACTGGGGATCCAATCCTCAATTTATTGCTGCCTCTGCAACTATAGCCAATCCAGCTCAACTTGCAGAGGAACTTATTGGCGTACCATTTAAGGTGATAGACCAGAGCGGGGCATCACAGGCAGGAAGACATTTTATTTTTGTGAACCCGATAGATAGTCCGTACACAGAGACAACAAGGCTCTTTCTTCGATGCCTGAATGAAGGACTGAGAACAATTGTCTTTACAAAAGCAAGAAAGATAACAGAGCTTATCTATTCCTGGACCATAAGTCAGGCACCTGAGCTTCAAGGCAAAATAAGCCCTTACCGGGCGGGTTTTCTTCCGAAAGAAAGGCGTGAGATAGAACAGAAATTGTTTAGCGGTGAACTCCTCGGTGTAATCTCAACAAGCGCACTTGAACTCGGAGTTGATATTGGCGGACTTGATTGCTGTATACTCTGCGGATATCCGGGTTCTGTGTCGAGTACATGGCAGAGGGCAGGACGTGTAGGCAGGCACGGGCAGGAATCAATGATTGCAATGCTCGCAATTCAGGATGCCCTCGACCAGTATTTTATGCGCCATCCAGAGGCATTTTTTGAGAAGAGCCATGAAGCAGCAGTCATAGACCCTGAGAATAAACAAATTCTGAAAAGACATATTCCGTGTGCCTCTTCTGAAGTTTACCTGAGAGAAGATGATGGTGTGTATGAGGTAAAAAAGCTTATGCCTTTGATTAACGAGCTTATTGAAGAAAAAGTTCTCAATCCCGGCAAGAGAGGAGATATATGGTTTTCAACAAAGAGAATGCCTCACAGGGAAGCAGGTATCAGAGCAATCGGAGAGCCATTTGATATTGTGAATGAATCAGGGAAGGCAATTGGTGAATTAAGTGGTGCGAGGATTTTCAGAGATGCATTTCCCGGAGCTATTTATCTCCACAGGGGGAGACAGTATCAGGTTACAGAGCTTGATCTCACCATGAAAAAGGTGATATGCAGAGAGGTTGATGTCCATTATTACACACAGGCGTTGAGCAAGGAAGATACAGAGGTGATAAAAGAGAAGGAGAAGAAACATTTCAGAGGCTTTTCAGTATCCTGGGGAACCCTTAAAACAACACAGAAGATCACAGGTTATGAGAAAAAGAGAATCTTTGATAGAGTAACGATCTCAAGACACTCCCTTGATATGCCTGATTATATATTCGAGACCGAAGGGCTCTGGATTCAAATAGACAGCACACTACAATCTTTCATCGAATCAAAAGGATTTGATCTCGCAGGGACGCTCCATGCAGTCGAGCATACTGCGATTGCGTGCATACCGCTTTTTGCGCTCTGTGACAGAGGAGATATCGGAGGGCTGAGTTATACATTGTATCCGAAATTTAAACAGCCTGCAATATTCATCTATGACGGATATGAAGGTGGAATTGGTCTTACGAAAAGAGCGACAGAGGTTATCGAAGATTGGCTATCAGCAACTCTGAAAATCATTGATGAATGTCCCTGTGAAGATGGATGTCCTTCATGTGTGCAAGACCCTCAGTGTGGTTCAGCGAATCAGCCTCTTGATAAAGAAGGGGCAAAATATTTACTTAAGAAGTGGCTTTTATTTGAAAAGCTACGGTTGAGTTAAAGCCCTGTTCCCGAAAGTGTGGATCAAAAGCAAAGACACTCTTAATTCCCGTTTCAATCCTTGTTTTATTGGAAGTATCTCTGAGACAAGGCCGCTTTATATGATGCTGATGGGAGTGGACGTTTCAATCCTTGTTTTATTGGAACCTAAATTGAGCGATTCTTTTTTGCTCAGAGTTTTCATCTACTAAAATTCATCAATCTTATCGTTTTGAGGTAGTACCAACCTCTATAACGGAATTTTTTGAATCAAAAATATTACATTTTGCTTCTGCACAGGATACAGCATCCAAACTCTATC
>Ga0194113_10007023_pt1 | contig 14149 bp, 27 predicted proteins | sample TA2MahC200mmetaG_FD_146193 | JGI IMG/M metagenome (GOLD analysis project Ga0194113, IMG submission 146193) | Freshwater microbial communities from Lake Tanganyika, Tanzania - TA2015017 Mahale Deep Cast 200m | ecosystem: Environmental > Aquatic > Freshwater > Lake | place: Tanzania: Lake...
CTCACCGGCGAAGTAGTGGAAAAAATTGAAATCAGCGACCATGTCTTTGCCGTGCCTTTTAATGAAGGCGTGGTGCACCAGGTCATGGTCGGGCAACTGGCAAACGCCCGTCATGGCACCGCCTCCACCAAGACCAGAGGCGAGGTCCAGGGCAGCAGCAAGAAGCTGTACCGCCAGAAGGGAACTGGAGAGGCACGGGCCGGCAGCCGCCGGTCACCCACACGGCGGGGGGGAGGCATTATCTTTGGGCCCAAACCGAGGGACTATCACCAGCAAACGCCAAAGAAGATGCGCCGCCTGGCGCTTAAATGCGCGCTTTCCGCAAAAGTGAAGGACAATGAGTTAAAGGTGGTGCAGGAACTGAAGCTGGAGCCGAAGACAAAATTCATGGCGCAGGTTCTGGGTGCCCTCGGCGCTGATTCCTCAACGCTGGTGGTAACGGCCAACCCGGAAGAACACGTGATTAAAGCCGCCCGCAATATCCAGGGAATCAAGACTATGCCGGCAAACCTGCTCAATGTGATTGATATCCTCTCCCATAAGATGCTATTGATGACGGTATCCGCAATACGCCGTGTGGAAGAGCTCTGGGGAGAAAAAACGGTGGCAGAGGTAACCAATGCACCTGTTTGATGTTTTGCAGCGCCCGCTGATAACGGAGAAAAATACCGGCCTGCAGGCGCAGAATAAATATGCCTTTGAGGTGGCCACCGGAGCGACCAAGCCACAGATAAAGCAGGCCGTGGAGAAAGCGTTCCGGGTGAAGGTAACCGATGTGAATGTTACCAAGGTTGCCGGGAAAAACAAGAGAGTAGGCAGACGGGTATATAACACGCCGCCCTGGAAGAAAGCGGTCGTCACCTTAAGAGAGGGCGATAAAATAGAATTCTTTGAAGGTGTTTAGCACGAAGAGAGGGATATTAAGTGGCTATTAAATTATTTCGCCCGACCTCGCCCGGCAGGCGGGGGATGAGCGGCGCCACATTTGAAGAGATTACCAAGGACAGGCCCGAAAAAGCGCTTATCGCGCCACTGAAGAAGCGGGGCGGACGCAACAATCAGGGCAAAATAACCGTGCGCCACCATGGCAGAGGTGCCAAACAGAGACTCCGCATTATCGACTTTAAGCGGGACAAGGCCGGCGTGCCGGGCAGGGTGGCCGCGATTGAATATGACCCGAACCGCTCCGCGCGAATTGCGCTTGTCTACTACGCCGATGGGGATAAACGCTATATCCTGGCCCCGGTTGGGCTGAACATGGGTGATACCGTCATCTCCAGCCCGGAGGCCGAGGTCAGGCCGGGGAACACCTTGCCCCTGAAATCCATCCCCAGCGGCACCATGGTCCACAATATTGAGATGGAGAAAGGGAAAGGCGGACAGATGGTGCGCAGTGCCGGCGCGGCGGCGCAGCTGATGGTCAAGGAAGGCGATTATGCCCTGCTGCGCATGCCTTCCGGAGAAATGCGGCGCGTCCGCGGCGACTGCCTGGCGACCATCGGGCAGGTGGGCAATGTTGACCACCAGAGTATTTCACTGGGTAAGGCGGGGCGCAAGCGTTTGATGGGCTGGCGGCCCACGGTGAGGGGCTCAGCAATGACGCCGCGAGACCATCCCCACGGTGGCGGCGAGGGCAGAAGCCCGATTGGGTTGCCCAGCCCCAAGACACCCTGGGGCAAACCAGCACTTGGCTACCGCACCCGCAAGCCCAAAGCATCTGATAAACTGATTATAAAACGGAGAAAAGGCAAGTAGAGGTAAGCAATGTCACGGTCGATTAAAAAGGGGCCATATATTGATAGCAAACTGATGAAGAAGGTGGACGCCGTCATCAAATCGGGCCAGAAAGCGGTCATCAAGACCTGGTCGCGCTCCTCCACCATACTGCCACAGATGGTGGGGCTGACCATCGGTGTCCACGATGGCCGAAGGCATGTGCCTATCTTCATCACCGAAAATATGGTGGGACACAAGCTTGGCGAGTTTGCCCTGACCCGCACTTTCCGCGGACACGTTGGTAGGCCGGAACGAACCAGCCAGGTGAAGACACCACCGGCGGCGGCTTAAGGTAAGGCAGAATATGCAGGTACGAGCTTTTGCCAAAGACACGGGAATACCAGCGCGCAAGGTGCGCCGGCTGATTGATATGGTGCGGGGCAAAACAGTGGACGAAGCGCTGACACTGCTCAGATTCGCGCCATCGCCCAATGCCCGGCTGGTAGCCAAGGTGGTGAAGTCCGCGGCCGCCAGTGCGGAGAACAACTACCAGATGACGCCGTCAGACCTGAAAATCATCCGCATCTACGCCAACGAAGCACCAAGGATGAAGCGGTTCTATCCCCGGGCGCGCGGTCGAATCAGCCCCATACGCAAGGATTCCAGTCATATAACGGTAATTGTGGCTGACGAGGAGGCATAATTGGGACGCAAGGTTCACCCGATAGGCTTTAGAATTGGCGTGGTACAGGACTGGCAGGCTAAATGGTATGCCGATGAGCATTACGCCGAGTCGCTGCAGGAAGACCTTAAGCTGCGTCAGGCAATACAGGCCAAGTATGCTGACGCTTCCATCTCGCTGGTGGTAATTGACCGCCAGGCAAAAGAGGTAACGGTCACCATCCACACAGCCCGACCGGGCATAGTCATTGGGCGAGGTGGACAGCGTGTTGATGAGCTGAGCGCCTATCTGGAAGACCTGGTCGGCAAGAAAGTCCGCCTCAATATCCAGGAAATCCGCCAGCCGGAGCTCGATGCCATGCTCGTCGCCAGAACAATTGCCGAGCAAATTCAACGCCGCATTGCCTACCGCCGGGCCATGAAACAGGCAATTTTCCGCACCATGCAGGCAGGTGCCAAGGGAATAAGGGTCAGCTGCTCCGGCCGACTGGGCGATGCTGAAATCGCCCGCCGCCAGACAATGCATGAAGGCCAGGTCCCCCTGCATACCCTGCGGGCGGATATCGATTACGGCTTCACTGAAGCACGCACCACTCTGGGCAGGATTGGCGTTAAGGTATGGATATTTAAAGGTGAGGTCCTTCCTGAGCCAAAGGAGATAGCTGTTGAAGCTGCGCCTGCCGAAATGGCGGCGGAACCGGCCGTTCAGGTGACGGCAGAAGCCATCAAAGAAGCAGTGTCTGAGAAAGCGCCGGCCGCAGCTGAAGCTGCAGCGGCAACCGTGGCCGCGGCCGAAGAAAAGCCGGAAGAAACGGCGCCCAAGCCATCCCGGAGACGTAAAGCGGCGGTAAAAGAGGCGAAGCCGGCGGAGGCCCCGACTGCGGAATTAATCGAAGCCACCGCCGAAGAGAAGCCAGCCGCTAAAAGAAAAACCGGGGCGGCAAAACCGATGGCGGCAGCCAAGGTTGCCGTTGAAGAGGCGGCTGAGGCAAGACCGGCCAAGCCAATAACCAGGCGAAGTCGGAAAACGAAAACAACTGGCGATGTAACCGAAGACGAGGAGAAAGATGCTACAGCCGAAACGGGTTAAATATCGCAAAACCCACAAAGGACACCGCCGGGGGAGCGCCCAGGCGAGCAATACGACAACCTTTGGCGATTACGGTATGCAGGCACTGGAATCGGCCTGGCTCACTGCGGCACAGCTTGAAGCCGCCAGGCGCGCCATCACCCGGTACATCCGCCGTGGTGGCAAAGTCTGGATACGCGTTTTCCCGGACAAGCCGGTCACCAAAAAGCCGGCAGAGACCCGTATGGGCAGTGGCAAAGGCGCTCCGGACCACTGGGTGTCCGTGGTCAGACCAGGAAGGATATTATTTGAGCTGGCAGGAGTTGGCGAGAAGACCGCCAAAGAGGCAATGCGTTTGGCCTCGCACAAACTCCCATTCGCCACCAAATTCGTGGTCCGGGAGACCGGTGCCGCCCAGCAATGAGGAAGGTATAAAGGAACCAGCCGATGGTCAGGATTGATGAATTCAGAGCCTTGAGCACGGAAGACCTGAAGAAGCAGATGGAAGATTCAAAGCAGGAACTGCTTAACCTGCGCTTCCGGCTGGCCACCAGGCAGCTGGTTAACCACCGCGAGCTGCCCATGGTGCGCAAAAGGATTGCTCGCATCAGAACCATACTGAAAGAAAGAGAGCTCGGGATAAGGTAGCGTTATGGTAGAGAAACATAAAACCAGAATTGGCCGCGTCATTAACAACCGTATGGATAAGACGGTGGTGGTGGCTGTCAACACACTGAAACGCTTCCCCAAGTACCGAAAGACCATCACCTGGGCGACCAAATACCAGGTTCACGATGAAAAAAATGAATGCCGGATAGGAGACGTGGTGAAAATCATGGAGACCCGCCCGCTCTCCCGCCACAAGCACTGGCGCGTGGTCGAGATAATCACCAGAGGAGAGGTCGCCGAGATTAAACCGCAGGAGATAACCTAAACATCAGGATTTAAGGACCATGATTCAGCAGTATACCAGATTAAGAGCCGCAGACAATACCGGAGCCCGGGAAATCATGTGCATTAACGTGCTCGGTGGCACGAGGCGAAGATACGCCCGGATAGGTGATGTCATTGTGGCCTCAGTGAAAAAGGCCATTCCCGGTGCTGCCACCAAAAAGGGCGATGTAGTGCGGGCGGTGGTGGTGCGTACCACCCAGCCCTTCCGCCGTCCTGATGGCTCGTACATCAGGTTTGATGAAAACGCAGCGGTGATTCTGACCGATAAAAATAATCCCAAGGGGACCAGAATCTTCGGGCCGGTGGCCCGGGAGCTGAGGGATAAGGACTATACCAAGATTATCTCTCTGGCGCCGGAAGTACTTTGAAGGTGAACGGCAGTGAAAATAAGGAAGAATGATACGGTACTGGTAATCGCCGGCAAAGATAAGGGCAAAAAGGGCAAGGTGCGCTTTGCCCATCCCAAGAAAAACAACGTTATCGTGGAAGGAATCAATTTCATCAAGAAGCACTCACGGGCGCGGGGACAGGTCAGGCAGGCGGGTATCATTGACCTGGAGGCACCTCTGGCTGTCTCCAATGTCATGTTGCTGTGTGCCAAATGCAATCGCCCCACACGGGTCGGTTTCACCTTCCTTGAGGACGGGAGAAAGGTCAGAATCTGCCGCGAGTGCAAAGAGGTTATTGACTAGATGTCGCGGATGAAGGATAAATACCGGAAAGAAGTTGTGTCCGCCATGATGGAAAGGCACGGCTACAAAAATGTCATGGAAGTGCCACGTTTGGTTAAAGTGGTGCTCAATATCGGCCTTGGTGAAGCGATTCAGAATGCCAAAGCCCTGGAGTCAGCCTCGGCTGACCTAGCGGCCATTTCGGGACAGCACCCGGTCACCACCCGGTCCAAAAAGTCAATCGCCGCCTTCAGGCTACGCACCGGGATGCCTATCGGCATGAAGGTGACCCTGCGTGGCGAGCGCATGTATGAATTCCTGGACCGACTGATAAACGCGGTCATGCCCCGAATGCGTGAGTTTTCCGGCGTTTCCCCGGATGCTTTTGACGGCCGGGGCAATTATACCCTTGGCCTCAAGGAACAGATTGCGTTCCCGGAAATAGAGTATGACAAGATTGAGAAGCTGCGCGGTCTGGAAATAGCAATCGCCACCACCGCCAAAACAGATGAAGAGGGCAGGCACCTTCTCGAGTTGCTGGGCATGCCTTTTGCCAAGGATGGAACGGAGTAGGAATGGCCAAGAAATCAAAGATTATTAAAGCGAACCGACCGCCCAAATTCAGGGTCCAGCAGCACAACCGCTGCAAACTGTGCGGACGACCGCGTGCCTATATTCGCCAGTTTGGCCTGTGCCGCATCTGTTTTCGCCGCCTAGCGCTGGCCGGCCAGCTGCCAGGAGTAAGGAAATCAAGCTGGTAGAAAAACCGAGAGGAAAAGATGGCTATATCTGACCCAATTGCCGATATGCTAAACCGAATAAGGAACGCCCTGATGGCCAAGCACGAGCAGGTGCTGGTGCCCTCATCGCGGCTGAAACTATCCATCGCCCGCATACTGAAGGAAGAGGGCTTCATCACCGATTACGAAGTAGTCCGCGGCAAGCCGCAGCGGGTGATTAAAATCCAGCTGAAATATCAGGACCATAATAAACCGACCATCACCGGGATGAAACGGGTGAGCAAACCCGGGCTGAGAGTTTACGTTGGGGGGAAAGAAATACCCCGTGTCTTTGGCGGCATGGGCATTGCCATTGTCTCCACATCCAATGGCGTCAAAACCGGGCATCAGGCATGGCGTCAGGGAGTCGGCGGGGAACTGCTTTGTTTTGTCTGGTAATCAGAAAGCGGAGTGATATGACATGTCAAGAATAGGACGGATGCCCATAACCATACCCGCGGGGGTGATGGTAGCCATTGCTAAAAACCGGGTGAAAGTGACCGGCCCCAAAGGCGAGTTGAGCCGCACCATCAATCCGGAGATGTCGGTCGCTCAGCAGGATAACAAGCTTATCGTGACACGGCCCAGCGACGACCAGGCACACCGCTCCCAGCATGGCCTGGCCCGGAGCCTCATCAATAATATGTTGACCGGCGTAAGCAGCGGCTTTGAAAAACATCTGGAAATAGTGGGCGTGGGTTATCGGGTGGAAAAATCCGGGGAGAAGCTGGTCCTGCGCGTTGGCTATTCACACCCTGTGGAGGTAGAGCCGCTGCCGGGTATCACTTTCTCGGTTGAAGGCAACAACCGCATTAAAATCGCCGGAATTGACAAGGAAGCGGTCGGTGAAATGGCGGCCAGAATCAGAAAAATTCGCCCTCCTGACGCTTACAAAGGCAAGGGAATCCGATATGCCGGAGAAATAGTCCACCTCAAGCCAGGTAAGGCAGGCAAGGTGATAGGGAAGAAATAGCATGGCCAGAACAACGCCGAGAACGGCACGATACAAGCGACATCAAAGGATAAGGGCGCAGATAAAGGGCACCACGGGCAAGCCCCGTCTCTGCGTGTTCCGCAGCCTGAACCATATCTATGCCCAGGTCATTGATGACACCAAGGGGCAGACGCTGGCTGCTGCCTCAACGCTTGATGCGGAAATCAAAGCCCAACTGAATGGCAAAAATAAAGCCAGCCAAGCCGAACTGGTGGGCAGCGCCATCGCTAAAAAGGCCCTGGCCAAGGGGGTAAAAGAAATTGCCTTTGACCGGGGCGGTTACAAATACCATGGGCGGGTTAAAGCCCTGGCGGAAGCCGCCCGAAAAAATGGACTGAAGTTCTAAAGGAATATTAAAAATGGCCGATAAACTTGCGCAAAAAGTTAGCCGAATTGATAGCACGGATTTGACCCTGAATGACCGTCTCATGTTCATTAACCGGGTGGCCAAGGTAATGAAGGGGGGCAAACGCCTCCGCTTCAGCGCCCTGGTGGTCACCGGTGACGGCAATGGTCATGTCGGGCTGGGAATTGGCAAAGCCAATGAGGTGCCAGCGGCGATAAACAAAGGTGGTGTTGCCGCCAAAAAGAACCTGATAAAAGTACCCATGGTCGGGAGCACCATACCGCACGAGGTTATCGCCGAGTATGGCGCCGCCAAGGTCATGCTCAAACCGGCGGCCCCGGGCACCGGGGTGATTGCAGGCGGGAGTTCTCGCGCCGTCATTGAAGCCTGTGGTATCAAGGACATTCTGACCAAGTCCCTGGGCAGCGACAACCACATCAATGTGGCCAAGGCAACGATGCTCGGCCTGAGCCAGCTCAGAGACCCGATAGAAGAAGTTGCCCAGCGAAAGGCAACGGTCACTGCGGAGGAGGCGGGAAAAGGTGGCTAAGCTGCGCATTACCTGGGTCAAAAGCGCTATCGGCTATAATGCATCACAGCGGCGCACGCTGGCAACGCTCGGTTTCCATCGGCTTAACCAGAGCGTCGTTCGTGATGACTCCATGTCCCTGCGGGGCATGATTAATAAGGTCAGACATCTGGTCAAGGTGGAGGAAGCCAGTGAGGCAAGATAACATTAAGCCGCCAACGGGCTCAAAGAGGGCCAGCAAGCGAGTGGGGCGCGGCAACGCCAGTGGCCACGGGACCTTTTCCGGGCGCGGTCAGAAGGGCCAGAAGTCACGCAGCGGCAACAAGATGCGCCCGGGCTTTGAGGGCGGGCAGCTGCCGTTAATCAAACGCCTGCCCAGCAAACGCGGCTTTACCAATATCTTCCGCAAAGAATACAGCATCGTCAATGTGGAAAAGTTGAATGTCTTTAAGAAGGGCAGCGAGGTAACGCCGGAAAAGATGCACGCTGCCGGCCTTTTAAAAACATTGAAGCATCCGGTAAAAATTCTGGCTAATGGTGAGGTCAGTCATGCCGTCAGCGTCAAGGCCAACAAGTTTTCCGCAGCGGCGAAGGCCAAGATAGAGGCCGCTGGCGGCAAAGCTGAGGAGGTGGAGTATGCGGCCCAGACCGAGTAGGCCGCGCCTGCTTCAGGCGATGTTTGACGCCTTCAGCCTGCCGGACCTGAGGCGCCGCATCCTCATCACCATCGGCATCCTGGTCATCTTCCGCTTTGTCGCCCACGTACCGCTTCCAGGCGTGGACCAGACTGCCCTGCAGGCGCTGTTTGAACGCAATGCCCTGCTCGGCATGCTGGACATGTTCAGCGGCGGGGCCATGCGCCAGCTCAGCGTGGCGGCGATGGGTGTTTACCCGTACATCACTAGTTCAATTATCATGATGCTGCTGGTGCCGGTAATCCCCCGCCTGAATGCCCTTTCCCGCGAGGGAGAGACCGGCAGAAACAAGATAAACCTGATTACTCACTGGCTGGTGATACCGCTGGCCGCAATCCAGGGCTATGGCCAGCTGGTCTACCTGCAGCGCGAGGGCGTGCTCGCCAGCACCGTGCCTCTGGCCATGACGGCGATGGTGCTTTCCCTGGTGGCCGGCACCATATTCCTGGTGTGGCTCGGTGAGCTAATCACGGAATACGGCATCGGCAACGGTATATCCATAATTATCTTTGGTGGCATCGTGGCCGGCCTGCCGGAAATGATCGGCCAGGGCTTCCTGGCCAGAGAGAACTTCCTCGGTCTTTCTGCGTACATCCTCCTGGTGATTATCACCATCATGGTCATCGTCATCTTTACCGAGGCGCACCGCCGCATCCCGGTGCAGTACGCCAAGAGCGTCTTCCGCAGCGGCCGGATGTACCGCCATTCCGGAACCACCCATATACCGCTCCGGGTGAACGCAGCAGGCATGATTCCGCTCATCTTCGCCATGTCCATCGTCCTGTTTCCGGGAATCGTGGCCAGCTACTTTGCCAATCCGGCTGAACCCAACTTCGCCGACTGGGTCATGAAATTATTTGACCCGAGGGCTGACCTGCCGTTGGGGCTGTTCTACTGGGGTCTCTATTTCATCATGGCGGTTGCCTTTACCTTCTTCTATACCATGGTTATCTACCAGCAGCAGGACCTGCCTGGAGTCCTGCAGCGTCAGGGCGGATTCATTCCCGGCATCAGGCCGGGGAAAAACACCCAGAACTACCTTAATGGTGTTATCAATCGCATTACCTGGGGTGGCGCTCTGTTCCTGGCCTGTGTGGCGGTCATGCCTTTTGCTGCCCAGCAGATAACCAACATTCAGGTCATACAGCTCTCCAGCCTGGGCCTGCTCATCATGGTGGGCGTGGTGCTGGACACCATGAAACAGCTTGAAGCGCAACTGGTAATGCGCAAATACGAAGGTTTCATAAGATAATGTACGGGGAGAATAAGGGCCAGAAGTGCCTTGGATATGACATTGAAAACCGGGCCGATGAGGCTTATCAAAGCAGGGGCAAAAGTTGTATAATATAATTTTTGTAGGAGCACCCGGGGCCGGCAAGGGAACGCAGGCCTCAGCGGTCGCTCAAAAATTGAATCTGGTCCATATTTCGTCCGGTGACCTGTTCCGGCAGGCGCTGGCGCAGGGCACGGAACTGGGCAAGCAGGTGAAGGCCTATCTGGAAAAGGGGGTACTGGTACCAGACAGGATAACCATACAGATGGTCATGGAACGGCTGTCCGCCCCTGACGCTGAGAAGGGGATTATTCTGGACGGTTTCCCCCGCAACCTGCCGCAGGCAGAAGCACTGGAAAGTGCCCTTGCCCAACAGGGAAAGGCAATTGATAAAGTGGTCTACATAGAGGTAGCCGAAGCGGAACTGCTCAGCCGACTGAGCAATCGCCGGCTGTGCCGCCGGTGCCAGGCGGTCTATAATATGGTCAACTCCCCTCCCAGTATAGAGGGAAAGTGTGATAAGTGCGGCGGTGAGCTTTACCAGCGCCCCGATGATGAACCGGAAACGGTCAAGAAGCGCCTTGACGTGTACTTCGCCGAAACGGCACCGCTCATCGCCTATTATCGCCGTCAGGGCAAGCTGGTGGAAGTTGCCGGAGAAGGCGGCGTGGCCGAGGTAACCCGAAGAATCGTGTCGGCCCTCCGCGAGGAGAAACTGGTCACCAGATGACGATAATTATCAAGAATGAAGAGGAAATCGCGGCCATGCGCCAGACAGGCAGAATCGTCGCCATGATATTAAAAACAATAATCGCAAATATAAGACCGGGAATGAAAACGAAAGAACTGGACACCATAGCCGCCAGAGAGCTGGAAAAACACGGCGTCAGGTCATCGTTCAAGGGCTACCGCGGCTTTCCGGCCAACCTGTGCGTGTCCGTGAATGATGAAATCGTGCATGGGATACCGGGCAAGAGAGTGCTCCGCGAGGGAGACATCGTTTCCCTTGATTTCGGCGCCATTTATGACGGCTTCCAGGGAGATGTCGCGGCGACCGTTGGTGTGGGGCGGATTGGTAAAAAAGCGGAAGCACTGATTGAAACCACCAGGGGCGCTCTGGCCGCGGGCATCGCTGCCGCCCGTGCCGGTGCCCGACTGGGCAGTATCTCCCATGCCATACAGGACTACGCTGAAGCCAAGGGCTATTCCGTGGTCCGGGAGTACACCGGACACGGCATTGGCCGCGATATGCATGAGGAACCGCAGATACCCAACTTCGGCCCCGCTGATTCAGGGCCGGTATTGAAAAAGGGGATGACCCTGGCCCTGGAACCGATGGTTAATGCTGGCGACTGGCGCACCCGCGTGGGTGATGACCAGTGGACGGTGCTTACGGCTGATGGCAGCCTTTCGGCACACTTTGAGCATACCATTGCCATTACGGACGGCGAACCGGAGGTACTGACCAGAGAGGTATATGCCTAAGAAAGAGACGATTGAGGTTGAAGGAACGGTACTGGAAGCCCTGCCAAATGCCATGTTCCGCGTTGAACTGGCGAACGGACACGTGGTGCTGGCACATATCTCCGGTAAGATACGGATGCATTACATCAGGGTCCTGCCCGGAGACAAGGTGCTGGTTGAGCTCTCCCCTTACGACCTCGGTCGGGGGCGGATAGTCTATCGTTTTAAATAGGTTAAGGGATTAGTATAATGAAAGTGAAAGCATCAGCCAAGGTGCGCTGTGAAAAATGCAAGGTGGTGAGAAGGCGCGGTGTGGTCAGAGTAATCTGTCCCAACCCGAAGCATAAACAGCGCCAGGGATAAGGAGGCAACTGGGATGGCAAGAATTGCTGGAGTTGACATACCGAGAGATAAACACGCCTGGGTATCGTTGCAATATATTTACGGTATCGGGCCTCATCTGAGCCGCCGTATTCTGGCCCAGACCAAAATCAACCCCGATACCAAGGTCAGTGAGCTCACCGAGGATGAGGTCAATAAACTGCGCGAGGTTATCGACAAGCAGTATAAGGTAGAGGGCGAACTCAAGCGCGAGATTCAGATGAACATGAAGCGCCTCATTGAAATCGGCAGCTACCGCGGCAGCCGGCACCGCCGCAACCTGCCATCAAGAGGGCAGCGCACCCGGACCAATGCCCGGTCGCGGCGTGGTGAGCGCAAGACCGTGGCCGGCAGAGGCCAGAAGAGGGGCACGGCTAAGAAATAAGAGGGTTAAGATAAGGAGTCTATTATGGCACAGAAGAAGCGGGCCAAGACCAGACGGCGGGAACGCAAGAATATACCGGCAGGGAGAGCCTATATTCAGTCCACTTTCAACAACACCATCGTTACCCTGACCGACCCCGAAGGCAATGTGATTGCCTGGGGAAGCTCCGGCACGTCCGGTTTCAAGGGCTCGCGTAAGGGTACTCCCTACGCCGCCCAGATGGCAGCTCGCGAGGCGGTACGCAAGGCGATGATGCATGGTCTGCGCCAGGTCGAGGTCTATGTGAAAGGCCCGGGCAGCGGCCGCGAGGCAGCCATTCGCTCGCTGCAGAGCTCCGGGCTTTATATTACGGGCATCAAAGATGTTACCCCCATTCCCCATAATGGTTGCCGCCCGCCCAAGAGACGAAGGGTATAGAAGAGAGGGAAAATGGCAAGATACACAGGCGCAGTATGTCGGATGTGCCGCCGCAGCGGGGAAAAGCTCTTCCTGAAGGGCGCCCGCTGCTTCACCCCCAAATGCAGTGTAGATAAGCGGCCCAAGCCACCGGGACAGCAGTTTCGCCGGCGACCGAAGATATCCGACCGCGGCATGCAGCTCCGAGAGAAACAGAAAGCTCGTTACACCTACGGCATGCTGGAGAGGCAGTTCCACCGCATATTCACACAGGCGTCCAAACAGGCGGGTGTCACCGGTGATAACCTGCTCATACTGCTGGAGAGGCGTCTGGACAACATCGTGTATCGCCTTGGTTTCTCTGACTCACGCCACCAGGCGCGCCAGCTGGTCCGGCACGGCCATATTACCCTCAATAACCGCAAGGCGGATATCCCTTCGGCGCTGGTGAAGGAAGGGGATACCATTGGCTGGCGCCAGGAAAGCACCAAAACGGAATACTGCAAACAGCTGGCGCAGACGATTGAAGCCAAAGTGGTGCCGGCATGGTTGAGCCTGGACAAGAAAAAACTGGTGGGGCAGGTGGTTTCCCTGCCCACGCCGGAAGACATAGAGGCCACTTTTGACGGCAAGACGATAGTGGAACACTACTCGCGATAACAAGCAAGGAGGTAGCGACTTTTGTCTCGTCTGGTAATACCAAAAATCGATCGTGTGGAGAGTAAGGACAATTTTGGCCGGTTCACTGCCGAGCCGCTGGAGAAAGGCTTTGGCGTTACGCTGGGCAACGCCCTGCGTCGCGTACTGCTGGGCCACCTTCCCGGTGCGGCGGTAACGCAGGTCAGGATTGAAGGTATCAGGCATGAATTCACCACCATTCCCCACGCCAAGGAAGATGTCACCGATTTCTTACTCAATGTCAAGGCAATACGGATAAAGCCGCTTTCCGGACAGCCGGGAAAACTCATCCTTGATGTACAGGGTGAGGGCCAGGTCTGCGCCGCCGATATCAAGCCAACGACAGACTTTGAAATCACCAACCCGGAGACTAAACTCATCACTCTCGATTCTCCGGAGGCCAAGCTCTACGTGGAGTTTGATATAGAGCTGGGGCAGGGCTACCGAACCGCCGAGTCAAGTGAAAACATGCCGGTAGGTACCATCCCCGTTGACGCCATCTTCTCACCAATACGCAAGGTCAACTTCAATACCGAGCCGGTTCTCGTCGGGCATGAGACCAGCCAGGAACGATTGGTCCTGGAAATATGGACTGATGGTACCACAACGCCGGTTGATGCCATAAGTCGCGCCGCCGGCATCCTGGTAGAGCAGCTCAGTCCCTTTGTTGAGTACGTCAAGGTGTCCAAGATGAAAGCCGAAGAACAGCTCATCCGTCTCTCCATACCTGACGAAAAATATAATATGCCCGTGGAGCAGCTTGACCTCTCGGTACGCACGATGAATTGCCTCAGACGAGGCGGCATTGCCACGGTTGGCGAACTCATCAGTAAGAAACCCAAGGACCTGCTCCAGCTGCGTAACTTCGGCCAGAAATCTTTTCACGAGATAGAAGATAAACTGAAGGAACTGGGGCTATCTCTCTCACCACAGGCCGAGCTGAAAGAGGAGACAGCGCCAGAAGAAGCAGCGTCAGCGGAGACTGACACGGGTGCCGCCCCGGCAGAAGAAGCTGAACCGAAAGCTGGAGAGGCCAAAGATGGGGCATAATATCGCGGGGAGAAAATTCAGCCGGACCACCGGCCATCGCCGGGCACTGTACCGCAACCTGGTGACCGACCTGCTCAGGTATGAGAAA
>Ga0194113_10007024_pt1 | contig 14146 bp, 11 predicted proteins | sample TA2MahC200mmetaG_FD_146193 | JGI IMG/M metagenome (GOLD analysis project Ga0194113, IMG submission 146193) | Freshwater microbial communities from Lake Tanganyika, Tanzania - TA2015017 Mahale Deep Cast 200m | ecosystem: Environmental > Aquatic > Freshwater > Lake | place: Tanzania: Lake...
CGATGACATCAGGGTACGTAAAGCTATGATAATGGCGATTGATTATAAATCAATCATCGACAATTACCTCATGGGTCAAGGCATCATGTTGAATACTGGTATGAGCCCCACTTGGACAGTCTATACTCCACTTGATAAGATGCCCGCGGATGTACAGGAAATGTATACCTACAACCCGGTAAAAGCAAAGGCTTTACTGGCTGAGGCAGGATACCCCAAAGGATTTGAAACTGAAGTTGTCATTCAAGAACCGCAAGTTGAGCGCGCACAGATAATGACTGCTTTCTGGGAACAGAATCTTAATATCAAGGTTAATTTCAAGGTAGTTGATGCAAATACTTGGAATGGATTAATTTTCGGAAAGGTATATACTCAGATGACTGTTTCAACCCCGGGATACACTGATCCTGTTGCGGGGTTGGGTTTCGCCCTCTCGACCTCATTCTATAACTATGAAAATTATAAAAGTGTGGAATTGGATCGGAGGATTAATGAAATGATGGCAACAGAAGATCCAGTTCTCCTAGATGAGCGGTTGAAAAGTACAAATATTTATTTAATACAAGTGAAGGTTCCCATCCGCTTTCCCTTGGAATACGTCTGGATATTCTGGCAACCCTGGTTGAATCGTTACGGTGGCGAAAACCAGGTAGGATATGGTTTAACCGGTCCAATCTGGGCACGCACATGGATTGACCAAGATGCGAAATTCAAGGCGATCGGGCAAAGGTAAAACACCAATTAAAGAGAAGTAAACAAGTTTTGATTGTAGGGAACAGCCGTTCAACACGCTGTTCCCTACAATCATGCAAATTTAAATGTAGGCTGATGACTAAATTCAGGAAAAAGTTAGATTATGACAAAGACAGAGATTGAGCCTATCTACCTAGAATAATGTCCCCGAACGGGACCTATGGTGATATGTAGTAAATATCCCGTATGTGGATAATAAGCCAATAGCCAATTCGGGGCGGTTAAAGACATGGCAAAGTCTGGATGATCGGATGTATTTTGAGGTTTTATCTCCATAACAAAACAAACTAAAATGTCTGAGTGAGCAAAACAGGTAAAAATATTAAATTCAAAGAGGCGATTACTGATGACAAATCCTAGAATAGACCCAATTTACGAGGAATTAGCGGCAAAGTTTAAATTCCCAGTATTTTACCATTACCAAATGCCAGAAAATGAGTGTCAAATACCAAATGCTATACCGAAAATAATCAGAAAGATAGCAAACCTACAACAGGCAAAAATAGTACGTGAAATGCCTGGGTCTGCTGCAGATATTGCACAGAAACTCGGATTAGACGTGAAAGTAGTAGAAGTGGACATCGATGACTTGTTCAACAAAGGGCTTGTGGCTCCCACGAAACGCGGTTGGAATATGCCAGCCTCCTGGGGATTATTACAGGATATGATAGGGTCCGCTTCCCCAAAATACATTGACGAAGAATTGAAGCTTCTCTTCAGAGAACTTTTCGCGGAACAATCTGAGAGAAAACTGAAGTACTATGAGCTGAACAAAGATAATTTTACTATGCCCTATATATTTCAAGTAATTCCAAAATGGAGAACAATAAAGGATTTACCGGGAATAATGCCCTGTGAAGATACCCGATCTATATTCAAACGGTCGAAACAGATAGTTATCATTAACTGCCCCTGTAAGACATGGTATCCGAGAACCGAGGAATGCAAAGTGAACATTCCTCACGAATCGTGTATTGTTGGGCTCGGGGTTGCCCGTTATGAGATGAAGAGGGGGACGGGAAGAGAAATCAGTTACGAAGAATGCATGGATATCCTCGATTGCCTTGACCAGCAGCAAATCGTCCAGACCTCGGCGTTTACCAACTCACAAAGTGTAATGCCATATGGTGTATGCAATTGTCACCCCTGCTGCTGCGGGTTCTTTGTAGGGGATCGGTTTAATCAAAGTCACATTAATCCAAATTTTTCAGCTATCGCACCAAGTCGGTATTCTGCAGAAACCGATCCAGCAAAATGTATAGCCTGCAAGAAATGTATTGATACCCGCTGCCCATTCGGAGCTATTACAATGCAATATTTTCCTGAGTTTAAAGGAGTTCGTGCTTGCGTTGATGAGGCTAAATGCAAAGGGTGTGGTCTTTGTGTGCTGACTTGCCCTTCAAAAGCTAAGAGGATGAAAGTGGTCCGGCCTCCAGAATTTATCCCTGATGTAACTCAGTTCATTGCTCAACAAAACTCAGGGTCTGGCAATGAGGAGTTTTTCATCTGATATAAATTAAAAGGAAGAAACTATTAATAAACTGGAAACGATATAGAAAGATAAGAAATAATTAATGGGATTCTTGTAGGAACCAAGGCATAAAGTATAAATATCCGGTATGTGGGTATTATACCAGTAACTGATTCGGCAGGATTACAGACATGGTAAAGTACTGGGTGATTCCTTAAAAAATGGGCGGTTGTTAAGGTCAGTATCTTTTTTTAAAATCAAGAAAGGATGGAGCAGCAAATCGAAACTGATCCGATTATCATCGGATCAGTTTCGAAGTTATATCTTCGAAAAATCGCATAATGTTTTCATTTTGGTATGTGCATGATGCCTTTTAGCAGGAATTGAGGAGGACAGGGATGGGTTTATTTCATTGCCCACTTGGGGCGGCGTATTATGATGATGAAGAATGCATCGACTGTAAAATGTGTTTAGCGCAAACAGAGCAAGAGATGGTTGAAGCTTCGAAGAAAATAAGGATATATATGAAATCACACTCTACCAACAGAGGCCCGATAAAGAAAATTGCTGTTTGTGGGAAGGGTGGGGTTGGTAAAAGCACCACGGTTACTCTGTTAGCCAATGTTCTAGTTAAAGATGGATTCGATGTGTTAGTCATGGACACTGATGAATCGAATCCTGGCTTATTTCGATCGTTTGGATTCGATATAGAACCAAAGCCGCTCATAAGGCTGTTGAGTCGCTTTTCCAACGGCCAACCAGATACGAATACTGAGTGGATTATGCGGGATAATATCGCTATTCAAGATATTCCAGCTGAGTACGTTATCGTTCGTGGTGGACTCAAATTCATAATGGTTGGGAAGATTGACAATCCTTTCCAGGGTTGTGCTTGTTCTATGGCCGATATTGTAAGAGACCTGATGGCCAAGCTCATTTTACGGGATAAAGAAATCGTCATAATTGACATGGAAGCGGGCGTAGAAAGCTTTGGACGCGGTGTCGAGAGAAACGTGGACACAGTTTTCATGATTGTAGAACCATCATTTGAATCCATGGCGTTGGCAGAAAAAATAGGTTATATGTCAGAGGGTATGGGTATCGCTCATATTGGGGCAATTCTTAATAAAGTTCCCTTAGAGAACATTAAACAGCGTATGGTGGATGAATTACGCAAGAGGAAAATCAATATACTGGGTGTTATTTATTACGATAGCCAACTTGCCGAAGCCGGATTCGAAGGCAGGGCATTAAGCTATTCCAAGGCAGAAGAGGATATTCGGTCTATTATCAAAACACTGATGGGTGGATAAAAACCAGTTCTTTCAAAATGATGTAATAACACTTTAATGCGCACGCTGATTAACATGATACATAAGCCTGAATCAGGATATATCAATAGGGAGGTCACCTAATGACGATCAGACAAATCGATCCGATTTATCGAGAATTAGCCGTGAGACTCAGGATTCCTAACTCGGAAATTTTGCCGAGGATATTCGAACGACTGGCTAATGTTCAACAGGCAAAGATAATAAGAGAAACACCCGCTTCGGCAGATGTAATAGCGGAGAAGCTGGCTTTACCGAGAGACGTTGTAGATAAGGATATCAGGGAGCTTTTCGAGAAAGGCGTATTGTTGCCAGGCAAACGGGGCTGGAACATGGCTCCATCGTGGGGATGGCTCCATGATGCAATAGCCTCGACAGACAACAAGTACGAAGATGACGAGATGTATGATCTTGGTGTGGCTATGCTTCGTGAGAACCTGGATATTATGGGGCGGCGGCTAGAACAAGAGCAAAAAGTGGGCTTGCCGAGTCTTAGACACAGTATGAGAATAATACCGAAGTGGAGATCTATCAAGGGACTCGCTGGCGTGTTGCTATATGAAGACCCCATGCAGATCATAAAAGAGTTTTCACCTATAGTTGTAGTTCGATGCCCGTGTAAAAGAATGGACAGGCGACGTGGGTGCAGGGACTCGGTAGCTCTTGAATCGTGCATACACGGCGGAAGACTTGCCCAGTACAGCCTTGACCGTCATGCTGGCAGAAAAATTAGCTTTGACGAATGTATCGCTTTAATGGACGAACTGGACAAACATCTTGTAGTCAACATGGTAGGACCAACGGATACCATGCCCGAGGGCATATGCAATTGCCATACCTGTTGTTGCGGTGTATTCAAAATAGCCGCTTTTACGAAACCCAGATTTAACCTGCTACCTTACGCAAAGAGCAGATTTGTGGCGGAAATTGATCCGGCTAAATGCACCGCATGCAGAATTTGTGTTGACAGACGATGTCCCGTCGGCGCCCTGCATATGAAGTATTTTGCCGAATACGGGGATAAACGTGCTGTCGTCGATGATGAGGAGTGTGTTGGTTGTGGCCTGTGTTTCCTGACATGCCCTTCAGATGCTCACCGGATGAAATGTGTAAGACCTCCGGATTATATTCCTGCGCCCGGTCAGGCACTTGGTTTCGACTTGTTAGAAGGATACGAGAAGAAGGATTCTTAGACCTCCCAAACTCATAGTCGGTACATAGACGTAATAGTACACAGAAGGAGTAAAAGAGCTTGAATGTGGAGATTGCCCGTAAAGTTAAGGAGCTGGTGAATAAAGATATTGAACCCGTCTATTTCGAAGTCGCCGCCCGTCTGAATTTGAAATTGCGAGATTCGAAGTATATGCCATGGATCCTGGCTCGCTGTATGACAGTGCGCCAAGCACGGATCAGCCTCGCTTTGCCGGATCCTAACTGGGCTCCAACATTGAGTAGACTCGAAGTATCGGATAGATTCGCTATTAAACTTGAGATTGACAAGAAGGTCATAGACGCAGACATCCGCAATCTATACGAAAAGTCTTTTGTCCACCCATCGCGGAAAGGTCCCAGACCACCAACAAGTTTCGTAGAATGGTTTGACCTTCAGAACCATACAAAATTCGATGCTGAACTCGGTGATGAATACTTTGCAGCGATAGGTCTCATGCTGGACTACGAACAACGGGAGGATCGCGAGAAGGCACTCAGCGAGAGGATCAAGTCGGGACAACCTCAGATTGCACGAATACTCGCCCGTTGGAAGTCTATCGAACACATTCCTGGAATGCTGCCAGGTGACGATATCCGGGAGTTCCTTAAAGCCAATACACTATTTGGCATTATTAAATGTGCTTGCCGTAGACGTTACAAAGACAGGGATTGCGAGCAGCCAGATGAAGTATGTTTGGTTATGGGCAGGACGGCGCAAATGGCTATCGACCGCGGTACGGCACGTCAGATTGGTTATAACGAAGCGCTACATCTGATTAACAACGAGCTTGTAAAATATCCAGTTGTACATATTACCGCACGCACGGATGATCCCAAGAAATCTGTGGGACTGATTTGCAGCTGTCATGCGGATTGTTGTGTCGTACTTCGTGCACCTCTCGTACTTGGCAGTAAATATCCAGTGTGGGAGCATTATGCCAAGAGCCGCTTCCGTGCAACGGTAGATCCGGCTAAATGCAACGGTTGCGGTCTATGTGCTGCAAAGAGGTGTCAGTTTAACGCGACAAGACTGAGGATTTATCCGGAATACTTCAACGAACGTGCATGGATGAACGAAGAACTTTGCATGGGTTGTGGTTGCTGTGTAGAAACTTGTCCATCTGGCGCTCGAGGTATGAAGCTGGTCGATCCACCCGAGACGTTGAAACTGCCGTCCGATGCCAAAGGTTTATATATAGGAAGCGAGTAAAGTCGAGTCAGCAGCGAGATGTCTTGACTGCTAGCCACTGCTAAGGCTGTTGGTCAAGTACAGTCAAGCAGATGCGATTTGCAAAAAATGGTTCGCAGATGAAATGGATCGATTCATTATCACGAAAAGTCGGAACCAGGTAGGATTCTATAGGACTGGGTAGCGGACATTGAACGAAAGAATATCACTAAAACGCTGGCATCCCCTTGCTGGAGAATGGGTTATTATCGCACCCGCAACGGCAAGCAGGCCTACAGACAGATCTCTGGAGAATAAGCAACGAACTCTTCCTGATTTTAATCCCGATTGCTATCTCTGCCCGGGAGTACAAAGAGCAAGTGGCCAAATCAACCCGCGCTACAACGGTGTTTTCGTTTTTAATAATGATTTCTCCTCTCTATCAATGTCAAATAAACTAGAGAAGGAAAAACGTCATATTGATGATCTGCCCGCGCGCGGTATATGCCGCGTAATCTGTTTTGATCACCGCCATAACGTCTCGCTTGCAGAAATGGACACGACATCCATCGCCAAGGTAATTGCCGCAATGCAAACGGAGTATCGTCAGTTATCAGCAGAGCAGGGCATCGAGAACGTTCTTATTTTCGAAAACAAGGGTGAAATAATTGGAATATCGAATCTGCATCCGCACGGGCAGATATATGCGACGGATTTCGTTCCCCGCGTCCTGCAAACCGAATACAAAAATGCGAAGCAATATATGGATAACAAAGGTTCCTGCCTTTTCTGCTCGATTATAGAACAGGAAATGCGCGAGGGCCAAAGAATGGTATGCGAGAACAATGACTTTGTGGCATACGTACCATATTTTGCTCGTCATGCGTACGAAGTACACATCATACCTCGTCGCCATGAGTCCGTCATGACATCTCTGGAAAACAGCGAAGTGTTGTCTCTAGCTGCAATATATCAAGAAGTACTGGTTCGGTATGACAATCTCTTTGAAATGCCCTTCCCGAATATTACACTCTTTCATAACGCGCCATGTAAGAAGGGATATTCAGTCGAACCATTTCATTTTCACATCGAGTTCTGCCCACCATTGCGCAGCGCCAACCAGATGAAATATATGGCCGGGTTTGAGACTGGTGGTGGAAATATCGTGAACCCGGTATACCCTGAAGAAGCGGCGCAAAGTCTACGTTCTCTTTCGCCTGTGCACTATCTACAGAGGTAGCTACGACGAAAAATAAAAATAAGCTCGGGATTCTGGTAACAGGCGGTGCCGGATATATAGGCAGCGTAACAGTCGCTCTGCTTGTCGAACAGGGGCATAGAGTTACAGTCTTGGATGATCTCTCCTCTGGCTTTGTGAAAGCCGTCGTCCCGGATGCACAGCTTGTTGAGGGCGATATCTCCAATCCAAATTTGATCAGACAAATATGCGATGCCGGCATAGATGTAGTGATGCATTTCGCTGCCTTTACAAAGGTAAGTGAATCTATGCAGTATCCAGCCAAATACTATCAAAATAATGTCATCAAAACTGCCAGGTTGTTGGATAACTTACGCGCGAATGATGTTGGAAATTTCATTTATTCGTCGTCCGCGGCTATCTACGGGAACCCGGAGGAAGTACCTATTACCGAGGATTCTCATCTACATCCGATAAACCCGTATGGTTGGACAAAGCTGATTGTCGAACAGGTATTGCGTGACTACGATAATGCATATGGTTTTAGGTCAGTAGCGCTTAGGTATTTTAATGCAGCAGGCGCCTATGGTGTCGGAGGTGAAGATCATCGTCCGGAGTCTCACTTAATACCTCTGGCCTTAAATGCTGCAACCAACGGTAGTACGCTTGAGGTCTATGGCGCGGACTATCCCACCAGAGACGGGACATGCATAAGAGATTACGTGCACGTGAAGGACATTGCGGAAGCGCACATTCTGGCAATGCATTATCTGCTGGATGGTCGACCTACTGACTGTTTTAATCTCGGAACCGGCACAGGTAGCTCGGTACTAGAAGTACTTCGCTGTATTGAGCAGATGACAGGTCACAAAGTTGGGTATAATCTGGTGCCTCGGCGTGCGGGTGATGCCGCAATCCTGGTCGCCTCTCCTGGAAAGGCGCAACGGGTTCTCGGTTGGACGAAACGGCTTCTGTCTCTAGATGAAATTGTTGTGTCTGCTTGGGAATGGAAACAGGAACACCCGTTTGGATTTGGAGACCGGTTACATTGATGAATCTAGATGAAGAAAAAATAGCCCAATCATTCTCGGAAAGGTGGGGCTATTCTCATACAGTAATGAGTAAAGCTCCCGGCAGAGTGAACATTATCGGCGAACACACTGATTATACTGGCGGCTATGTGTTACCCGCTGCCATTAACCGGGACATTATATTTGCCGCAGCCGTTACCAAAGGATCCGACGTACGTGGGTATTCCCTCAATTATTGTCAGAATGCGTCGTGCCGAATCGGCAATTACGATCCTTTGCATCCTGTGACGTGGTTCCGCTATGTCATGGGCATAATGAATGAATTGGAAAAAACTGGCTATAGTATACAACCTTTCGATTTCTGCGTGGGTGGTAACATACCTATAGGTTCCGGGTTGTCCTCTTCTGCAGCCTTGGGGATGGCCGTATTGGTCGCAATGGAACAAAGCGGCAATTTCAAAATGGATGACAATGAAGCAGCCTTGCTTTGCCAGCGCGCAGAAAACAACTTTGTTGGCGTAAAATGCGGCATTATGGACATGCTCATCTCGAGAAAAGGACGGCGTGATCATGCGCTTTTTGTGAACTGCACCGACCTCTCGTCTCGCATGGTCAGTACCGAAATGCCTGGGTATTTGTGGCTTGTCATCGACTCTGGAAAACGGCGAGGATTGATGGATTCCGAATACAACAAAAGGCGTTCAGAATGCGAAGAGGCACTAAAAATAGCCAGACTCGTGTTCCCACACCGGAACCTCTTCAATCTTCGGGATATATCAAGAAAAGACCTGCCGCATCTGAAAACCATGCTTGATGAAGTTGTCTATCGCAGGTTAAGTCATGTCGTAACAGAAAATGAGCGTGTGTTGCAGATGGTAGGTGCCTTGGAAGCCAAAGATTCGCTCACCGCCGGACGATTGCTCATTTCGTCTTATGAGAGCCTGAAGAGTAACTTTGAGGTGTCCTGCAAAGAATTGGATAGTCTTGTAAAGATTGTATGTGGCGTAAAAGGCGTATATGGAGCCCGCCCTACGGGTGCAGGATTCGGGGGCAGTATAATCGTACTCGCCCAAACGACTGCGGTTACTGCTATCGAAAACGCCGTGAACGAAAAATACAATTCGCCTGGCCTTTTCGACACTGAAGCGAAGATCATGCCGGTTAGGTTTTCTGACGGTGCACATGTCATCTGAGTTTGTGGCAACAACAAATTTACTTTCGTCGTTATAAATATTCCCGTCGCTGAAATGGCTAGGGATGATGACTGGCCTCTAGAAGAAGGGAAGTCTGCCCTCCCCTTAACGATACCAGTAATAATGTTAGGCTGGAAAAGAAAATAGGGGGTAGAAAACCCCAAAGAAAGGCAACACGCCGGAGCAGATCATCAACAAGCTCGGGAAGCCGAAATCCTGCTCAGCCAGGGCAGTACTATTGCCATCGCAGCCAAAAAGATCGGGGTCACCGAACAGACCTACTACCGGTGCCGGAAAGAGTACGGCGGGATGCGGATAGAGCAAGCCCGCCGGCTCAAAGAGCTGGAGCAGGAGAACAGCCGCCTGAAGAAGGTGGTGGCGGAGTTTGCCCTGGATAATGCCATTCTCAAAGAAGCAGCACGGGGAAACTTCTGAGCCCGTCCCGGAGACGATAGATCATCGAGCAGGTCTGCCGGAAGCTAACAGTCTCCCAAAGACGGGCATGTAAAGTCTTTAGCCAGGCTAGAGCTAACCAGTGATGTTCTAGCCCAAGATTAGGTCATCCAGGGAACGCTTGATCACGTGGCGCCTCCTCTTGTCGTCCCACCATTGTTGAAGAGATCCATCGTAACCCACAGTTTCGATCACCATTTCCTCTTTTGGCTTGCCCAGTGCCAGTATTAAAAGAATTTCATAGTGTGCAGGTATGTTTAAAGCTTTGCGTAACCGCTCTTTATTAATATTACCCACCATCACGCCCCCGAAACCTTTTTCGACAGCTCCCAGATGAATAGTTTGCGCGGCGATTCCTAAGTCAACAAGTATCCAGGCGGGTAGCCTGGTATCGTGAAGAATAATGATATATGCAGACGGTCTTTCCCCTTCGATCGGGTCGTTGTCGATGTGAACGTTACCGAATATTAAACTATTCTTCTGAGGATCATTGGATAGTATAAATCTCAAAGCCTGACGGTTGGCGGCTGACGGTGACAGCCTTGCCAGGTCAATCAGATCCCTCAGTGTTTCAAGTGGAATAGGCACATCCTGGTAGAACCGCCGGTAACTCCTGTTTCTAAGTACCAGATCCATAAGCATACTATCCTCTTTTTCTCCTCTGTTTGGTCATCGCCGATTTTTAGACCTTCCATTTGGATATCTCTTCATTTTCGTTTCTTGGTAGCTTGCGCCTCCGGGTTCACGCAGTGTAGTGGTAGTTCTCCCTTTAGCCCTGCCAAAAGGTTTTCCGCTGCCATCAACGCCATGTTTTTCCGTGTTGTTACGCTGGCACTGGCGATATGCGGTGTAATAATTACGTTCTCCAGGGTAAGCAATGGGTCGTTTGGTTGGATCGGTTCGACCTCTGTGACATCGAGACCCGCAGCGAATATCTTACCTGACATAAGTGCCTGGTAAAGCGCCTTCTGATCGACGACCGATCCTCGCGACGTATTTACAAAGACAGCTGTTGGTTTCATTGCCGCAAACTCGACTTCGCCGATCAGGTGGCGGGTGGTCGCCAATAGCGGCACGTGGACACTAATGAAATCGGAGATAGAAAGCATTTCTTTCAGTTGGGGCATATGTTTAACACCGAGCTGTTTCTCAACCACTTCACTCCGCCTGACAGGATCATGGTAGAGGATATTCATATTGAAGCCCTTCGCCCGTTTTGCTACTTCAATCCCGATACGTCCCAGGCCAATAATGCCAAGTGTGGCGTGATGAAGGTCTTGTCCGAGTAGTATCATCGGGCCCCAGGTCTTCCACATGCCTTTTCTCACATAACGGTCGCCTTCGACTACTCTTCTTGCAGCTGCCATCATCAATGCAAAAGCAATCTCTGCGGTCGTCTCCGTGAGCACTCCCGGAGTATTCCCTATGGGTATTCCCCGACGAGTCGCCTCAGAAACATCGATGTTATCGAATCCGACTGCCAAGTTGCTGATGACTTTCAATTTCGGCGCCGCATGCAGTAATTTAGCATCTATTCGATCGCTTAATAAACAAAGCAGCCCGTCGACATTCCTGACCTTTGCCAGCAAGATATCGTAAGGAGGCGGCAGTACATCCTGCCAAACCTCCATCTGCGTCACCCGGGAAATCATATCGAGTGCCTCGCGTGCAATAACTCGGCTGACGAAGACTCTGGGTTTCATTCTTCACCTCTGGAGATTGTATAATTGCTGATGGATTGGCTTTTATCTTTTGAGCAGGTCGCTCATGCCCTGGCCTTGCTGACGGCACCACTGGAATATAATACCCGTGTCCCAGCCGATGCAGAAGTGACGAACCCCCATATCGACATAGGGTTTCGCCTGTTCAAAACTGGCGATTTCCACTCTGGGAGCAATGCCCTGCTTCAACGCCAGCTCTATCATCTTCTGGTGCGCCTTCTGCACCTCCGGGTCTCGAGCCTGTCCGGGTTTACCAATGCTGATGGAGTAGTCTGATGGTCCGAATTGAACCATGTCTACGCCCTTGACAGAAAGTATCTCCTCCAAGTTCTCAATCGCACCCTTCTTTTCGATCATGATGGCTATCACAACCTCGTTCATCGCTTTCACCCAATCCGCTGGCGTGGCTCCAACACCGTAGCCGGTGCTGCGGCGCATTCCGTAGCCGTGAATACCGCCTGCCTCAGGCGTTTCTGGCCTCACAAAGCGGATGCACTCTCTGACGTCGGCCGCGGTGCGGCAATCGGTAAAAAGCACATTCTGGATGCCGGAGTCGATTGCTCTGGCGGCGATGAATCCCCGTGTCTGCTCTTCTACCTTCATCATCGCCGACATATTTGAGAAGAGCTCTATGGCCCTGCCAAAGTTGTCCATTTGTTCCAGGCTGAATGATGAATACTCCCCTACATACTCGATGTAATCGAAGACTCCCGAATGCCCGATGACTTCAACTATTCCCGGCCAGTTGGAAAGGACGTGCACGCCCAGAGTTGGTTTCTTCTGGTTTAGGAGTTCCCTAAGTGTGTTTTTCTTCATCTCAACTCATCTCTTCTTTCATATTTTCTGGTTTTCAAGCCAAAGGATGTTAAGGCAGGCGGTATGCAGAAGTTGATAGTTTTGCGATCTCTACCCTCCACCTTATAACAGACCACCAGGGCGACCAGCGTTGATAAGATCACCATTTTTTTCGGCCAAGACCTCCACCTTTGCTAGCCTTCCGGAGTTACTTGGCCAATTTTGCCCTAGGTTTGATCACCTTGTTAACTACATTCCTTGGGAATTTACCACTTATGACCCTAGCGGCCTCCTCTCCCACGCAGGTGCGCAACCTTTTAAAAGCCACATCGGAATATGAAGCTGAGTGGGGCGTGACGATGACATTATCCATCTTGAACAGAGGGTTATCTGAATCGGCGGGTTCATTTTCGAAGACATCCAAGCCAGCGCCAGCTATCCACTTCTCCTGCAGGGCTTTAATGAGGGATAGCTCGTTGATCACAGGTCCACGCGCCGTGTTGATCAGGTAAGCCGTCGGTTTCATTTGCTTGAACTCTTTTTCACCCAGTAAATGCCGGGTTTCATCGTTGAGTAAAGTATGGACGGAGATGAAGTCTGATTTTTTAAGGAGTTCGGGCAGACTCACGAGTATGATCCCAAACTCCTTTGCCACGGCTTTATCCACGTATGGGTCGTATCCGATCACTTTCAAACCAAAGCACTGGGCTTTCCTGGCGGTCATCCGCCCTATATTGCCACAACCGACTATTCCGAGTATCTGCCCATGAATGGAAACCATTGGCCTCATCAGGCGTGTGCTCGCTGCCCAGCCCTCCTTTTTCAAGGTGTTATCCAAGCTTACCAGTTTCTTGGCACAGGCAAGGAGCATCGCGATGGCATGGTTGGACACTTCCTCCCAGCAGAAGTCCGGGATGTTGATCACCAGGACCCCACAGTCAATCGCAGCGGGAACATCTATGGTATCATAACCGATACCGTATCGGACGACTGCCTTGAGATTAGGAAGACTTTCCATTACGCGTCGGGAAATTTTTGCACCTGCAGTCAAAATAACCTCCGCCTCCGCTGCGTCTTTGATTGTGTCATCCTCGCTGGCGCAATCGAAGCCCAAAAGCTCTGCTCCAACCATTGTCAGCTGTTCTGCCTCTTCTTCCATAACGGCACGGTTCCCACCTCGATCTACTCGCACTACTTTTGGACATCTCACCGGCAACTCAGTCCTCCTTTAAATAAAATCATCACTGCCAATTCTAATCTAATTTTTTAACGAGATTCAAGTTAAACAACGATTCGAAATCAAATTTATAAAGGCTTTAGAAGTAGAATATAAGGTGAATTGATCAGATACTGATCGGTATCTTTGCAGATTCTTGTCTGATGACATATTCGTCGTTTTCTCCAGCATAAAGTGTTATAAGGTTTAACCGCAACCGAACTACACACAAGTTTTCCGATATGGTGGACCGTCAGGTTAGGATGCAAATAAAAACCACTCAACCTCTCCCGTCTTTCCGTCTATAGTATCACTGCACTTTCCATTAAGGTGTGACATGACACAGAAGTCCATTTGGTGCAAGAGTTAGAAGGTTAGAGTATAGGTGATTCAACATCCACCGACCGTTTTATCGAATTCAACGACAATCGTTAACGTTTGTAGTTCTTTATTTTGCCAGGATTTCGTGATATTTGGTGTATTTTCATTACTTTTGGGGGTTGCACCAACCATTCCAGTTACTCAAATGGCGAATAGTTTTCAAACCTTTTATGCTCAGGCTCAATGGTTTGAAAACAGGTTTGCAAACCACTCTCAAATTTTC
>Ga0194113_10007032_pt1 | contig 14135 bp, 7 predicted proteins | sample TA2MahC200mmetaG_FD_146193 | JGI IMG/M metagenome (GOLD analysis project Ga0194113, IMG submission 146193) | Freshwater microbial communities from Lake Tanganyika, Tanzania - TA2015017 Mahale Deep Cast 200m | ecosystem: Environmental > Aquatic > Freshwater > Lake | place: Tanzania: Lake...
TGCCAGGAGATTGGGTGTATTTGATGTCGCAGTTTATAAAAATTATGGTACTGCTCATTTTAGATTCGATAATTTGCTTTTAGAGTTTGTTGGTGCTCGGAAAGAATCATACATCAATGAAAGTAGAAACCCAATTGTTAAGATTGGCACTTTGGATGATGATCTCAACAGAAGGGATTTTACAATTAACACCTTAGCGATTTCATTAAATGATGAGAATTATGGTGATTTGGTTGATCGATTTAACGGCTCAAAAGACATTGAAAAAAAAATTATTAAAACTCCTCTTGATCCGAATAAAACATTTGAGGATGACCCACTCAGAATAATGCGTGCATTTCGTTTTGCTTCTCAACTAAATTTTGCAATTGAAGATAAAACCTTACAAGCTGCTAGCAACATGTCATCACGTTTGGAAATTATTACTCAAGAAAGAATTACAGATGAATTTCTAAAAATTTTAGCATCAGAAAAACCATCTATTGGATTAAAACTATTATTTGAATCCGGAATCATGAAAATTGTTTTTCCAGAAGTACATGATCTTGGTGGCGTTGAGCAAGTTAACGAACATCATCATAAAGATGTTTTTTATCATACATGTATGGTTGTAGATAATATTGCTAAAGTGAGTGAGAATCTTTGGCTTAGATTTGCAGCACTAGTTCATGACATTGCAAAACCTACTACCAAAAAATTTGTTGATAGTATAGGCTGGACATTCCATGGGCATGAAGAATTAGGTGCACGAATGATGAAAAATATTTTTCAAAAGATGAAACTTCCTTACTCAAAAATTGGTTATATAGAAAAATTAATAAGACTTCATTTGAGACCAATTGCCTTGGTTGACGAACAAGTAACCGATTCCGCAATTCGCAGATTAATAGTTGCTGCAGACGAAGATTTAGATGATTTAATAACTCTCTGTAGAGCTGATATAACTAGTAAAAATCCAAGCAAGGTAACAAAGTATTTAGAAAATTATGAGATTGTAATGCAAAAAGTGAAAGATGTTTTAGAGAGAGATAAACTTAGAGCATTTCAATCCCCAGTTAGAGGTGATGAAATTATGAAAATATGTAACATACCTCCTTCAAAAACAGTGGGTTTAATAAAATCTGCCATAGAAGAAGCAATTCTAGATGGAAAGATTGGCAATAACTATGAAGAAGCATTCGAGTATTTCCTAAAAATAAAGAATGAATTCCTAGAAAAACCTTAATTTTAATGTAACTTTTTTCAATTTTAAAACGTCATAATTAAAAAGTAGTAAAATTAGTGTGCAAATCTATGCACAAAGGAGAAACTAATGAAACGTATTTTGTTGCTTATCATTTCTTTTGCTTTACTCTCTCCAATATTTGCCCAAAAGAAACTGACTTTAGAAGAAGCAATTTCAATTGCGCTGCAAAGAAATACTTCCTTAATTAAAACTAAGAATAGTCTGCTTACCAGTCAATCTCAACTTAAGAATGCATACGGGGCATTGTTACCAACAGTGAATGGAAGAGCTGGATTTAGTTGGCAAAGAGTAAATGATATTGGCGGAACTCAAAGAGATTTTTTCGGAAATGAAGTTATTATACCACAATCAGAAGCTGACAGTAGATCATATTCTATGAGTTTAAGCGGTGGTGTAACATTATTTGATGGACTTGCTAATATTGCAAACATTAATCAAAAAGATAACAACTTAAAAGCAACTGAATATAGTATTGAAAAAAAGAAACAAGATGTTGTCTACGAAACGACAAACTTTTATTATCTTGTTTTAAATGCAGCGGAATTAATGCGTGTTCGAGAAGATAATGTTAAATACAATCAAAAATTTTATGAAACAGTTCAAGAAAGAAATAGACTTGGCATTGTTGCAAAAGCAGACGTCTATACTGCTCAGGTTCAATTAGGTAATGCTGAATTATTACTTATCCAAGCACAGAATAGCTATGAAACTTCATTAAGCAACTTATTGAATTACCTTGCTCTCAATGTTCTCGATGATTATATACTTGTGGATCCATTCAGTGGAAGTTCAATTGATATTGATACTTATATGCAAGAATTTGATAACATTAGCGCAATGGTTAACGCGGCATTAGATACAAGATTTGATTTTAAGAGTCAACAGCATTTAGTAAATGCTGCAGAAAATAATTTGACAATAGCACGTTCTGGATTATTTCCAAGTTTGTCAGGAAGTTATTCTTACTACACTTTTGCAACTAAACCTTCATCTTTATTTAATAGAAAAACACTTGACCTTGGACTCACTTTAAATGTACCAATATTTTCAAATTTTTCTACTGAGAATCAAATTCAATTAGCAACGGTAAGTTTAAAAAATTCACAAGAAGATTTATTGGCATTGGAAAGGTTAGTAAAGATTGAAGTAAAACAAGGTTTCTTAGATTTGCAAGCAGCTAAAAAAAGTTTAGATGTTGCAACTAAAAATGTAACTGCTGCAGCGGAGACAAGAAAAATAAATCAAGAAAGATACAATCTTGGCTCAGGAACAATTCTAGAAGTATTGCAAGCTGATAGAGATTTTACAGATGCACAAAGAAATAGAATTAATGCGCAATTTGATTTCTACGCTAAGCGAGATAAACTTAGAAATGCACTTGGCAGACTTGAATACAAAAAGTTTGAATAAAAATTAAGGAGTAATACAAAAAATGACTACTGGAAAAAAGAAATCGAAAAAGAAACTGATAATTTTTGGAGCGTTAGGAGCATTACTTTTAGTTGTAATTCTTCTAGTAATTTTTGCTGGCAATAAAGAAGAGATTATTTCAGTCCAAACTGAAAAAGTAGAAAAGAGAACAATCACTCAACTTGTTTCGGCGACTGGAAAAATAAATCCGGTTTTTGAAGTAAGAATAACTGCAGAAGCTACTGGAGAAATTGTATCGCTCCCAGTTCGTGAGGGTGATGTTGTTAGAAAAGGGCAACTTTTGGCAAGAATTAAACCCGACATTTACGAAGCTCAAAAAGTCAGTGCTGACGCAAGACTTTCTCAAACAAAAGCAAATTTGAATTCTACAAAAGCATTGCTGGATAAAGTTGAAGCAGAATTTAAGCGCGTTCAGGGTTTAGCTCAAAAACAACTTGCAAGCGAAGCTGAATTTGAAAGCGCAAAAGCCTCATACTATCAAACACAAGGAACTTTTGAATCACAAAAATCTTTAGTTGCTCAGGCTGAAGCATCATTAAAAGAGGCCGTAGAAAATTTGAATAAAACTTATATATATTCTCCAATGAATGGCACAGTAAGCAGATTAAGTGTTGAACTTGCTGAGCGGGTTATCGGAAGTGTATTCCAAGGAACAGAAATATTAACTGTAGCAGACCTAAGTAAGATGGAAGCAACTGTTGATGTTGATGAGAATGACGTTGTTCTTGTTGAAGTTGGCGATACTGCAAAAATAAATATTGATGCATTCGGCGATAAAGTTTTTAAAGGTGTTGTTACTCAAATTGGTAATAGTGCAAAAACAACCGGACTTGGTTCCCAGGACCAAGTCGTAAATTTTGAAGTAAGAATTCAATTAGTAAATCCTGGTGATCAAATTAGACCTGGTATGTCTTGCGATGCTGATGTACAAACTGAAACAAAGAAAAATGTATTAACTGTTCCTATTCAGAGTGTAACAGCAAGAATGCCGGAATCAAAGGAGAAAAAACCCGAAAGTGCTGAAGAAGGAGAACAAGCGCCTAAACCAAAAAATGGAAAGACTAACAAACCAAAAGAAGTTGTGTTTACGATTAATGAAAGCAAAGCAAAAATGATTGAAGTAAAAACTGGAATTAGCGATGACACTTACATTGAAATTATTAGTGGTTTATCCGGTAATGAAGACGTTGTAAATGGACCATATAGAGCAATCTCAAAAGAACTTGAAGATGGAAAAACTGTCACGGTAACTAATAAACGAAAAGATGTAAAGAAGGACTAATAAATTTCAAAAATAGAACGAGTGAAAAAATGAACATAATTAATATTGAACATATTGCAAAAATATATCAGGTTGGAAGTGAAGAAGTTCATGCCCTCGCAGATGTTTCATTAAGAATTGATAAAGGTGAATACGTTGCTATAATGGGTCCTTCAGGTTCTGGTAAATCAACTTTAATGAATATACTTGGTTGTCTTGATACACCAACAAAAGGTGTATATAATTTTAAGGGAACTAGTGTAAGCCAAATGAATGATAATGAACTTGCTAGCATTCGTAATAAGGAAATTGGATTTGTGTTTCAAACTTTTAATTTACTCCCTAGGTCTGATGCACTGCATAACGTAGAACTTCCATTAATCTATGCTGGTGTTTCTTCATTTGAGAGGAAAGAAAGAGCACGTGTTGCACTTGAACATGTTGGTTTAGCAGATAGAATGACGCATAAACCGAATGAACTTTCAGGCGGTCAGAGGCAAAGAGTTGCTATTGCAAGAGCATTAGTTACTAGTCCGTCGATAATTTTAGCAGATGAACCTACTGGAAATTTAGATACCAAAACTGGTGAAGATATAATGTCATTGTTTTTAGAAATTTCTGGTCAGGGTAATACAATTATTTTAGTTACTCACGAGGAGTATATAGCAGAACATGCTGAACGTATAATTAGGTTAAGAGATGGTTTGATTGAGAATGATGAAATTGTTAAGGAAAGATTTGCACCAATTAAGAATGGCGCTTCAAAAATGTAAGGGAGAAAGATTATGAGCCCAATCTTATTTGAATTAAAAGAAGGTTTGGCAATTTCTTTAAGGGCAATTAGGGCAAATAAAGCGAGAGCAATTCTAACTACTCTTGGAATTGTGATTGGTATTACATCTGTTGTTTTAATGTCAACTGCTATTAAAGGAATTGATAATGCTTTCCAAACCGGCGTTTCTTCATTAGGGTCTGATAATCTATACATTGATAAATGGGAATGGTTTAATAATGATATTCCTTGGTGGGAATTGCGTAATAGAAAAAATTTAAGACTTGATGATTATGAAAAGTATAGAGAATTAGCTCTATTACCAACAGCAATTGCTCCAACAGTCTGGTCAAACCAAACAGTAAAATATAAAGACCGAACTGTTGAACTCATTATGGTTCAAGGTACAAATCATGATTACATTAACACTACTAACCTAACATTTAATGAAGGACGATTTTTTAATGAGTATGAAAGCAACGGCGGCAGACAAGTAGTTGTGATAGGTTTTGAAATCGCCAAAAACCTTTTTCCAAGAGGAAATGCATTAGGTGAAGATGTAAAAATTAGAGGGCATAAATTTAAAGTTGTTGGAATTCTTTCCGAACAAGGAAGCTGGGTTATGGGTCAATTTAATCCTGATAAACAAATTTTTATGCCGATTCAAAATGTTTTCAAATATTTTCAAAATGAATTTTTTAGAAGCATTACGATAAATGTTAAAGCTCAAAATTCTTTGATGGTTGAAGCAACAAAAGAAGAAGCAATAGGCATAATGAGAAAGATAAGAGGACTTAAGTACAATCAGATCAATGATTTTTCAATTAATCAACAAGAAGGTTTATTAAATACAATTAATGAAACTGTTGGAGTTATTCAAATAGCTGGATTGTTTATTACTGGACTTGCATTGTTTGTTGGTGCAGTTGGAATTATGAACATAATGTTTGTTTCTGTTAAAGAAAGAACAAAAGAAATTGGGATTAGAAAAGCTATTGGTGCTAAACGCAGAAGTATTCTAGGTCAATTTTTAACTGAATCTGCTATTATTTGTCTGATTGGTGGGTTAATTGGGCTTTTGCTTGCTGTTATATTAAGTATGATTGTAAATCAATTTTTACCGACTTCAGTTCAAGCTGAGACTGTTGTACTTGCAATTTTTATTTCATTAATCACTGGTGTTATTTCTGGATTTGCACCAGCATTCACAGCGTCAAAATTAGATCCAGTAGAAGCATTGAGGTACGAGTAATGTACATTTTTGAAATTATTAAAGTCGCGTTTGCCTCTCTTCATGCTAACAAACTTAGATCTTCACTTACCATTGTTGGAATTGTAGTAGGTATATTTTCTATCATCGCAATAAGTACAGTCATCGAAATGCTTCAAACAAGTATTGAAAAGGGAGTATCACAATTAGGTCAAAACACTTTTCAAATTCAAAAATGGCCGGCGGTACAAACCGGAGGACCAGGTGAAAGAGCCAAATATCGTAATCGTCCAGACATTACTATTGAAGACTATTTCCGTTTAAAAGAAAAATTAGTTGAAGCTTCTTTTGTTGGTGCTGAGCAATGGAATTTTGGAAAAATCTTAAAAGCTGGTAATAAAGAAACTAACCCGAACATTCAAGTTTCTGGCTGCACTCCTGAAGCATTCCCAACTAATAAATGGGTTGTTGAATCTGGACGAGCATTCAATGAGAGAGATTTTCAATCTTATTCCAGATTTATTGTTCTCGGTCCAGATATTGCAAAAACATTATTTCCAAATATTAATGCAGTTGGACAAGAAGTTACAATTGATGGCTACAAATTAAAAGTACTAGGAGTACTTGAATCTCTGGGTGATGTGTTTGGTCAAAGTCAGGATAATTTTGCAGTAATGCCATTGACTACTTTTCAATCAATGTACGGTAAACGTTCAAGAAGCATAAATATTACAGTAATGGCTCCAGATAAAGAATCATACAACGAACTTATTGAAATTGCAGAAGGATATTTTAGAACTATTAGAAAGATTGAACCTGGGAAAGAAAATGATTTTGATATTTGGTCAAACGAACAAATATTAACAAGAATTAACGATATAACTTCTGGAGTAAGAATTGGTTCAATTGTAGTTGCTGCAATTGCACTCTTAGCAGCTGGTGTTGGTATTATGAATATTATGCTGGTAAGTATTACAGAACGGACAAAAGAAATTGGAATTCGAAAAGCTATTGGTGCTAAGAAAATTAATATCCTCTTTCAATTTATAACTGAAGCAATTACGCTTAGTTTGATTGGCGGTGTGGTTGGAATAGTAATAGGTGTATTAGTTGGAAATCTTGCTGGCTCATTTCTTAATGCAACAGCAGTTATTCCAATTGATTGGGTGTTAATTGGCGTATTCTTATGCATAATAATTGGTGTAAGTTTTGGAACTTATCCAGCTTATAAAGCAGCAAATTTGGATCCTATCGAAGCACTTCGTTACGAATAAATTTTTTGTAAAACAGTCTCTTCAATTTTAATGGGACTGTTTTCTTATAACAACCTTTAATATATTTAGCCAAAATAATATTCTAATTTATTTTGATTAAGACAATTTTCATAGAATTTTTAGAGATCCTTTCAATAGCTATCCGAGCCATTAGAGCCAACACAATGCGATCCATTCTAACAACTCTTGGAATAATAATAGGTATTGTTGCTGTTACAACTATGTCAACAGCGATAATTGGTTTGCGAGAAGCATTTTTAAATTCTATTTCATCATTAGGAAGCGATGTATTATACGTTGATAAATTTCCTTGGTTTGCAATGCGTGATTGGAGTGCATTCAGAAATAGAAAAGATTTAACAATTGAGCAATATGAAAAATTAAGAGAAATGCTAAGTAATTATGAAGCAATGGCACCTACTAAAAGAACATTTGGAAGTAGTGTTAAAAGAAAAGATCGTTCTGTTACCATGTCAATGATTATAGGAACTACAGAAGAATATCAAAGAACTAGTCAGTTAGTTTTAGAAGAAGGAAGATTCATAAATGAAATTGAAGTTAATGCAGCGAGAAAAGTTTGTATTATTGGTCAAGATATAGTGAAAGAATTATTCCCGTTGGAAAATCCAATTAACAAAGAGATAAAAGTAAATAACATGCCGATGAAGGTTGTAGGGGTATTGGAAAAACAAGGGAGTGGATTCTTAGGAAGCTTCAGTATGGATGGTCAAATTATTTTACCGCTTAAAACTTTTGAATCTGTGTTGGGTGAATCTAGAAACAGATTGCGTATTGATATTAAAATTGGAGACGTAGATAAGCTGGATGATGCAAAAGAAGAAATAACAGCGCTCATGCGAATAATAAGAAAAGTGCCGCCCGGCAAGGATGATGACTTTGCAATAAATCAGCAAGAAGCTTTTAAACAAATGTATGATCAAACTGTAGGTGTCATTGCTTATGCTGGAATTGTTATAACCGCACTTTCACTATTTGTTGGTGCAATTGGTATTATGAATATCATGTTTGTCTCTGTAACTGAAAGAACAAAAGAAATTGGAATTAGAAAAGCCATCGGTGCCAAAACATGGTCAATCTTATTTCAGTTTTTGATAGAAGCTGCTATGATTTGTTTGCTTGGAGGAATCATGGGCATTTTAATTTCTTATCCGATTAGCTTGATAATAAATCAATTTTTACCAACCTCAATGCCTATTCCAGTTGTTTTTCTTGCTTTATTCATTTCTATTCTTGTTGGATTAATTTCAGGATTTTTGCCAGCATGGCGTGCATCGAGATTGAATCCAGTAGATTCACTGAGGTATGAGTAGTATGCAAATTTTTGAGTCGATAAAATTAGCTTTCGGTTCCATCAGAACAAGTAAATTACGATCGTTTCTTACATTAATTGGAATTTCTGTCGGGCTTTTCTCAATTATCATTGTTATGACAGCAATAAGTGCAATTCAAACTTCTGTTGAAAATACTTTTAACTCCATCGGCACGAACAATTTTGTTGTCCAAAAATATCCAGCAATACAAATTGGCAATCCCCACAGCAGAAGGGAATACAGAAATCGAAAGGACCTTACAATAAAGGAAGGTGAAAAATTAAAAAGACTTACAACACTTCCAGTTGCAATTGGAATTGGACTTGGTAGAAATGGAAGAGCAGTAAAATACGGAAGTCAAAAAACCAATCCTGATGTATCAGTCGCTGGAGTCAATTATGATTATTTCATTGCACTCGATCTAAAATTATCGGAAGGTAGAAACTTTTCAATGTCTGATAATGACTATAACCGACCAGTTGCAGTCATTGGTTATGACATTGTTGAAAAACTATTTAAAAATATTGATCCGCTTGGTCAGACAATAAAGGTTGACAATTTTAATTATGAAATTATCGGTGTCTTTTCAAAGCGTGGAAGTATATTAGGTCAATCTCAAGATAATTTTATTTGCATTCCATTGACAATTTTTGAAAAGCACTTTGGCGAAAGAAGAAGCGCACAATTTATTGTCATGGCAAAGAATAAAGAAATGATTGAGCAAACCCAAGATGAAGTAATAACTGCTCTTCGTGCAATTAGAAAAGTAGCTCCATCAAGTCCAAATGATTTTGAACTTGTTACAAATGAACAATTGATTGAACAATTTAATGACATAACAAAATATTTTAAGATGGGTGCTGGAGTTGTTGCATTTATTGCTATAATTGCCGCCGGTATTGGAATAATGAACATTATGCTTGTAAGTGTAACAGAAAGAACAAAAGAAATTGGAATAAGGAAAGCTGTTGGAGCAAAAAGAAAAACAATTTTAACTCAGTTTATAATCGAAGCAATCTCCTTAAGCTGGTTTGGCGGTTTACTAGGAATAATAATTGGATTAATCGGTGGTAACATGGTTGCTGTTTGGCTTGGTGTGTCCATTGTTATTCCAATTCAGTGGATTACAATTGGTTTAGCTGTTACTACATTAGTTGGCGTTGTCTTTGGAGTATATCCAGCGTATAAAGCTGCAAACCTTGATCCTATTGAAGCTCTCCGTTATGAATAAGTGAATTACTATTTCCTTCTAAAAAAGTTTATTAAAAAATCTATTTATTTTTAAAATACGTTTGTCCGCCTTTACTTGTTTAAATTGGCTCGTTATATTAATATTGAAATATATGATTTCATAACTGAAAGAAGATAACAATGAGATTAAACCTAAGGGAATTTTTTACAAAAGAAGGAAACTTCATTGTTGTTGCTATAGTAGTAACAACTTTTTTATTAATTGGAAGCTACTTCTATTTAAAGAATACATCTCAGTCGATACAGAAAGCAAAGGAAGATGATTTACAAACGGTTGCTGAATTAAAAATAGATCAAATTGTTCTTTGGCATAAAGAAAGAACTGCAGACTCTGAAGTCCTCTCCAAATCCCGCTTGTTTATAAAAGGTGTATTCGACTGGTTAAAGAATAAGAATGACAAACTCCTTTTAAAAAATATTCTTGAAAGCCTTACAACTTTCAAGAATGAATTTGGTTATGAGACGATAATGCTAACAACAAAAGAAGGAGAAATTTTATTAAGTCTAGATAACAAAAGAATAAATGATGAACTAACTTTTAAAAATATTAAAGCTGCCTCCGTTACAAGAAAAATTACTTTTACTGATTTTTACTATTGTACTGAAGAAAAGAAAATACACTATGATATTATTATTCCATTAATTATTAATTCTGAAAATCTAATTGCTATTGTAGTATTTAGAGTTGATCCGAATAAATTTTTATTTCCGCTTATCCAAAAATGGCCGACACCAAGTAAAACTGCTGAAACTTTAATTCTTAGAAGAGAAGGAGATAATGTACTATACTTAAATGAACTTAGACATCAAAAAAATACTGCTTTGCAATTACAAATACCGCTTTCCAGAAGTAATTTACCAGCAGTTCAAGCTTTATCTGGTAAAATTGGTATAGTTAATGGAATAGATTATAGAGACAATGAAGTTTTAGCTTACGTGAGCCCAATCCCAGGGACTCGTTGGTTTATAGTAGCCAAAGTGAATAGTGAGGAAGTTTTTGCTGAATTAAGAGTAAGAGCATATTTCACAGCTGGATTTACATTTATTTTAATTCTCTCACTTGTTTCGGGACTTGCTTGGATTTATTCTAGACGTCAGAGAGATATCTATAGAGCATTGTACAATACACAAGAAGAGTTTATTACAACTCTTCATAGTATTGGCGATGCAGTTATTACTACTGATATAAAAGGTTATGTTAGGTTTTTAAATCCAGTTGCACAATTATTAACTGGATGGACATTTACGGATGCAAAAAATAAACCTCTTGAAATCGTTTTTAAAATTATTAATGAAGAGACTCGCGATACTGTAACAAATCCGGTTAGTAAAATAATTAAAGATGGGCTCATAGTAGGATTAGCAAATCACACCTTGTTGATTTCCAAAAATGGTAAAGAAATTCCAATTGCAGATAGCGGTGCACCAATAAAAGATAAAAATGGAAATATTATTGGGGTTGTTCTTGTTTTTCGTGATCAAACAGAAGAGCGGTTAAATCATAAATTACTAAATGCGCGGCTAGAACTTTTACAATATTCAATCTCACATAGTTTATCAGAACTTCTTACAAAAACTCTTGATGATGTTTGTGAGCTAACAGAAAGTAAAATTGGTTTTTATCATCTTGTCGAGGAAGATCAAGAAAATCTTAAATTACAAGCATGGTCCTCAAAAACGAAAGAGGAATTCTGCAAGGCAGAAGGTGAAGGACTGCATTATAAGATAAGTGAAGCTGGTGTTTGGGTAGACTGTATGTCAGAGAAAAAGGCAGTTATTCATAATGATTATGCTTCACTCCCACACAAAAAAGGATTACCAGAGGGTCACGCTGAAGTTATTAGAGAATGCGTTGTACCAATAATTGTTAACAATAAAGTTGTTGCAATAATTGGAATCGGTAACAAACCAAATTGCTATGTTGAGAAGGATATTGAAATCGCAGAATATTTTGGAACTGCAGCCTGGGAAATTGCAGAGAAAAAAAGAATTGACGAAGAATATTATGAGGCTCAAAGAAAATTTAGATCGACAGTTAATAATCTAAAAGGATTTGTTTATAGGTGCAGAAATGACCATGACTGGACAATGGAATATTTAAGTGATTCAATTGAAAATATTACTGGTTATAAAGTAAGCGATTTTATTAATAATAAAGTACGATCTTATAATTCTATTATTCATGTAGATGATCAAAAAAAGATTTGGGAAAATATTCAAAAGGCAATTGTAATTAAAGAACCATACGTTTTGGAATATAGAATCATTACATCTAAAAATGACGTTAGGTGGGTTTGGGAAAGAGGAAGAGGTGTATTTGAAAAAGATAAACTGATTGCACTTGAAGGATTTATTGATGATGTGACTGAAGAAAAAATTGCAATTGAATCCTTGCAAGTAAATGAATTAAAACTTCGAAGCTTAGTTGAGAATAGTATAAATTTATTTTATTCTCATGATACAAAGCATGTGTTGCATTACCTAAGTCCTCAAGTAAAAGAAATTCTTGGTTATGAAATTGATGAAGCATTAGTAAAATGGACTGACTTAGCATCAGACCATCCAATTAATAAAATTGGTTTTGAAAAAACTGTTAAAGCTATTGAAACTGGAATTGCTCAAGGGACGTACGAACTTGAATTAGTACACAAATCTGGGAGCAAAGTTTGGGTCGAAGTAAGAGAAGCTCCATTAGTTGAGAACGGAAAAACAGTTTTAATTGTTGGTTCATTAACTGATATAACAGAAAGAAAAAATGTAGAAGTTAAATTGCAAAATAGTGAGGAACGACTCAGAATATTAACTGAAAAGACCGGCACTATCGTCTATGACAGAGATCTTCGGACAAATGTTGTTCATAGAGGTGGCGCGATTGAAGATGTTTTAGGTTATTCTTCTGAAGAATATAATCAAACCTCTGTTGAAGAATTTTTTAATTTATTACACCTAGATGATAGAGAACGAATATTATTATTCGAAGAAGAGTTAACTAAGAAAGGTGGAAATTTCAATGTTCAGTATAGAGTAAAGCATAAAAATGGAAAATATATTCATATTGAAGATTGTGGAATCGGAATTACTGATAATAATGGAAAAATAACTCGCGTTTTAGGATCGATGAAAGATATTACTGAACGAAAATCAATTGAAGATGCTCTTTTTGAATCTGAAAGAAAGTTTCGTCAAGTAGTTGAAGAGGCAAAAGAGATAATTTTTACAATTAATCTTGAAGGATATTTTACTTATGTAAATCTGGCTGGACTTAAAACTTCTGGATATACATTTGAAGAATTATCGAAACTAAAGTATTATGATTTTATTTTGGATGAATTTAAGAGAGATGTCCAGTTTCATTATCTGAAACAGTATAAATCTAGAACAGAAAACACATATAAAGAATATCCTTTCAAGACCAAGAATAATAAAACTGTTTGGATAGGTCAAAATGCAAACCTAATTGTTGAAGGCGATATTGTTAAAGGTTTTTATGTTATCGGACGTGATATAACAGACAGAAAGATTGAAGAAGAAAAGCGAAAAGAGAGTGAAGAGAAATTGAGGGTGATGTTCGAAACTTCAATTGAAGGGATTTGCATGACAGATGTAAACGATAACATGATTTGGGTTAATCCCCGAATGGAACAAATGTTAGGATATTCTCAAGGTGAATTGGTGAATATGAATTATAGCAAACTAATCCCAAGTGAACAGTTAGAGGATTATACTAAAAAGAATGTAGAAAGAAGTAAAGGTAAATCAGATATCTATGAAAGAAAACTTGTAACGAAAAACGGTATGCCTATATGGGCAATGATTTCTGCAAGTCCAATTTATGATAAGTTCGGAAATTACAATGGATCCTTTGGAATGTTTACAGATATAACAGAAATAAAAGCAGCTGAAGAAGAAATTAGAAAATTTTATCTTGGAGTTGAGCAAAGCCCTATTACAATTATGATAACTGATGTTGATGGTAAAATTGAATATGTAAATTCGAAATTTCATGATCTAACGGGATACATGTTTAAGGAAGTGTTTGGAGAGAATCCAAGGTTTTTGAGCAGTGGTCATAAAACAAAACAAGAATACAAAGAATTGTGGGATACAATTTTATCCGGAGAAAATTGGGTAGGTGAATTTTTAAATAAGAAAAAGAATGGAGAATTATTCTGGGAATCAGCTACAATTTATCCTTTGGTTAACGACGAAGGGAAAATTTCTCATTTCATTGCTATGAAAGAAGATATTACCGAAAGAAAAAAGATGACAGAGGAATTAATACTTGCAAAAGAAAAAGCACTTGCATCTGAAAAAATTAAGTCAGAATTTCTTGCACAAATGTCACATGAAATTAGAACT
>Ga0194113_10007036_pt1 | contig 14128 bp, 10 predicted proteins | sample TA2MahC200mmetaG_FD_146193 | JGI IMG/M metagenome (GOLD analysis project Ga0194113, IMG submission 146193) | Freshwater microbial communities from Lake Tanganyika, Tanzania - TA2015017 Mahale Deep Cast 200m | ecosystem: Environmental > Aquatic > Freshwater > Lake | place: Tanzania: Lake...
GTTCGACCAGCCGATAACAGTCGGCGTTATTTATATGATGAAACTCTCTCACTTAGTCGAAGATAAAATCCACGCTCGTTCAATCGGACCTTATTCGCTCATCACCCAGCAGCCATTGGGCGGCAAAGCGCAGTTCGGCGGACAACGCTTCGGCGAAATGGAAGTCTGGGCGCTGGAGGCTTACGGCGCCGCGCATACCTTGCAGGAAATCCTGACCGTCAAATCCGACGATGTCGCCGGCCGCTCGCGTTCCTATGAAGCCATCGTCAAGGGCGACATCACCCCGGTGCCAGGCGTGCCTGAATCGTTCAATGTGCTGATTAACGAACTTATGGGACTGGGATTGGATGTGAAACTGGAGTGATGGTGGAAACCTCTGCACATAGTTCGACTTTGATTTTATATAATAATGTTCAATTCATCTATGAATTGACATTAGCCAAATTAGAAATCGAGTCTTTCTGTAAGCATTTCGATATTTCGGATGATATGCGCAGATTCGATTTAAACGGAATAGATGAACATATTTTAGAGTCGATTCGTCAACGCGCTGCCTATTTCCAATCGGTTGCCGGGCATAAAACGACATATAGCTATATAGTCTCAAAAAACAGGACGCGCTCTGTTAATCAGTATTTGACACATTGGATTTACCCATATAAGGGTAAATTCCACCCACAGATGATTCGTGCGCTCCTAAATATTATCGGATTAAGACCGGGCGATACATTATTCGAACCATTTTGCGGCAGCGGAACGGCTATTTTAGAAACAGAACTGCTTGGAATCAATTCTGTAGGAATTGATATTTCTCCACTGTGCATAACTCAAACTCGGGTTAAAACCGAAGAATTGAACCACATTGAAGAAATAAGAAAATTAAAGAATTTAGTAATCGATTCGGTTCAAGAGGATTTATTCTCAAAACCTGTAAAATTCTATGATCTATTAAAAACCCTTACAGCAATTCCGCAGGTTCAGGAATTTTATATAATGGCTCGAATGTTGGCTTTGAGCGATGAATCACGTCGCGGTAGAGATTTCAAATCTTCTTTTATAAAAAATGTAAACCTTATGATTGATTCTATTAGTGATTTTGCTGAGATCATAACGAGTCAAGGTATTTCAATTGGCAGCAGCGATATAAATATCGGCGATGCGCGTTCGACAGGTTGGCCGGATAATTACTTCGATGGTGTAATTACATCGCCGCCCTATTCGATTGCGTTAGACTATGTCCAGAACGATATTCACGCTTTATTGGATATGGGGTACGATCCGAGTGTTGTTCGAGAGTGTTTTATAGGTGTCCGCGGTACAGGTTATGATAGAATTAAAAACTATAATGAAGATATGATTCAAGCCTATAGCGAGATCTATAGGGTGTTAAAACAGAATAAATTTGCAGTTATTGTAATCGGAAATGCAGTTTATCAAAACAGGGAAATCGACTCGGTTAAATTCACAATAGATACGATGTGCAGATTAGGTTTTGAGTGTACTCACAATATTAACAAGATAATTTTCGGTCTTTATAATTTTATGAAGAGCGAAAATATATTGATATTTAGAAAGACATAATATGATTGACGAATACACTGAACGTCTCGAAAATGTCATCAGACAAATGTTGCAACCGCTGCGCGGTATTCCGTTCAATCTTGTGATTGAGGCTTTAACCGGTCATAGAGTATTTCAATTTGACAGAACTCAGCCTACACATTTAAGCGCTTTAGAAATACTTCGTTTAGCCGCGCTTGAGGCTGGTCGATCAATAAATCGGACGCCTATCAAATGAAGACGCGCTAATGAGGTTGGCAATGATATTGAGGATTATGTTCTTTATGCTCTTCGCAATGGTAATACACGCGTGGATGTTCCAGTTACGAAATCCGGGAAAAAGAAGATTGCTGGTTATCCTGATATTTTGTTTTGGTGTGATGGAATACCTTTTTATATCGAATGTAAAACATTCAAATCAGATGCCTTATCATCGAGTTTTCGCACGTTCTATTTTTCACCATCGGAGAATATGAAAGTTACTTCCGATGCCGTCCATTTTTTGCTATCATTTGAAATGGATTCTAAAATTGATTCAGATGGTGGAAATGAATTTAAATGTAAGCGCTTTAAGATTATATCTTTAGAAACACTATCCTTGGATGTTAAATATGAGTTCAACTCAGACAATAAACGGCTGTATTCTGGAATTGACGGCGCGCCTATTCTAATTGAAGAAGATATTACTCTCTAAGACAATTATACACAGCGTCATAAATAAATTCGCATATTTCGCATGTGTCATGCTGAACGCAGTGAAGCATCTCGTCTGGGGAAACAGGAACGAGATCCTTCACTTTGTTCAGGATGACCTATATAAGCATACGCAAAGATTAATGTCGCTATATATAGATATTAATAAGAAATGAGAGAAATAATACAGGGTGATTGTCTTGAATTTCTCCCTGATATTAGCGATGAAAGTTTTCAATCCGTTATTACTGATCCACCGTATTGTAATGTTCTCGATATCGGTTGGGACAGGCAATGGAAGAAGTATAATGAATATTTGGATTGGTCAATTGATTGGATTGACCAATGTATGCGCATTCTCAAAAGTGACGGACTTTTCTTCATTTTCGGTCAACTTGGCAAACGGGAACATATCTTCATTCATCTGATGTCAAGGTTATGCACTAATTATCAATTTCACGACTTGATTATTTGGGACCGGGCAGTCGGTTACAACGAGCGGAGGGATAGTTTCACACCGGCCTATGAGATGATACTGGTGTTGCATAAAAGCGATAATGTGAAATTCAATAAAGACGCCGTGCGTGAACCTTATGATGCAGAGACAATTAAACAATACCTAAGAGATAAACGTTATAAAGATCGAGATTTGAGATTGAGGCATCTTGAAGCCGGGAAGTTCTCTACCAATATTCTTCGGGTGCCAAGTTTGAAAGGGTCGTCTAAAGAGAAATGCGACCATCCAAGTCAAAAGCCGATTGAATTAATTGCAAAATTAGTGCTGTGTTCGACCGACCCCGGCGATGCGGTGCTGGATCCATTTTTCGGTTCCGGTACCGTAGGGGTAGTTTGCGAAACTTTGAATCGCCAATGGCTAGGCATTGAAATTGACCCCGGTTATGTTCAAGTTGCCCAAAGACGCATCGAATTAGTTAGGCAAACTCTATTTTCGCAGCCGCAACCGGCGGCAGCGGAGTCGGTCGAAAGACCGGCTCGTTTATAAATTAAAGGTTATGCGGACGGGGGCGTCCGCAAAATTCATTACGCTTAGATAATCCCTTAGAAATATCAGGATTTAAGGAGTTTAAGCCGTGGCTTTTACTCATAAACATTTCGAAATCGACGCCGATCATTTCACGCGCATCACGATCGGACTGTCTTCGCCGGAGATGATACTTGAGCGGTCGCACGGCGAAGTCCTAAAACCGGAGACGGTTAATTATCGGTCTTACAAGCCCGAGAAAGACGGTCTTTTCAGCGAGCGCATCTTCGGTCCGACTAAGGACTGGGAATGCTTCTGCGGCAAATATCGCGGTATCCGCTACAAAGGGATTATCTGCGACCGCTGCAACGTGGAATTGACGCGCAAGGATGTCCGCCGCAAACGAATGGGACATATCGAACTGGCCGTGCCGATTGTGCATATCTGGTTCTTTAAATCCCTGCCGTCCAAAATCGGCAATCTGTTGGGTTTAAACACCCGCGACATCGAACGGATTATCTATTACGAAGATTTCATCGTCATTCAACCCGGTCCAACCGGGCGTCAAGTCGGTGAAATACTATCCGAATTCGAATATAACCTTATCCTGCGAGAATTAGGGCCTGATAATCGTCTTCTGCCAGATAATGACCGGCAAAAATTTATCGCCTTGATGGGCGGAGACGCCATTTTAGCCTTATTGCAGCGCATCGATGTGCGTAAGTTGTCGCGCGAATTTCGCCGTCAATTGCAATATGAAGGTTCAGCGCAGCGCCGTGAGGAATTCACCAAGCGGCTGCGCATCATCGAATCGTTTATGATCAACGGCGGTCCGGAAGATAATCGACCGGAATGGATGGTGTTGAAGGTTATCCCAGTCGTGCCGCCGGATTTGCGCCCGTTAGTGCCGCTGGACGGCGGTCGATTTGCCACCTCCGACCTAAACGACCTCTACCGCCGTGTCATCATCCGTAACAACCGCCTGAAAAAGATGCTGGAAATTAAAGCCCCAGATGTCATCTTACGGAACGAAAAGCGGATGCTGCAAGAGGCGGTCGATTCGCTGTTCGACAACGGACGCAAATCGGTGGCGATGCGCTCGGACGGCAACCGTCCGCTAAAATCGCTCTCAGACAACCTGCGCGGCAAGCAAGGCCGCTTCCGCCAGAACCTACTCGGCAAACGCGTCGATTATTCCGGTCGATCGGTAATTGTCGTCGGTCCAGATTTGAAACTGCACGAATGCGGGCTGCCGAAAGATATGGCAATTGAGTTGTTCAAGCCCTTCGTCATCCGCAAACTCATCGAGCGCGATTACGCTAAAACCGTCAAGTCAGCCAAGCGGATGGTAGAACGGAAGTTGGACTTTGTATGGGGATTGTTGGAAGAAATAATTCAAGACCACCCGGTTCTTCTTAACCGCGCGCCAACTCTGCACCGGCTCGGCATCCAAGCCTTTCAGCCTATTCTCATCGAAGGCAAAGCCATTCGGCTGCATCCGATGGTCTGCGCAGCGTTTAACGCTGATTTCGACGGCGACCAGATGGCAGTGCATATACCTTTATCTTATGAAGCGCAAATCGAAGCCCGGCTGCTGATGCTTTCGCCGCGCAACATCCTGCACCCCGCCAACGGTCGACCAATCGCCATCCCCTCGCAGGATATCGTTCTGGGCTGCTATTACATTACCAAAGTCAAGCCCGGCGCCCGCGGCGAAGGAATGCTGTTCGCTTCGCAGCGCGAAGCCTTTATCGCTGAACAAAATAGCGTCGTTTCGCTCAATGCTCTCATCAAGATCCCAATTAAAGGCGAGATTGTCGAGACCACCATCGGGCGCTTGATGTTCAACGATGTTTTACCCGCAGAAGTCAAAACTAAGAAGTATTACAACGAGTTGATGACTAAGAAACGGCTCGAGGAAATTGTCGCTGATGTATTCAATACTTTGGATTTTGACGGCACGGCTATATTCCTTGACCGCTTGAAACGGCTCGGCTTCAAGCATGCCACCCGCGGCGGACTATCCATCTCGCTCTCGGATGTCGAAGTGCCTAAAGAGAAGGATATGCTGATACAGCAAGCATTAGCGCGGGTCGATGAGATAAAAAGCCAATATGAGATGGGTTTGATTACCGACGGCGAACGCTACAATATGATAATCGACCTTTGGACGCACACGACAAACGATGTCGCCGAGGTTATGTTTCAGCATATTCGCACTTCGCAGATGGGTTTCAATCCGCTGTTTATGATGGCTGACTCCGGCGCGCGCGGTTCCAAGGAGCAAATTAGGCAATTAGCTGCAATGCGCGGTCTGATGGCTAAACCGCAAAAGACGATGACCGGCCAGAAAGGTGAAATTATCGAATCGCCCATCACCGCCAACTTTAAAGAAGGTCTGTCGGTTCTGGAGTATTTTATCTCTACGCACGGCGCGCGCAAAGGTCTGGCCGACACAGCGCTTAAAACCGCCGACGCCGGCTATCTCACAAGACGGCTGGTGGATGTTGCGCAGGATGTCATCGTCAGCGAGCAAGACTGCGGCACAATGCGCGGCATTCAAGTCGAAGCCGCCAAAGAAGGCGAAGAGGTCTCGGAACAGTTATTTGCGCGCATCATCGGACGGATTACTGCCGAAGACCTTTATCATCCCTTCACCAGCGAACTTTTATTGTCGGCTAATACTATCATTCGCGAAAAGGAAGCCCAGATCATCGCAACTTCCGGCATCGCCAAAGTGCGCATTCGATCGGCTTTGACCTGCGAAACTATGTCCGGCGTCTGCTCGATGTGTTACGGTCTCAACCTGACGAACGGCCGGCTGGTCGATATCGGTGAGGCAGTAGGTGTTATAGCAGCGCAATCCATCGGCGAACCTGGCACGCAATTGACGCTCCGCACTTTTCAAATCGGCGGCACAGCCTCGCTGCTGGCCACCGAGTCGCAGGTAGCCGCCAAGGGTGATGGAACGGTAATGTTTGAAAATATGGAATATATCCGCCGCGAAGACGGCACCTTGGTCACCTTGCGCCGTAATGGCGTCATTAAACTGCTCGATGATAACAACCGTGTCATCGCTTCGTATTCGGTGCCTTACGGCGCAACGATTCTCAAATCCAATAATGCACAAGTCAAAGCCGGCGATGTGCTGTTCACTTGGGACCCGTATTCAGCATTTATTTTAGCGGCTCAAACCGGCACGGTTCAGTTCCACGATATTAAAGAAGGTTTAACCTTCCAGGAATCAGTTGACCAAGCCACCGGTCAGAGGATGAAAGTCATCGTCGAATCCAAAGACCGCAAACTGAATCCGCATATTCATGTTGTGGACGCTGAAGGCCGGTCATCAGGGCAGTATATTCTGCCGAACGGGGCGCTGCTAATGGTGCAGGAAGGGCAGTTGGTCAAAGCCGGCGACCCACTAGTGAAAATACCGCGCGAAGCGTCGAAAACTAAAGATATCACCGGCGGTTTACCGCGGGTGGCGGAATTGTTCGAAGCCCGCCGACCAAAAGAACCGGCGGTTGTTACCGAAATCGACGGCATGGTTAAATTCGGCCAGTTAAAACGCGGCGTGCGCGAAATTTCGGTCAATCCCACCGATGGCTCGGAGCCGAAGAAATATCTCATACATATCGGCAAACACCTCTTAGTTCACGATGGCGAACGGGTGATTGCCGGCGAACGGCTGACCGAAGGCGCAGTCTCGCCACAAGACATTTTGCAAATTCTTGGTCCGCATAAAGTGCAGGAATATCTGGTCAATGAGATTCAGGATGTTTATCGCCTGCAAGGTGTGCGCATCAACGACAAGCATATCGAAGTCATCGTGCGGCAAATGATGCAGAAAGTGCGCATCGAAGACCCCGGAGATACGATGTATCTGAAAGGCGACCAGGTTGACTATGCCTGTCTCATTCGGGAAAATCGCCAGATTGCCCAAAAGGTCGTCATACTCGACCCCGGTGATTCTAAGTATGAAATAGATGCGCTAGTTGACCGCAATGCCTTTAATCGTGAAGTGCGCCGGCTTAAGAAAATCGACAGCAAACTGCCGGAATACCGCCCGGCCCGGCCAGCGCTCTATCAACAAATACTGCTTGGCATCACTCAAGCCTCGTTAGCGACCGAGAGTTTCATTTCCGCGGCTTCTTTCCAAGAAACGACCCGTGTGCTGACCGAAGCCGCTATCGAACGCAAAACCGATACCTTGCGAGGGCTCAAAGAAAATGTGATAATGGGGCATCTAATTCCGGCTGGCACCGGCCTCGCCAAGTATCGAAACATCATTGTCGAACCACCGAAAGGCGAGGTAGATTTCCTCAGAACCGCGATGAAACCCGAGGTAGAAGACTTGGGCGAGGAAGTAGCCAGTCTGGCTGAAGAAGAGCAGCAACGCGGCGAAAGACTGCCAGAATTAGAGTCCAGCGGTTATAATATCGAAAATACCGGTGGAGATGATGCTGTTGTTTTTATGGAAACAAAATCGGAAGGCGATTTTGAGTCTGAAAACAATTGACAAAAGTGAAGCAATTATATAAATTAAAAGTTTAAAATTATTAGGCTATATGTGTATTAACATATTAGGTTGTTTCCCAAATTGAGTTAATCTGAACTAAGTGAAGAATTAGATTCCACACTTTCTGACGCGATGCTTCACTGCTTCAGTATGATGCGTAGCAGTAATTAATCTCGTGTAATTACAGTGGAGACTTTGGTTATTCACTTCGTTTTAGAATTCAGACGGCTTAATTCGAGAATCTCCTAAAACCCAAAGCTCAGAGCCTAAAGCCAAAAGCCAATAGGAATCATTTGCCGACCATCAATCAATTAGTTCGTCACGGGCGTGAAACGCTCTTCGAGAAGAGCAAGGCGCCTGCACTACAGCGCTGCCCGCAGAAGCGCGGCGTTTGTGTGCGCGTCTATACAATTACGCCCAAGAAGCCCAATTCGGCTTTGCGCAAGGTCGCCCGCGTGCGCCTGTCTAACGGAATAGAAGTAACGAGTTACATCCCCGGCGAAGGCCACAACCTGCAGGAGCATTCGATAGTGATGATCCGCGGCGGGCGCGTCAAAGACTTGCCAGGCGTGCGCTATCATATTATCCGCGGCACGCTCGATGCCGCCGGCGTTGCCAACCGCAAACAAGGCCGTTCTAAATACGGCGCCAAACGGAAGAAGTGAACAGGAAGACGGGCATTCCTGCCCGCTGTTACAGCCGCTGTCAACCCTCTGCGGTTGACAGCGCTTATAACCCGCTGTCAACTCGCCGTAGTAATGTAGCCCGGCTTCTTGAAGCCGGGGAGTAAATCTAAAGCCCAAAGCCTATATGGCAGGCAGAGACGCCCGCCCTACCGGATAAAATCTAACATCCTTATAGTAGAACAATGTCAAGACGCAAACGCGCCGCTAAGCGGGTAATACTGCCCGACCCAAAGTATGGCGATATCCTGATTTCAAAATTCATCAACTGCATTATGAAGCGCGGCAAGAAGAGCGTTGCCGAGCGCATTCTTTACGACGCTATCGATATCGTCGGCAAACGCAGCAAGCAGAACGGCATCGATGTATTCCGCAAAGCCATCGACAACGCCAAACCGCCGCTGGAGGTCAAATCCCGCCGGGTGGGTGGTTCGACCTACCAGGTGCCGGTCGAAGTGCGCTCCGGACGCCAGCAGGCGCTGGCTATCCGCTGGATCCTGCAATACGCCCGCGCCCGAAGCGAACATACGATGGCCGCCAACCTCGCTTCCGAAATCCTTGCCGCCGCCAACGGCGAAGGCTCAACCATCAAGAAACGGGAGGACACGCTCAAGATGGCTGAAGCCAACCGGGCGTTCGCGCATTTCAGGTGGTAGGGAATAAATTATCACATAATCAAAGTACGCAATTGATGAGCAATTGATGCCTCAAATATCTATCGAAACGCTGAATATTCTTATCTTTCTGTTGCCAGGATTTCTGGCAATGAGAGTAGATAAATTAATTTTCTATCATCGGGGTGATAGTAAATTTCAGGACGCAATTTCTTCGTTAATTTACACATTAATAATAATTTTGTTCTATGCGCTCATCTTTCAGCAATTATTTAAATTGTCATTCCCGTCGATAAAGATTATTAGTGCCCCGGATTTTAGACTATCAGTATTTGAACCATGGGGACTACTCTTTATTGTCTTACTATCTGTATTTATTGGTTTGAGTTTTGGGTATATAAAGAATAAGGATTTTCCTTTATATATTTTGCGTAAGTGGAATATGACGAAAAGAACTTATCATAGTTCATACTGGTATGAGATTATGAACTCCCGCAATGATTGGATTATTGTCAAACTAAGAAACGGTGACGAACTTATAGGCTACCCGGAAAGATTCAATAATGACTATGAAAAAGGTCCAGCTTTGCTAATAAATCATGCTAACTGGCAAATAATAGAAGGCGTAGAAGTAAACGATAATTTCGACCGAACTATCCTTTTGAACTTTGAAGATATAAATCTTATAGAATTCATCAATGAGGATTACAAAAATGGGAAATAAAAGCGTCAATCCCTCGCCAGCACCTCAGCCACCGAAAATCGAGGGTTTTAATCCGCCTCCGACAAGTCGACCGGTGCCACCGCCGAGACCTACACCTAAAAATCAGGTGCAAATTACGAATAAGGCACTAAAATAAATTCTCTTTATAGAGAATAACAATAGTAGTATTAACCACTAAGCATTCGCTTAAGTGATAATTTCTCGCTAAACATATTCCGACACATCAGCCTTGTTAAGGAATGCTCCATTAAGGAAAGCAGCCTCAAGAGGGCTGCTTTTGTGTTTTAATTAAGAATTTAGAAAATGTTGCGTCAGGTGTTAACACCTGACGCAAGTCTGAATTTATACCAAGTCGCAATCAATCGGATGATAAATGTCAAAACAAATTCACAACAGATTAAACGGATGAAACGGATAATCCTGTAAAGCCGCTATGTTATCCGTTCTATCCGTTTAATCCGTTGTTAATTTTGCATCCCTTTATTATTCATTTGAATGCAAATTGGTATTAGCAGTGTATTAAGCGCTGACATAACAAGAAGATAAATGCTTCAAGAAATAACCTTACCGAAGATAGATACCAGGAAGAACGGCAAATCGAAGTCGATGAACGGGCAAAATGGACATAAAAACGGTCATCAGAACCTCGCTCTTATCCGCAATATCGGGATAATGGCGCATATCGACGCCGGCAAGACGACCACCACCGAACGCATCCTTTACTACACCGGGCGCATATACAAGATGGGCGAAGTGCACGAAGGCAGCGCAGTGATGGATTGGATGGACCAGGAACGCGAGCGAGGGATTACCATAACCTCCGCGGCGACCACCTGTCCCTGGCGCGAGCATCAAATCAACATCATCGACACGCCGGGGCATGTCGATTTCACCGCTGAAGTCGAGCGCTCGCTGCGGGTGCTGGATGGCGCGGTAGCCATATTCTGCGGCGTCGGCGGCGTCGAGCCGCAGTCGGAGACGGTCTGGCGGCAAGCCGACCGCTACAACGTGCCGCGCATTGCCTATGTCAATAAGATGGACCGTTCCGGCGCCGATTTCTACCGCGTGCTGCGAATGATGACCGAACGGCTCGGTTCGACGCCCATCCCAATTCAAATCCCCATCGGGCAAGGCGAACTTTTCAATGGAATGATAGACCTGGTGCGGATGACCGCCATAACCTTCCGTGAAGGCACACTGGGCGTCGATTGGGAAGAAAACGATATCCCCAAAGACCTGCTCGTCGACGCTCGCCTCTGGCGCGAAAAAATGCTCGAAGCGGTCAGCGATTTCGACGATTCGCTGATGGTCAAATTCCTCGAAAACGAGCCAATTGCAGATGGTGAGATAATCGCCGCTTTGCGTAAAGCGACGATCGCCTGCAAAGTAGTGCCGGTCATCTGCGGGTCATCGTTCCGCTATAAAGGTGTTCAGCGGCTTTTAGACGCGGTTGTGAATTTCCTGCCCAGCCCGTTGGATATGAAGCCCATCGAAGGCCATAATCCGGTTACGGAAAAGGCCGAGAAGCGCATCGCTGACCCCAGTGGACCTTTTGCCGCGCTGGCTTTTAAAATTGTTACCGACCCTTATATGGGACGGCTGACATATTTCAGAGTCTATTCCGGTAAGGCTGATTCAGGCGATGCTGTTCTTAATGCTACAACCCGCAAGCGGGAGCGCTTCAATCGCATCGTGCGGATGTTCGCTAATAAGCGCGAAGATATCACCGAAGTCTGGGCTGGTGATATTGCAGCCGCGATCGGCCTGCGCGAAACCCGCACCGGCGATACCCTGTGCGACCAGCGGCATCCGATTCTGCTAGAAAAGATGAACTTCCCCGAACCAGTCATTTCGGTATCGGTCGAACCGGCATCCCAAGCCGAGCAGGAACATCTTTCCGAAGCGCTGTCTAAACTTGCCGACGAAGATCCGACTTTCAGGGTCAATTTTGACCAAGAGTCCGGACAGACGCTGATTGCGGGGATGGGCGAGTTGCATCTTGAAGTGTTGATAGAGCGGATGCGACGCGAGTTCGGCGTCAAGGTCTATCAAGGCAAGCCGCATGTGGCTTACCGCGAAACTATCACAATGGCAGCCGAAGGCGAAGGGCGATATATTCGACAGACCGGCGGAAGAGGGCAATACGGGCATATAAAGTTAATGCTCGAACCCGGCGCGCCCGGCAGCGGCTACCAGTTCGAATCGAAAATCGTCGGTGGAACTATCCCGCGTGAATATATCGAACCTGCCAACCGCGGCTGCCGCGAGGCTCTGGAAAGCGGACCACTCGCTGGTTATCCGCTCATCGATGCCAAGGTTACGCTATTAGACGGCTCATACCACGAAGTCGATTCATCGGAGATGGCTTTTAAAATTGCCGGTTCGCTAGGCGTGCAGGATGCGCTCAAACAAGCCGCGCCTATCCTGTTGGAACCCTATGCAAAACTGGAAGTCGTAACACCAGTGGTCTATATCGGCGATATCGTCGGCGACCTGAACAGCCGCCGGGCGCGCATTATGGGCATCGATGTGCGCAGCGACGCGCAAGTAGTCTCGGCGGAAGCGCCATTAGCCACGATGTTCGGCTATGCGACCAATCTGCGCAACCTGACCCAAGGCCGGGCATTGTTCACAATGGAGTTCTTAAGATATGAACCTGTGCCGGCTAATGTGCAGAATGAAATTTTACAAAACATAACAGGTTTTTAAATGAAAATCCAAGATTTAATTAATCTATACGAAAATAAAAAAGCCAAAATCGGTGATGACGCAAATTTGCATATCTCCGAAATACTACAAGAAGCAAAAGAATTACATCACAAAGATTGGCTGCAATCACCAACTTCTAAGGGAGACTATGAACAATCATGGAGAGCTTTTAAAGGAAAGAATTTAGAAAAACTCTTAATGCATATTATTAAGAAATTTGTGAAAAGCATAAAGTTAGAAATTATCAGCGGCAATACTCTGGAACGAACAAATAATCTCAAACTAACCGAAGAATTAGACAGAATAAAAAGAAATCTGCTAGTAGATTATGGAGAATTTGGTTTTCATTTACCTGATGTTGATTTAATTATTTATAATCCAAATACTTATAAAATAATAGTTGTAATATCTAGTAAAGTAACATTACGAGAACGAATAGCTCAAACCGGATATTGGAAAATAAAATTTAGTCAAAGTAAAGTTACAAACCACATTAAAGTATTTTTTATTACTCCTGATGAGGATAACACTTTAAAAGTCAAAATACCAGCGAGGAAAGGTAGAGCAATAGTTGAAATAGATACTGATGGTTGTTATATAATGAACGAGGAGGAAATAGTAGAAAGTGAAAAAGTAAAAAAATTTGAGAAATTTTTTATTGACTTGAAGGAGTTAAATGATGCAAAACGAAATAAAAAATAAAAAATCATTTCAATTAGAAATGATTGAAAACGAAAAAGAAAAGCCACCATTTGAGACAACTACGCTTTGGGATTATCCAAAACAAAGTTATGGTAAAACGCCGAAAGGTAATAATAAGTTTCAAGGAGTCACCCCTGCGTTCCTTATTTGGAATATGTTACAGCGATATACTGATGTTGGTGATCTAGTGGTTGATCCTATGTGTGGCAGCGGAACAACAATAGATGTTTGCGAAGAAGAGGGGAGAAATGTCATCGGTTTTGATATAAATCCCAAACATCCCAAAATTATAAAAAACGACTCAAGGAATTTACCATTAGAAAATGATTCTGCTGATATGGTTTTTATTGACTCACCTTATGGAGATAATGTCAATTATTCGAATGATCCTGCTGATATAGGTAAAATATCTGCTGAAGATTCTAATTTTTATAATGAATTAGAAAAAGTTGCGCGTGAAATTTATAGAATTTTAAAGCCTGGAAAAGTTTTAGGATGGTTGATCGGCGACCAATGGGTTAAACGCAAGTTCACTCCGGTTGGTTTTAAAATTTATGAAATGCTTATTAATATTAATTTTGAACCAATTGATATAATTTGTGTAGCGCGCAGAAATCAGAGTTCTAATACTAGAGTATGGCATTATCGAGCGCAAAAATTTAATTTCTATTTAAGAGGATTCAAATATTTAATTTTAGTAAAAAAGCCTATATGTAAAATAGAGATTTCACAAGTTGAGTCAAAAATTAAGTGGCAGAGATATAAGTAAATTCTTTATAAAAATCTAAGCATAATAAAATAAAAATATAGTGTAAAGACTATGGCGAAAGAAAAATTTGTGCGGGACAAACCGCACGTGAACATTGGGACGATCGGTCACGTCGACCACGGCAAGACGACGCTGACCTCGGCGATAACGAAGGTCTTGGCGCTGCAAGGCTT
>Ga0194113_10007038_pt1 | contig 14127 bp, 11 predicted proteins | sample TA2MahC200mmetaG_FD_146193 | JGI IMG/M metagenome (GOLD analysis project Ga0194113, IMG submission 146193) | Freshwater microbial communities from Lake Tanganyika, Tanzania - TA2015017 Mahale Deep Cast 200m | ecosystem: Environmental > Aquatic > Freshwater > Lake | place: Tanzania: Lake...
AACAGCGCGGTGGAGAGGATCAGCAGCGTGTAGAACCAGCCGCGGGTCTGGTCGAGCCCCTCGGCGATGAAGTGGGCCGGGAAGAAGCGGTCGAGGTCCCCTCCCCGCTCGAACGGGTAGTGCTGCTGGGCGTAGGGCATCGCTCCGGACTCGAACCAGCAGTCGAGGACCTCGGGCGTGCGGCGGTAGGTCTTGCCGTTGCGCACGAAGGTGACGGCGTCGACGTGGTGCTTGTGCAGGTCGGTGACGCGGACGCCGGAAAGCGCCTCCAACTCGGCGACCGAGCCGACGCAGATGGAGTCGGACCCGTCCTCGGCGACCCAGACCGGGAGGCACGAGCCCCAGAAGCGGTTGCGGCTGATGTTCCAGTCCTTCGCCTCGCGCAGCCAGTTGCCGAACCTCTTCTCGCCGACGGACTCCGGCACCCAGTGCACCGTGCCGTTCGCCTCGACGAGGCGTTCGCGCAGGTCGTCGACGCGCACGTACCACGCGTCGATCGCGCGGTAGATCAGCGGTGTGTCGGTGCGCTCGCAGAACGGGTAGCTGTGGACGAGGGTCGACTGGTGCACCAGGCGGCCCTCGGTCTTGAGGCGCTTGATGATGGTCTTGTCGGCGTCCTTGCAGAACTGCCCGCGGTACTCCGGCACGCGGTCGGTGAAGCGGCACTCGGCGTCGAGGAGGTCGACGAGTTCGATGCCCGCGACGCGGCAGACGCGGAAGTCATCCTCGCCGTACGCCGGGGCCATGTGGACGATGCCGGTGCCGTCCTCGGTGCTGACGAAGCCGTCGGCCAGCACGCGGAAGGCGCCGGGGTGGCCGGCGAGGTGCGGGAACATCGGCTCGTAAGTCCATCCCGCCATGTCGCGGCCCTTGAAGCGCGCGACGACGGCGTAATCCTCCGCCTTCTTGTAGTAGGCGGCGAGGCGGCTTTCGGCGAGGATGTAGACGGAGCCATCCGACGCATCCTTCACGGCGACATAGTCGATGTCCGGCCCGACGCACACGGCGAGGTTCGCCGGGAGCGTCCAGGGGGTCGTCGTCCAGATCAGCAGGCTGGCGTCGGGGGCGGCCGCCGGACCGCCGCCGGTGAGGCGGAGGCGGACGGTGATGGCGGGGTCCTGGACGTCCTGGTAGTTGCTGCCGGCCTCGAAGTTCGAGAGCGGGGTCGTCAGCTTCCACGAGTAGGGCATGATCCGGTAGGACCGGTAGATGCGGCCCTGGTCCCAGAGCTGCTTGAAGACCCACCAGATGGTCTCCATGAAGGAGGGGTCCATCGTCTTGTAATCGTTGTCGAAATCGACCCACCGCCCCATGCGCGTCACGGTCTTGCGCCATTCGGCGGTGTAGGTCAGCACCATGGAGCGGCACGTCTCGTTGAAGACATCGATGCCGCGCTCGACGATCGCGGCGGCGCCGGAGAGGCCGAGTTTCTCCTGCGCGAGGGCCTCGATCGGGAGGCCGTGGCAGTCCCAGCCGAAGCGGCGGGCGACGTAATGGCCGCGCATCGTGTGGTAGCGCGGGACGATGTCCTTGATCGTGCCGGCGAGCAGGTGGCCGTAGTGCGGGAGTCCGGTGGCGAACGGCGGGCCGTCGTAGAAAACGTACTCCGGCGCGCCGCGCCGCTGCTCCAGCGACTTCCGGAAGACGTCCGCCTCCGTCCAGAAGCGGAGGATCTCCTCCTCCATCCGGGGGAAGTCGACCTTGTTCGAAACCGGGTCCAGCATGGCGGCGTCCTTTCTGACGGCGAAAGCGAAAACCTAGTTTTGTCGGGCGTCGGATTCAAGTAGTATGCCGTTTTCTGCGGAGGATGGCGACGTGAGCGCAACGACAGACATGGCGGGCGGCGGGCGGGTGGATCGGGCGGCGGCGGACCTGGCGTCGCCGTCGGCCGAAACGCGCCGGGCGGCGGTCGAAACCCTGGCCGGGGCGGTGGAATCCGGCGGGTTCCGGGCCGAGGCCTCGACGGGCTGGGTCAACCTGCACTGCCACACCTTCTTCTCGTACAACCCCTCGGGCTGGACCCCCTCGCAGTTCGCGTGGCTGGCCCTGCGCCGGGGCCTCCGGGCGGCCGGCATCGTGGACTTCGACGTGCTGGACGGGGTCGACGAATTCCTCGACGCGACGCGATGCCTGGGCCTCCGGGCCGCGGCGGGCATGGAGTGCCGCGTCTTCATCCCCGAGTTCGCCAGCCGCGAAATCAACTCGCCCGGCGAGCCGGGCGTCTCCTACCACATGGGCATCGGCTTCGCCTCGTCGTCCGTCCCGGCGCCGCTGACCCCCTTCCTCGCGCGGCTGCGCGAGATCTCGTCGGGCCGGAACCGCACGATGGTCGGCAAGGTCAACGGCCACCTCGCGCCCGCGGTCCTCGACTACGACTCGGACGTGCTCCCGCTGACGCCGAAGGGCAACGCGACCGAGCGGCACATCTGCCTCGCCTACGCGCGGAAGGCGCATCACGTCTTCGGCAGCCCGGCGGCCCTCGAGACCTTCTGGAGCGAGAAGCTGCGCTGCAACGCGGCGGAACTCGACCTGCCGGAGGGCCCGGCCCTGCAGAACCGGATCCGCGCGATCACCATGAAGGCCGGCGGCGTCGGCTACATGAAGCCGGACGCGGGCTCCTTCCCCACCCTCGCGGAGACGAACCGGTTCATCCTCGACGCGGGCGCGATCCCGCTCGCGACGTGGCTCGACGGGACCTCGGCCGGCGAGGAGGCGGCGGACGAGCTTCTCGACCTCCACGTGGCGGGGGGCGCGGGCGGCGTCAACATCATCCCCGACCGCAACTACAAGCCGGGGGTCAGGGACCGGAAGCTCGAGAACCTCCTGGCCATCGTCGAGAAGGCCCGCGCGCGCGACCTCTTCCTCGTCGCGGGAACGGAGATGAACAGTCCGGGCAACAAGTTCGTCGACGACTTCGCCACCGCGGAACTGAAGCCGCTGCTGCCCGAGTTCGTGCGCGGCGCGAACATCGTCCACGGCCACACGATGATGGCCCGGGCGCTCGGCATGGGCTACGTCAGCGGGTGGGCGAAGTCGGCGTTCCGGAACCGGGCGGAGAAGAACAACTTCTACGAGACCGTCGGGCTGGTGGTGGAGCCGGCGCGGACCGATGCGTTCAGCGAGGTCGATCCGTCGTTCAGCCCCGGCCAGGTCCTCGACCGCGTCCTGTGCGCGGTGAACTGCTGCCGGAGGATCTGAGCGCGTCGAGGATCCGCAGGTCCGCCCTCGAGAAGGCGCGATCGCCGGCGTCCGCCGGGTCGATCCACGCCACGGCCGAGCAGTGGATCGGGCGCGGCCTCCCGGATTCGACGGCGCACAGGTGCGCGTGCAGTTCGATCGTGAAGTGGCTGTAGGCGTGCCGCACCACGACGAGCGGCCGGCCGACGGCGACGGTGACACCCATCTCCTCGATCAGTTCCCGGCGGATGCACTCCGGCAGCGTCTCGCCGGGCTCGACCTTGCCGCCCGGGAACTCCCAGAGACCGCCGAGCATCGCGTCGTCGCGCCGGCGCGCGATGAGCACGCGACCGCGGCGGTCGAGCGTGACCGCGGCGCCGACGACGTAGTGCGGGATCCTCCCCGGCGCCCGGGCCGCGGGGAACGCCGCGGGATCGCCGTGGCGGAATCCGCGGCAGGAGGGCCGAAGGGGACAGAGACCGCACCGGGGCTTGCGCGGGAGGCAGACGGTCGCCCCCAGCTCCATCATGGCTTCGTTGAACGCCGCCGACCGTCCGGCGGGCAGCCGCGCGTCGGCCAGCGCCTGCCATCGCGCGGGCGCGGCCGATTTCAGCGCGTGCAGCCGGGCCAGCACCCGCCGGACGTTCCCGTCCACGACCGCCGCATCGCGCCCGAATGCCAGGCTCGCGACGGCGGCCGACGTGTAGGCCCCCATACCGGGGAGCGCCGCGAGGGCCTCGCGCGTGTCCGGAAGCCGCCCCCCGTGCCGCTCCACGACGACGGAGGCCAGCCGGTGGAGGTTCCGGGCCCGGCGGTAGTACCCGAGGCCCTCCCATGCCTTGAGGATGTCGTCGACCGACGCGCGGGCCAGGGCGCGCAGGCTCGGAAAACGCCGGAGGAACCGCCGGAAATAGGGAATGACGGTCTCGACCCGGGTCTGCTGCAGCATGACCTCGGACACGAGGACGCGGTAGGGCGTGCGGCTGAGCCGCCACGGAAGATCCCGACGGTTCCGCTCGAACCAAGCCAGGAGGGGCTCGCGATCGACGGATCCGGTGCGGCGTCGCATGGCGGGGGCGGAAAGAAACCGGGCCCCGCGCCTGCGGACAGGCGGGGGCCCGGCTCCGGCGCAGACTAGATCTTGCCGACGAGATCCAGACCCGGCTTCAGGGTTTCCTTGCCCGGGGTCCAGTTCGCGGGGCAGACCTCGCCGCCGTTCTCGCGGACGAAGATCGCGGCCTGCAGTTTCCGGTGGAGTTCCGCGGCGCTGCGGCCGATGCTGTTGTCGTGGATCTCGAAGGCCTTCAGGACGCCGTCGGGATCGACGATGAAGCTGCCGCGCAGCGAGAGGCCGACGCCGTCGATGTAGGTGCCGAACTCGCGCGAGAGGTTGCCCGTGGGGTCGGCGACCATCGGGAAGGCGATCTTCCTGATGGCCTTCGACGTGTCATGCCAGGCCTTGTGGACGAAAACCGTATCCGTGCTGACGCTGAGAACCTCGGCGTTCTCCTTCACGAACTGCGGGTACAGGTTCGCCATCTCCTCGAGTTCCGTCGGGCACACGAAGGTGAAGTCGGCCGGGTAGAAGAAGAGAATCAGCCACTTGCCCTTGTAATCGGACAGGCGGAGGGTCTTCACCTCCTCGGCATGGAATGCTTCGAGCTCGAAATCCGGAATGACGTGACCGATCTTGACCATGGCCTTCTCCTTTTGGTTAGGGATCTGCAGACTATACAGCCGACCGTACCGCTTTCAACTCCCGCCCCGGAAACGGCAACGGCGGCCGGGGGGCCGCCGTCGTCGTTCAGCCCGGCATGGGCTCTCGCGTCAGATGACCTCGACCACGACGTCGTCCGCCGCCTTTTCGGTCGGCTTCGCCTCGGTCTGGATCGGCTGGTAGGTCGGCAGGAAGCGGTAGTAGACCATCAGGCTGAGCGCGGAGAACGTGGTGCCGTAGACGGGGCCGTTCTCGGCCTCCTCCTTGCCTCCGGAAACCCAGCTTCCGTCCTCGTTCTGCGCCTTGACCATCTCGCGGGCGAAGGTGTTGTTCCACCGTTCCCACATGCCCTTGCCCTTGTGGAACATCGCCTGGGCGACGTAGTACCACGCGTACAGGGGCCGCCCGGTCCCCTCCGGGCTGGCGTAGTTGGCCTGGTAGCTCTCCATCGACTTGAGGCCGCCGTCGACTTCCTTGCTCTCGTGATGGCCGAGCAACTGGAGGCAAAGGATGCCGATGCCCGTGCACGCCAGCGACGCGTTGCTGCCCTCGTCCTTGCCGGGCTGGGGCGCGTAGCGGAACTTCCCGCTCTCCGGGATGTAGTTCATCTTGAGCCCGTTCACGCAGCGTTCCATGGCCTCCTTGAGGCCCGGCACGTCCGCGCCCGCGATGTAGGCGGCCTTCATCGCCTGCGCCTGCCATCCGGCGACGGAGGTGTCGCGACGACCGTTCTTCTCGTAGCCGTACGTGTAGGCGCCGGTGTCCTGCTGGCCGCGCACGATGCGCGCCACACCGCTCTCCATCGACGTCCGAAGCGAGGGGATGCGGGTCAGCGCGTACGCCTCGGCAAGGGCGTAAACGGCGATGCCGTTGGCGTAGGAGTTGCCGTCGAACGATCCGTCATCCTTCTGCTTGCTGACGAGGAACTTGATGGCGCGGTCGACGGTCGGCCCGTAGCGCTCGGAGGTCGCGGGCGTCTCGCCGTGGGCCAGGAAGCAGAGGAGCGCCAGGCCGGTCATCGCCGGCGCATTCTTGGAGGATCCCACGCCCGACCACGACCCGTCCTGAAGCTGATGATTCTTGAGCCACTCCAAGGCCTTGATCACGGCGGCCTCGGTCGCGCCCCCGTAGCGACCGGCGTACTTGCCCAGCGCGCTCGCCCGTCCGCCGGCGGACCGTCCGGCGAAAAGCCCCTTCATGATCAGGGGGCTCTGCGCGTCGGACGTGATGTCCAGGGCCGCAAGATCCTCCTGCGGCTGCGCGGTCGGGTTCTCCATCTCCGGCGGCTGCTCGGAGACCATCTCGGCCTCCGGCGGCTTGATATCGATCTCGATGTCCTTGAGCTGCTCGAGTTCCTTCTTGAACTCCTCCAGCTTGGACTCCTCGGGCTCGATCACCGTGACCTCGATCTCGGCCTTCTCGAGCTTCTCCGGCACGAGAACGATGTTGATCAGGAGGATGACGATGAGGATGTGAAGGATGACCGACCCGGTGGGGCCCCACACGTGGTCGATGATCCGCTGGATCCGCGGATCCAGCCGCGGCTTGCGCGGCTCCTCGGCGACGGCTTCCGGCTTCACTTCAGGTTCGTCTGCCATGGTCTTCCCCGCGGTTTCCCGCGGGCTCCCGTTCGCACCCCTTCTTCCGGCCGGGGGCGCTTGTTGGACATCGAAACCGCCTGCCGATCCCATCCCGAGGGCGTCAGTTCGTGCTGATGACCGAAAGATTGGCCAGCTGGTGCTTTCCGCACAGGTTGAGGACCTTGATCAGCATCTCGTGGGGCGCGGCCCCGGAGCACATGATCAGGATCGTCTGCTTCCGATCGAGGTCCGCGAGCTTCCCGATGAGGTCGTCCAGCGCCGACTCCGGCACCGGCTTGTCGTTCATCGCGAAACCGTCGTAGAAGACCCCGATGCGGATCAGGTTCTTCGGAACGTCGAGCTTCTGCTGCTGCGCCTCCGGCGACGGCCGGGAGACGTCGAGGTGGGCCATGACGTCGATCGGCTTGATCGTCACGATGAAGTAGATCAGCAGCTGGAACACGACGTCGATCATCGGCGTCATGGGCAGTTCGGCCGCCGGCGCGTCGTGCTTCTTGCGTTTGCGTGCCATGGGTCCCGTCGCCTCCCGGCGCTACGCCTTTTCCTTGATCGCCGCGAACTTGATGCGCCAGAGCCCCGCCTCGGAGCAGGTGTCGATCACCCGGCGGATGTACTCGTGGCGCGCCGACAGGTCGCCCCGGATGACCACCGGCAGGGTCTGGCCGTGCCGGTTGACCGACTGCCGGAGGATCGCCCGCAGCGCCGGAAGCGAGAGGCGCTGCCGGGCGATGTAGATGCGCCCCTCGTCGTCGACGTCGACGTTGATGGTCCGCGGATCCTTCTTCTCCACCGCCTTGCCGTCCGGCGCCATCGCCAGGCGCAGCTCCATCTCCAGCTCCTTCTGCTGCTGGGCGATGGTGACGACGAAGAAGATGATCAGCTGGAACACGACGTCGATCATCGGCGTCATGTTCAGGCCCATCTCCTCATCACGTTTCCGCATGGTCGTTCCGTCCCGGTTGGAGGATTGCGATCGGTGCCGAGGCTATTCCTCTTCCTGGACGACCTCGACGTTGCGCAGCGACTTGATCAGGTCCATCGTCAGGCCTTCCATGCCCAGGATGATCTTCGTCGCCGCGTTCTTGAAGTACGTGTAGAAGCTGACCGCCGGGATGGCGACGATCAGGCCGGCGGCGGTCGTCCACAGCGCCTGGCCGATGTTCTTCGCGAGCATCGCGGTCTGCGCGGCGCCGGCTTCCTGCAGCGCGAGGGTCATGAAGGCGTAAATCATGCCCTGCACGGTGCCGAGGAGGCCGAGCATCGGGGCGAGGTTCGCGCAGACGTTCAGGTAGGCGACGCGCTGCATGAGCTTCTCGCTCTCGAGGTCCGCGGCGACGCCGACGACGTCCTGGATCACGTCGAACCCTTCCTGCACGTTCGAGAACCCCGCGGTCAGGATGCTGGCGAGCGGCGTAGGATTCCCCTCGCAGTGCTTGATCGCCTTCATCACGTCGCCCTGGGCCATGGACTCCCGGACGTCCTTCACGAGCGTTTCGGGCGAGATCTTCTTCTCCTTGATCGTGATGAAGGAGTCGATGATCAGGGCCGCCGCCGCCACGGAACAGGCGCCGAGCGCAAGCCACAGGATTCTGCCGAGCCAGCCGCTGCTGGTGATGACCGACCAGAAGCCCATGCCGCCGGCCTTCTTCGCCGCCGCCTCGGCCTTCGCGGCCTCCGCGTCGAGCACGGTGGCGCCGGCCGCCGGAGCGGCTGCCGCCGCCGCCGCGGGTTTCTCCTCCGGCTTGGCCGCCTCCTGCGCCTTTGCCGCGAGTCCGATGCCCAGAACCGCCACCGCCATGGCCAACACGCCCCAACGCATCCACATCTTCATGACCTGCATTCTCCTGTTTCGCTGTCGCCCCGGCCCCGTGGCTCCGACACCCGGGGACCGCCCGCCCAAGGAACCCGCATCCTAGTCGTCCGCCTTCCGGACTTCAACCCAAACCTCAGAACTTGCCCTTGGCCAGCGCGGCCTCGGGCGCCTCCGCATACTCCTCCGCCAAGCGCCGGTAGAACTCCTTCGCCCGCGGATCGCGCAGCCTCTCCAGGCCCTGCGCCGCCCGCAGCAGCGCCAGCGGCATCACGGTGGCCTCGCGTTCGAAGAAGAGGATCGTGCGCAGGTAGTCGCGGATCGCGACCTCGGGCTTGCCCTGGGCGGCGTTGATGTCGCCCCGCATGACCTGCGCCCGGGCGGCGTCGGTCCGGTTCTCGCTGGAGACGAGCTTCGTCAGCATGGGCTCCAGCCGCGCGTACTGCTTCGCGCCCAGGATCGCCTCGCGGTAGGCCCAGCCGATCTCGACGTCGGTCTCGAGCGCCGGGTAGTCCTTCATGAGGCCGTCGTAGGTCCGGATCATGTTCTCGAAGTCGCCCTTGCCCTGGTGGGCCTTCGCCAGCGCGAGCCCCGCCGCCTTGTCCCATTCCAGGAACCGGAGATCGGTCATGATCTTCTGCAGGGCGGGGATGGCCTCGTCGTACTTCTTCGCCTGCACGGCGGCGACCGCGGCGTCATAGGTCGCCGGCTTGTCGGCGACGGCCTGGACGTACTGGTCGCGCGTCAGGGTGAACTGTCCGCCCTGCGTGTCGATCAGAACGATGCTGCCGTCCGCCTTGGCGCGGAGGCTTGCCCCTTCGCGACGGCGTCCGTCCTTCAGGACCACGTACGGCGCCGCCGTCGCCGACACCGTTGCCGCCGCCACCACCATCAGAATCCATCGGTTCATCGCGTTCATGCTCCTGCTCAAGCCTTTCCTCTGCTGTCTACGGCGCCGGTTTGGCCGCCGCCGGGGCGCCCGGCGCGGGGGCCGGGGCCGGCGCGGGGGCTTCCGCCGCCGCCTTCAGTTTCAATCCCTGCTGCCGCCGGCGGATGTCCGCCGCCGCCGGGTTCTCCGCGAACTTCGCCAGGTACCGGTCGCAGGCCTCGACGGCATCCTTGAACCGGGCGCGCTCCTCGTACACGTCGATGACCTCGCGGAGCGCCTCCTCGATCATCGGCCGCAGCTTCTCGTTGCGGTCGTCGGCCAGGAGAACGATGCGCTCGTAGGAGGCGGTGGCCTGGCCGAGCGACTCGTCCGCCGGGCCCTGCTTGTTCTCTAGCTTGAGCTTGCGCGCGAACTCCCGCTGGACCCGGGCGAGTTCCATGTTGGCGCGGTTGATGTCCACGGGGTCGTTGGCCACCTTGAAGATCTCGTTGAGCGTCGCCACAGCCTCGGGGTACTTGCCCGTCTCGCGGTAGGCCTTGGAGAGCAGCGACCGCGCCTCGTAGAACAGGCCCGAGCGCGGGTACTTCTGCATCATGTCCTCGAGCTTCTCGATCGCCTTCTCCTTGTTCCCCGTCTCGTAGGCCGCCACGCCGAGGCCGTAGAGGCTGCGCTCGAGGATCGTCCGGTCGGTCAGGCCCGGGACCGCGAGGACCATCTCGAAGGCCTTGACGGCGCTGCCGTACTTCTTGCCGTCCTGCATCCACTGGCCGACGCGGACGAACTGCTCGGGCGTGTAGAGCTTCGATGCAACGCCCGGCTTCTCGGTGGCCATCATCTTGCCGAAGGCGTCCTCGGCGATGTCGTAGCGTTTGATCTCGATCGCGGCGCGGATCAGCGAGAAGAGCGCGCTCTTGCCGTCCTCCGAGGCCGGCCACTTCTTCCCGAGCATCTCGAAGGTCTTCGCCGCCTCGTCGGACTTGCCCAGGTCGAGCTGGATGGCGCCGACGAGGTTGATCGCCTTGGGGGCCAGATCCGACTTCTCGTAGTCCTTGGCGAACGCCTCGAGGGTCTGCACCGCCGCGGCGCGGATCTTCGGCTTCATCTCCCCCTCGGCGGGCATCTTGAAGAGGGAGTACCCGACGTAGAAGCGCGCCTTCTCGAGGAGGTCGGCCGCCTTCTTGACCTCGTCCGTCGTCTTGAAGTACGGGTTGTTCTCCTTGGGCGTGAGCCATTCGACGACCTGGCCGTAGGCCTTGGCGCCCTTGTCGAACTGCTCCATGCGGACGTAGCAGTCCGCCAGGCTGAACAGCGCCAGCATCCGGTTGTGGACCGCCGGGCTCTCCTGCACGAAGCGCTCGAACGACTCCGCCGCGCCCTTGTAGTCCTGCGCCTCGTAGCGGTCCCATCCGAGCATGCTGAGGGCCTTCAGGAAGAACTGGTCCTGCGGGTAGTTGTCGATGATGCGCTGCAGGGCCTTCCGCGCGCCGGGGCCGTCCCCCGCCTTCTTCATCATGCCGGCCATCAGGAACAGGACCTGCGGCGCCCGGTCGTGCTTCGGGAACGCATCGGCGAAGACGCGGTACATGCGGATGCAGCCGGCCTCGTCCTTCTTGTCGTAGTAGTGCTTGGCCAGGGCCAGCAACGAGAGCCCCGAGGTGGCGTCCGCCCGGCGCGTCTCGGCGATGTAGTCGACCGTCACGTCGAGACTGAGCGCGTCCTTCGTCTCGGCAAACGAGATGATGAGCGGCGTGAACAGCGGCCCCGCCTCCCCCACCGTCGGGAAGGAGTTGAGAACCTTCAATACGCCCTTGATCGTCTCCGGGTACCGCTTCTGGATGAACATGTCATCGATGAGCCGGTACTGCGCCGCCACGGCCTTCTGGAGCAGGGCCGGGGGGATGGGGGTCTTGATTTCCTTCCCGAAGTCCTTCTTGATCCGGGCCTTGAGGGCCTCGGACCGCGCCCCGGCCTCGGCGGCCCACTCGCTCTCGGCGTACTTGATGAACACGTTGACGTACTGCGTGAAGGCCTCGACGAGGGTCTTGAGGCCCGCCTCGGTCTTGCCGGCCTTGACGGCCTCCTTTTCGTAGAGTTCGCCGAGGAGGAACCGGGCGTAGGCCAGGGGGCTTTCGCTCAGGGGCAGCTTCTCCTGCTTGAGGAACTCGTCGACGCCCTTCATGAGGTCGAGGTTCTGCCGGATCAGCTTCGCCGCGTTCTCCGGTTTGCCCCGGAGGATGTCGATGTTGGCCATCGTGACGATGGACTGGCAGAAGGCGATGTCGATGCCCTCGTTGCCCCACTGGATCTCCTCGCAGAGCTTCCATGCGCGCTCGAACAGCTTCTTCTGTTCCTCGCCCTTGGCCGCCTTCCCGGCGTTCACCAGGAGCAGGCAGAGGTCGGTCTTGATCCTGCGCGCGACGCCGGCCTCGGGCTTGGCCTTGAGGATGTTCTCGTAGGCCGCCACGGCGCCGAGGGGGTCGCCGGCCTTCTCGAGCATCTGGCCGAACCGGTAGGCGGCATCCATGTAGAAGCGCTTGAGGTCGGGGTCGGTCGGGACCGTCTTGTATTCCTTGAAGAAGTCCTGGTACTGCTTCGTCGCACGCTCGACCTCGCGGCCGCGGTACATGCCGTTGGCCAGCGCAAGCCGCGCCGCCTGCGTCTTCGGGTTGCCCGCGGGCATCGTCTTGAGGACCGCCTCGGCGTCGTCGAACTTGCGGCGGGAGGAGAGGATCTCGACCTGCAGCACCTTCGACCGGTCCTTCTGGTCCGGGTTGAGGCGCACGATCTCGTCGACCAGCCGCTCGGCGTAGTCGGCGAAACCGATCTCGACCAGCTTCGAGGCGAACTCGAACTCGCGGTCCAGATCCGCCTGTTGCGCCGGCGCGGCCGCCGCCCAGCCCATGACGGCCAGCGCCGCGACTCCGCGAACCCACCCCGCATGCAGCAAACCCATGGCAAGCTCCCGAAAAGGCGCCCGCCGCCGACGCGACGGGAACGAATTGAGCGTCGGTGCTATCCTAGCCCCTGCCGTGCCCGGGTCAAGTTGTTCCGCACGGCAACACGCAAAACCGTTGCGCCCACCCCGTCCGTGTGGTATCCATCCGCCCGGCGCGGGAGTAATTCAGTGGTAGAATGTCAGCTTCCCAAGCTGAACGTCGCGGGTTCGATCCCCGTCTCCCGCTCCACCTTTCTCACGGCAGAGACCCCCAAGAAGGCATTCTAAAAAGGGTCTTCTGCACGTTCAGGCTTTTCTCTTGCTTCCGTCGTTACAGTTCGCACCAAGGCCAAACACGGGGAACGAGTATCCACACCTCCGCCCACACCTCCGAGCCTCTCAGTTCCCCGCCAGGTTCTTCCCAGATCGCCTCAGTTCTCGCTCACGCTCGTCGCGCCTCGTCAGGGACCGGGTGAAGGGGAAAGCTGGGCCAGCGCCGCCGGCTACTCCCCCTGCCCGCTCTCGAACCGGAGCACGCGGCCGGGCCGCCTAGGGATGCCCACGATTATGGACTCTTCGTTGACCAGTCAAGTCAGGTCGGCAGCCGCGACTCGCTGCGCACGTCCCAGCCCTCGGCAGTGGACGGGACCCGTAGCCCGGCCGACCGAACGCCGACGCCGCGTCGGACACCTCGCACTCGATCATGGCCCGCGCCACCCGTGGTCGGGGTTGTACTCCGCATCCAGTATCTTCCTCGCCCACGACACGTTCAGCCGCCGCATCCCGCTCGTTACCATGAGTGATCGCCTCTCATCGTTGCCGAGATTGGCGACTTCAACCCGGGACTTTTCAGTGAAGGCCTTGGTCATCCAAGGGTTCCATCTGACGGGGTCCCGCATGACGGGATGGGCCTACGAACTGGCCTCCCACTCGATGACGATGGGGGAGAGAAACAGCCCCCCGGCTTTGATCCGCTCGGCATCCGGGTCCGGGGCACTCACCACGATTAGTTTGCCCCTGGCGTAGTGCCGCAGGAGGGAACGCAGCCTGGAAAGGACGCCGTGGCTATAAAGGTCGCATTCGTCGGCGAGGAGCACGGCGAATGAGCGGCTCTTGACGCCCTGTTTCGATGATGCATGAACCGCCGAGATGATCCCTCCGCCCGTCACGTAGACTTCTTGGTCTCGTTCCCGGACGTCCAATCCGTGGAAGGCCGAGCAGGACCGGACGAGGGCCTTTAGCCGCCGATGTGGAAGTTCCACGCGTTCGCCGGGACGCCGCGGAAGCCTTCGGTCTGGGCCTTGTCGATCCAGACGGTCTCGTCGGAGTACGTGACTTTCTCGACCTCCGGGCGCTTGCCGCCGATCCACTTCGTGATTTTCTTGTCCAGCTTCGGCGATTCCATCAGGTGCAGGGCGACGAGTTCGCCGCCGAGTTTCGCCAGGGCGCGGAACAGGCCCAGACTGGAGGTCAGCGGAAGGCGCGGAAAGTCGATCTTCAGGAACTCGGCGTACCGCGTGCGGTAGGTCGGGCTGTAGAAGACGGTGTAGATGTAATGGAAGATGTCTTCGGGAGTGATGAAGAGTTCTGACCCCGTCTTGTTCGGCATGTTCGTATCACTCCGCCCTCGGCGCCGCCTTGCCTGTCTCGCCCAACTGGTCAACCTGGGCCTTCTTGAAGTTCCAGTGCCGGCCGACCTTTCGCCAGTGCATGTCCGTCTCGTCGATCCCTCAGCACCCCATGTCCCGGTTCACGCCAATATGGCCCACAATCTACCCATACCCCTTCAACACGGAAGCTACCAAACGAGGCAGGAGAAGACCAGAGAGACGCGGCACGGCTCGGCCACGGCTTCCCATCCCGGATTGCTAACAGCCGCGCCTTGTCCTACTTCCTAGCCTAGAGTTCCACACCCGACTTAACATGGTCACGGATCGTCCGCCCCCTGCCATCCGCTCGCCCTCGGACGTCCCGCCCTCCTCCATCGTCCGCGTCACG
>Ga0194113_10007040_pt1 | contig 14126 bp, 10 predicted proteins | sample TA2MahC200mmetaG_FD_146193 | JGI IMG/M metagenome (GOLD analysis project Ga0194113, IMG submission 146193) | Freshwater microbial communities from Lake Tanganyika, Tanzania - TA2015017 Mahale Deep Cast 200m | ecosystem: Environmental > Aquatic > Freshwater > Lake | place: Tanzania: Lake...
TGCCTCCCTCGTGATCTTTGTCGATGAGCTGGATTTCGTGCGCAGTTTGCCGTTTTCCACGGATGAATTCTTCGCCGCGGTTCGGGAGTGTTACAACCGGCGCACCGAGGATGCCGAGTTCAGTCGCCTCACGTTCTGTCTGCTCGGCGTGGCCACGCCGTCGGATCTCATTCGCGACACCCGCACAACGCCTTTCAATATTGGCCGGCGGATCGAATTGACTGACTTCACGCCGGCCGAGGCCGAGCCGCTGGCGAGAGGTTTAGCCGGATCGAATGCCGCGCTGGACGCCAGCCAGTCGAAACACCTGCTGGCACGAATTCTCTACTGCACCGGCGGCCATCCGTATTTGACCCAGCGGCTTTGCCAGGCCGCAGCCGAAGAGAACTCGAAACCGGACGCGCCAACCGCGGCCGCCGATCGCTTCATCGATTCCCTTTGTGAAGCGCTTTTCTTCAGCAACCGCGCGCGAGAGCGGGATGACAACTTGATTTTCGTGCGCGAACGGCTTCTCCGCAGCGAGGTGGATCGGGCGAGCTTGCTGGACCTCTACCTGAAAGTGCGGCGCGGCAAACTGGTTCCGGACGATGAAACCAATGCGCTCGTCAGCGTCCTCCGGCTGTCCGGCATCGTGAAAGCCGAACGCGGCCTGGTGCAGGAACGGAACCGCATCTATCATGAGGTGTTCGACCGCGATTGGGTCCGGGCGCACATGCCGGATGCGGAATTGCGGCGGCAAGAGGCGGCCTTTCGCCGGGGCGTGCTGCGCACAACAGCGATCGCGGTGGTCGTGGTCGCGGTGATGACTCTGATGGTGGTGACTGCGATGAAGAATGCCACGGTGGCGCGAAAGGCCCTGGCCCAATCCTATTTTTCCCAGGCTCGCGCCTGGCGCACGACGGGCGTCGCCGGCCAACGGTATGAAAGCCTGGAAGCGCTGCGACAGGCACGGCGGGATTATCCGGATGAAGCCGCGTTGCGGGACGAAGCGATTGCGTGCCTGGCGTTAACAGATTTGAAGCCGGCCCGACTTGGCTCATTCGCTTTGAACCGAACTAAAGTCGTCGCCCTCAGCCCTGACTCAAGGACGGCGGCAGAAGTCGAGGGGGATGAGACCCTCGCCATGCGCGACGTGAAGACTGGCGACGTCTTGAGTGTTCTTCCGGGCCCGGGCAGGCAAGTTCACCAAGTTCAGTTTAGTCCGGCGGATACAATTCTCGCCGTGGCGGGCCGGCGTGGCTCCGAGGAGCGCCTGGAGGTTTGGAATTGGCGGGCGAATCGACTCTTATTCACCGCCGCGCACGGAGTTCACGCGCGAGCGATTGATTTCAGCCCGGACGGCAGCAAGCTGGCCGTGGGGCTGCGCCGCGGGTCGATTCTGGTCTATGCCCTGCCGTCGGGAGCGCTGATTCAGGAGCGGGAACTTCGGTTGCCATCCCGGTTTCCGCGCGCGCCTCAGGTGATCCGCTTTGATCCGTCGGGGAAGCTGATCGCCGAATCCTGTTTGGACGATCTCAATGTTCAGATCTGGAACGTGGAGAGCGGCGAATGCGTTGCGAAGTTTTACCATCCCGACCTGGCCTACGATTTGTCGTGGCACCCTCGCGGAGAGTTTCTCGCCGTCGCTTGCGGTGATTCCTCAGTCTATCTGTGGAAGCCAAACCAACCCGAATCCGCCCGGAAGATCCTGACCGGACATGAGGGCCCCGTAGTGAGCGTGGCCTTCAACCGTCGCGGCGGCCTGCTCGCGTCGCTGAGCCAGGACGAAACCGTCAGATTGTGGAACCCCGCGATAGACCGGCACTTGATCCATCGCCTGCCAGGAGAGATTCCAGAGCGCCTCTGGTTTGGGCGGGATGACGGGCTTTTGGTCGCCGCGCGCTTCGGTTCGACCAACGCCCAGGTGTGGGAAGTCCTGGGAGAAGAGTACCGCGTGTTGCGCGGGTCCAGCGGCCAGGTGGATCATTTCAGAGCGATTGATTTCAGCCCGGATGGCCGGCTCCTTATCGGAGTCACCGGAGAACAAGCTACGATTTGGAATGCATCCTCCGGAAGTGAGTTTCCCGCGCTGCAATTGACCAACGCTCAGGTGGGCTTTTTTGCCGGCGACGGCAACGATCTGGTCGTGAGCACGCAATCGGGGCTATTCGGATTTCCGGTGGGCCGCGCCGTCTCGCATCCGACGTTGGCGATGAATCCTGGCACGCCCCGCAAGTTCGCGCAGATTCCTGAAGAGCTGGGGACGTTCGTGTTGACGTCGGACCGGAGGACCGCGGCGATCGTTCATCAAGCGGAAGTACTAATCGGACCGTTGGATCACCCGGCAAGTATTCGAGAGCTGGAACTCGGCCAGCACTACCAACGGTTGGCGATTCATCCGGACAAGCTCTGGCTGGCCGCCACAACCCGTGAGGCGTGGGCGCTCGATCTCTGGGATCTCTCGAAAACTCCTGTAATTCGTCCGCAAGCCCCGATTCCAACGAGTGAATTTTTTGCTTTCAGCCCTGATGGAAGGTGGCTGGTGATTTGTCGGGACGGTGAATTCCAGTTCTATCGCGTTGGGGACTGGAAGAAGGCGGCGTTTTCCATTTCCCGAAAGACCGGGTCGAGTCATCACGCGCCGATTGCCTTCACGAAGAACGGCGCCATCGCAGCTCTGGCTTACTCCAGGCACACGATTCAATTGCATCAGTTGCCTCTAGGCGACTCGCTGCAACCGAGACTGCTCGCGACTCTGGAGAGCCCGGACCGGAGTGCGTTGGAAATACTGGTGTTCAGCCCTGACGACACGCAGTTGGCGGCTGCGACCAAGGACCAGACGGTTCAGGTGTGGAGTCTGCGTTTGATCCGAGAGGGCCTGGCCGCACTGAATCTGGCGCGCGATTGGCCGGCGTATCCATGAGAATTCGGCATGTGTCAACTCAGTTACTGCTTGGTCCGCGGGATGGACGACAAAGCTCGTAGCGCAGAGTTGCACTCTGCCCTATCGCAGAATTGTATTCTGCGGGGCGTCTCCCAGTCCGAGCACGCTGGGACTTGCCGGCGAGCTGCCGATTGGAAATCGGCGATACAGCAGATTGAAAATCTGCGCTGCGGTTCTCCGGTCGATCTGTCGTCAATCCCACGGTCTGCACAGTAAGGTGGGGCGAGGCCGGGCGAGGCCCCCGCCGAGCCAATGCCATCGAAGAAAAGCTCCGCGGGAGCGTCGTTCCACCGTCGTTATCATAACTGAGGGGACACCCACGGCTGATTCAAGAATCTCGCGAAAGGAGCGCGGGCAGCCGGCCCGCCCGCCTCTCTCGAAATCTTCACGCAACCCGCGCGGGCAAGCTGACCGCGCTCCTTCTTGCATCCTCCGTCAGATTCCCCTACCGTGCGCCCAGAACCACCAAAAGTGCGATTTTCAACCATTGACCTGCCACCCATGCCGTTGCGCGTTCACCGTCCTTCTCTTGAAAAGGCGATACGACGGGGTTCCCTCGCGTCCCATTTGTTGACTGCGCTCGGCCAGTTCTCGGCACTTCTTCTCATCCTGGGCTGCCTCCTCGCCACTTCCGTTCCGCTTCTTGGCGCGGAGGAGCTTTCCAATCACGCCATCACGTTGAATCTCCTGGAGAGCCGGAGAAAACAGCAAGTCGCCGCCGCCCAGAAATATCAGGCGTTCCACGGTTTCAAGTTCACCGATCGAATCTCGGAAAGCGGGATCACTTTTGCCGACCAGATCGTGGACGACGCTGGCAAAGAATACAAAGCCGCCCATTACGATCATGGAAACGGCCTGGCGGTCGCCGACGTGGATGGCGATGGTATGGTGGACATCTATTTCACGACACAATTGGGCGCCAACCAGCTTTGGCGGAACCTGGGAGGCGGCAAATTCCAGGACGTCTCGAAGGAGATGAATCTGCGCGACGGCAGTTGGAGCGGCGACGCCACATTTGCCGATCTGAACCAGGACCGATTCCCCGACCTCTACGTGGTGAACATGCAAGGGGACAATCATTACTACGAAAACCAGGGCGACAAAGGCTTCATCGACAAGACGGCGGCCTATTTCCCGAAGACCCCCTGGGGCGCAATGGGCGTGAAGTTCTTCGACTTCAATCAGGACGGCCTGATGGACGTTTACATCACCGACATGCACTCCGATATGACCAAAGGCCAAACCGTCGAGGCGCTCAATTTTCGGATCGAGATGGAGAAAACCAAGAGCGAGGCCTTCTGCTCCGTCCAGTGGACCGAGGCCTATCTGCAAGGCTCCACGAACAACATCTTTGGCAACGCCTTCTACCAAAACCTGGGCGGCGGGAAGTTCGCCGAGGTTTTCCGACCGGCTGGGCGTCGAAACGTACTGGCCTTGGGGCGTGAGCGTCGGCGACTTGAACGCCGATGGCTTCGAGGACATCTTCGTGGCCTCCGGCATGGGCTATCCCTTTCGCTATGGCATCAACCCCGTGCTCATGAACGAAGGCGGGAAAGGGTTCTTCGGCAGCGAGTTTTTGGTCGGCGTGGAACCGCGCGGCGACCGGCGGACGGAGAAACCCTGGTTCACGCTGGACTGCGATGGCGCGGACAAACAGCACCCGGAATGCGCCGGCAAATCTGGCAAGACCGTCATCACCGGCACGTTGAGCACACGCTCTTCAGCTTTCTTCGACCTCGACAACGACGGCGATCTGGACGTCGTCACCAACGAATTCAACGACCGCCCCCAACTGCTCGTCAGCAATCTGACCGAGGCCAAGCGCGTTCGCTCGCTCAAGATCAAGCTCAAGGGCGTCCGATCCAACCGCGACGGATTGGGGGCGACCGTGATCGTCCGCGCCGGCGGCAAACGGTTGACGCAGTTCCACGACGGGAAATCGGGTTACCTGTCGCAAAGCTCGATGCCGCTCTACTTCGGCCTGGGAGAGGCAACGGGCGTGGAGTCCGTGGAAGTCTTGTGGCCTTCGGGAAAAAACAGACGGTGACAAAGGACATCCCGATAGATCGCACCCTGATCATCACGGAGCCCGCTGAATGAGGCGAGGAGGACCGCAGGGCAGAATTCTTCGTCTCGTAGCGCAGATTTGTAATAATTTGTAATCTGCCGTATCGCGGAATTGCATTCCGCAGGGGCTGGACAAGTTCCAGGGGCTCTGGAACTCGCCGAAGCGCCGCCGATTGCAAATCGGCGATACGGCAGACTTCAAGTCTGCGCTACCAAGAATTCTGACCGGCGCTCGGCGGCGACCTGCGGCTGAGAATTATTTTGCGGCGGATGGGCCAGCGCGGATACTTTTCCGCCGTGCACACCGTAACTCATCGCAAGACAGTCGCGCTGTCCGCAAACGAAGGAAAATGCTTATGTCCAAATCCAAATTGAATCGACCGCTCTCGCGAAGAGCTTTGCTCCGCGGAATGACGGCTTCCGCCGGCCTCGCCGCTATGCCATGGGACGCGGACGCCGCAGCGGCGGCCGCCAGCAACGCGCCCATTTCGCCCAAGGACAAAATCAAAGTCACCAAACTCGAAACGCTCTTCGTCAAACCGCGCTGGCTGTTCCTGAAGATTCACACGGACGCCGGGATCGTCGGCCTGGGCGAACCGATCCTCGAAGGCCGGGCGAAGACTTGCGCCACAGCGGTGGAAGAAGTCGCGCCGTATCTCGTCGGAAAAGATCCGCGGCGCGTGGCGCATCATTGGCAGGCGATTTACCGGCACGCGTTTTACCGCGGCGGTCCGATCCTCACGAGCGTGCTCAGCGGCATCGACCAGGCGCTCTGGGACATCAAAGGCAAGGCGCTTGGCGTCCCCATCTATGAATTGCTCGGCGGCCCGACGCGCGATCGCGTCCGCGTCTATGCGCATTCCCGGAGTCCGGAAGACATGAAGCAGAAGGTCAAACAAGGCTTCCGCGCGTTCAAGACCGGGCCCGCCACGCGGCGGCCGGCGCGAATCGTCGAAACGCCCGCGGCCATCGGTTACGCCGCCGAACGTTTCGCCGCGCTGCGCGAAGCCGGCGGGCCGGACGTGGATATCGGCATCGATTTCCATGGCGCGGTTCCGCCCGCGACCGCGAAGCTCTTGATCAAAGCGCTCGAACCGTATCAACCGATGTTCATCGAAGAACCGGTCCAATGTCAGAACGTCGATGTCATGGCGGAGATCGCGCGCGGCACGCACTTGCCCATCGCCACGGGCGAACGCATTTTCACGAAATGGGGTTTCCGGGAAATCCTGGAGAAAAAAGCGGCGGTGATTCTGCAGCCGGACCTTTGCCACGCCGGCGGCATTACGGAAGTGCGCTTGATCGCCGGAATGGCGGAAGCCTATTACGCCGCGATCGCGCCGCACAATCCCCTCGGCCCAATTTCACTCGCGGCGGGAATTCAAATGGCGGCGTCGATTCCAAATTTTCTTTGCCAGGAACAGGTTTCTCTGGGCGACGGCTACATCAAAAAGCCGTTCAAAGTGGAGAATGGCTACATCCCACTCCCCGACGGCCCCGGCCTCGGCGTCGAGCTGGACGAGAAGGCGCTGGCCGATAAAATCGATCACGACTGGCGCAACCGCGAGTCCTACGACGCGGATGACGGTTCGGTCGTGGATTGGTAGCAAATGACTTCGCCGAGTAGCAGCGCGGCCCGCTCGGCCCGGCGCGATTTCCAATTCCAGGAAGCAGGCCTTCTGCTAGTGATTCTGCTGCTCGGCGCCTTGCTGACGGTTTTTGGAGGGACGGTCAAGATGCCGCTTTTCGAGACCGCGCCTGACGGCACGCGGCAGCGCGTCTTTGTAAGCAACCCGAGCGGCGAGCGCGAGCCGGCCATGGTGGAGCGAAACAAATTCCTCAACCCGCAAAACCTCGCCCAACTCGCCAAGGACACCAGCTTCATCGCCATTATGGCGGTCGGCGCGACTTTCGTGATTATCTCAGGCGGGATCGATCTTTCCGTGGGCGCGACCTACGCGCTGGCTTCGGTTCTGGGCGCTTTGGTTTTTCAGGTATTCGGTCCAACGGGCTCCCAGGCGTTGGCTTCTGGGTGGATCAGTGTTCCGCTGGGTTTGCTGGCGTGCGTGGGGTGCGCATCGGTGTGCGGGCTGAGCAACGGCGCAATGATCGTCGCGCTCAAGGTTCATCCGTTCATCATTACGCTGGGCACGATGGCGATTTTTCGCGGGATCGCGTTCGTGATTACCCAAGGCCAATCCGTGGGCAGTTTTCCGGCGGCGTTTCGCGATCTGGTGCGCTGGGAGATTGGCAACGGCCTTAGCCTGATGCCGCTGACGGTGATGGTTTTGATTCTGGTGTTGGGTTGGATTTATTTGTCGAAACTGGCGGCGGGCCGGCGCGTTTATGCGATTGGCGGCAACGAACTCGCCAGCCGCTTCAGCGGCATTCGCGTCGAGCGGGTGAAACTGAGCGTGTACGTGTATTCGGGCCTGACGGCGGGAATCGCCGCGCTGCTGTCCATCGGTTACTATGGCGCGGCCACGTCGGGCGACGGCCAGGGCTACGAACTGAATGTGATCGCGGCGGCGGTGGTGGGCGGCGCGAGCCTGTCTGGCGGGAAAGGCTCGGCGCTGGGCGCGGTGTTGGGGGCGCTGCTGATCCAGATGATCAGCAGCGGCATCGTGATTCTGGGGATCGACCAGAATTACAGCCAGATCATCATTGGCGCGGTTGTCATTCTGGCGGTCGTGCTGGACCAGATCAACACCTGGCTGGCCAAGCGGCGGCTGGCGCACGGCTGATTCAAGAATCTAGCAGCCTGCCCGCCTTTCTTGAGATCTTCAGACCACGCGGGCAAGCTGCCCGCGCTCCTGCTTGCGGCTGACGAGAGCGGATACTCCAGCTCGGCGGGTACCTCGCTCCACCGGCGCGTGACCTGTGGGCGTGGCGATGGTCTAACGAAAGTGAATTTGCACTTGCACCTTCCACACTTTTCAGTGCCTCCAATCTTTGAACACAGCAATTCCCAGCTTGAATTCGGTGGGGCGAGCCTGTCCCAGCGAGCCGCCCCCAACGTGTTCCGAATACGTCGGACACGGCTCGCCGAGACGGACTCGCCCTACCAAGGAAACGTTCGTAGTCATGGAACCAGTCCTAATGAGGATTGCTGCTTTGAACAAAATTCCACTTACACGCGTCAGACCGCCCAGGCACTATGACCGACGGATCGTCACTTGGTAGTCCATTTCATCAATAAATGGACCGCTTCGTCTGAAACTATCAACACCCTGGCCGTGTCATCCCTAAAATGCTGATGCCGAATCCCAAGACCAGAAAACGAAAGCAAGTCATGGCCTTCTCCGCCATCGGTGTGATCGCGGTCTCCGTGGCCGTCACCATCTTTATCCGAAAGCGGGAGAAGCCCATCAACGTGCAAACCGACACCGTGGCGCGGCGCAACATCACGGAGTTGGTCGTCGCCAATGGCCGGATTCATCCGGTCCTCCAGGTGAAAATCAGCCCGGAGGTGAGCGGCGAAATCATCGAGTTGCCGGTCAAGGAAGGGCAGCAAGTGAAGAAAGGCGACTTGCTCTTGCGCATCAAACCGGATTTCTACGTCGCGAACGTCAACCAGGCGGAAGCCAGCTACCGTTCCTCCGTCGCAGACAAAGGCACGTCCGAGGCGAACCTGGTCAAGGCCGAGGCCGAGTTCAAGCGGAACGAGGAGTTGTTCGGGCGGAAGCTGATTTCCGAGTCGGTGTTTTTCGACGTGAAAGCCGCTTACGAAATCGCCAAAGCGTCCCAGCAAAGCGCCACGCACCGCGTTGAAATGTCCAATGCCATGCTCGCGCGCGCCAGGGAAGAGCTGGCCAAAACCACCATCCGCTCTCCGCTCACGGGCACGGTCAGCAAGTTGAACTCGGAGTTGGGCGAGCGCGTCGTGGGCACGGCCCAGATGGCCGGCACGGAGGTCATGATCGTCGCGGACCTCAATGAAATGGAGGCGCGCGTGGACGTCGGCGAGATCGATGTGCCGCTCATCGCTTACGGACAGAAAGCGCGGCTGGAAGTCGATGCGTTCAAGGACCGCAAGTTCGGCGGCATTGTCACTGAGATTGCCAACTCCTCCAAAGGCATGGGGCTTCCGGGTATGGGCGGGGGCGGGCAACAGCAAGAAGGCACGCGGTTCGAAGTCAAAGTTCGCATCCAGGACAAAGAAGTGTTTCGTCCGGGCATGTCCGTGACGGCGGAAATCGAGACACGGTCGCGCACGAACGTGTTGGCCGTGCCGATCCAAAGTGTCGCGGTGCGGCTGCCGAAAGAATCCAAGAACGGCCCAAATCCCGGCGGGAAAAACGAAAGCAATCCATCGGAGGCGCACGCGGCGACCACGACTTCTTCAACCACCAATTCGCCGGCAAAACCCGGCGCGAACAAGAAGCCCGGCGAACCGCCTAAACCGATCGAAGTGGTGTTCGCCGTGGACGGCGACCGCGTCAAGATGGTGCCGGTGAAACTGGGCATCAGCGACGACTCCTACCTGGAAATCACCGAGGGCCTCGTCGAGGGCCGGGAAGTCGTGTCCGGCGGCCACAAAGCCGTGAGCCGCGAGCTTGAAGACGGGAAGAAAATCAAGAAAGGCGCGCCGGGTGACGACAAGGGGAAGGAGTAGAAGTGAGGAAGAACTGCGAAGCAGTTGGAGTGTTGGAGTATTGGAGCGCTGGAGTGTTGCAGCCTCTCCATTACTCCATTACTCCATTGCTCCACCACTCCATCACCCCACCACTCCATCACTCCACATCCCGTTCGTGAGCCTCATTCACATCGAAAACATTTCCCGGCGTTACCAGATGGGGGAGGAGGTCATTCACGCCTTGCGCGACGTCTCTCTGACCATTGAGCGCGGCGAGTATGTCGCGATCATGGGACCGTCCGGGTCGGGAAAATCCACCTTGATGAACCTGCTCGGCTGTCTCGACACGCCGAGTTCTGGCCGGTACGAGTTGAACGGCGTGAATGTCAGCGAAATGGATGACAATCAGCTCGCCGAGATTCGAAATCGCGAAATCGGATTCGTCTTCCAGACGTTCAACCTCTTGCCGCGCTCCAATGCGCTGCACAATGTGGAATTGCCGCTCATCTACGCCGGAATTTCCACGGACGAACGGAGACGAGGCGCGCTGGAAGCCCTGAGCCAGGTCGGTTTATCCGACCGCATTCATCACAAACCGAACGAACTGTCCGGCGGCCAGCGCCAGCGCGTCGCCATCGCCCGCGCCTTGGTGACCAATCCGTCCATCATCCTGGCCGACGAGCCGACGGGGAATCTGGACTCCAAAACCGGCGCGGAGATCATGACGCTCTTTGAGGAACTCTCAACCAAGGGCAACACCATCATCGTCGTGACCCATGAAGAACAGGTCGCGCAGCACGCGGAGCGCATCATCCGCATCCGGGACGGATTGATTGCGAGCGATGAGAAAGTGGCCAAGGCGTCGCTCGCGCCTGCTGCATCGTGAAATCGCTGCAAATCAGACCAAGAAGGCTTCGCATGAACCAGACGGTAGGGCGAGCCTGTCCCCAGCGAGTCGAGCTGGACGTGTTCCACGCACGTCAAGCGGCTCGCCGGGACGGACTCGCCCTACCGGGTTCATGGGGCGAGAGCATGGTAACCAGACCAAGAAGGCTTCGCATGAACCAGACGGTAGGGCGAGCCTGTCCCCAGCGAGCCGGTCTGGACGTGTTCCACGCACGTCAAGCGGCTCGCCGGGACGGACTCGCCCTACCGGGTTCATGGGGCGAGAGCATGGTAACCAGACCAAGGCAGGCTTCGCATGAGCCTGATGGTAGGGCGAGCCTGTCCCCAGCGAGCCGGTCTGGACGTGTTCCACGCACGTCGAGCAGCTCGCCGGGACGGACTCGCTCTACCGGGTTCATGGGCCGAGTGCATGGTTCTGAAACCAAGGAAACTTCCCACGAGCTACCCTGGGTAAAGCCAACGAGAAGGAACCAACCCCAAAGGGGTTGTGCCTCTCCGATTGGCCAAAGACGCAACCCCGTTGGGGTTGAGCCCGTGTTCCCCCTATTCCCCAGGTTACGTTTCACGTTTTACGCATGCACCTAATCATTGAAACCCTTGAAGGCATGCGCATCGCGCTGGCCGCGATCTGGGCGAACAAACTTCGCTCCGGCCTCGCCACGCTCGGGATCGTCATCGGCATTGTCACGGTAACGTTGATGGGCACCGCGATCGAGGGGTTGAACCGCTCCTTCCTCAATACCGTTTCGACGATTGGCGCGGACGTTCTGTACGTCCAGCGCTTCTCCTGGTTCATCGATTCCTGGGAGGAATGGCTCAAGGCGGAGAAGCGGCAGCGCATCACGCTGGCCCAGGTCAAAGCCGTCGAGAAACACATGCGAATGGCTCAGGCCATCGCCCCCTTTGTGGAAACGCGCCGGCCCGTGAAATACAAAAACCGCCGCTCCGACAGCGTCACCGTCATCGGCACGACCGATCAGTTCCTGTTCACCAAGGGCGTTTCGATCATGGACGGACGCTTCCTGACCGCGCCGGAGGCTGAGGGCGGCCGGCCCGTTTGCGTCCTGGGCGCCACCGCGGCGACGAATTTATTTTTGCTCGAACCGCCGGTCGGAAACCGAATCCGGCTTGGCCAGCAGCTTTTTGAAGTGGTCGGCGTCATGGAAAAGCAGGGGGATTTCTTCGGCGACTTCAGCGTCGATAACGCCGTGATCATTCCGCTCCAGCAGTTCATTGCGTCGTTCTGGCATTATCCGGATTTCACAATTCAGGTGAAGGTGCTGGAAATGGCGCGCCTCGAAGATGCTAGAGAGGAATTGCGCGGAATCATGCGCCGCGTTCGCCGCATCGCGCCTGGAGCAGAGGACGATTTCTCCATCGACCAGCAAGAAATGTTTCTCAGCATGTTCAAACGCGTCTCGCGCACGATTGCGTCCGTGGGCTTGTTCATCACGGGCCTGTCGCTGTTCGTGGGCGGGATCGGCATCATGAACATCATGTTCGTTTCCGTGGCCGAGCGCACGCGAGAGATCGGTATTCGCAAGGCCATTGGCGCCAAACGCCGCGCGATCCTGACCCAGTTCCTGATCGAGGCGGCCAGCATTTGCGTCCTGGGCGGAATTCTGGCTCTGTCCATCGCTTATCCCGTGACGCTGCTGCTCAAGAAACACCTGGGCGGCGTCATGTCGCCCACCGTGGTGGGGATCGCGCTCGCCGTGGCCGCTCTGACGGGAATCGTCTCCGGTTTCTTTCCGGCCTGGCGCGCAGCCCGGCTGAATCCCGTGGATGCGCTCCGGAACGAGTAACCTTTGCTCCTTTGGAATCTGAAATCTCAAATCTGAAATCTCCCTGGGGCGGCCTGTTCCGCGCGGAACTGAAAGAGAGTTTCTGCATGGCGATGAGCGCCATTGCCGCCCACAAACTGCGCTCCGCCTTGACGCTGCTTGGCGTGCTGGTCGGTGTTTTCTCAATCATCGTCGTGATGACCGCCATGCGCGTGTTGCAGTCGAACATCGAGGCCGAGTTGAGCCAGCTCGGGAGCAACACATTTCAAATTCGCAAATGGCCCGGCGCATTCTTCGGCGTGGCCGATTTCGAGAAATACTGGCGGCGCAGAAACATCACGCTCCAGCAAGGCCTGCAAGTTCAGGAACACGCGACACTGGCCCTGAACGTTGGGCTGGAAAGTTACTTCTGGGGTGGCGTGGCTCTGTCACGGTTCGACAAAACACCGCCCAGCACGCGTTTGTTGGGCGAAACACCGGGCAGCTTTCCGGCGCGAAACTGGACCGTCGCTGAAGGCAGAGCCATCATGGAATCCGACGTTGAGAGCGCGCGCGATGTGTGCGTGTTGGGCGCCGGGCTGGCCAAAATTCTCTTTCCGTTCGGCTCGGCCGTCGGTGACCGCGTCAAGTTCACCGGCATCAACTACAGCGTCGTCGGCGTCCTGGAATCGCGCGGCCAGATGCTCGGCGGCGATCAAGATAACTTCGCGGTGATCCCCGTCTCCACGGGCCTGAACCGCTATGGGCGCACCTGGCGAAGCCTGTCAATTCTGGTCCAGGCGCGCGACCAGGCGAGTTATGACGACACGATCGAGCAGGTCCGGGGCATCTTGCGGGCGGTTCGCAAAGTCGCTCCGGGCAAGGAAGACGACTTCGAGATTTTCTCCAACGATTCGCTGATCGCGCAATTCAAGCGGTTCACCTTCACCGTGCGATTGGGCGTGACGGTGATCAGCTCCATTGCGCTTCTGGCGGCGGGCGTCGGCATCATGAACATCATGCTGGTGTCCGTGACCGAGCGCACGCGCGAGATTGGCATCCGCCGCGCGGTTGGCGCTAAAAAGCGGAACATCATGAGCCAGTTCATCCTGGAGGCAATCGTGCTCTGCCAGGTCGGCGGGTTGATCGGGGTCGTGTTTGGCATCATCGGCGGCAATGCGGCGGCGTATTTCCTGGAAGTCACGCCGGTCATCCCGGTGGATTGGATCATTTACGGGTTGCTGATCTGTTTGGTCGTCGGCGTCGTCTTTGGAACTTACCCGGCCGTCAAGGCGGCGAACCTGGACCCGATCGAGTCGCTGCGGTATGAGTGAATCGTGATGCGTAAAACGTAATTACGCCTTGCGTTTTACGTTCTACGTTCTACGTTTCGCGCCCCAGCCAACGCCCGCTCCAGAAGCGCTTTTTCCTTGGGCCCGAAACTCAGCTTCAACGCCTCTTCCCGCGCTACCTGCGTCATCTTCTTCCACGACTTCTGTAGAGCGTTGATCATTTTGTCTTCGTCCGTCTTTGCGGCGAGGTCCGCGAGTTGATACTGGAGGAAGATCAGGCAGAGCGCGTCTTCCAAAACGCGGCTATCTGGATCATTCGGAAAATTCTTTTTCAGGTTCAGGTCCTGAACGCGGGCAATCACCTCGGCCGGATAACCGACCTCGCGCAAAATCTCACCGGCCTTTTCCGCGTGAAAGGCTTTCAGGTCATTGCGCCATTTCAAATATCCGGTGCGGGTCATCGGATATTGGCCGCGCGGAATCATCCAGCGGCAAAGGTGCTGGCAGCGCGCCGCCAGACGGAGTTCTTCCGAAGCGCCGGGGCACAGTTTCAAGACCCAATCCGTCAGCCTCTGGGCGTAAATCAACTCTCGGGGCTG
>Ga0194113_10007048_pt1 | contig 14118 bp, 9 predicted proteins | sample TA2MahC200mmetaG_FD_146193 | JGI IMG/M metagenome (GOLD analysis project Ga0194113, IMG submission 146193) | Freshwater microbial communities from Lake Tanganyika, Tanzania - TA2015017 Mahale Deep Cast 200m | ecosystem: Environmental > Aquatic > Freshwater > Lake | place: Tanzania: Lake...
GGTCCCCCCGGGTTCCGTCGCGGAAGCGGACAACCGACGAAAATGCCCTGTCCGCGAAGGCCACGAGCCAAGAGCCTGCCGCTTATCCGCAGGCCCGGCCCTCACCCCTCCGCCCGCGCCGCGTGGCGGCCGGCCCGCCGGCCGGAAAAGACACCGTCGGCCAGTGACAGGCCGCTCACGTAGGAATAGGATGGAATGCCCACGGCGGTGCGGCCGGCCGCATACAGGCCGGCAATGACCGTGCCGTCGGAGCGTCTGACTTGACCGGTCCGTTCCTCCACCCGCAGGCCGCCGAAGGTGATCATCGGGCAGGGGAAAAGCCGGCTGTCGGCGGACACATCCATGGCGTAGAACGGGCTTTCCCGGAGGGCCCGGAGGTATTCCCCGGGTTTTTCGAAGGGATCGGCCCCGCGGCCCTCGGCGGTCTGGTTGTAGGCCTCGATCGTGGCCAGGAGTCTGTGGGGAGGAATCCCGCAGGCGCGGGCGAGTTCCTCGATCGTTTTCGCTTTCTTGGCATTCAGGAACATGTTGCTCGCCGCCGCCATGAACTGGAACATCATGACCTTCCAGGGCAGGATCTGGGAAAGGGCCTGTTTGTAAAGCGACCTGTCGATCACCAGAATTGCCTTGCCGCCCTGTTCCTCGCACATGCGTTCGCCCAACCGCGCCCCGTAGACGACCTCATTGCAGTAGCGTTCGCCTTGCGCGTTGACGATGATCCCCTGGGCCCAGGCCAGCGGCGGGTTGATGAACCTCCAGGCGGAGACCCGGTCCATGCGGTCCGTGGCGCCGCCGGCACTTTCCCCCAGGCGGATGCCGCTGCCGTCGTCCCCCGGAGTGCCCAACGGCAGGCCGGCCAGATACTTGGGCGCGTACTCCGCGAGCATCTCGCGATTGAAGACGAACCCTCCGGCTGCCAGAATCACGCCGCGGCGAGCGCGGACCTTCCGGACCACGGCCTTCTTCTTCTCGATAAGCTGAAACACCCGGCGGAACAAGATCCCCAGCGCAGGCACGAACCGGTAGAACTGGACGTCCCACGCGGAAAACCAACGGTGCAGACGGGACCAGAGAGAACCCGGGGGGATCCGGTGCAGTTCGAGTCCCGCCACCCTGCCCTCCGAGTCCGCGATCAGGCGCACGGCCCGGCTCTGAAAGCTCGTCTTCACCCCCTTGCGCAGGGCGGAGGCCAGGAGGGGTTTGAAGTAGGTCGGTCCGGCCACGGCCCGCAGTCCTTTCTTCCCGTCGGCGATGTGCCCGCGCGGGGCGGGCCGTGCGGTCCGGCTGAACTCGGGGACGTTTTCATTGCCCGAGAAGTACAGGCGATGCCGGTTGGTGGGATAGGAGGTCTTGTACGGGCAGAGGCTCCCTGCAAAGGGAACTCCCTGGCTCTCCAGCCACTCCAGGTCCTGGACGCTCTCGCGGCAGAATCTGCGCAGCGTGTCTTCTTCCACCGCACCCCGGGTCTCCAGGGAGAGGTACTTGATCATCTCCTCGGGAGTGTCTTCCACACCCGCCTGCTTCTGGTGCCGGGTACCGCCGCCGGCATAGTAGACCCCGCCGCTCATGGCGGTGGCGCCCCCGCCCTGAAACCGGTCCACGGCCAGCACACTGGCCCCGTTGTCCGCCGCCTCAATGGCGGCGCAGGCGCCGGCCCCGCCGAACCCCACCACGACCACGTCGACCTCCTGGTCCCAGGAAACAGCGTCCAGGCTCTCCGCCTTCAAGGGGGCCAGAACATCCGAGTGCCACGAAGGGTCCGCAGGGGAAACCATGGGGGGATCCTTTCGTCCTATTCCCGGGGCGAGCCAGTGAAGGGTTTCACTCCGATGCGTTCTTACGGAATGTCCGAATACTCAAACGGAATCTCCATTCCGACGTCACAGCGGGGCCACCGGATGCGTGGAGATTGTTGAAACACCACACCCGTGGGTTGTTCCCGGGCCGAACGGCACCCGCGACCACAAGGCGCGGGTCGCCCCTCACCCCCGGGCAAAGGGCACGCCGAGGCGGTTCAGGTTTTCCTTGACCCGGTGGTAATCGGCCAGCAATTCCGGCTTCGGCTTGACGGTCTTCAAGTCATAGGCGTCCGGAAAGGCCCGCGGTCCGCCGGTCTCCTTGATCTTTCCGTCCGCAAGTTCCAGAACCTTCCGCAGCAGCTCGTTGGCCCGGTCGCGATCCATTCCGGCCACGGCCTCCAGGATCTCCCCCACCAGGCGGGCTTCCAGTCCCGAGTGACCGGCGATCCAGCAGTAGGCAAACCCGCTGGCTGTGTTGGAGATGGCCATCGCAGCCGCCTGGAGCATACCCGCCTCGGTCCTCCAGTACTTCTCCATGCCGCCGCATACACCCGAGATGGCCACCCGGACATGACGTTCCGAGGCGCGGGCCGCGCCGCTGAAGGCCCACTGGGTCTCCGCGTCGGCCCACCGTCCGTCCAGGTGGTTGGAGAACAGGCTGGCCACGGTGCCGTGTCCGTAGGCGAGTTGCCCGAGCAGGTTCGCCACGATGCCCACGGCGGCCTCCGCCCCGTTGCGGTTGAGCGCTCCAACCATGGACATGCAACTGGTCCAGGGCGTGATGCCCCGGTCCTGGCAGAACTGGGCGAGCAGCAGGCGGGTCCAGTCGATTTTCTGTTCCGGGATGATATGAATACCGATCTGGGTGTTGTGCGGCTCGCGCAACCCCGGGCCGACGCAAGCCAGGATGGCGCCGGCGGTGCTCGCGGTGCACAGCAGCCCCAGGTGCAGACCCGGTCGGCCCACGTTCCCGGCAATCTCCAGGAGCTTTCTGGACTCCCACAAAGCGCAGTACACCTCGCTCAGGGTGCCGGCCTTGGGTTCCACTCCGCCCACCGAGGCAATGCCGCCGGCGATGCCCAGGGCCCGGTTGGTTTCCTCTTGCGCAAAGGACTGCACATAGGGAACGAACCACTCCTCCTGGATAGAGCCTGCAGGCCCCCCCGCCAGAATGGGCGGTCGTCGGTCGTCCGAGGTGCGGTAGGCGACCGAGATGCGGTCGCCCCCCGCGCCGAATTGCTGTTGCGGGGGGTTCGTGAAGTAATGCGTCGCCACCTCCCGGATCTCCGACTCGCTGAACTGGACCACCCGCTGGGTATCCAGGTGAAACAGGCCCACCTCGGCCAGCAGTTCCACCCCCGCCTGGAAGATCGCGTCGGCGGTTGGGTCGTCCACGATGAGTGCCTCCGCGTCATAGGCGATCTGGTGTTTTGCCACCAGTTCCCGAACCTTCCTGGCATAGCCCAGGTCGAACTCCGCGCTCTTCTTGACAGGGCCCCTGAGAGACCGCTGCTGGAACTCCATGATCGGAATCATCTCGCACGCTCCGCTTTCTGCCGCATCAGGTTCTTGCAGACGGTGACGGCTTCCACGGCGTTGGGAGCCCACCCGTCCGCCCCCATCCTGTCGGCCTTTTCCTGACTTGTCTCCGCCCCGCCGATGATCACCCGGAACCTGTCCTGCAGGCCCATGTCCTTCAGGTACTGGACCACCTCCTGGCAGTTGGGGATGGTGGTGATGAGGAAGGCGGACAGCCCGATGATATCCGCCCCGGTCTCCTGGGCCTTGTCGATAAAAGCCAGGGCCGGCACATTCACCCCCAGCTTGTGGACCACAAACCCCGACAGCTCCAACTGCTTCGCCACCAGGCAGAAGCCGATGTCGTGGAGGTCTCCCTGCACGGCGCCGATCACCACCACGCCCTGGGACGGCCCCCTGTCTTCGGGCAGATACGGGTCGATCAGGGCAATGCACTTTTCGGCGAGCTCGCCTCCCATCATCAGTTCGGGGAGGAAGTATTCCTTGGCCTCGAAGCGCTGCCCGATCATCTCCAGTCCCCGGACCACGCCGCTCTTGAGAAGCTCCACCGGGTTGCCGCCCGCCTCCAGAGCCCGCCTCACCTCCTGGAGGGCGGCGTCGTCGAGGTCGGCGACACGACGGGCAATCTCCTGTGCGTTCATCTCTCTCCCCCATTCCTTCCGGGCTGGAAACGCGGGAAGCGGCCGGGCGCCGTCCACCCCGTGAACGCCGCCTGTCGACGGGTTCGGCAAACGGTACCATAGGCGCCCGAGAGAATTGTCATGTGCGGGTAAAAGAAATGTAAAAACTACTGATGGATAGTATTGAGAACAGTATTAGGTGTTGTCAGCCCGATTTCGCGGCGGCTACAATCGGGCGTCGGCGATGCGGGGGACGTCCCGGACGCAGGGAGAAAACCGGGGGTGCGGCAGGCGGAAGGGTTCCCGTCACAAGCAGCAACCTTGCAGCGTCCACCGCCGATCGGGTAGAAGAGCCTGGAGAAAGGGCCGCGCATGCCGGGAAAACACATCGACCGCGACGCCACAGCCGGACTGCTTAGGGCCGATCTGCTCGGCAGCGAGGAGAAGTACCGCGTCATCTTCGAGCACGCGAACGACCTGATCGTTTCCATCGACCTCAGCGGCAGATTCCTCGATGTGAACCCCAAACTCGAGGATCTGTTCGGCTACAAGAGAGAGGACTTCATCGGCAGACACTTCACCGAGGTCAGCGTCCTGGGACCCCGGGAATTGAAGAAAGCCGAGCAGGCCCTGCGGAAGACCGTGGCGGGCCACTCCCCGGGGGTGATGGAGTTCGAAGTCTTCCGAAAGGACGGGACCCTGGCGGCCGTGGAGGTGAACCCGAGGTTGATCACCAGGGATGGCAGGCTGAGGGCCAGCATTCTGATCATCCGGGATATCACCGAGCGCAAGAAGGCGGAGGCGGCCTTGCGCAAGGCCCACGAAGAGTTGGAGGAGAAGGTCAGGGAACGCACCTTGAATCTCGAGGAAGCCAATGCCGCGCTGCGGGTTCTCCTGAGAAAGCGGGACGAGGACAGGGTCGAGTTGCAGGAGAGGATGCTGTTCAACATGAAGGAGTCGATCCTCCCGTACCTGGGGAAGATCGGCAGGAGCACGCTGGACGAGCGGCAGAGAACCTATCTGACCATCATCGAGTCGAATCTCCATGACATCTTTTCTCCGCTGGCCCGGCGCGTTTCCATGAACTACCTCAAGCTCACCCCCACGGAGATTCAGGTGGCCCACCTGGTCAGGAGCGGCAAGACCACCAAGGAAATAGCCGAGGTCCTGGATCTCTCGACCAAGACCATCGAATTTCACCGGGAGAACCTCCGCAGGAAGATCGGCATCAAGAACAAGAAGGTGAATCTGCGCACCCAGCTCCTCACCTCCCCGGAATCCGGGTAATAACCCCGTAATCCCCCCGTAGAATTCTAGGCTTGTATTTCGGCCCCGATGTGCGATGGTAAGAAGCGGGCAAGCCACCCGAATTCGCGGGGGTGGAACCCCCTTCATACCGATCGGACCAAGGAGGACTTCATGGCCAAGGAAGAACGATTCGATGTGGTCATCATTGGCGCGGGCCACAACGGCACCACCACCGCCGCGTATCTGGCCAAGAGCGGCCTGAGCGTCTGCGTGCTGGAGGACCGGCCCGAATGCGGGGGGGCGCAGGAGACGGTCGAGCCCATTGCGGGGGTGCGCATCCAGCCGCACGCCATCGGCAACTACGGCGGCTCGGCCCCGGGCTGGGAGCAGTTGGAACTGTGGCGTTACGGCTTCAGGATGGACTACAGCCCCAGACAGCCGGTCCCCTTCGATGATCAACGCGGGCCCTTTGCCCGCGACGGCATCCGCAGGGTTTCCGACGAGGACAAAATGGGTTGGGCCAAGATCACGGGGCTCCTCACCGACCCGCCGTTCCACAAGGAGCTGATGCGGGCCACCTTCTGGACGCCGCCCCATCCCGGCCACGTGGAGCTGAACGAGCACACCATCCCCTACATGCGGGTCTACAAGCAGCATCTGCCCGAACTGTGGACCCGGGAGATGCTGGAGTGGGACATGTTCGACCTGATGGACCAGACCATCAAGGACGAGGCCTTCAAGGTGCACCAGGCCTACATCGCCAATGTCTCGGGCGCCTTCGGGCACTTCCCCGGCGTGGCCGTGCCGGCCCTGGCCTGCGTGTCGACCGTCCTGCCCCCGGCGGTGGCCAAACCCGTTGCCTCCCGCGGCAACATGCACGGCTATTTTCACGCCCTGTTCCGCTGCGCCGCCGCCCATGGCGCGGTGATCCGGGCCTGCTGCCCGGTGGAGGAAATTCTGATCGAACACGGCCGGGCCGTGGGTGTGCGCCTGCGGGACGACGCCACCTGGGGAGCCAAGAAGATCTACGCCAACAAGGCGGTGATCAGCGCGGCCCACATCAAGCCCACCTTCCTCGATCTCATCGGCCCCAGGCATTTGGACGCGGGCTTCCTGCAGCGGATCAAGGATTTGAGTCTCAAGGGCGGCAGCCTGTACATGATCCACTTCCTGACGAAACAGGAACTCCGTTACCGGCCGCAGTACCGGTGGCGCAACGAGGATCCGCACGAGTTCACCGGCGCCTTCTACTGCATGGAATCCAAGGAGATCTACTTCAAGAATCTCGAGTGCGTACTGGGCCGGCAGCAGAATCTCGACATCCCGCCCGAGCAGGCCATGTGGGGCATGGTGGCCGCCAACCTCTACGACCGCACGCAGCCCCAGTGCACGCGCGAGGGGTACTACGTCAACGGGCCGCTGTGGATGATGGTGCCGACCCCGCAATACAACGTGGACGGGGTGGACGCCATGGACCGGAACGGCGAGAAGAAGAAGTGGGACGAGTACATGCGCCGGACGCTGGCTTGTGTCGTCGAGAACCTGGACGACGACAACCTCGTGAAGATCTGGAGCAACACCCCCTGGGAGCAGGAGTTCCGCAACACGGGCATGCTCGGAGGCTCCTGGTACGGCATCCGGTGCGACCGGGACCAGTGGTGGAACGAGCGGCCGCTGCCGGAGCTGGCCCGCTACCGGGTGCCGCAGGTCGAGGGGCTCTACCTGGCACACCAGTCGGCCGCCCACCCCGGCGGTCTGTGCCTGATGGCGGTGGGCTACAACCTGATGCACATCCTGATCGAGGATGGAATCGTGGAACCGGGAAAATGGTGGTACCCGTCACCGTGGTATATCCCCGAGGAAGGAAAAATCTCCGCCGTGCCCGGCCAGGGCAGGGTTTGAAAGGAGGAAGGAACGATGGCCATGGAATTCAAAGGTTACCAGCATCCGCAAACGTACTTTCCCGAATTCCCGCCGGACAGCCAGTGGGACGTGGTCGTGATCGGCGCCGGCCCGAACGGTCTGATCGCCGCCGCCTACCTGGCCAGGGCCGGGCTCCGGGTAGCCCTGGTGGAGCGCCGCTACGAGGTGGGCGGCGGGCTGGCCACGGAGGAGATTCTGTTTCCGGGCTACTTCTCCAACATGCACGCCATCTACCACATGATGGTCGACTACATGCCGGTGCTGCGGGATTTCAATCTCGAGCGCCATGGCCTGGTCTGGATCAAGCCCAACCTCCAGAGTTCCATGGTGTTCGAGAACGGGGATTCGCTCCTGCTAACACGCATGACCGAAGACACCTCCGACTCGTTCCAGAAGTTCTCGGTCAAGGACGGCCTGACCTTCAGCAAGACCATGGGACGTTGGCGAAAGATCGTCAAGGACATCCTCGCCCCGGCCACTTATCTGCCGCCGCTGCCGCCCATCGACATCACCCTGGCGCTGCAGAAGACCCCCGAGGGCCGGGAACTGCTGGAGTTGGCCGAACAGAGCCCCCTGGAGATCATCACCGAGCGGTTCGAGAACGACCGGGTGCGGGCCCTGCTCCTCTATCACTGCTGCATGTGGGGTCTGGATCCCCGCGAAACCGGCGTGGGATTGTTCGTGCCCCTGTATCTGGACCGGCTCATGAACAAGTGCTACTGCCAGGGCGGTTCCCACAAGCTGGCCAACTCCCTGGTCCGGGAATTCGTCCGGGCGGGCGGGCTGGTCCTGGATTCCTCCCAGGTCAACCGGATCATCGTCAAAAACGGCGCCGTGGCCGGGGTGGAACTGTGGGAGGACCGTACCCTGCACACCGACTGCGTGATCTCCACCCTCGACCCGCACACGACCTTCCTCGACCTGATCGGTGGCGCCCATCTGCCCCGGGACCTCAAGGAATCGGTGCAGGGCTGGAAGTACGACAAGTGGAGCTTCAACACCCTGCACGTGGTCTCCGAGCAGGCGCCGCGCTACCTTCCCAGGGACCCCTGGGCGAGCGAAGCGTTCATGACCATCCTCGGGTTCGAAAGCACGGCCCAGATGCTGGAGCACTGGGACAACGTGGTGGCGGGAAAACTCGACCCCCGTTGTCTGGGCGGCCACGCGACCTGCGAGAGTTTCTGGGACAGTCACCTGGTGCGGGTCCCGCCCTCGAGCGCCCACCGGCAGGTCTCCTTTTTTCAGATCCACGCTCCCTACAACCTCCAGGGGGGCTGGGAGAAGCGGGGGCCGGAGATTGAGGAGGCCATGCTGGCCCGCTGGGCGAGGGTTGCCCCCAACATGAAGAAGGGAAACATTGTCATGACCAACCAGGAGACTCCCCCGGATATCGAGATCCGCCTGCCGAACATGCGGTTCGGCGCGATCAAGCACGGGGACTACCGGCCCATCCAGTTGGGGTGCTTCCGCCCCAACCAGGAGTGCTCGAGTTCCCACACTCCCATTTCCGGGCTCTACACCGCGGGCGCCTCCAACTATCCGGGCGGGTGCGTGCTGGGCGGTGGCGGCTACCTGGCCGCCAACCGGGTGACCGAAGACATGGGGGCAAAAAAATGGTGGAAGCCCACCGCGGAAATGGAGAAGTACCAGAAGACCTATCTGGATTAGAGTCTTTTCGAACAAGATACACGCTTCTTTGTGGATGTTTTGGTTGCGGCCCTGCCGCCTTAGAGTCAGTCCGAAAAGGAGCCCAGAAAGATGGCAAGACCGGATTTCGACGCGATCGTCATCGGCAGCGGCCCGGGCGGCAGTTCCTGTGCCACCCTGCTTCAGAAGCGCGGACTGAGGGTCCTGCTCCTCGAGAAGAACAACCTCCTGGGGGGCAAGATGGCCAGCGTCAAGAAGGACGGCTACGCCTACGACCTGTTCCCGCACGGCCAGGTCCCGATGCGGGGATCCGCCTTCGAACAGGTCTTTCGGGAACTGGGGGTCTCTCAGGATTTCCGTCCGGGCCTGGAACCGGACGACCCTCGGGACGTGATCAAGATCGGTTACCGGGCTCGGGGCTGGAAAGATTACCAGATCCTCTCCCAACGCCAGGCCATGGACGACCCCACACCCTTTTTCCGGCTCTGGGGGATCAGCGAGGGGGAACAGGCCAAGGTCATCAACTTCATGACCGAGCTGGTCACCATGCCTGATGCCAGGCTGGATGAGCTGGATAACGTGAGCATGCACGATTTCCTCTCCGGCTACGACCTGCCTTACGCCCTGTACAGCTACATGGCCTTCCACTCCAACGCCTCCCTGGCCGAGCCCGTGGATCTGGTAGCGGCCTCGGAACAGATCCGCATTCTCAAGCACATCATGCTCCAGGGGGGCGGCGGCCAGTACAAGGGCGGCTTCGGCATGCTCACCGAGGTCATGCTCCGGGAGTTCGAAAAGAACGGGGGCAAGATCAGCCGCAACACCCGGGTGGAGAAGATTCTGCTCCAGGATGGGGCGGTCACCGGGGTCGTCACGCAGAAGGGAAAGTTCAACGCCCCCGTGGTCGTCAGCAGCGCGGGGATTCAGCCCACCGTGCTCAAGCTGGTGGGCGAGGAGTTGCTCGACCGCAGCTACGTCAACTACATCAAGGGGCTCGCTCCGGGCTGGGGCTTCACCAGCGTGCGCTACTTCCTGAACAAACCCGTCATGGACGTTCCCATGTACGTCGTCTACGCGGACGAGAGCTGGTGGAACATGGAACGGTTCCTCAAGGTCAAGGAGGGTCACATCCCGGAAGAGATCATCCTGTTCATGTGCAACCACTCCTTCTACGACGAAGAGGCCGCGCCTCCGGGCAAACAGGTCCTGATTTCCGGCACAATCTGTTCCCCCAATCCCGAGGCGCGCGAGATCAAGGGTCTGTGGAAGAAGATGGATGAGCAGATGGTCAAGTTCTTCCCCGAAATCTGGGAGGCCACGGAGCGCAAGGAGTACGCCGGTCCCAGGGAAATCTCCAACCTGACGCGCGACAGCGTGCTGCCCGGCCAGGGCGGGGAGTGCGTGGGCGTGGGCCAGATCGTGGGCCAGTGCGGGCGGCTGAAGCCCAGGCAGGAGACCCCGATCCGCGGTCTGTTCCTGGCCGGTGCGGATGCCGGCGGCAAGGGCATGGGCACCCACCAGTCCGCCGAGTCGGGCATCGAGGCGGCCCGCCTGGCCGGCACCTACCTGATGAAGCGCCTCAAGGCCCAGTAGGGCAGATCCGCTCGACCAAGGCCTGAAGAAAGAGAACCATTGCCGTAAGAGCGAATCCTGCCGCGGCCACTCTCTCCCGTATCTCCCCCAGGGCACAGGGGGAACTCTCCCCGTCGCGCCCGCTCTGCGATGCCCGTTGAAATCTGCCGGGGCGATCAGCGGTCCGCGACTCAAGGCATGCCCGAAAACCACGGATTCTTCCTCGCCATTACCCGCCCGTCACGGTCCTGTTCCTGGTTCTGGCGGGGGATGGGGGCGGCGGCCGCGATGCGGCAGGTTCCCGGGAGCTGTTTCTGGCCTGTTTTTTCGAGACCGTCTCGGCCTTCGGTACTGTGGGCCTGTCCCTGGGGTTGACGCCGGACCTGAACGCCTGGGGCAAGGTGTGGATCGCGCTGCTGATGATCGTCGGCCGGGTGGGGGAGGGGAACCATGAAACGGTTCGCAGTCATCGGGCTGGGCAATTTCGGCTTTCACGCAGCCAGGGCTTTGTACGAAGACGGTAACCAGGTGATCGCGATCGACGAGGACAAGGCGAGGGTGCAGGCCATTGATCCGTACGCCACGGAGGCGCTGCTGCTCGACGCCACGGACAAGGATGCCTTGAAAGCCCTGGGGCTGCAGCACATGGATGCCGTGATCGTTGCCGCGGGCGCCAAGATCAGCACCAGTATTCTGATCTGTCTGCACCTGCAGGAAATCGGGGTCAAGAAGATCCTCGCCAAAGCGCTGGACGACGACCCCGGGAAGATTCTGAAACGGATGGGCGCAGCCGAGATCATCCATCCGGAGCGGGACATGGCCTTACGGGTGGCGCGCGGCCTGTCCCGGACGACGATCGGTCAGCCGGCCGCCGGGGACCGGCCGGCGCCGAGACCCCAGGCACGGCGCGCGCCGAGCCGGCTTACAGCAGCCAGAGAATCGCCTGGGCGGCTCCGATGACCGGCAGGAGCAGCACGCGGACCACAAACCTGAGCGCCTCGGACCCGGCCACGGTCTGCGCGGCCGCTTTGCCGTGCTCGTAGTAGGCCGCCACGGCCTCGCTCCCCGGCGCGGACTGGAGGAGCACCCGGTCCCGGAACTCACGCAGCACGTCGATGCGCTTCGCGAACGGGGAACCGTAAGCGGCCGTGGCCACGAAGCACAGGTCCGTGATGCGGCCTTCGGGGCCGGCGTAGCGCGCGGGCATGTTGGGGACGCTGTCGCCGTCGGTGTCCGCAAGGTTCTGGAGAAAGGCCAGGAACCCTTCCCACTGGGTGAGCGGGTCGCCGGGCGCTTCGTAGATGATGGCATCCGTCAGGGAGGCCAGCGGATTGCCGTCTCGGTCCCTGGGCACCACGTCGATCAGCCCGTAGGAGATTTCCTTCATGCGTTCGATGTTGAGGCCCACGTAGTAGTTGACCGCCACCCGGTAGAGGGTGCCGGCGTCATCGGGAATCGGGGCGCGGTCGGCGCAGGCCGGGTCCTGGCCGTCCAGGCACTGCCAGATGTCGATCAGAGCAATGGAGGCGCGCTCGAAGCCCATGCCGGAGTAACTGAGCCAGTAATCGCTATTGTTAAGCAGCGGGGCGAAGCAGTCCACGGCCGCGGCCTTGCGCACGTCCGCACCGGTGAGCCAGAAGGAGATCAGCGGATAGCCGGCTGCACCGGACAGGGGATCGAGACCGAGGGGCACTACGCCGAAGGCGTCGGAGGTCTGGATGCGGCCGGTGGCCCCCTTGAGGATGGCGTCCCGGATGACCCCGTCGGACTCCACCGCGAAGTCGATCGGGTCGTCCGGCTCATTAAGCGCCCGGTCCGCGCTCCAGCGGATGGCGTCCGTGACCAGGTTGCCCAGGCTGTGTTCTTTGTTGAAGGTCTTGTCGAGGTCGAAGTCCGTTTCCGCCACCGGGGCGCTGAAGGCGAACCCCCGGGGATTGAGGATGTCATTGTCGATCCGGTCGATATAGGTCTGCACCAGGGCCTGGGTTTCCGCGTCGCCGGGGATGGTGTCGTCGATCGTGACGTAGTCATAGGAATGGACCACGAGTCCGCCGGGGGTCAACTCCAGGTCGAGCACGCCCAGGCGCTCGGTGTAGGCGCGGGCCTGCACGATCAAGGTGCCGTTCACGTTCACCGGCGCCGGCACGTTGGTGTGGGTGTGCCCGCTCACGATGAGGTCGATGCCGGGTACCGCCCGCGCCAGGTCGGGGTCTTCCCCCTGGGAGGGGTCGTCCCCGTCCTGCCCCGAATGGGAAAGGCAGATGACCAGGTCCGCTCCTTCCACAGTGCGCAACCGGTTCACCATGGCCGCTGCCGCCGCCGCGCGGTCCGTGAAGGTGAGCGGGTAGCCGGCCGGGTCGGGCTTGAGGATCACCCCGTCGGCATCCTCGCCCATCAGGCCGAAAAACCCCACCTTGAGGCCGTTGGCCAGGGTTTTCACGAAAAAGGGCAGAATGGCGCCGGCATCGATCAGGTCCTGGATCGCCTGGGCCCCGGGGTCGGCCGGGTCCGTGACCTCCAGGTTGGACGCTACGATGGGGAGGCCTCCCGCGTGGCTGACGATGGTGGCCGTTCCGGCCGGCAGCATGTCGAACTCGTGGTTGCCGAGCGTGATGACATCGTAGCCGAGAAGGTTCATCAGGCCCATCTCGGCCTCGCCCATCAGCATGTGGAAGAACGTGCCCATGGAGAAGTCGCCCGCGTCCAGCAGCAGGGTGGGGATGCCCGCGGCGCCGGCGGCGGCGCGGACTTGCTTGACCTGGGTGGCGATCCGGGCAATGCCGCCGATGGTATTGTCATCGCCGGTGGTAAACGGGCTGTAGTCCGCGTTCGGAACCCCGAGGTTATGGGAGTGCATGTCGTTGGTGTGCATCAGGACGACCCGGTTGGGCACCATGGGTACCGCTTCGTCGGTTGCCGGCGGGTCGCTGGAGGAGCAGGAGAAGGCGGAGAGCAGCACCGCCAGGCAGATGCAGGAAAGGGCTTTGACGGGAGTCGGGAACTGCGGCAGGTGTCTCATGACTTGTCCTCCTTCCGGGGTGGGGGAATGGGGGTTCGCTCAGCGGCAATCAGGGTTCCTGGATGCGCCCCGGATCGTCTCAGGGGGCGATGTCCCTGATTATAAGGGCCTCATGCAGGGATTGCAAAGATTTTGTGAAAGTCGAGAGAAACACCCAAGTCGGGGGCCGGCGGCCCTCGGCCGGCCCTGCGTTTGCTTTCCCGCAGCGGCCTCAGTATATTGAGCAGCAAGTCCGTTGGGGGTGTCCCGGGCGTGTGTGCCGGGACTGAGAGCACACCCCGGGAACCTGATCTGGGTCATGCCAGCGTAGGGAAACGGAACCGGGTTGAGCCTTTCAGGGTTCAGCTTTAGGCCGTCTCCCCCGGGCCTCTGCCGGTCAGGGCGGACGGCTTTTTTGTTTGATGGCGGCACCGCAGGAATTGGGTGGCGGCCCGAGTGGGAAAGGACTCTCATGGACCCGGCTCAGAGAATCTGGCAGGACCTGCTGCGCCTCCGCGAGGAGGCGCCCCTGGTGCACAACATCACGAACTACGTGGTCATGAACACCACGGCCAACGCCCTGCTGGCCGTCGGCGCCTCGCCGGTCATGGCACACGCCCTCGAAGAGGTTGAGGAAATGGTCGCCCTGGCGCGGGCCCTGGTCCTGAACCTGGGTACCCTGAGCCCGTCCTGGATCGAGGCCATGTCCCTGGCCGCCTGCCGGGCCGGGGAACGAGGGGTGCCCATCGTCCTCGATCCGGTCGGCGCCGGC
>Ga0194113_10007052_pt1 | contig 14111 bp, 9 predicted proteins | sample TA2MahC200mmetaG_FD_146193 | JGI IMG/M metagenome (GOLD analysis project Ga0194113, IMG submission 146193) | Freshwater microbial communities from Lake Tanganyika, Tanzania - TA2015017 Mahale Deep Cast 200m | ecosystem: Environmental > Aquatic > Freshwater > Lake | place: Tanzania: Lake...
TGCCCGAGGATGTCTGCGCTCTCCTCAGGCACGCGGTAACCGTTCCGCTGCAGCCAGGCGGTCAGGATGCCCGCGTCCGTCGCGGCCAGGATCGTCGCGTCGAACTTCCCGACCACGAAGCGCTCGTAGACCGTCACCGCCTCGGTGCCCGGCGCCATGCCGCCTGCCGGCCCGGGGGCGGCGCTCTTCTGCATCATCTCGCCGGGCATGGCGCGATCACGAGGATCGGTGATGGTGGTCTTCACCTCGGGCGCGGTCTCCTTGAGAAGCACCTCGATGAACGCGGGCTCCGCCAGGAACACGTCGTCCTTGCCCGGCTTGCTCGGGACGGGGATGACCCACGCGAACCGGTCCGCCGGGCCGTGGTACGTGGTCTGCAGCAGCAAGGCCTCCCGGCCCTGCGGAAGCTCGATGACGACACCCTTCTGCTCGGCCGAAGCAACGGCGGCCCTGCCCGAGGCCCGCTCGTCAAGCACCGCCGCTCCCATGAACATGCCGTCTGCCTGGACCGAAACACACCATCCGCACAGCACTGCAGCCGACCACACGAGTCTCATCACGATTCCCCCCTTCCGCAGCTCTACCCAAGGAGACGTGCGAACTCGGCGAACGTCGCGCAGAGCGACGCCAATCACACCTCCGTCGTTCGGCGAGGGGGATTCACTACCCTTCGGGGGCACTGGCTCTCAGATAGACCCGAGGTGCAGCGTGATGGTGTAGCCTCCCGAGTCCACCATCGGCTCGCCGGTGGGTTCGTAGACCCATGTGTCATTGCGGCCGGTCAGGGGGTCGATCGGCAGCTCCCGGACCGCCGGGGTCGCCCCGAGAGGCCGATGCCACGGGATGCGCGACGGAAGAGGAACCGGGTTGCCGCTCGAGTCCACACCGGTCTCGGGCAGATCAGTGCCCACCATGTCCTGGAGGCGTGCCGGCCAGCAGCCGTACTGCCGACGGAAGCGCAGGAGCATGTCATCCAGCGCTGCCAGCGCCGCGCCGAGCGGGTCTCCGCGGGCGTACCGAACGCGGTCCCGCAATGTGAGGTTCACCTCAGCCTCGCGGACGATCGTCACACGGCTCATTGGCGCCCCGTCCCGCGGGCTGAAGGTCAGGTCCGTCATGGCGTCTCGGTCGAGGATCGTCCACCAACGGGTGACCTGCATCCGGGGTTCAGAGGGCTCGGGCGTCTTGGGCAAGGTCCTCTCCGCTCGCTTCCCGTAGTCCAGCTCGCCGGGGGTCCGCCAGTACGGGCTGCAGTACTCACGGATGAGGCCGGGGGCGCCGCTCTCAACCGACTCTCGGCGGATCCTGGCATAGGACGTTCCGGGGGGCAGCGGGCGCACGAGGGGGAGTTCGATCTCCGGAAGCTGATCACACTCCACGTCGGATTCCGTCAGCGCGAAAAGCAGCAGGGAGGTCTTCTCGCGAGAGCTGATCCGCGAGATGGTCAGGGGGTAGACGAGCTTGTCCGTACTGAACCGGATGCCGATCGGCTGCACGTCGGTCAGCACACGACGTCCACCGGTCGCCTTTGGCTCAATCCTGAGCGCGACGAAGTACCACCGCTTGAGCACGTAGTCGTCGAGGATCAGGGCGCTCCCCTCCGGAATCTGGTACCCGTGCTTCGTCAGCCACTCGACCAGAGGGTTCGCGCCACGGGCGGAGAGGATGGCAACGTCGTAGACCCCAACCGCCATCCGCTCGTGGACGGTGACGGCCTCCGGCCCGAGGCCTCCGCCGAGGCCACCTCCGAGGCCGCCGCGCAGGTCGGACAGGAACAGCCGCCGGCCGTTGATGGTGGTCGTGACGCGAGGGCGAGTCCACTTGAGGAGCCCGTCCATGAACTCCGGAGAGGCCTCGAAGACGTCCTCTTCCGCCGGCAGGCCGGGAACCGGGATGACCCAGGCGAAGTCCTCCGCCGGGCCGTGGTACGTCGTCTGCAGGAGCAGCGCCTCCCGCCCCTCCGGAAGCTCGATCATCACCGCCTTCTGTGCGGCGGAAGCCACCTTGTAGAGGGGAGAGGCATCCAGGCGACCCATGAAGCCGCCGTCAGCGGCAGCAAAGCCTGGCAGGAGGCCGACCAGAGATACGGCCAGTGCTGATCCCATGCGCGAGGCCCCCGTTGGTGCGCGTGTTGGCTACCAGTAGTCAGGGACGCCTGCGCAGGCGGCCCGGTTGCGCGGCTCTCATGCAGGTCCTTCCCCTTACCAAAGCCAACCCTCCTCGCAGTCCCGACCGCTGCCGGGAAGGGGGAGGCCAATGCCATCAGGGATGACGCGCCGTGAGGCGATTCGGAGTGTGAGCCTCTTAGCCTCGTCGCTCGTGCCTGCGGCTCACCAGGGCCGCGCCGCTCGGGCCGACGAGGGCAACGTCGCGGCTCTGGTGAGCCGCAGGCACGGAACGGAGGGAAGGCGCAACACCGCGCGCGGCAAGCCGAACATCATCTTCATCCTGGCCGATGACCTGGGCTATGGCGATCTGGGCTGCTACGGGCAGAAGGTCATCCGCACGCCGAACCTCGACCAGATGGCTGCCGAAGGCCTGCGCTTCACCGATGCGTACGCGGGCAGCACGGTCTGCGCGCCGTCGAGGTGTGCGCTGATGACCGGGTTGCATACGGGGCACTGCCGGGTGCGCGGGAATGCGCTCGTGCCGCTGCAGCCCGAGGACGTGACCGTCGCGGAACTGCTGAAGGGCGCGGGGTACACGACGGGGATCATCGGCAAGTGGGGCCTGGGCGAACCGGACACGCCGGGCGTGCCGAACCGCCAGGGGTTTGACACCTGGTTCGGCTACCTGAACCAGGCCCACGCGCACAACTACTACCCCGAGTACCTCTGGCGGAATGAGGAGAAGGTCGAGCTGAGCCAGAACCTCAACGGCGGGCGGGGCGAGTACTCGCACGACTTGTTCACCCAGGAGGCGCTCGAGTACGTGCAGCAGCACGCGCGCGAGCCCTTCTTCCTGTACCTGGCCTACACGATCCCCCATGCGAACAACGAGCGCGGCCGGGCGACGGGCGACGGCATGGAGGTGCCGACCGACGCGCCGTACTCCGGGCGCAACTGGCCGCAGCCGATGAAGGGCCACGCAGCGATGATCACGCGTCTTGACCGGGACATCGGTACGCTCTTCTCGCTGCTGAAGGACCTGGGGATCGAGAAGGACACGCTCGTCTTCCTCACGAGCGACAACGGCCCGCACAAGGAGGGCGGCGCCGACCCGGCGTTCTTCAGGAGCTCCGGCCCCCTGCGGGGCCACAAGCGCGACCTGTACGAGGGCGGCATCCGCGTGCCGATGCTCGCCCGCTGGCCGGGGATGATCCAGCCCGGCGTCAGCGACCTCCCGTGGGCCTTCTGGGACTTCCTGCCGACCGCGTGTCAGTTTGCCGGCGTGAAGCCGCCAGGCGGAATCGACGGCCTCTCGGTCTTGCCGACGCTCTTCAGTCGCCCGCAGAAGCCGCACGACTTCATGTACTGGGAGTTCCACGAGCGGGGCTTCGAGCAGGCAGTGAGACATGGTCAGTGGAAGGCCGTGAGGCATGGGCTCGACAAATCCATCGAGCTGTACGACCTCGCCGCCGATCTCGGCGAGACGCGGAACGTCGCCGCGGATCGGCCGGACGAAGTGGCCGCGATCGAGGAGTACCTCAGAAGCGCGAGGGCGGAGTCGAAGGAGTTCCCGGTCACGGTGTCGAAGTAAGCGGACGTGGAAGGCGTTTGCGCGCCCAATCCCTAAGGAGGAGCGCCATGAGAAGACTCGGCTTCACGCTGATCGAGTTGCTGGTCGTCATCGCCATCATCGCGATTCTGGCGGCGATCCTGTTCCCCGTCTTCGCCCGCGCGCGTGAGAAGGCGCGCCAGACGAGCTGCCTGTCGAACATCAAGCAACTCAACCTCGGCATGCTGATGTATGCGCAGGATTACGACGAGACCCTGCCCCACTACGCGGACCACGGGTGCTACGCGGCGCCTCTCCCCAGCCGCTACTTGTGGGATGCCCTGATTGGGCCGTACACCAAGAACGCTCAGATCTCGCGCTGCCCCTCCATGCCGGCAACAGCGCTGAGCATCGGTCCGAACTACTACCACATCATAAACTGTGCGCTGTCCGGCACGACGCCCATTCCGGGAGTCATCTTGGCCCGGATTGAGGTGCCGGCGCAGGCGATGATGCTCTCGGATACGGACTCGGCGCTCATCTACTGCCGGGTCTGCTACCCCACCGGCCCGCGGGCCGGAGAGCCATATGGCCGCGTGCCGCTGGAACGGCACAACGAGGGCAACAACATCGGCTACTGCGACGGTCACGCGAAGTGGCTGAAGGCCACGACCATGGTCAACATCCCAACCGCCGGGACGCCCGAGCGCATCGAGTTCGAGCGCCTGTGGGGGCACCGGCTGAACTGACGGCAGGGGAGAGACCGGGGAACGACGGGGGAGAGGCGGGGACGACAACGGCGAACGACAACGGCCGCGGGCGATCCCTCGCCCGCGGCCGCGCACCTTCCGGAGACCGGCGCGAGGCCTCCCCTTGCCCGTTCATCCACGCGCACGGTCATCCGATCGTCGGCGAGGCACAGGAGGCCAGGGCCAGAGCTGACGGCGACGCAGCTGCCGCGGTCATGGCGCCAGGACCACAATGAGTACTGCGCCGATGATGAGGCAAAGCCCGGTGGCCATCGCTCTTGCATCCTCTCCTTCGCCTGCCCATCCGGCGGGACCCTCGGGGAGCTACGAACCTACCGCCTGAGACGTCGCATCTCCTTGTAGACCATCCGACGGTGGCCGATCGTCGCCACATGCACGATGCGCTCTTCGTCAGCCACCTCGTATAGCACCCGATACCGCCCCACGCGGAGCTTCCGGATGCCCTTGAGATCGCCAGTCAGTTCCTCGGTCGTCGGCGGACGCGCGTCCTCCCCAAGTGCCGTCAGGTGCTCGAAGACCGCGCTCAGTGTCGGCTTGGGCAGGCTGGCGAGTCGCCTACGGGCCAGCGGGGACAGCTCGACGCGGTAGCTCACAGCCCGAGTTCCCTCTTGACCTGTTCGAGCGGCACCCACTCGGTCTCAGGATCGGCGAGGACCGCCTTGGCCTCTTCGCCGAGGATGCGGTCGAGCATGTTCTCCACGAAGAGATCGTCCAAGTCTGCCTTGCGGAACCTCCAGCCGCGACCGATCTTCGCGCCCGGTATTCGCCCCCGGCGGGCCAGGCGCTTCACCGCATCCACGCTTGTCCGGAGGTACTCGGCTGCTTCGGGGGCGGTCAGGACGTCAGCCATATCTCACCTCTGCGCACGCCAGCGCACGCCAGCGCACGCCATCAACAGATTACCACCTGCACCGATAGACGTCAAGCACGTCGAGAGTGCGCCTCCGGCTGGTGTGCCCTCAGCTTTCCCCTCGCCTGCTCATCCGTCGGCACGGTCATGGGGTCGTCGGTGAGGCAGAGGAGGTCCAGGCGAGGGTTCACGGCAGCGGAGCCGCCGCCCTCGCGCGCGTAGATGCGGAAGGTGAACGGGCCGGGCTGGAGGCTGAAGATGATCGGCTCGGCGGGCGGGACGCTGGTGACGCCGCCGCCGCGGCCGGTCCAGTGCCACTTCTTCTCGTTCACGCCGCAGTTGCCCAGAACCTGCGTGCCTTGCAGCGTCACCGGCTCGTCGGGCCGCACGATGCCGAAGGACTCGTCCGCGCCGCTCGGGTAGCGGACGCGCGCCCAGAGCGCCCAGCGGCCGGCGCGGGGGATGTCGACCGTGTACTCGGCGTACCAGGGCTGCGGCTGCTGCATGTTCGGGCGGCCCGTGCAGACCAGTACGTCGCCGCTGAGGGCCTCGGGCTCCTGCACGCCGACCGTCGAGCCCAGCGCCATCTCCCCCGTGAGGCCCTTGTAGTCAGCCGCGCGGAGGAAGATCATCGCGACCGGTCGTGAGCGGACTTCCGCTCGCTCCAGCGCGCCGCGCAGGTCGGCGGCACTGACGCCCTTCGCGAGCAGCGTGGTGCGCGTCGGGCCGACAGGGATGACCGGCTTCCCGTTCTCCGTCTCCACCTTGATCGGGTCGCCGTCGAACGTCGTCACCTTCAGGTTGCCGGCGTCGATGTCGGGCACCAGCAGCCCGTCGCGGACGTAGTGCCAGATCGTCGCGACCGCGGTGCCGTCCATGTCCCCCACGAAGGCGCGCACGTCATGCGTGCCGCCCACGAGGGGCAGAGCCTCGACGCGGACGAAGTGGGGCGTGCCCCCGTCCTGCACCATCGCGAAGTCGGCGCCCTTCTCCTGGAGCATGGTGCGGATTCCAGCGGGGACCTTGCGCGCGATGCGGAGCGTCTCGTAGGCCTTCACGATGCGGAGGATCTCAGGCGTGAGCGGATGGGCGTCCATCTGGCCGAAACTCGTCTGCAGCGAGATCGGCACGTCGTACCCGAGCGACTTGCACATCAGGTACTCCGCCTCGTCGAGCTGCAGGCCGTCGGTGTTCTGCCCCTTGGGCCAGATGCCGAACCAGCCCAGCTCGCCAGGCATCATGTCGGCGCGGACAGAGAGCATGTAGCGCACGGAGACCTCGATGTGGTCCTTGACGGTCGGCCACTTCTCGGGCGGCGCGCCGGCGATGATCGCCCCATAGAGTGTGTTCAGGTACGTGTCCACCGTCGAGCTGCGGGCGAAGGAGTGCCAGAGCCGGTGGGTCATGATCGTGCCCATGTGGACGATCGGGCGCTTCGCGAAGCGGCGCATCGCTTGCTCCTGGAAGTTGGAGACATAGTAGTTGAAGCGCCGCTTGTCCACGTCCTCGCCGCCGTCGAAGTAGACCATGTCGAAGTCGCAGGCGTTGTAGATGCCCGCGATTCGGTCGGCGACCTCATCCATCAGGTCGGTCTCCTGATCGATGATGTAGCCGTTGATGCAGCCATCCACCCCGTAGTGGCAGCCGACCGCGCCGGCCACGTGCGCCGCGGCGCGCGTGCCCCACGCCCCGCGTTTGCAGCCCAGGAACGTGTTCCATTGCCCCTCGGGCCCGATGCTCTCGTACTGCACGATCTCGTCGTCGATGATGACCTCCTGGTGCTTCTGGACCCCGCCCTCCCACGTCTTCTGCTTCGCAACGGGGCTGCCGGCCCATTCGCGCAGGTCAGAAACGGTCGCGATCTCGGTCTGGTCGGCGGTGATCGCGCCGGCCAGCGTCATCTCGTGGTCCTTCCAGAAGCGGCGGTCCGGGACGGGCGTGACGTAGGGGTCTACCTTGCTGACCTTCGACACGAAGGTGTGCATGCCCACGAGGATGCCGTGCTCGTGCAGCTTCGCCACGACCGCCTTGAGGCCGTCGATCCCGTGAGGGTAGCGGGCGTCGCTGAACGTGTAGTGCCCGGCGGAAGTGCACCAGGAGCCAAAGCCCATCATCACCTGCCGGATGCCCGCGAGCTCGCAGTACTCGATGACCCGGTCCACGTTCGCCTCGGTGACATCGAGGAACCAGTACGAGCCGCGCACGAGGTCGGTGTCCTTCACGGGGGCCCCGTCGGCCGCCTCGTTGGTCAGCAGACCGAAGGCGTGCGAGGCCTTGCGGGCGAGAGCCCTGAACTCAGGGGTCGGGCAGACGATGAGCGCGACGGCCGCGCCCTCCAGCTTCGGACCGGGCGTGTCCTGGGTGATCGCATTGAGCGTCGGCGTCTTGCCCCCGCTCGCGCGGCAGTCGGGCTGGTGATTGGCCGCCATCAAGCAGATCGTGGTCTTCTCATCCCACGCGGCGTTCAGCCGCGGACCAATGGTCATGCCCTCCGGCGCAGGCAGGCGTAGGAGCGTCATCGAGGTCGGCCGCGTCCCCGCAATACTCGCCAGACGGAAGACGACCCAGTCGTCTGTTCGCTCGATGGCGTAGGTCAGCATGGTGTCGCAGTCGGCGAAGCGGACGGTCAGTTCGTCGCCCCGCAGCTGCATCGACGTAGCCCTCAACGTCTTCCCGCCGACGCTGACGTCGGCGAGGGCAACGCCCGCCTGGCTGAGGTCCCACTCGCGGTCGGTGGCTTTGTTCGTCAACGAGAGACAAGTGGCACTGTCGGCAAGGGCGAGCTTGAGGTGGGGGTTCTCGATCACAACGTCAGCCCAGGCGGGCGCCAGGACCGATGCACAAGCGGTCACGACACCGAAGGCGGATGCTCTCACTGCCGTTCCCCCCTTGTCCGGCGCGCGTCAGTGCCGCCGGCAAGGGGAGATTGGGCGAGACAGGCGAGGCGTCCTTCGTGCGTGCGTTTACAGGCCCATGTGCGTGCGGAGTTCCGCTTCGACGCGGCGCGCTGTCTCGTCGGTTGAGCCGGCGATTCGGCGCAAGCTAGCGCGGTCCGGCACGTCGGCCCGGAGACTGGTGTAGACCTTGAGCGAGGGTTCGGTGCCGGACGGTCGAACGATCGCCCATTCGCGGCCGTCGTCGCTCAGCCGGGCCACCAGGATGTTCTCGTCCTCCCATGCCTTCCCCGAATCACGGAGCTTCCCGCCGGTCTGGGGGTCATATACGGTGCCCCGCAGCATGTCCGCCACCTCCAGCACGCGGCGGCCGCCTAGCTCGGCGGGGAATCTGCGGCGCAGGCCGGCCATCGCTCGGGCGATCTCGCGCATCCCCGCCTCGCCTGGAACGGGCACGGTCGCGGACTGCTCGGCGTAGTAGCCGTGTTCGAGCCAGAGCTCTTCGAGCAGATCGCGGATCGTCTTGGGCTCGGGCCGGGCCCGGCGGAGGTGGTCGCACAGCTCACAGATCAGCAGCGCCGCGCTGGCGGCGTCTTTTTCCCCGCAGTAGCTTCCGATGAGCGTGCCGAAGCTCTGCTCGGAGCCCATGATGAAGCGCTGGGGGTCGTCGAGTTCGTCGCGGACCTGGGCGATGTACTTGAAGCCGATGGGCAGCTCGCCCCGAACCTGCACCCCGTAGCGGGCGGCGATGTCATCGATCAAGGGGTTGGTGACCATGTTGTGCGCGATGACCCCGCCGTCAGGCAAGCTGCCGTGCGCCGCCGACTGGGAAAGAGCCCAGTGCGTCAGGACTGCGGCCAGTTCGCCGCCCTTGAGGAACACGCCCCCCTTGGCGCGTCGAGGGTCCATGACCTGGATGGCCAGGCGGTCGGCATCGGGGTCGGAGGCGATCACGAGATCAGCCCCGAGCTGCTCGGCCATCGCGATCCCGGCTCGGAGGCACGCGTTCAGTTCCGGATTGGGCTTCTGGTTGGGCACGCCCCGGAAGCGCGGATCAGGCCAGCGTTGCGACTGCACCTGGAACAGGTTCGTGGCGAGTTCCCAGCCAGCCGCTCGCAGGACGGGTATGATGGACTTCTCGCCCGTGCCGTGTAGGCTGGAGAAGACGATCTTCGCCTTCCGCGGGGTGCAGGAGGTGATGGAGCTTCGGGCCTGCGCGACCACGGCCTGGTGGTACAGCGCATCCATCTCCGGCCCGATCGACTTCGCGAGTCCGGCGAGGCGGCCGGCGTCCAGCGACAGGCGCTTCCCGTTCCTCACTCGCCGGGCGCACGCGATGACGTCCTTCGAGGGCCCAGGGAGGAGCTGACCGGCGTTGCGCCCGTAGGCCTTCAGCCCGTTGTCGCTCGGCGGGTTGTGGGAGGCCGAGATCATGAACCCCATGTCGGCGTCGAAGTGGAGGATCGCAAAGGACAGTTGGGGCGTGGGACGAGGTTCACGGAAGAGGTGCACCTCGACCCCGTTGCCAGCCAACACCTCGGCGGTGACCTGCGCGAACCACGCGCTGTCGATGCGCGTGTCTAAGCCGATGACGGCCCGCAGCCGCTTGCCCGGATGGGAGGCCTGGAAGTAGTCGCAGACCCCCTGCACCGACTCGGCGATCGTGTGAGTGTTGATTCGGTTGGGGCCAGGGCCGCAGGGCCCCCTCATGCCGGCCGTCTCGAAGCGGATTCGCTTGCAGAAGGCATCCTCCAACTCGTCCCAATGGCCCTGTGTCACGTCCGACGCCAGCTGAGCGTGGAACTCGGCATACTTCGCCGAGGTCAGCCAGCGCCGGAGGTTCCGCGCGGCCTTGGCGGAGAGTCTCCCGGCCCGTTGTGCGCGCTCAACGCTGGCGACCACTTGGCCTTGCGGACCTGCCAACGCGGGACCTCCTTCCCGAGGGTTGCGCCGGGATCAGCGGACTGGCGCCGAGATGGCCTTGGCGTGCTGCTCGTCTTGCTTACGTGGCGAGCCGGCCCAGGAGCCGTCCTGAACAGCCGTCCAGACGCCACGCTTGCGGCAGACAGCGCGACGGGAACCAGCGGCCCACTCAGTATCGCCCAACCACGCCCCTTCCGTCAACTGCATCTCAGCTGCCGGCAGGGGTCGCGCAGCGCTTCATACATGGTGGCAGGGCGGCGGCTGTTCGGCCTGGCCAGTTCCGTGCAGTGCTTCCTTCCGCGGAGGCTGAGAGCGAAGTCGTCGAGAGCTGGCCCCACGGGAGCTTCCTGCGGTTGGGGGTGCCTTCGGCCGACGCGGGGCCGGCTTCATGCAGGCTGTGGCAGTTGGCGAATCGGTACTGGATGGAGGGACCTGCGAGCGTCGGGGTTCGTTGTAACACGGTAAGGAAATGTGCTATAGTTCGGTGCCCGGTCTTCTAGAGCGGCAGCGGTCTAGCACGGGTGGCGAGAGTCGATCAGGCAAAGGTGGCCATGTTCATGCCTCCGGTCGCGTTTATCGATGGTGAGTTCGTTCCCTTGGCGGAGGCCAGGATCTCCGTATTTGACCACGGTCTGCTGTACGGCGACGGCGTGTTCGAGGGGATTCGGGCGTACGGCGGACGAGTATTCCGGCTCACCGAGCACCTGGAGCGTCTCTACGCCTCCGCTCGCGGCATCCAGCTTGAGATCCCCCTTGACTTCGCGGGGATGGAAGCGGCGGTGTGCCGGACGATCGCAGCCAACGGGCTGACCGACGCCTACGTCCGGCTGGTGGTAACCCGCGGCGTCGGCGACCTGGGGCTTGACCCCCGCAAGTGCTCGGGGCCGACGGTCTTCATCATCGCCAGCACGATCCAGCTCTACCCGCCCGAGGTCTACCAGGCGGGCCTGCGGCTCATCTCGTGTCGGACGGTCCGTACGCCGGCCTCGTCGCTGGACCCGTCCATCAAGTCGCTGAACTACCTGAACAACATCCTGGCCAAGCTGGAGGTGGCACGCGCGGGGGCCGACGAGGGCATCATGCTGAACCAGGACGGGCATGTCGCGGAGTGCACCGCCGACAACCTCTTCCTCGTCAAGGACGGCGAGGTCGTTACGCCGTCGCCGGCAGCGGGTATGCTGATTGGGGTGACGCGCAACGCAGTCATCGAGGTGACCCGCGCGGCGGGATACGTCCTGCGGGAGGAGCTGTTCGAACTAGAGGATGTGCTGGCCGCCGACGAGTGCTTCCTGACCGGTACGGGCGCCGAGATCGCCCCGGTGCGAGAGGTGGACGGCCGGCCGATCGGCACCGGCGAGCCCGGGTCTGTCACGAACCAACTCCATGAGGCCTTCAAGGAGTTGACCGCGAGGGAGGGAACACCCATCGAGGTAGGCGTTCGGTAGGTTCTCACCGAGGCACCAGGCCTGCCGGGCGCGACCCGGGAGCAGACGAGGGTACTTGAGATGGAAGTCTGGCAGCGGTTCACCAGCCGCGCACGCCGCGCGGTGGTCTTGGCCCACAACGAAGCCGTGAACATGGGGATGCCCCTCATCAGCACGGAGCACCTGTTGATGGGTCTGCTCGTACTGGGCGAGGGCACGGCCCTGGATGTGCTGAGGAGCATGGGGGTGTCCCTCGACCGGTTGATGGACGATCTCCGGGAGCACATGGTGCCCGGCGGCGCCGTGCCGGAGGCGAACCGGGAGCTGGCGTTCACCCCGGAGGCGCAGCGCGTGCTCACGGTGGCGCTGGCCGAGGCCAAGCGTCTGAAGCACGACTACGTGGGCACCGAGCACGTGTTGATCGGGTTGGTGCACGAGGGACGCGGCGCGGCCAACCGCCTGCTCCGCAAGTATGGCGTAGACCTCAACCGGGTGCGCCAGGGAGTGGCGGGCCACCCCCAGGGCATGCGTCGGCCCGAGCCCGGCAAGAGCAAGACCCCGCATCTGGACCTGTACAGCCGCGACCTCACCACCCTCGCACGCGAGGGGGAGCTGGACCCCACCATCGGCCGTGAGCCGGAGACGACTCGGGTCATCCAGATCCTGTGCCGGCGGACGAAGAACAACCCGTGCCTGATCGGCGATCCGGGGGTCGGCAAGACGGCCATCGCCGAGGGGCTGGCCCAACGCATCGCGCAGGGCGACATCCCCGAACTCCTGGCGAACAAGCGCCTGGTGGCACTGGACCTCGCCGGGCTGGTGGCGGGCACGAAGTACCGCGGCGAGTTCGAAGAGCGCATGAAGCGCGTGATGGACGAGATTCGCGGCTCCAAGGGACACATCATCGTGTTCCTGGACGAGTTGCACACGCTCGTCGGCACGGGCGCCGCCGAAGGCGCGATGGATGCGAGCAACATCCTGAAGCCGGCGCTGGCGCGCGGCGAGTTGCGGTGCATCGGCGCGACGACGCTCGACGAGTACCGGAAGTACGTCGAGAAGAACGCCTCGCTCGAGCGACGCTTCCAGCCGGTGATGGTCTCCGAGCCGACGCCGGACGAGACGAACAGCATCCTCCACGGCATTCAGGAGCGGTACGAACGGTTCCACGGCGTCACCTTCACGGACGATGCCATTCGGGCCGCGGTGGACCTCTCCACCCGCTACATCACGGAGCGGCGCCTGCCGGACAAGGCGATCGACCTCATCGACGAGGCGGGCTCGCGTGTGAAGTTGCAGGCCTCGGGCTACGACATCTCGCGGCCGGTACCGCCGGCGGCGCCGGTGGAGGAGCGAATCGCGGGCGCCGATGTAGCCGAGGCTGAAGCGGTGGCGGACTTCGGCGAGTCGGCGGCCCCGTGGCCCGACCAGCGGGCGCCGGTTGGGCTGCGGGTGGTGCGCGAGGACATCGCCGACGTCGTCAGCACGTGGACGGGCATCCCCGTCAACACGCTGACCGAGGAGGAGTCGGCGCGGCTCTTGCGGATGGAGGACGACCTGCACCGGCGGGTGATCGCCCAGGACGAAGCGATCGTGGCGGTGTCCAAGGCGGTGCGCCGCGCGCGGGCCGGCATCAAGGACCCGAACCGCCCCACCGGGACGTTCATCTTCCTCGGGCCGACGGGCGTCGGCAAGACGCTCCTGGCCAAGGCCCTCGCGGAGTTCCTGTTCGGCGAGGAAGACGCGCTCGTGCGTGTGGACATGTCCGAGTACATGGAGAAGTTCGCGGTCTCGCGGCTGATCGGTGCGCCGCCCGGCTATGTCGGCTACGACGAGAGCGGACAGCTCACCGAGACGGTTCGCCGGCGGCCCTACTCCGTCGTCCTGTTTGACGAGATCGAGAAGGCGCACCCGGAGGTCTTCAGCATTCTGCTGCAAGTCATGGAGGACGGGCGACTGACGGACGCGCAGGGGCGCGTGGTGGACTTCCGCAACACGGTCGTCATCATGACGAGTAACGTGGGGGCGCGCCTGATCGCGGCGGGCAGGAAGCTCGGCTTCGGTCAGCAGAAGGACGCGGAGCCGGTGGACTCGGCGCTCTCCTACGGGCGGATGAAGCAGAAGGTCACCGAGGAGCTGAAGAAGACCTTCAGCCCCGAGTTCCTGAACCGCGTGGACGATGTCGTCGTCTTCCACGCGCTGACCGCCGACCAGATTCGCGCTATCGTGGACCTCGAGCTGGGGCGCGTGAAGGGTCAGCTTGCCGAGCACGGAATCCGGCTGGTGTACGGCGACGATGTGCGCGACTTGCTCGCCAAAGAGGGCTACGAGCCGGCCCTTGGCGCACGACCGTTGCGGCGCGCCGTCCGTCGGCTGGTCGAGGACCCGCTGGCCGAGCATGTTCTGCGCGACGACAGCGACGAGCCGCTGCGAGTGTACGAGATGGTGGTCGAGGGCGACGCGATCGCCTACAACCGCGCCGACGTTCCTGTGGCTCTCTAGGGGGCGTACGACGCCGTCGCTTCCGCCTGGGGGTGCGGAATGCCGACGCCGGTGGGAGTGGAAACGCTCTCCGTGACTCTCCGGACGCATTCAC
>Ga0194113_10007055_pt1 | contig 14109 bp, 7 predicted proteins | sample TA2MahC200mmetaG_FD_146193 | JGI IMG/M metagenome (GOLD analysis project Ga0194113, IMG submission 146193) | Freshwater microbial communities from Lake Tanganyika, Tanzania - TA2015017 Mahale Deep Cast 200m | ecosystem: Environmental > Aquatic > Freshwater > Lake | place: Tanzania: Lake...
GCTGGCCGTGATGGTGCTGCCGACGATCATCCGGACGAGCGAGGAGGCCATCCGCGCCGTGCCGCAGGCCTACCGCGACGTGAGTTTCGGCCTGGGGAGCACGCGGTGGCAGATGGTGACGCAGGTTGTGCTGCGGTCGGCGCTGCCGGGGATCGGGACGGGCATCGTGCTTTCAATCGGGCGGAGCATCAGCGAGACGGCGGCGGTGATGCTGACGGCCGGGTCGGCGCTGGGGCTGCCGCGGACCGCCTTCGACTCGTCGCGGACGCTGGCGCTGCACTTTTACACACTTTCGCGCGAGGGTATCTCGATGCCGAACGCATACGCGACGGCCTCCGTGCTCATCCTGGCCATCCTGGCCGTCAACCTGTCGGCGTACTGGCTGATGCGGCGGCTGGCGGCCGGGGGGAGGTAAGCCATGAGCGGCAACTCCGGGGACCAGGTGGCGCGCGAGGAAGCGCGGCTGGCGGCGGCGCTGCGGAGCCGGGAGCCGCCGCCCCCCTGCCCGGCAACCGGGCCGAAGATCGCGGTCGAGAACTTCAGCGCCTCGTTCGACGGGGCGGCCGTGCTTCGCGGCATAACGCTGGAGGTCTGCCCGCGGGAGCGGCTGGCGATCATCGGCCCGGCCTCGAGCGGCAAGACGACGTTCCTGAGGAGCCTGAACCGCCTGAACGACCTCAGCCCGGCCTTCTCGATGTCCGGCCGCATCCTCATCGACGGGCAGGACATCTACGACCCGGGCGTCGACGTGGCCGCGCTGCGCCGCCGCGTCGGCATGGTTTACGCCGTTCCCGTGCCGCTGCCGTGGACGGTTTACGAGAACCTGGCGTACGGGCCGCGGCTGGCGGGGGTGCGCGACCGCGCCCGGCTGGACGCCCTGGTGGAATCGAGCCTGCGCAGCGCGTTTCTGTGGGACGAGGTGAAGGACCGCCTGCGCGAGCCCGCGACGAACCTCTCCGGCGGCCAGCAGCAGCGGCTGTGCCTGGCCCGCGTCCTGGCGCTTGAGCCGGAGGTGCTGCTGCTGGACGAGCCGTGCTCGGGCCTGGACCCCATCTCGACCGCCAAGATCGAAGATGCGCTGGCGGACCTGCGCAGCAGGTACGCCATCGTGCTCGTCACGAACAACACGAAGCAGGCGGCCAGGGCGTCGGAACGCACGGCCTTCTTCCTGATGGGCGAACTGATCGAGGTCGGCCCCACCGTGCAGGTGTTCACGAACCCGGCGCACCGCCGCACGAGCGACTACATAACGGGGCACTTCGGATAACACTAGTGGCGATGGAATACAAACTCCGGACCGAGAACCTGGGCCTGCATTACGGCGACTTCTGCGCCCTGAAGGACGTCAATATCTCCATCCGCCCGCAGGCCATCACCGCCATCATCGGGCCGTCCGGATGCGGAAAGTCGACCCTGCTGCGATGCTTCAACCGGATGAACGAACTGATTGCGGGCGTGCGGACCTCCGGCCGCATACTGCTGGACGGCCGGGCCGTCCACGACGGCGCCGCCGGCCTGACGCAACTTCGCAAACGCGTGGGGATGGTGTTCCAGCGGCCGAACCCGTTCCCGCTCTCCGTGTTCGACAACGTGGCCTACGGGCCGCGCGTGCACGGGATGCACAAGGGGGCGGACCTGGAGGCGGCCGTCGAGAAGGCCCTTCGGGCCACCGCCCTGTGGGACGCGCTGAAGGACAAACTGCGTGCGCCCGCCCTGGGTCTGCCGGCCGAGCAGCAGCAGCGGCTGTGCATCTCGCGCCTGGCGGCCGTCGAGCCGGAGGTGCTGCTGATGGACGAACCGTGCTCGGCCCTGGACCCCATCGCCACGGAGCACATCGAGGAACTGATGCGCGAACTGGCCCGGCGGTACACCATCGTCATCGTGACGCACAACATGCAGCAGGCCGCCCGCGTCTCCAGCGAGACGGGCTTCATGCTGCTGGGCGAACTGGTCGAGTTCGGCCTCACGACGGCGATTTTCAAGAACCCCTCGGATAAGCGGACGGAGGATTACGTCACGGGCCGATACGGATAGAATGGATAACGGAGCCCCAGGGCCGCGCCCCGGCGGCGCACGGAAGGAGCGCAGCGTGGAGAAGCAACGGCAGTTCGACCGCGAACTTGAGGACCTCAAGAAGAAACTTATACACATGGCCGCGCTGGCGGAGACCATGATCGACAAGGCCGTCGCCGAACTGGTCCAGCGCGACGAGAAGGTGGCCGCGAAGGTCCCGGAGTACGAGCAGGAACTGAACCGCCTGGAGATCGAGATCGACGAGGCGGCCCTGACGCTGCTGGCCACCCGGCAGCCCGTGGCCGGGGACCTGCGGTTCATCGTGGCCGCCACGAAGATCAACGGCGAACTGGAGCGCATCGGCGACCTGGTCATCAACATAATTCAGAACGTGCAGACGCTGCTGGCGCAGCCGCCGCTTAAGCCGCTCATCGACATCCCGCACATGGCCGACCTGGCGCGCCGCATGGTGCGCGACAGCCTGGACTCGTTCGTCGGCGGCGACCCGCTGCTTGCCCAGTCGGTCATCATGGCCGACGACCGCGTCGACGCCCTCAAGGACCAGGTCCTGCGGGAACTCCTGACCTACATGATGAGCGACCCGCGCACCATCGAGCGGGCGCTGGCCCTTATCCTCGTCTCGCGGCACCTGGAACGCATCGGCGACCACGCCGTCAACATCGCCGAAGACGTTATCTACATGACTCAGGGCCGCGACGTGCGCCACCCCAAAACGCCGAAGGAGCGGCCGGCGGACCTGGAGATGTGACGGGCGGAGCGGATGGCGCGGCGGCGGGGCAGCGCATCTGTCCGGCATCCGCCCGCGCGACGCGGCCCGGCCGCGCCCTCCGGCGAAGCGTCACGGGGCGGCCTGCGGCCGGGACAGGTACGCGGCGATGTTCCCGGCCTCCTCGGCCTCCCACCGCCGCCGCTTGGCCAGGAAGTGCTCGTACTTGCCGGCCTCGTCCGCGGACCAGGCGGCGGCCTCCGTGTAGTCGCCGCAGTAGGGCACCAGGAGGTCGATCCAGCAGGCGAACCTGTCCAGTTCATCGCGCGCAAGTTTCACGCCGTAGTGCCCCTCCTCCAGCAGCGTCATAAGGCGGCTCCTTGCGGACCCCGCCGAGTACGGCGGAAGCATGGGCGGGGCCGACTGCGCGCTCACCCAGTTCACCAGTTCGCTCGGTTCGCCCCGGAACCCCCGCGAGCGCCCGCCGCGACGCAGCCACTCGCTCTGCGTGAGGGCCAGGTACGCCTCGCTCCAGCGGCGCTTGGCTTCCGTATCGACTACCTCTGCCCCGCGGAGGCTGAAGGCGGGCTTGACCTGGGCAGCGCCCGGCTCGGCCGCCGGACCTGCCGGCGCTGCGCCGCCCGTCGCGCCGCCCGCCGCACCTGCCGGCGCCGCGCCGGTCTCCGCAAGCGCACCGCCGCGGCCGGATTCGCCCGGCCGCTCGTAGTGGCAGCGGATGCAGTGGCGGTCCAGGACGGGCTGAATTTCGCGCGGAAACGAGAACCCGCGCGGCGGCCCGTACCACGGCCGCAGCGCCTGCGGCCCGGCCCGCAGCGCCTCGGCGACCGCCGCGGCCGGCGGCGCAGAGTTCTTGTCCTCGTGGCAGCCGACGCACGACTGCACTTCGCCCGGCTGAAGGGTGGTCCAACTGCGCATCGTCTGTACGGCGCGGCCTCTGCCGTCAAGCGCCTGAAAGTAAACGGGCGTCCGCGCGGGCACGGTGAAGCAGGCCGAGCCGTCTTCGTGGACCGCCGCTTCGCCCAGGATGATCTTGGGGTCCCACGCGCCGTTGCCGATGGATACGGGGGTGCTGATGAGCGCCCCGCCGGCCGGGCCGGCGTTGCCGTTGCTGCCGATGCCGGCGGCCCGGAACTCAAGCGCCGCCACGCGGAGGCTCTTGACCGTGCCGCGCGGCACGCCCGCGAGGCCCGGCCCGGCGTGGATGTCCTGGAGGATGACCGTGCCCGCGGCCTGGCGGTAATCGACGGCGCTGGGCCGCACGTGCGGCACGGGCCGCGGGGCGAGCGGCACGGGCTGGTTGCAGGAGACGGCGGGGTCGTGCGCCAGGAGTTCCCTGCGTCCGTCGGCCGCGACGAAGTAAACGGCGAAGCGGTCGCCCGCGGGGCCGGCCCTGCCGCTGCCGCCGGCCGGCTTCATCGCCGCCAGGAACTCCGCCTCGCCGAGCGGGTACGGGTACTGGAACTGGTCGCCCTCCTGGCCGTACCTGTCGATGCGGACGGCCTCGGTCGGGCGGACGGGCGCGACGAGTTGCGCCCCGGAGTTCTCCTGGCGGCCGCGCGACGGGTCCAGGACGCCCAGCCATCCCTGCTGGCGGGTATGATGGCCCGTGAATATGCATACAACTTTATCCGTTCCGGGGATGCCGCGGGCGTGCAGGATGGTCGTCGGGAACCACGAGTTGTTGCCGTAGAACCCGGCCTGGCCCGTGCCGTCGGGGTACATCTGGAAGAGGCCCTGGGGGTAAATCTGGCCGCGGTCGTTGTATTCCCACCTGGTGTACAGGACGCGGCCGTCGTGCGTCACCGTGGGGAAGTTCGTGTGGACCTGGTCGTAGCCGAGGCGCCGCAGGTACCGACCGTCGGGGTCGCACGTGTACAGGTTCGACACTTCGGTCCACCAGCAGTCGACCGTCTGCACGCAGCGGGTGGAACTGAAGACGATGTCGCCGCCCGGCAGGTACGCCGGCTCGTAGTCGGCGAAGCCCAGGCCGAACGTAAGTTGCCGCACGCGGCCGTCGGCCACGGTCATCTCGTACAGGTGGTAGTCGTCCCGGCGGTCGGACCTTTTCCACGCGAACAGGACGCGCCGGCCGTCGTGCGAGACGTCGGGGTCGCGGATGACGCCCTCGCGGTCTTCCAGGAGGGTGCGGACCGTGCCGTACAGGCCGTCCATTTCCAGGATGCACAGGGCGGCGCCGGGCACGAAGTGCCGCTCGGCCTGGGCGTCGGACTGGCCTTCGGTGTATGCGTAGTGCGACCCGCCCATGTCGAAGTGCTTGGTGAAGATGACGCGGCGCAGACGGTCGCGGTGGGGCGCAAGGCGGGCCTCGCGTCGGCGCTCGCATGCGGCGCGGTAGAGGTCGAGCCATCCGGGGTCGGCAGACGGCGCGGACGCCTGTGCGAGGCCGCGCAGACGCTCGGCCAGGTCGCGGCCGGCGTCGCCGAGTTCATCGACGGCTCGCCGGACGGCCGCCGGCTGGAGCGTGCCGCCCGCGTAGAGGCCGTCCTGGGCGGCCCAGTCGCGCTCGACGGCGGGGTCCGGCGCGGCGGCTGGCGCAGCCGCGACGTCCGGCGCGGCGACGGCTGGCGCAGCAGGGGCATCCGGCGCGCCGGCGGCATCGCGCATGGCGCGGCGGGTCTCCTGAACCGCCGCGAGCGGGGCGATTGCGGTGCGCGGCGGGTCGGGAGACCCGCCGCGCAAAGCGCAGAGGTCCGGCGCGGCCGCGGCTGGCGCAGCAGGGGCATCCGCCGCGCGGGCGCGCGGCAGGGGCGCGGCCGCGCAGGCGATGGCCGCCCCGAGCGCCGCCGCCGTCGCCCACGCCCGGATAGTTTCACGGCTTCGGAGGCACATACCAGAGAGACTGCCAGTACGCCCGGTCCGCGGCGTACGGGTCCACGGGGTCCTGCGGACCGAGGGTCGCGGGAAGGATGCCGTAGCGTTTCATTTCGCGGATATAGGGATCGTTGGGGCGGAAGCCGGGCATGTCGAAGCGCTTGTTCTGGTCGAGCCACTTCTTGGCGTCGAGGACCATCGCCAGGAGTCTCTGATAGTCGGGGTCGGCTGCGCTCGCGAAAACCTCGGGCACATTCTGGCCCGGCTTGTCGGCGGCGGTGCGGCCCTGGCAGGTGCCGGCGCCTCCTGCCGCGCGGGCCAGCGGGCCCAGGAGCAACAGCGACTTTTCCGGCCGCGTAAGGTTGAACGCCAGGTGGCGAGGCAGCCACGCCTTGATTTTCTTGCCGTCGGGCGGCCCTACGTCAACGCAGGCGGACCAGGGCACGGGTTCGTTGCCCTCGTGGCACGAGCGGCAGCGGCGGTTGACGACGTCGCGCGCCACGGGGACGCTCGGCCAGTCGGCATCGGTGCGCACAAGTTGGTTCTCGACGTAGCCGCCCACCATGCCGCTGCCGGGCGCGGCGTACGTGCCCGGATATGCGGCGCCCGACTCGATCCAGAAGCGGACGAGTTTCAACTCGCTGTCGGCGGGCCTGGCGTCGTAGTGGCTGCCGTCGAGCAACTTCATCAGGCGGCTGGCGGCGGCCCCGAGCGCACGGGGCGGATAGTTGCTCTGCGGCCGGTTCCGGCCGTCCGCAACCAGGCCGCGCGCCATGATCGTGTAGTAACTGTGCGAGTACATCGGCCCGCGGTCGCCGGCCAGCGTTACGCCGCCGTCGCGCTTGTCGGGGTTGTGGCAGCGCACGCAGTGGCGGTCGAGGATGGGCTGGATGTCGCGAGGGAAGTCGAACACGTCCGGGACATCGGCCACCGGCTGTATGCGGCTGGGGGGCCGCCCGAGGGCCGCCAGGTGGCCGGTCGGCAGAAACGCGTGTTCGCGTTTTTCGTGACAGCCGGTGCAGCCGGTGGTCTCGCCGGGCAGAACGGTGCAGAAACTCTGCATGCGCTTGACGGCCTCGTCCTTCTCGTTCATCGCCACGAAGAACACGCTGCGAAGCGCGGGCACCTCGAAGTACGCCGAGCCGTCCGGTTCGACGGGCACGGTTCCCAGGATGCGTTCCAGGATGAACGTGCCGCCCAGGCTGATGGGTTCCATGCCGCCCGAGAAGTGCACCGGCTGTGGCAGCGTCTCCAGAACAAGCAGTTTCTTGATTTCGCCCGGCTGGACGCCCGCCATGTTGCGTCCGAAGGTGACGTCGGCCAGGAGAAGCCGCCCGGCAGGCTGGTCGGGATTGACGCGCGGCGGAATGATGCGTTCGCGCGGCCGGGGAGCGAGCGGCCGCGGCTCGTGCAGGTCCATCGCATCCGTCTTGCGCAGCAGCACCTGCGTGGCCCCGCGGCCGTTCATCAGGACGATGCCCTCCGGCCCGGCCGCCAGGAAGCAGTCTTCGCTGAACGCCCACGGGTCGCGCCACGTGTTCCTGGGACTGACGGTGCGGGCCATCGGCAGCACGTCGGGGCCGCCGTTAGGGTCCACGACGGTCACCGGGCCGGCGTGCTCGCGGATGCCGTGGCCCGGCGAGAAGATGGACACCACCCGGTCGGTGCCGGGGATGGGCTTGGCGTCGAGCATGACGATGCCGGGGTGCAGGTTGCCGTAGTAAATCATCTGCCCGGTGCCGTCGGGGTTGCTCGTCCACAGGTGATGATAGTGGACCTGGCTTCTATCAACGTATTCCCATCGCATGTAAAGGATGCGGCCGTCGGGCAGGACCCACGGCGTGTTGTCGTGGTCGTTGTTGCTGGAGATGGGGCGGACGTTCTCGCCGTTAGGGCCGCAGCGGTACAGGATGGCCACCTGCGTCAGCCAGCAGTTGACCCATCGCTTGCAGCGGGAAGAGCCGAAGACCATGTCGCCGTCGGGCAGGTACACCGGCTCGATGTCGTCGTACTGGCCGTCCGTCAGTTGCCGCAGGCCCGTGCCGTCGGCGTTTATCTCGTACAGCAGGTGGTTGTCCGTGCCGCCCTTGCGGTATGAGAAGAGTATCTTCCTGCCGTCGTAATGAACGCACGGGTCGCGCACGCCGCCCCGGGGGTCGTCCAGGAGGACCGTGACCTGGCCGGTCTTGAGGTTGAACTTGGCCAGGCGCGCTCCCTCGCGGTAGGCCTTGCGGCCGGAGTCGGGACCGTAGTAACTGAAGTTGGCGTACCAGTGCGGGTCGCTGTGCATGTGTCGTGCGGCAAAGACGACCTCCTGGACGCCCTTCATCGGCCCGGCGAGGGCCTTATCGAGGAAGTCCGGCGGCAATGCCGGCGCCGGGGGCGCCGCCGCCAGCAGCGGGCTGGAAGCCCCGGCGCCGAGCAGAAGGGCCGCAGCGCACATCGCCGCCGCCATCGCCGCCGCCGACACGGCCGCCATCGCCCGCACGGGCTCACCCGCCAGCGCACCCGCTGCTGGCGGCGCCGGCGCACCCGCCCGGAAACCTCGTCTGCGTGTGCGTAGATTCATACGGCCGACCTCCGCCTGACGTTAAGTCCACTTCGCGGCAGGGCCACTTTGCGCGGCAGGTGGAAAATCTCCCGACCCGCCGCGCAAAACGCCATGCAGCGTCGTAGTCTCAGTCTCCGCCCTGCTGCCGCAACGGAGGCTCGTACCAGAACGATTTCCAGTACGCCAGGTCCGTGGCATAAGGGTCAATCGGCTGCGCGGGAGCGAGCGCCGCGGGCAGGATGCCGTAGCGCTGCATCTCGCGGACATAGTGCTGGTTGGGCTGGAAGCCCGGCATGTCGAAGCGGCGGATGCGCTCCAGTTCGTCGCCGGCCTTCGCAACCGCCGCCAGGAGCCGCTGGTAGTCGGCGTCCTGCGTGTCGGCAAACACGGGCGGCGAAGGACCGGCCGGCGCAACCTTGTCGGGACTGAATCGCGTCTTGCAAAGGCCCATGCCCGCGGCCGCCTTCGCCAGCGGCGCAAGCAGCGCCAGCGACTGCACCGGCCGCGACAGGTTCCACAGCAACTCCTCGTGGGTCCCGAACGCCGCCTTCTTTTTCGGATTCGGGTCCGGCGGCCCGTGGCAGCCGGTGCACCGCCTCTCCAGGATGCCCGCGTCGAAGCCCACGCTGACCATGCCGGTGCCCAGCGCGGCATAGGTGCCGGGGTAGGGCGCGCCGGACTCGATCCACAGGCGGACCAACCGGACCTCGTGCGGCGTGAGGCGTGCGTCGTAGTGGCTGCCATCGAGGAGTTTGATGAGGCGGCTGGCGGATGAGCCGATGGAGCGGGGCGGGCGGTTGCCCTGCGCGTCGCGGCCGTGGGCCACAAGGCCGCGGGCCATCAGCGTGGCGTACGCGTGGGAGTAGATGGGGCCGCGGTCGCCCGTCAGGACCACGCGGCCGTCGGGCTTCTCGTAGTTGTGGCAGCGCACGCAGCGGCGGTCGAGGATGGGCTGGATGTCGCGCGGGAAGTCGAACACCTGCGGCACGCCGTCTATCGGCTCAATGCGGCTGGGGGCGCGGCCGAGCGCCGCCAGGGGCCTCGCGCGGGCGACGTCGGTGCGGTTCTCGTGGCAGCCCGTGCAGCCGGTCGTCTCGCCGGGCATCACGCTGACGAAACTCTGCATGCGCTTGACGGAGAGGTCGTTTTCATCAAGCGCAACGAAGAACACCGGCCGCAGCGCCGGCACCTCGAAGTAGGCCGACCCGTCGGGTTCAACCGGCACGGTTCCCAGGATTCGCGGCAGGGTGAACGTGCCGTCCAGGCTGATGGGCTCCATGGTGCCGCTGAAGTTGACGGGCTTCGGGAGGGTCTCAAGGACGAGCAGTCGCCGGACCTCGCCCGGTCGCACGCCCTCCATGCTTCGCCCGTGCGTCACGTCGGCCAGGACAAGGCGGCCGGTCGGCGCGGACCAGTTGACGCGCGGCGGGATGACCGGCTCTCGCGGCCGGGCGACCAGGGGCCGCGGCTCGTGGACCGCCAGGTGCCGCCACTGGGGCGGCAGCCGGTAGAACTCCTCGGCCCGGCCCCGCCCGTCCAGCACGTAAAGCGAGCAGTCCCGCGCCGCCATGAAGCAGTCCTCGGAGAACGCCCACGGGTCGCGCCACTCCGCCTCGGGCGTGATGCGGCGGGCCATCGGCTGGGCGTCCGGGCCGGCGTCGGCCGAGACCACCGTGATGTGCCCCGCGTGCTCCTTGCGCCCGTGGCCGGGGGAGAACAACGTCACCACCTTGTCGGACCCCGGGATGGGCTTGGCGTCGAGCATGACTGTGCCGGGGTGCATGTTGCCGAAGTAGGCCATCTGGCCGGTACCGTCGGGGTTGACGGTCCAGAGATGGTGGAACTGGACGCGGCTGCGGTCCACGTATTCCCACCGCATGTAGAGCAGGCGGCCGTCGGGCATCATCCAGGGGGTGTTGTCCTGCTCGACGTTGGCCGAGATGGGGCGGACGCTGCGGCCGTCGGCGTCGGAGCGGTGCAGGATGGCCACCTGCGTGAACCAGCACTGGACCCATCGGTTGCAGCGGGAGGAGCCGAAGACAAGGTCTCCGTCGGGCAGGTAGATGGGCTCGACTTCGTCGCAGTCGCCGTCCGTCAATTGCCGCAGGCCCGTGCCGTCGGCGTTGATTTCATAGAGATGATAGTGCGTCGAGTCGCCCGGGCGGTACGAGAAGACGATTCTCCGGCCGTCGTAGTGCACGCACGGGTCGCGGACGCCGCCCTGGGGATCATCGAGGATGACCTGCACGCGGCCGGTGCGCAGGTTCAGCCGGCAGAGGCGGCCGCCGGGCGGGCCGTACTGCATCCGCTGCGGGCTGGAGACGTGATAGCCGAAGTTGGCGTACCAGTGCCCGTCGCCGCCGAGGCCGCGAACGGCAAAGACTATCTCCTCGGCGCCGGCCATCGGCCCGGCGAGGGCCTTCCGAAGCATGGCTGCGTCCGGCTCGGCCGCCCGGACCGCGCCGGCCGCGCCGAGTCCGGCCGCGCCGAAGCCGGCCGCGCCGGCCGGGGCCAGCGCGGACGCCACGACGAACAAGAGAAAGCGGTGTCTCACGTCGAGCCCCAGGCTGCGCGTCCGCCCGCGCTAGAGCGACAGCAGGTACGCCACAAGGTCGGCCAGTTCCTGCTTCGAGAGGTCCTTTGTGGTTCCGTGGGCGCCCTTTTCATTGAACTTTGTAAATAATTCTTCCAGCGTCACGGCCTCGCCGTTGTGGAGGTACGGCCCTGTGCGGTAGAGTTCCACGAGGGTGGGCGTGTCGAACTCGTCGCCCTGGTCCAGCGGCCGCCGCGTGCCCACGTTGTATATCGCGAGGTCCGTAAAGAGCGGCGCCGGGTGGCACGTCGAGCAGCCCGTCCCGGGGCTCTCGAAGACCTTCCGGCCGCGCTTCGCCGCCTCCGACAGTTCGCCCTTTGCCTCCAGGTACGGGCTGGGCAGGGGCTCAAGGGTGCGCAGGTACGCCTGGACGGCCTGGAGTTCGTCGGCCTCGGGCTCGTAGAACTGAATGTGCCTGAAGCCGGCGACCACGGCCACCTCCATGGTGGCGCGGACGCCGTGCGACATGGTCGGCGGCGTGCGGTGCGACCAGACGAGCGACCGGGCGTTCTTCGGGTTGCCCAGCCCGTCGTTCAGGAGGTCCCAGTTCAGGCCGTCGGCCCGGCCGTCCTCCGGGTGGCACGTGGCGCAGGAGAGCCAGTGCTGGAAGCAGTAGTTGGCGTCGTGGAAGATTCGCTGGCCGCGCCGGGCGATGTTGTCCTCGCCGTCGGGCCCCAGGCGCACCTTCGCCGTGACCTTGCCCGTCTGCGGGTCCGCCAGAAGCACCGTGCCCGAGAAATACATGGCCACGGCCAGGCGGCTGCCGTCGGGCGCAAGGTCGATGCCTCGCGGCCCTTTGCCGTCCACCGGAGTGCGGGCGAGGAGACCCGCGGCATAGAGCGCCGCCAGGTCGTTGACGAGGAACTTCTTGCGGGCCGGGTCCTTCTTGATTTCGGCCCAGGTGTCGGGCAGATACCGGGCAGGAGCGCCGGCCGCGCTCGGCGGGGCCTCCCCCTTCAGCAGCGCGTGCAGCCCGCCCAGGTCCACCCGGGCCACCTGGTGCACGCCGGCCAGGGACACCCACAGCGTGCCTGCATCCTTCGAGAGCACGGCGCCCCACGGGTCGGCGGCGCCCTCGCTGAGCCGGTCCAGCAGGAGCGTCGCCTCAACGGCCTTCGCGCCCAGGTCGATGATGCTGAATGCGTTGGTGTTGACCCACCCGCGCTCCAGTTGCGTGGTGGGCAGGGTCGTGCGGCCGACGGTGTGGACGATGTAGGCCCACTTGCCGTCGGGCGAAATGGCTATGCCGCGCGCAGCCGTTGATCCACCCGGCAGACGGATGTCGGCCACCGGCTTCATGGCCGCCAGGTCGATGAGGCTCACGCAGGCCGAGGTCTGCGGGTCGGCCGCGCTGCCCAGCGGCAGGAGGTTCCCGACGACCGCGAGCGACTCGTCGGGCACAACGGCCGCGAAGTACGGTTCGCGCGGCGTGCGGACGCGGCCCTTCTCCTTGCCCGAGGCCAGATCCACGACCGAGACGTCGTTGGTGACGCCGCCACAGGCTATGAGCAGTTGCCGCCTCGGAGCCAGGGCAACGCCCACCGGCCGCGGGCCGACGGCCATCCGCCGCAGGACCTTCGCGCCTGCGGCATCAACCTCGGCGACGGTCCCGGCGCCGAACTCGGCTACGTAAACCTTCTTGCCGTCGGGCGACCAGGCCACGCCCGCGGGCTTGCCGTCGAGCCGCACCTCGCGGGCCACCTGGCCGGCCGCTGCGTCGATGATTGTGAGCGTGCCTGCCGGACCGTCGCAGACCGCCAGGAACCGTCCGTCGGGCGAGAAACGCACCTCCTGCGGCGAGCGCCACGTCTCCTTACCAGGCCCGCCTGCGCCGAGACTTCGGCGGGCAGGCTCGCCGGCGCTCACCCACAGCGCGGCCGCCACAAGGGCGCCGAACACCGCCACGGACAGAAGAACAAGGACTCGACGTTTCACGAGTGTCAGGACTCCTTTCCTTCGGCCCGCGCCGCCCTCCAGCAGCGCGGCAACTTTGTTTCTGTGGGTGCCATGCTCTCGCAGCGGGGGGTGGCATGCCCGCGGCATCCGTTCCGCGGGCATGCATGCCCACAGCGTGCCCGCACCGGCGGGCAACAACGGCGTGAGCATGCTCTCCCGTCGCACCCGTGCGCATGCCCAGGCAACGGCGGCGTGGGCATGCCACCCGCCGATGGCCTCACTTGCCGACATCGGCCCTCGCAATCACCCTGGCGTCCGACTCAACCACCACGCGGAAGCCTACGTTGTAAACCGCCTGCCACGGCAGATAACTCAGGCGGTAACCGGAGCGGGCCCGCGCGGGGCGGTCCCACCACGACCCGCCGCGAACGACGCGCCGGCCCGCAGCGGCCTCCGACTCGCGGCCGTCGTCCGCCCGGTACGGATACGGGCGGTACTCCGACCGCGTCCACTCCCACACGTTGCCGTGCATGTCGTACAGGCCCCAGGCGTTCGGGGTGAACTTGCCCACGTTGTCGCTGATGACGGCCGTGTCGCTGACCTGCATGACGCACGGGATCCACTTGGGCGAGTCGCGGCGGCAGAGTTCCGTGACGCGCTTGTCGGCCAGGTTGGCGAACTTGCCGAAGTCGGCGTCGCACGCGCCGAAGGAAAGCGGCGTGGCGGTGCCCGCGCGGCAGGCGTATTCCCACTGCGCCTCGGTGGGCAGCGCGACCTTCTCTCCGAGTTTCTGCGATAGCCAGCGGCAGAAGGCCAGGGCCTCGTTCCACGAGACGCGGATGGCCGGCTGCCGCGGGTTGTTGGCGATCTCGCCGCGGTTGCCCTGGTCCTTGTTGAAGACGCTGATGTAGGCGCTGTCGTGGGCGGGGTCGAAGAGGGCGTACTGCTCGTTTGTGACCTCGAACTTGCCCATCCAGAACGCCCTGGCGACGGCCACGCGGGCCGCGGGGCGCTCATCGTCGCAGCCCGCGGGGTCGCCCATGACGAACTCGCCCGCCGGGATGCGCACCAGGTCCATCTTGACGCCGCCGAGGTCCAGCGTCCGCGCGGCGGGCGCGGCGGCCGCCTGGCGCGCCCGGGCCTCGGCCGCGTCGAACGGCCACCCGGCGAACGCAGCCGCCGCGGCCGCCGGCGGCTGCGGGGCGGGCGCAAGAGCCGGCGCGGCCGCCGGCGCGGCCTGCGGGGCGGGCGCGACGGGCGCAACCCGGACGGCGGGCATCGCCGGATACGACTCCGGGTCGAAGTCCGGTCCGCCGTAAAGTTTCGCCAGCGCCAGGCGCCGTTCGCGGCCCGCGCCGGCGATGGCGCGGTACTCGCTCCACGTGCCGTGGTACGGCACGTTCAGGTCGATCCAGGTGACGAGGCGGTCCCAGCCCTCGGCGCCGAGTCTGACGCCATAGTGACCTTTCTTAAGCA
>Ga0194113_10007057_pt1 | contig 14107 bp, 10 predicted proteins | sample TA2MahC200mmetaG_FD_146193 | JGI IMG/M metagenome (GOLD analysis project Ga0194113, IMG submission 146193) | Freshwater microbial communities from Lake Tanganyika, Tanzania - TA2015017 Mahale Deep Cast 200m | ecosystem: Environmental > Aquatic > Freshwater > Lake | place: Tanzania: Lake...
TCCGGAGACCTGTCTGGTGGCCATCGAACCGGTCTCCAACTTCATCTTGCTGGAAAAGTACGCCGCCGATCGCACGGCGGACACCTGGACGAGCGCCATCCAGGCGGCGACGGCGGGGTTGGCCGTGGCGATTGTCCAATCCACCAGCGATGAAGGGTGGGGCCTGCTCCATCATGTCAAAGAAGACCTGGGCGTCCAGCATTCGCCGGATGTGTTCCACGTCCAATACGAATTGGTGCAGGGCAGTAGCGCTGCCTTGGCCAGCCAAGAACGCCGGGCCGTGCAAGCCGTCGCCGCGGCGGGCGCCCAGGTCAGCGCCGCTCAACAGCAGCAAGCCGCCCACCCGAGCGGCGAACAGGAGTTGGCCTATCCGCCGGCACTGCTGCACATCGCCCGCCGGCGCACGACGAAACGGGCCCAACCCCGCTTGCTCAGTTGCTTCCGCCGCGGCCTGCTCGTGATTCTGGCCGCAGCGCTTACCGGCGCCGCCCTGCCCTTCGGCCGTTTCTACCCCGAACCTTGGCCGACTACGACTCCCACGGGGAGCTCCGGTTAAAAACCTACCCCTGAAAGACCCCCCGCCCCCTGTCCTTTGGCGCTACCGATACTGCACCTGAAAGAGTCGCGTCGGCCCTGCCATCACCGGCCGCAACGCGAACCCTGCCCGCTCGATCTCGCCGACTTGCCGGGAGAAGTAGATCGGCCGGCCGCCGAACTCCGCCTGGACGAATTCCACTACCGAGCCAGGCAGACCGCCGCGATCGCTGCGCGAGAAGGTCTCGATGAAGCGCAAGTCGCCGCGGTCCATCTCGATGTGCGCGACGTAGTAGTACGGGTAAAGCCAGTGCCAATCGGTGAAAACGATGGCATTCGGTGGCAGCCCCTTCACCGTGTCGGCTGCGATCTTGTGCACACCGGCGGTTTGGGCGTTTACAAGATATTCCCGCGCGCCAATGAACGGCGGCTGGCCCGCCTGCACGGCCGGCAGCCGCGGGGCGACCACCGGCCAGATCGCGCTGCCGGCCAAACCCACGACGACCACGACCTGCGCCGCTCGCACTCCCCGCCATCGCAACAAGCCGATCGTCCGCTCGACCACGGCCAGGCCGGCCGCGATCAGCATGGCGATCAGCACGTAGCCAGGGATGTAAAAGACGTAGATGTCGCCCGTGTGGTAGTTGAAGCAGAAGAGCCAGTTGATGACCAGGGCTGCGGTGAAGAGCAGGGCCGTCCGTCGCTGGCGCCAGAACAGCGTCAGCAGCCCCAGGCCCGCCAGCCCCAGGCCCAGCAGCGTGAATTCGCGCGGCAGTTTGCCCGCGTATTCGGCAAACCGCTTGCTCATCGTGGTTGGATCAGGAAATAGCGCGGTGCGCCACTGGCGGCCGGTCCCGATGAAGATCATGCGCGTCACCGGGTTGGCCATGTCGGCTTCGGTCAGGCTCCACGCGGAGCGCGCCGGGCCATATGCAGCGTTGAAGATGTTGGCGGCCGGCGCGTTCAGCTCCACAGCCGCGAAGATCGCCAGATAGAGGATCAGCCCCGCCAGCAGTCCACCGAGCGCCGGCTTCCAGAGCGTGCGCCAGCACCGATGATGCAGCAGCAGGAAAAGCCCGGCCGCCGGGCCGGCGAAGCCCAGGCTGGCGTGCACTCCTAACCCCAGCCCGCCGCACAACCCCGCGACGAACAATGGCCGCGGACGCCCTGTCTCGCGCCACGCCAACAGCCCGACCCAGACAGCCGCCAGGAAAGCCGCGCCGGGCGTGTACACCTCCGCGATGATCGCCTGCGACCAGAAGGTGAAGGAGACCGCCAGCGCCAACGCGCCGCCGAGCGCGGCCAACCGGCTGCCGGAGAGCAGCTTCCCACCGGCGTAGACCAGGCCAACGGTCGCCGCGGCCATGACGGCCGAAAAGAAGTTTACGCGATAGACGATCTCGCCGATGGGGAAGAGGGTGATGAACAGCTTGCCCAACAGCATGTAGACCGGATAGCCGGTCGTATGCGCGATGCCCAGTTGGTAGACGAGCACCTGGAACTCGCCGCTGTCGCCCGGCAGCAGCCAGGCCGCCAGGGTGCGGGTGTAGAGAGCCAGGCTCAGCAAGCCCGCGAGCAGCGCCAGGGCGAGGTCGAGGCGGCCAAGACCGGGCGCGACCGCCGCGGTCTTGGCCGGGGTTGGCCGGCTCGCCATCTAGCCCTTCAACCCGGTCAGCGAAATCCCCTCGATGAAGGTGCGCTGCGCGAAGAAAAAGAGGATGATGATCGGCGCAGCCGCCAGTGTGCTGACCGCCATCAGATAGGGATAGGCCTTGGGCGCCATGCCCACCTGCGAGAGCATCTGGCGCAGTTTCTGGATACCGAGCGCCAGCGGGAACATCGTGTACTTGTTGATGTAGATCAGCGGACCCAGGTAGTCGCCCCACGTGCCCATGAACTGGAAGAGCGCCACCACGGCCAGCGCCGGCTTCGAGAGCGGCAGGATGATGCGGAGCAAGATGCCCAACTCGCTGGCGCCATCCACGCGCGCCGCATCCGAGAGCTCTTCGGGGAGCGTCATGAAGAACTGACGCAACATGAAAATGAAGAACGCATTGCCGAAGAGCGCGGGGATGATCATCGGGTTGTAGGTGCCGATCCACTTGCCGATGCCGGCCTCTTCCAGCCTGCGGAAGATGATGAAGAGCGGCACCATCGTCACTGTGTACGGGATCATCATGGTCGCCACGCAGAGCGCAAATAGCGCGTTGCGACCCGGCCAGCGCACGCGCGCAAAACCATAGGCCACGAGGGCTGATGAGACCATGGTGAAGACCGTGCTCGGCAGCGCATAGCGGAAGACTGAGTTGAAGGTGTAGAGCGTGAAGTTATCGGACCGCCAGGCATCCAAGAAATTGTTCCAGAACGCCGGGTTCGGCACGAGCACCGGCGGGATGCGATACACCTGCGGATCATCTTTCAGCGCCGAACTGATCATCCAGTAGAGCGGGAACGCGTAGGACGCTGCCAGTGCAATCAGAACAGCATACTTCGCGAATCCAGCCGCCAACCCAGCCGGAGTCACGCGGGGGCCACGCCTGGCGACGCGCGGCGCGGCGGAAGTCGTAGCGACTGGCGTCATTTCTCACCTCCGTAGAACACCCACCGGGCTGAGGTGCGGAAGAGACTGACGGTGAATGTTGAGATCACGATAAACATGATCCAGGCCAGCGCGCACGCCTTGCCCATCCGAAAGAGCTCGAATGCGTTGCGCCACAGGTGCATGGCATAGAACTCGGTCGAGGCCATGGGGCCGCCATTGGTCAACAGGTAAGGCATCAGGAAAGTCTGGAAACCGCCGATGAAGCCCATGACCATCGTGTAGAGGATGATCGGGCTGCACATCGGCACGGTGATGTGCCAGAACCTGTGCCAGGTATTGGCGCCGTCCACGATCGCCGCTTCGTACAGCGTGCGCGGCACATCCTGCAGCGAGGCCAGGAAGATCACCACCGCTGTGCCCTGCGCCCACAGGTGAATCACGATCAGCGAGGGCTTGGACAGTTCTACGCTCGACAGGAAGGGGATGATCGGTTGGCCGAGCGCCTTCAGAAAGTTGTTGATGACCCCGTACTGGTTGTTGTAGATGAAGAGCCACACCATCGCCGAACAGACCGCGGGGATGATGGATGGCACGTAGAAGATCGCCCGGAAGAAGGAGCGGCCGGCGATCTTGGCGTTCAGCAGATTGGCCATCAGGAAGGCGGTGGCCACCCCTAACGGCACGCTGAGCCCCACATAGTAGAACGTGTTGTAGACCACGGTCCAGAACCGGGCGTCGTCCGTGAAGATCTCGACGAAGTTGTGGAAGCCGATCCACTTGATCTGCGTGATGAAATCGTAGCGATTGAAACTGTAGTAGAGAGAGGAAAGCAGCGGGTACGCAGTCCAGATCAGAAAGCCGAGCAGCCACGGCGACACAAACGCCAGTCCCGTCAGCAGGCTACGCCGCTCTGAACGCGACATCCCTCCTCTCAGCCTCAAGCTCGCAACAGCCATGTTGTTCCCCCTTGTAGATGATCCGCATCCGGCTGGCACGGGAAAACATGAGCGCCTGACACCTCCCGGCATCAGGCGCTCGCGTCACTCTCGACCACGTTAGTGGGAGGATGTTTTGACAACCAAGATACAGCGATGGTTCGTCAGATCACATCGGCAGGCCCTGGTTCTTCCACTCAGCTTCGGCGCGCTTCTGCATCTCTTCCGTGCCCTGCTTCGGGGTGATCTTGCCGCGATAGACCATCTCGCGCACTTCGCTCCACTGACCCCACAGGAAGCCGTGCAGCGGGCAGCGGCGCAACTGATACCAGTCGGTCGCCTCGTTGGCGCTCTTGAAGTAGAACTCCAGCCCAGGATAGGCGTCTGGCTTGATCTTCTGAACCCAGCTCTTCTTGCCGACGATCCAGCCGACCTGCTTGAACAGCACATCCAGCGCGGCGTCGGTGAGGAAGAACTCGGCCAGCCGGAACGCATCTTGCGGCGCTTTGGACTTCTTGAAGATGGCAAAGGTGTGGCCGCCGGCGACTTGGATCTTCTTGCCCTTCAGCGGATCAATCACCAGGGTCCACGAAGCCTTGTTCTCTTTGGCGACTTCCGGCGCCTGCACCGTAGTCTCGCCCGGATGCCAGTAGCCCTCGATGATCATGGCCTGGACGCGCGCGTTGTACGCGCCGCCCCACCCGCCCATGCCCTCGGCCTGGCGCAGGCCCGCGATCTGGTCGGGCCCCATCAGGTCGTAGTATTTCTTGGTGGTCTCGATGTATTGGACAATGCGATCATCGGTGAAGCGGAACTTCCCGTCCTTGTCGTCCCACCACTTGAAGTTGGTGGCGACCTGGATGCCGTCGGGGTCGCCGCCCATCGCGTCGTAGGGATCGAGGCCAAACTGTTTCAGGTTGCCCGCGGCGTCCTTGACGGTCAGGGCCTTGTGCCATTCGAGCGCCTCGGTGAAGGTCGCTGGCGGCTGATCCGGGTTGAGGCCAGCCTTCTTGACGAGCTCCACGTTGTAGTTGAGGCCATAGTCCAGGTAGCTCTCGAAGGCCGGCACGCCCAGCAGCCCCTTGAAGGTCCAGAACTTGCAGAAGTCCCAGATCGCGGGGATGAAATCGTCCTTCTTGATGTACTTGCTGGCGGCCACCAGCGGCTCGCAGTCGAGGAAGACATCCTTGATGGCGAGCTGGGCATAGCTGATGTTGGACGCGGCCTCGGGCGGATCGCCCGCGGCGAGGGCTGTGGTGACCGGCGCGTCGCCCGTGTTGCCCTTGTACTCGATGGTGATGCCCTTGCAGATGTCCTGGAATTCGGGCATCTTCGACCACACGTCGTCCTGGAACAGCTTGTTCATGTTGCCCCAGGCCACCCAGAGCCTGACCGTGACGGGCGCCTTCGCGGCCGGCGCCTGTGTCGGGCTGGCCGGCTTGGGCTCGCTCTTGGCCGGCGCCGTTGTAGGCGCAGGCTGCGGCGCACATGCGGCCAGCAGCGCACCGGTGGACGCGACCGCAGCCGCTTTCAGAAAGTGACGCCTGGTGATACCATTGCTTTCCATACTGCCTCCTTGCTGAAGACTGAGAGTAGGATGAGAGAACTGATGCCTCGTCTGGCTGCTTGCTGGCTTGTAGTGAGAGGAGATGGGCAAGCCTGCTGGTAAGATGAAGAACCCGGGCAAGCAAGAGTCATTTGTCGCCCGTACCCATGTGACTTATAATACCACACGGTCGGAGCCGTGTGCGGAGTTTGCGGCTATAGATAGGACAGAAAGCGGACATCGAAACGGACATGCTGACCCGCGAGCAATTCCTGGAGTATCTGCGCGACGCGCTGAACCATCTCTACGAACCTGAGCGGTTGCGGCGCAGCCCCTTCGCCGCGCTTTTCGGTGTCGCAGAACGCTTCGACGCGGCCTCTGCATTGCAGCGCATCCTGGTGGACGCCATCGCAGCGCTCAAACCGGCCGCAGGCGAGCCGCACCAATCCCCCGCCTGGCAGATCTATGAACCGCTTTTCTATCGCTATGTCGAGCAGTTGAGCGCCAATGAGGTGGCGGACCAACTGGGGATCGGCACACGCCATCTGCGCCGCTGGCAGAGCGTCGCCCACGAGGCATTGGCCGATCTGCTGTGGCAGCAGTTCGGTCTGGCGGACCGCCTGGTTGACGCGCGGCCAGAAAATGTTCACGTCAGCCAGCCAGCCGACTCCGCAGGATTGCTTCAGGAGTTGGCGTGGCTGAAAGACGCCTCGGCCACGAGCGCCACGGACCTTGCGCAGACCTTGCCAGCCGTGCTCGACCTGGCCGGCAAGCTCGCCGCCCGGTACCACGTCTGCCTATCCTCGTCGCAGGCCCGCGACTTGCCGAAGGTGGGCGTGTCGGCCGTCGCCCTGCGCCAGGTCTTGATCCATCTGCTCAGCGTCGTCATCCCACGGGCGGCTGGCGGCAAGGTAACTCTGGCGGCTGATCTGCTGCGTTGGGATGTCACGGTGCGCGTGCAGTGTCCCCAATACCCTGCCGGTCCCAGGCCGCCGCCGGATAACGAGGCCGAAAACCTCAACATGGCCTGCCAGTTGGCCGAGTTGAGCGGCTGTCGTCTGACCCTGGCGGCCGATGCGCGGGGTTTCGATGCCCGGCTCACCCTGCCGGCGCTCGAACAGATCCCCGTGCTGGCGATTGATGACAGCGCCGATGCATTGCAACTGCTCGGCCGATTTGCCGCGGGCTCGCGCTATCGCCTGGTGGGCGCACAGAGCCCCGAGCAGGCGTTCGAGTTGGCCGCCAAGATCACACCCCAGGTAATCGTGCTGGACGTGATGATGCCACATGTGGATGGCTGGGAAATCCTGGGGCGGTTGCGCCAGCATCCGCTCACCAGCGATACCCCCATCATCGTCTGTACGATCCTGGCTCAGAAAGACCTGGCCGCGCTGCTCGGCGCCAGCGATTTCTTGCGTAAACCGATCATTCGCTCGGAGTTCCTGGCAGCCCTTGACCGCCAGACGGCGCAGCGGGCGTCAACACCGAGCTGATCGCCTGGACGCAGGCCGCCAGGTCGCGCACCGACAGGCCCCCGCTGCGCGTGACCGTCAACGAATCGCTGGCGACCGGCTCGCCAACCGGATCTCGGGACGAGATGACGATAACGGGGATGTCGCGCACGAGGGGGTCCTCGTTCTTCTCGCGCAGCACCTGGAAGCCATCCATCCCCGGCAAGATCAGGTCGAGCAGCAGCACATCAGGCCGGCGCTCGCGCAGCAGATCGAGGCCGCGTTGCCCGTCGTTGGCGCGCAGCACGCGATAGGGCCGTTCAGCCGACGCCATGATGCGCGAGAAGAGGCGCACTACGTCCGGCTCATCATCCACCAGCAGCACCGTGGCGACCTCTCGGCCCAGGCTTTCCAGCGCGGAGAGCAGCGTCTCGCGCGTGATCGGTTTGACCAGGTAACGCACGACGCCCAGGCGACGCGTGGCTTCATCTTCGGCCGGGGTCCAGCAGGTGATCGCAGGCGTGCGATACGGCAGGTCGGCCAGTTCGCCGGCCGCGATTTGGAGCTCGCTCAACGCCGGGGTGTTCACGATCAGCGCGCGCGCGGGCGAGCGTTCCAGCTCGCGGCGCGCCTCGGCGATGTCGTGCACGGTCACGATCTCGGCCGGATCGGCGTGTTCTCGGAAGCGGCGGCAGAGCGCATCCCCGCGCTCCAATAGCACGTAACGCGGGGTCGGATGGGGCGCGGGCGCTTTCGACTCACGCCCACGAGCCTCGTAAGGCTGGTAAGGGTTGAACCAGCGCATCGCGTCGCTGCCCAGGGTGAGGGCCGGCGCGTCGAGCGGCAGGGCGAAATGAAAGGTCGTACCCGACCCACCCTGGTTCGCACCGCTCAGTGACCCTGCGAGCCTGGCCGGGCTTTCCAGCCACATGCGACCATCGTGCATCTCCACGAACCGTTTGCTGATGGTTAGCCCCAGGCCTGTGCCGCCGTGGGTGCGACGGAGCGAGCCGTCGAGCTGTTGGAACGGTTGAAACAGCTTCTTCTGGAGCTCCGGCGCGATCCCTGGCCCGGTGTCGGTGACGCTGACTACTACTTCTGCGCCGCTGAGTTGCGTGCGCACCACGACGCCGCCTTCCTGGGTGAAGCGGCCGGCGTTACTCAGGAGGTTCAGCGCCACCTGCCGGATGCGGGTGGCGTCGCAGAAGACCGCCGGCAGATCGGCCGGCGTCTCGGTGTGCAGGTAGAGACCTTTCGATTCATAAAGCGGCCGCACGGCCAACGCAGCCGCCGCGATCAGCTCGCTCAGAGAGGTCCACTCTTTGGTCAAAACCATCTTGCCGGCTTCCACCTGGCTCAGATCGAGCACATCGTCTACCAGGCGGGCCAGGTGTTGGCTGTTGCGTTGGATGGCGGTGATGTCGGCCACCAGCGCGGGCGGCAACTCGCCGCCGTAGACGTGCGGCGAGTCGGTGATCATCTCGGCAAAGCCGATGATCATGTTGAGCGGCGTGCGCAGCTCGTGGCTGACGTTGGCGACGAATTCTTCTTTGGCGCGGCGCGCCTCTTCGGCCACTTGATACATGGCTTTGAGCCGGTCCGAAAGCCGCGCCAGCTCGCGGTTGGCCTGGAGCAGATCCTCCTGCACCTGTTGGAACTCCATCCGCTGCGCACGCGCTTGCTCGATCTCCGCCTCGGCGCGGCGGTAGCCATCAATGGCCCACCGCGTGATGGTGAACATCGTGCGCGTCGCGCCCCAGCCGAGACCCCCCGCGATCACTGCGCCTGCGATGATGCCCAGACCGTACTCGATGGGCAATGGCGACGCGAGCCGCCCCGTTGTGAGCGCCCAGGCCAGACCCGCCACGATCCCGACGCCGATCACCCCGGCCGGCCAGCCCAAGACTAAAACGGCAAGCAGCGGCAGGAACGCCAACAGGAAGCCGACCATCGGGTCGCCCAGCAGGTGAATCGCGAGCAAAGCCAGCCCGATCAGCGCGACGAGCCAGAGCGCCTGGGCCGCCAGGAGCTGCCTGGCAGATAGCCGGATAGCCAACCAGCAAGCCACGATGGCCGCGGTCACGATCGGGAGCGTGGTTTGGTCTGCCTGCGCCGGCGGCTTGACGACCAACAGGAACACCCCCGCGCTGCCCAACGCCGCCGTGACCCAGATCAGGCGGCGTGTGGTAGCCAGCAGCAGCTCGCGGGCGGATGCGACGAACGCCGAATCCGCATCGGGTGAGGTGAACAATCTCTGCCACATGGCTCGCCTCCCTCGGCCAGGAGCCTATGGGAATGACTCGTAGCAGCGGGCCTTGCGCCCGCCAGGACGCCGAACAGCCTCTACAGCGCCACAATCAGCCACACAACGCCGACGATCAGGCTGATCAACGTGATCGGCGCGCCGGCCTTCAGGTATTCCGAGAACGAGAGATGTACCCCGCGCGCCTTGGCGATTTCCGCGACGATCAAGTTGGCCACCGACCCCAGTAGGGTCAGGTTGCCGGCAAAGGTGGTCGCCATGGCCAATGTCAGCCACGCGGCCTGCGGGTCGGCCAGTTGGGGCACGAGGGGGCGAAAGAGCAGCACAGCCGGCACGTTGGATACCAGGTTGCTCAACGCTGCCGCAACAATCGTCAGCGAGGCCACGCCTTGCTCGGCCCACGGCCGGCTCACGGCAAACAGGCGCTCGCTCAGGCCGGTGGTCTGGATCGTGCCGGTCACGATGAACAGGCCGGCAAAGAAGACGAGCAGTGTGAAGTCCACCTCGTTGAAGACCCGCTGCGGCTTGATGCGGCGGGTCACGAGCAACAGGGCGGCCGCGACCAACGCGGCCAGGGGAATCGGCGCGCCCGCTACGAACGCGACCAGCATGATCGCAGACGCCAACATCCCCTTGTGCAGCAGCGGCCGGTAGATGACCTCGCGGGGCAGTCCAGCACCGGCAGGGAAACGGCCGGCGGCGAACTCCTCTCGATACACCAGCGTCACCACTCCCCAGGCCACAGCCAGGCCGACCAGCGACGCCGGCGCCAGACGACCCGTGAATGTGGTGAACGGGATTTGCGAACTGACGCCGATGATCATGTTTTGCGGGTTGCCGACGATGGTGGCGGCCGAGCCGATGTTGGCCGCGGTCGCCAGGCCAATCAGATAGGGGATGGGGTTGCGCTGCAGCGCCAGCGCGATATCCAACACCAGCGGCGTCAACATCAGAACCACGGTGTCATTCAAGAAGATCGCCGAGAGCACGCCCGATGAGACGACGATGAGCGCCAGCAGTTGCCGCGGGGTGCGCGCCAGGCAGATCACCTCGCTGCCCACCAGCCGGAAGAAGCCAGCCAGCCGCAGGTTGACGTTGATGACCATCATCGCGAAGAGCAACACCAGGGTGTCCATGTCCAGGGCCGCGTAGGCCGCGTCCAGCGGGATCGCGCCCAGCGCGGCCAGCAGGGTCGCGCCGACCAGGGCGATCGTCGCCCGGTTCATGTGCAGTCGCGGAAAGCGACCGATCGCGACGCCGATCAGGGTGATTACAATGACGCTCAGCGCCAGCCAGATCATGGGTGTCATGATGATACTATAGCACGCTTCGCACATGCCGCCAAAGGCAGCCCTCTGGTTGCGGGGAACCCCGTGGACAGCCTCGTCGTCTCTCCGGTTGACGATTGCCAGCATGCCGTAAAGCTCGCGACAGAACCTTGACAGTTGTCCATAGTTGCATAGAATTTGTTACATGATCCGTTCTGCTGCCGCTCAGCAGCTTCTTAAGCTTGCCCGCGATCAGGGCATCATCAGCGCGTCCGATGCAACTGCTCACGGTATTCACCGGGGTTGGCTGCCGCGCCTGGCCGCTGCGGGACTCCTGGAACGAGTCGCGCGCGGCCGCTATCGCCTGACCGGCGGCGACGTGACCGAACATCATACGCTGGCGCTGGTGGCCACGGTCGCCCCTTCGGCCGTGGTGTGTCTGCTTTCAGCCCTCCAGTTTCACGCTCTCGGCGTGCAGTCTCCGCTCGAAGTGTGGATTGCACTGGAGCGAGGTGTATGGCGTCCGCGACTGAGCTATCCACCCCTGCGCGTCGTCTATTCCTCGGGGCTTTCTTTTTCATCCGGCATCGAGCGCCACACTGTCGAAAGCCAGGAGGTGCGAGTCTACTCCGTTGCCAAGACGGTCGCCGACTGCTTCAAACACCGCAACCAGATCGGGCTGGATGTCGCACTGGAGGCGCTGACCGACGCCTGGCAGCAGCGCCGGTTCACACTGGTTGAGCTGAACGAGTATGCCGCCATAAATCGTGTGCAGCGCGTGATGCAACCATACATCGAGGCGCTGATCCAATGACCGCTCACCTTCCTAATCTGGCTGCGTCCATGCATCAACGCCTGCTTAACCAGAGCAAGGCTCGCGGGATGTATCTTTTCAATAAGTGGGGGCCGACGGGGGTCGCAGACCCCCTGAAAGCAGGCTCGTAGGCGGTCTGTGACCGCCGTTTCCCCGGATTATTGAGAGGATACCGCGGGATTGATTTCAATCTCCTCCTGGCGCGTTTCACGGTAGAGCGATTCCTCTATCGTCTGGCTCAGTCAGCCTATGCCGATCAATTCGTGCTCAAAGGCGCCATGCTGCTTCAGGTCTGGCTGCCGGAAGCGGGTCGTCCGACGCGCGATCTTGACCTGCTTGGGTATGGAGATCTATCCGCTGATCGGTTGCGCCAGATTTTCGCAGATGTGTGTGATCAGGCCGTGAACCCTGACGGCGTGCGTTTTCTTGCGGATTCGGTGACTGTGCGAGCGATCCGTCAACAGGATGAGTATGGCGGCCAACGGGTGACGATCGGAGGATACCTGGGCAGTGCGCGCTTGCACCTGCAAGTTGATGTGGGCATCGGCGACCGCCTGACGCCGCCGGCCGAGTGGATCGAGTACCCGGTGTTGCTTGATCTGCCGCGTCCGCGGCTGCGCGCCTATCGCCCAGAAACGAGCATCGCCGAGAAGCTACATGCGATCGTAGTGCTGGACTGGCAGAACAGCCGCATGAAGGATTTCTTCGACATCTGGCGTCTGGCCCAGACGCACAGCTTTGCAGGCGGATCGCTCGTCGCGGCCGTGCGTGATACCTTCGACATCGCGGATGATTTCGCCTCTGTCGCTGAGGCCACTGCCCGATTCCTGGGGCCTGTACTCGAGGCTGTCCACGCCGGGGCGCCCTTCTCCATGATCTGGCCGCCAGGAGGCCCCTGGGAGCGCGCCTAGAGTGGATTGGTCGGTTATTCTGCTATCACCGTCCCATCGTAGGCTGTCTGACGGCCTTTGCCGCGCGGTGTGGTACAATGATGGCAGGGTCGCTTTGACGAATCGCCCAACTCCTGGAGGTGGACTTGTCGTATACAAGGCGTATCGCTCTTCTCTTGCTGATGGCGCTGATGCTGGCCGGCTGCCGTTCCAGCCGGCCAGCGAGCGCCAGGGTCACGCGCGGCGTCACCGCGACAGATGCGCCTCGGCTGATCTCGCCGCCTGCGCCGACTGAGACGCCCACGGCGACAGCCACGGCGCTGCCCACGGCGACCCCCACCCCATTGCCGACCGCCACCCCCACCGCGACCGCGACGCCGCTGCCGGGGACCCGACTGGCGCGCGGCCGCTATCTCCAGTCCATCGGCGATTGCGCGGCCGCGCGGCGCGAGTTCGCTGATCTGATCGCTGCGCTGTCTGCCGACGCCGAGGCCGCTGCTCAATCGCCCACCGATCGGGCCGGCGGCCAGGGGCAGGGGGGCGCCAGCCACGCGCAGGATGCAAGCGAGGCGCGCTACCGGCTGGCGCAGTGCTATCTGCGCGATGACGCGCCGGCCGAGGCGTCGGCTGTGCTCGCGCAGTTGTTGGCGACCGCGGCCCCGGACAACGCGCACCGCGCTCCCGCGACCTTTCTGCTAGGCGAGGCGATGATGTCGCTCAGCCGCTGGCGCGACGCCGAGGAGAGCTATCTGGCCTATCTGCCGCTGGCGCCGGAGTTGAGCTATCTGACCTGGCAGCGCATCGCGTTGGCCCGCCGGGCGCTGGGCAACCTTGCAGGCGCGACCGAGGCGTATGCCGCCGCACTGAAGGTTTCACCTGACTACGAGACGACCGCCGCCGCGCGTCGCGGCCTGGCTGACCTGGCGTTGGCCCAGCGCGATCCGGCGGCCGCGGTCGCGCAGTACGATGCACTGCGCGGGGCAGCTACGACCGGCGCGTTGGCCGCCGAGCTGCAATGGCTGGCCGGCGCTGCGCTGGCCGGCGTCGTTTGCGATGCGGCCGGCGTCTGTCCGCTTGCCCCGCCCGCGCCGGCCGAGGCAGCGACGCGCTGGCAAGCGGCTGCCGATGCGGACCCGACCAGCCGCTACGCGCACCGCGCCATTGTCGCGCTGCTGGATGCGGGCATCGCGGTGGACGAGTATCAGCGTGGGCTGGTGAACTACCACAACGGCGTCTATCCGTTGGCCATCCGCGCGTTCGAACGTTTTCGGGCTGCGCCGGCCGCGGGGTCGCCCCGCGGCACGATAGACGCCGCGATCTACTATACCGGTCTCAGCTACCTGGCATTGAGCGAGCCTGGTCGCGGGATCGCGGAGCTGGACAACCTGATCGCCGCCTATCCCCTCAGCGCCTTCTGGAACGATGCCTGGTTGGCGAAAGCGCGCGGTCAGGCGCGCAGCGGAGACGCGGCGGCCGCCATCGCCGCCTATCGGCGTTTCGCTGCGCTTCGCCCCGACGCGTCGCAGGCCCCGCGGGCGCTCTGGCAGGCCGCGCTGCTGGAAGCCGAGAAGTCCGGCGCGCTGGCGGCCGCGCCGAGCTACCTGGCGTTGGCGCGGGCCTACGGCAGCGCGGATGAAGCCTGGCGCGCCTATCAAGCGGCGGGGTTGGCCTATTTCCGCGCGGGCGATTGGCGGGCCGCGGCCGGCGCGTGGGATGAGATGGCGCAGGCGGCTGGGTTGGCGGCCTGGACGCGGCCGGTGGCTTACTATTGGCTGGGGCGCAGCCGGGCGGCGGCCGGCGATCTCGACGCCGGCCGCCGCGCGTGGCAGGCGGCGGTCGCGGCCGGGCCTGGAACCTACTATGG
>Ga0194113_10007065_pt1 | contig 14097 bp, 7 predicted proteins | sample TA2MahC200mmetaG_FD_146193 | JGI IMG/M metagenome (GOLD analysis project Ga0194113, IMG submission 146193) | Freshwater microbial communities from Lake Tanganyika, Tanzania - TA2015017 Mahale Deep Cast 200m | ecosystem: Environmental > Aquatic > Freshwater > Lake | place: Tanzania: Lake...
AACGGCAACTCGAGCGGCGAACGGGTGAGGATCTACAACAATCGGGTGGCGATCGGCGCGGGGATCGTGCCGACGACATTCCCGATCTACGGGATCCGGGACTACAGCCTCTCTGGGGTGCTCTTCGACATCGACTACAACTCCGTCTACCTGAGCGGGGAACCGGCGGCGGGGACGGCGAACTCGGCGGCGTTCCGCAAGGACGCGAGCAACTTCCTGAACATCCGCAACAACGTCTTCTTCAATGCGCGGTCGAACGCGGGGACGGCGACGGGGACGCACTGGGCGATCTCGGTCAACAACACGACCTTCACCTCGATCAACAACAACGACTACTGGGTGAGCGGGGTCGGCGGGGTGCTGGGGACGATCAGCAACTCGACGGCGGGGAACAGGACGACGCTGGCGGCCTGGAAGGCGTCGGTGCCGGGGGACGCGGCGAGCATCTCGCAGGATCCGAACTACGTGGCCCCGGCGGCGGTGCCGCCCGATCTGCACCTGGACGCGTCGATTCCGACGCAGCTCGAGTCTGGCGGGCAGGCCGTGGCCGGGATCGATGCGGACTTCGAGGGCGACACCCGCTACGGGTCGCCCGGGTACGGCGGGACGGGCGCGGCGCCCGACATCGGGGCGGACGAGTTCGAGGGGATCCTGCTGGACCTGGCGCCGCCGGTGATCGCCTACACACCGATTCCGAACAACACGGAGACGACGAGCTACGGCTTCGGCGATGTGGCCGTGACCGACGCGAGCGGGGTCGACGGGGCTTCGGGAACCCGGCCGCGGGTCTATTACAAGCGCAGCGCCGACGCCAACGCCTGGAACGACAACACGAGCGCGACCGACGGCTGGAAGTACGTCGAGGCCGACGGCTCGACCTCGCCCTTCGGCTTCACGCTGGACTACGCGCTCATTTACGGCGGGGGCGTGACGGTGGGCGATGTCGTCCAGTACTTCGTCGTGGCGCAGGATCTGGCCAGCCCGCCGAATGTGGCGATCAACTCGGGCGCGTTCGCGACGCCGCCGGCGTCCGTGGACCTGGGCGCTGCGCACTTCCCCATCGGGGGCACGATCCGCTCGTACACGATCGTGGACCTGCCACTGAGCGGGGACTACACCGTGGGCACGGCCCTCTTCAACAGGGTCACCGGCGCGAACCTGACGTTCGCCTCGCGGGTGCAGAGGGTGACGCGCGAGGTCCTCGAGCCCGCGGATCCCCTTCCCCAGATGACCGGCGACAAGTCGCATCCCGATGTGTTCCTGGCGGACCGGATGTCCTGGAAGAGCGTCGTGCGTGAGGTCGAGGAGATCGCCTGGGTGCCGCAGTCGCATGGCCGGGACTACCGGGGACCGCTCTCGGTCATGAGGTCGGCGGACCCGACGCTGCCGCCCGAGGCGCAGCGCGGCGTCTACGCGACGATCACGGCGGCCGTGGCCGATCTCAACGCGCGCGGCGTGAGCGGACCGGTGCGGTTCCTGCTGACGGACGCGACGTACCCGACGGAGACCTTCCCGATCACCGTCCATGTGATCAACTCCAGCGTCCCGACGGCGGCGAGCCCGGTGACGATCAAGCCCGCCGAGGGCGTCACCGCTTCCGTATCGGGCGCCAGCGCGGGTGGCGCGATCTTCAAGGTCTTCAACACCAACTACGTCACGATCGACGGAGCGAACTCGGCGGGAGGAACGACACGCGATCTGGCGATCGAGAACACGAGTGCCACGAGCCCGATCGTCGTCTGGTTCGGCTCGAGCGGCACAACGCCGATCACGAACGGCGCGATCCGGAACTGCCAGATCCGCAACGGCGCGACCACCAGTTCGGCGGTCGTCATCTCCGACGGCACGACCGCCGGCAACGCCGGCACCTTCTCCGACATGGAAGTCAGGAACAACAGCATCGAGAAGGCCTACATCGGCGTCTACGCGACCGGCGGCACGACGCCGGCCAATGGAGCCGGCCTCACCTACGCCGACAACCAGCTCTCCGCGAGCGGGGCCAACGCCATCCGTCTCGTCGGGCTCTACATGCAGGGGGTCAATGGCGCGACCGTGAGCGGCAACGTGATCGCCAACCTGGAAGGGGCGACCGCCGAGAACGACGTCGGCATCTGGCTGGCCAGCGGTACGGTCAACGCGGCAGTCTCGGGCAACAGCGTGTCGAGCCTGGGCTACACCGGCACCTCCTCCAACGCGCCGATCGGCATCAATGTCACCCCGGGAGTCGCCGGCGCGAACATCGATGTCGCCGGCAACACGGTGACCGCCATCAGCACGAGCGGCACGACGGCCGTCCGCGGCATTTCGTTGTCGGGCGCGGCCACCGGCAATGTCGTGGTGCAGCGCAACAACGTCACGGGCGTGACGAACAACAGCTCGAGTACGTACGGCGCCTATGGGATCGACGTCTCCGGAGGCAACAACCAGACGATCAAGAACAACTTCGTCAGCGACGTGCGCTTCAACATGACCGGCGGAACGGCCTTCTCGACCACCTTCGGGGTGTTCGGCATTCGCATCGGTGCCGGGACCGGCCACCTCGTCGCCGGCAACTCGGTCAGTCTGTTCGGCGCGATGCTCGGCACGCCGAACTCGAGTCTCCTCTCGGCTGCTCTGGGCGTGGTGTCGACGACCTCGACCGGTTGCGACATCCGCAACAACCTCCTGTCGAACAAGCTCACCGGGGGCACGACATCCATCGCCCACGTCTCGGCGTATCTCCCGGCGGGCGGTTCCTCGGCGATGGGCTTGACCTGGAACAACAACGCGTACTACAGCGGGACGAGTCCGACGACGCAGGGCATCGCGCAAGTCGGCACGACGGCGGGAACGGGGTTCTATCTCGCCGGCAACTTCGATCCCCAGGCGACGACGCCGGCGTCCAACCTGCGCGCGTACACGAGCACGCTGTCCGCGGCCGGGACCAACGACAACGCATCGCTGGCGGCCACAGCGGATGCGCCGTTCGTCACCGACACCGATCTGCACATCGACGTCAGCGGCGTCCCGGTCGCGCCGGTGGCCAACGCGGGCGCGGCGATCGACGGGATCGAGGACGACTACGACGGCGACCCGCGGAGCGCGACCCCGGACATCGGGGCCGACGAGTTCCCCTCCTACACGCTGGCGGTGAGCGTCGAGGGCGGCGGGTCGGTGACGATCGATCCCGATCAGCCGCTCCACAATCCGGGAAGCTCGGCGGAGTTGACGGCCGCCGGCGATCCGGGCTGGGCGTTCGTCGAGTGGAGCGGGGACGCGAGCGGCTCCGACAACCCGCTGACCGTGCTGATGGACGCGGACAAGGCCGTCACCGCGCACTTCGGCTACTCGGCCCAGATCTCCATCGCCGATGCCGCCGCCGCCGAAGGCAACAGCGGAACCTCCGCCCTGCTCTTCACGGTCACGCTCTCGGAGGCGGCTGTCGACACGGTCAAGGTCGACTACGCCACGGCCGACAGCACGGCGCTCGCCGGCGAGGACTACATCGCCGTCTCCGGCCGGCTCGTCTTCGCCCCCGGCGACTCGGTCGCGACGATCGCCGTCGACATCCTGGGCGATCTCGTCAGTGAAGATGACGAGCACTTCCTGGTGCTGCTCGCCGATCCGGTCTTCGCCCGCCTGGCAAACGATCGCGCGGTCGGCACGATCCTGAACGACGACGAGGTGCAGGGCGTGACCGAGCGCGTCCCAGCCGAGACCTTCCTCGGCGGCGGGCTTCCGAACCCGGCGGGCGGGTCGGTGACGATCCTCTTCGGGCTGAAGTCGCCAGGAGAGGTAGAGCTGCGGATTCTCGACCTGCAGGGCCGCGTCGTACGCGAACTCGTGCGGGGCGCGCTTCCGGCAAGCCACCAGCGCGTGGTCTGGGACGGGCGCGACAGCGCCTCCCGTCCCGTCGGCGCGGGCTGCTACTTCGTGCGCTTGAAGACGCCGGAGAAGACCTGCGAGCGACGGATCCTCGTGGTTCGCTAGCCCGCAGTCAATCATGGCCGGCGGGCGCCCCGGCGGCCGCTGGCGACTCCGAGGTGCCCCGGCGGGAGAGAGCCCGCCGGGGCGCCCGCGCATCTGTGGACGTCGCGGTCTTCGGCCGGCCACCTGAGGGACGGTCGGCGGTGCTGGCGGCGTCGATGGAGAAGATTCCCGCTCCGGCCCAGGCGCAATCGCCTTGGTGACGCGCACCGCATCCCGAAGTCGCCCGCTCAGGGCGGCCTCAAGGGCGCCCCGATGGGAACGGAGACCGCGCGGTTCCGGCGCCGCCCGGCGGAACCCGGGGCGCCGCTAGCGCAGCAGGTCTCCGACGTGCCGCAGCAGGTCCTTCGCCTTGATCGGCTTCTGCAGCACCAGGTCGACCTTCGCCGACTGCTCGGACGGCGCATAGGACTGGTACGGTCCCTGCACGTCGACCGCGCTGAGGAGGATGAGCGGGACCTGGCCGCCCGGCAGCTCCCGAATGCGGTCCACGGCGGCGAAACCCTCGCAGTAGCTCTCCATCATCATGTCGATGATGGCCAGGTCCGGCTTCACCTCCGCGAAGCGCGCCACGCCGTCCTTGCCGCACGCTGCCGTCTCGACTTCGTAGCCGCCCGACTCCAGCACGATCCTCGCCTGCGCAAGGTAGTCAGGATCGTCGTCGATCAGCAGGATCTTCTTCTTGTCCGCCACGGCAGTCCCTCCTTGCGCCGGTCAGGCCGGCGAGGTGAAGTGGGTGAACAGCATACCTCAAACGGCCCTGGCCCGGCGGTAGACCTCCAAGGCCCCGGGAAACGGCCCCAGGGCGCGCTCGAGGACGCCCAGGCTGTGGGCGATCACGAGCCCGTAGTTCGTGATCGGCAAGCCCTGGGCGCGGCAGCGCAGGATGCGGCTCAGCACCGCCCGGCGGTTGAACATACAGGCCCCGCAGTGAATCACAAGCTTGTATGGACGAAGGTCCTCCGGGAAGTCGTGCCCCTGGACCCACTCGAACTCCAGTTTTCCGCCCACGTACTGCGTGAGCCAGCGCGGGATCTTGACCCGACCGATGTCGTCGGCGATCGGATGGTGCGAGCAGGCCTCGGCCACGAGAACTCGATCGCCCGTGCCCAGCCGATCGACGGCCAGGGCTCCCTCCACCTGGGTCGTCAGATCGCCCTTCAGGCGCGCGAAGAGGATCGAGAAGCTCGTCAGCGCCACCCCGGCAGGCGTATCGGCCGCGGCCTTGAGAAAGGCCTGCGAGTCGGTCACGACCAGCTTCGGCGCAACGCGCAATCGCTCCAGTGCGCCGCGGAGTTCTCGCTCCTTGACGACCAGGCAGCAGGCGTCGCCGTCCAGCAGATCCCGGATCGTCTGCACCTGGGGAAGGATGAGGCGCCCCTTGGGGGCTTCCCTGTCGATCGGCACCACGAGCACGGCCATCTCGCCCGGGCCGACCAGGTCGCTGGCGATGGCGGGGTTCTCCATGAACTCGGCCGGGGCCGCTTCCAGGAGCGCCCGGCGCAGATCGAGAATCCCGCGACCCGTCGTGGCGGCGGTCGCGACATGCGCGACACCGAGCGTCTCCAGCGCCGCCGTCACCGCGGCGGCCGGCTCTCGCTGATCGGCCTTGTTGAAGACGACGACGACGGGCGTCCCGCGGGCGCCCAGGGCGGCCAGGAGTCTCTCCTCGAACTCGCCCCAGACACCGCTCTCGCTGACGATGACTCCGAGATCCGTGCGTTCGAGCACCCGCTCGGTCTTCTGCACGCGCAGCGCACCCAATGCGCCCTCGTCATCGACACCCGCCGTGTCGATGAAGAGCACCGGGCCGAGCGGCAGCAGCTCCATCGGCTTCTCGACCGGATCGGTAGTGGTCCCCGCCTGAGGCGAGACGATCGCCACGCTCTGACGCGTGATCGCGTTCAGCAGGCTCGACTTGCCCACGTTCCTCCGGCCGAAGAGACCGACGTGCAGGCGGAACCCGCGAGCGGCGCCTCGCGACCTCACCGCGCACCTCCGTCCGGCGCCCGGCGCTGGACACCTCCGTCCGGCGCCCCCGCCGGCCTCGAACCCAGCCGGCAGACCGCTTCAGGGCTCACCAGGGCATCGAACTCGGCGGCCGTCAGGTGTCCGCCGTCGATCGCGACCGCGCGAACCCCGCGCCCCGCTTCCCGCGCCTCCCGCAGGATCCTCTCGGCGGCCTGGTACCCGATCCGCCCGACGAGGGCGGTCACCGTGGCGATGGCGCCGTCGACGTGGGCCCGGCAGCGGTCCTCGTTCGCCGTGATCCCCTCGACACAGTGCTCCCGAAAGACACCGGCCGCACGAGCCAGGATGTCGATGCCCTCGAGCAGGCAGACCGCCACGAGGGGCAGGAACGGATTGAGCTCCAGCACCCCCGATGCGCAGGCGAATCCGATCGTGGCGTCGTAGGCCATGTACAGGAGCGCCGCCTGACTCACCGCCTCGGGCACGACCGGGTTGACCTTGCCCGGCATGATGGTCGAGCCCGGCAGCCTGGCGGGCAACGCGATCTCGCCCAGACCCGCCTCCGGCCCGGAGGCCAGCAGTCGCAGGTCGGAGGCCACCTTGTGCAACGAGACTGCCAGCGCCTTGAGGATGCCGGAGACCTCGACGAAGACATCCGCGTTCTGGGTGGCCTCGGTCAGGTTCTCTGCTCGGACGAAGCCGATCCCGGTCGTCTCTCGCAGCGCGTCGACCACTCGGAAGATGAACTCCCGCGGCGCTGTGATGCCGGAGCCGATGGCCGTGCCGCCCAAGTTCACCACCCGCAGGCGCTCCTCGCACTTGTAGATGCGCCACCGATCACGCCCGAAAGCCTCGGCATAGGCGCCCATCTCCCGGCCCAGCGTGGTCAGCACCGCGTCTTGGAGCTGGGTGCGCCCCACCTTGACGATGTGGGCGAACTCCTGCTCCTTGGCCTGAAACGCCTCCTGCAGCCCGACCACCTGCGCCTCGAGGTTCCGCAGGCGCATGATGGCCGCCAGTCTGAGCGCGGTCGGGAAGGTGTCGTTCGTCGACTGGTGGCGGTTGATGTCCTCGATTGGCGACACGCGGTCGTACGAGCCGGGCGCCTCCCCCAGGATCACGAGGGCACGATTGGCGAGCACCTCGTTGACGTTCATGTGCGTGCCCGTCCCCGCACCGCCCTGGAGCTGATCCACACGGACGTGCTCGGTCAGCAGCCCGGAGGCCATCTCCCGGCAGGCACGCTCGATCGCGTCCGCCTTCCCGGCATCAGCGGCCCACACACCGAGCGCCCGGTTGGTTGCAGCACACGCCGCCTTGACCTGGCCGTAGGCCTCGACGAGGGCGGCAGGCACGGGCCGATCGGCAAGCCTGAAGGTAGCCAGCGATCGCGCCGTGTGAATGCCGTACAGCGCTCCGGCGGGGATGTCCAGCGTCCCGAACATGTCCTGCTCGGATCTGCCGACCGCTCTGTCGATTCGCTCGCTCACGACCTGGTTCTCAAATCTGGATCGCGTCGGGCGCGCCCGGATCGGGGTCTCCGGACGAAGGCGGCAGGTAGTTGCGCAGCAGCCTCACGGTGAATGTACTCCCCTCGTCGGGCGCGCTGTCCACCGCCACCTCCCCACCATACAAGTAGGCCAGACGTTTGACAATCGAGAGACCGAGCCCGGATCCGAGGATGTTCTTCGTCTTCTCGTTCCTGATCCGCGTGAACTCCCCGAAGAGCCTGGACACCTCCTCCGGCGACATCCCGATCCCCGTGTCCTGGACAGAGATTCGCACCGAGTCACCCAGATCATCGACGGCGACCTTCACCATACCCCCCGGCTTGTTGTACTTCACCGCGTTCGAGATGAGGTTGTTGAGGACGATCTCGATCTCCCCTGCATCGGCGACGATCATGACGGGAGCGCGCAGCTCGCAGCTGAACGCGATCCCCCGTTCGCCCGCCAGGGCGGTCCCGGTCTCGATCGCCTGCTGCGCGATGGCGCAGACATCGACTTCGGACAGCGTTCTCTGCTTGTGTCCCGACTCGATGCGTGTCAGATCGAGGAGATCCGAAATCAGCTTCTTCATCCCTTCGAGGCGGATGAGCGAGCGGCTGATGGCCGCGTCATACTCGCCGATTGCCTCGCCCATGGCATGGTCCCGGAAGATGTTCAGGTATCCCTCGACTGCCGCCAGCGGTGCCTTCAGTTCGTGCGCCAGGACCGATAGGAAGCGGAAGCGGATCTGCCGGCGCTCCTCGGCTAGCTTGCGAGCATGCCGCTGGGCCAACTGGTGCTTGGCCGTCTTGCGCACCACGGCCTTCAGTTCATCGGGCGTGAAGGGCTTGGCCAGGAAGTCGAACGCGCCGAGTTTGGTCGCCTGGACTGCCGTCTCCAGAGATGCGTACGCGGTGATCATCACGACATGGGTATCGGTGCGCGGGTCGAGCTTGCCAAGCACGTCGATGCCCGAGATCCCGGGGAGCTTGTAATCGAGAAGCATGATCTGCGGCATGTCCCTCGCCATCAGGGCCAGCGCCTCTTCCCCGCTCTCGGCCTGGCTCACTCGGAAGGTGACCGCGCAGTCGATATCGGGGAGGTTGGCCACCCAGCCGCGCAGCGCCCGCTCGACGCTGAGACGCATGCCCAACTCATCATCCACCACCAACAGATGCAGCGTCTCGTCCATCGCTCGCCCCCTACTCCGAGCGGTCCATCCGCGGGAGCTTGATCGTGAACACGGTGCCCGTCGGCCCGCTCGCCGGATCCGCGTTGGACTCGACGCTGATGTCTCCTCGGTGCATCTTGACGATCCCGTAGACCACGGCGAGGCCAAGCCCGGTGCCCTTCCCCATCTGCTTCGTAGTGAAGAATGGCTCGAAGATCTTCTTGAGGTTCTCCCTCCGGATCCCAACGCCCGAATCTTGCACGGCAATCCGCGCCCAATGCTCGTCACACGAGGTGCGCACTTCCACCCGGCCTCCGGACGGCATCGCATCGTAGGCGTTGCTCACCAGGTTGATGATGATCTGAACGACCTGGTCCCTGTCAATCTCGATCACCGGGCTCGCGTCATCCTGAGCCACGCAAAGCGTCACTCCCTGAGGCGGCGGGAGGCTCTCGACCGTGCTGACCACGAGATCGTGCAAGTCGGTCGGCTGATGGGCAACCTTGTTCTGTCGAGCGAAGTCGAGGAGGCCCGACACGATCCTCTTGCAGCGGTCGGACTGCTCGGCGATCATCTCCAGGTCCCGCCGCAGCGGCGCATCCTCGTCACACTCATCGAGCAGCAGATGAGTGTACATCAGCACCACGCCGAGCGGATTGTTGAGCTCGTGCGCGACGCCTGCCGCCAGCTGACCCATGCTGGCCAGGCGCTCGGAGTGCATCAGGGTCTCCTGCGTGCTCGCCAGCTGTTCGTGCGAGCGGGAGAGCGCCTCGATCGTCCTCTGGTGATCCTCGATCACGAACGGCAGACACATCTCGCTCTCGGCAAGCCCCTTCCAGATCGCGACCGCGTGCTCCCGGCAGGTCAGGTAGCCGCAGGCCCCGCAGTTGAGCTCGTCCCCAGGGTCCCGCTTCCCCATCCGCTCCATGATCCGCGCGATCGCGCGCTCATCGTCCATGTTGATCCGCTGGTCGCGGGCGGAGAACTGCCGGGTGAGGTCGAGACCGGCGAAGCGGTCGATGGACTTCTGCCAGACCTCCCGGTCAAGCGTGCTCATGCGGTATTGAACATAGTGGCACACTCGGGCACGGCGCTTGAAGAGCGCCTCCGGACTCGTGAGCCCCGGGCCGGCGATGCAGCCGCTACAGGAGAGAAGCTCTACGAGCTTCGCGTCTAGATTGCGCGTGCTGAACTCGCTCAGCGCGCACGTGAAGTTGGTCGGCCCGTCCGCGGCGACGACATCGTTGGTCAGGAGGTCCTCGGGAATGTCGGCCGCCTGCAGAAGTCCGCGCGTCACAGGGAAGAGGGCGCCCAGCGAGGGGTGCGGCGGGTCGAAGTCGCTGCCCTCGACGTCGCCGGGCAGGATGCCGGCCGCGGCGATCATCTCCCGGAGCTCCCGGAAAGTGATCACCGCGTCCGGGCCGCCGGCGACGCCCGAATCGATCGCCTCCCCCTTCTTCGCGATGCAGGGGCCGATGAACACGGTGCGAAGATCCTGGCCCTTCAGCGCGCGCAGAGCGCGAGCCTGGGCGACCATGGGAGAGACGATCGGCGCCAGGTGCCGAAGCTGCTCGGGATGGTAGCGCTCCACGAAGCCGACGATCGCGGGACAGGTCGTGGCGATGAAATGGTCGCCCTCGCTGAGGACCATGAGCTGCCGGTAGCGCTCGGCCACCAGGTCAGCGCCGAACGCCACCTCGGTGACCAGGGAGAAGCCGAGCGCCCGGAGCATCCCGACCAGGACGCGAAAGTCGAGCTCCGCCTGGAACTCGACCGGGAAGCTGGGAGCCAAGCATGCCGCAACCGGCTGCCCGCTCCCGAGAAGCGCCTCGACCTGGTCGATCGTCGTGACGACCTGCTTGGCGCCCTGGCTGCAGCTCCGGACGCAGCTCCCGCAGCCGATGCAGCGTTCGGGCACGATCTCCGCCTGGCTCTTGGCAATACGAATCGCCTTCGCCGGGCACTTCCTGACGCACGTGTAGCAGACCCGGCAGCGGTTCTTCACCGTCTTGACGAAGCAGGTCTGCAGCTCTCCTGTCGGCGGCGTGGCTGTGTCCGGAGGCATCATGGCCGACCCCTCGTTGACGATCGCCGCCCGAGCCGCCTCATCCATGCAGCAGACGGCGCACTTCGGTCTTGAGCTGCTCAGGCCGCACGGGCTTGTCCAACAGCGCGTCGGCCTTGACCCACGACGCGCCCTCCTCGGTTCGGGCCCGGAAGTCCAGACCCGTGGCCGCCTTCACCGCCGTCAGCATGATCACCGGCGTACCGGGGTACAGCTTCTTGATCTGATGGCAGAGAACGAAACCGGAGTCGCGGTTCTCCATCATCAGATCGATGACGGCCAGGTCGGGGATCGTCGTCAGGAGGGCCTCCTCCGCTTCCTCGTGGCCCTGGGCCTGGACGACCGCGTAGCCTTCCGCCTGCATCATCATCGCCACCTGCTCGAGAATGTCGATGTCATCGTCCACGACCAGGATCTTCTTGGCAGTGTCCATCAAACCACCTCGTCTCTCGCGCGTCCCACTAGCAGAGGACGTCGCGCTGCTGGTAGTGCGTGTGCAACAGCTCGTGACTCCGATGCCCGAGCGGGGCTCCCAGGTACTCCTCGTAGAGCCTGTTCACCCATGGGTTGCTGTGACTGGCGCGCAGCGGAGCATCCCGATCGATCTGGTACAGCGCATTCATGCGCGCCTTGACCGCCTCCGGATCGGCCCCGATCGGCTGCCCGCCGCCGTTGATGCACCCGCCGGGGCAGGTCATCACCTCTATGAAGTGCAGGTCGTTACGCCCCGCCCTGAGCTCCTCCATCAGGCGCCGGGCCTGACCGAGGCCTGAGACGACCGCCGCTCCCAGGTCGAGTTCGCCGATCTTTACGCGCAACTCCTTCGAGCCCTTCATGCCGCGGAGTTCCTGGATCTTGTACTCCTTCATTTCCCCGCCTGTGATGAGGTAGTACGCGCTCCGGACCGCCGCCTCCATCACTCCCCCGGAGGCCCCGAAGAGCTTCCCGGCGCTCGATCGCTCACCGAAGGGCGTGTCCGCCGCCTCGGGCTCCACTGCAGAAGGGTCGATCCCCGTGATGCGGAAGAGCGTGGCCAACTCGCGCGTCGTCAGCACATAGTCCACATCCGGCTCGTAGTCGCGCCCCATCTCGGGCCTGCTGCACTCGAACTTCTTGGCCGTGCAGGGCATGATGGAGACGCTCACGATCTTCCTGGGATCGAGCTTCTCCCGCTCGGCGAAGAAGGTCTTGGCCAGCGCGCCCATCATCTGCTGCGGGCTCTTGCATGTCGAGAGATTGGGCATGTACTCGGGGTAGAAGTGCTCGACGAACTTGATCCAACCCGGCGAACAGCTCGTGAACATGGGCAGCACGCCGCCCGCGGTAATGCGCTGGACGAGCTCGGAGCCCTCCTCCATGATCGTCAGGTCGGCGGTGAATGAGGTGTCGAACACCCGGTCGAAGCCGGCCCGTCGCATCGCCGCGACCATCTTGCCGTCGATGTCGGTACCGGGCTTGAGGTTGAACTCCTCGGCCAGGGACACCGAGACCGCCGGCGCGTGCTGCGCGACGACGATGAGCCCGGGGTTCGCGATCGCGCCGAGCACGTCGTCGATGTAGCTGTGCTCCGAGAGCGCCCCCGTCGGGCAGACCAGGATACACTGGCCGCAGTTGATGCAGGTCGAGACATTCATGCCCCTGTCGTAGGCTGTCCCGATGAAGGCTCGCGAGCCCCGCTGCACGAAGTCGATTGCCGAGACGCTCTGGATCTCCTCGCACACGCGGACGCACTTGCCGCAGAGGATGCACTTGTCGGGGTCGCGGATGATCGACGGACTGGAGATGTCCTTCTCGCGCCGGGTGCGCTCACCCACGAAGAGCCGCTGCGTGACGCCGTGGGTGCGGGCAAGCTGCTGCAGCTCGCAGTTCCCGCCGCGCACGCAGTAGAGGCAGTCATCGGGGTGATTGCTCAGGAGCAACTCGACGATCGTCTTGCGCACCTGCAGGATCTCGGGCGTTGCGGTGCGGATCTTCATCCCCTCGGCGACCGGGTAGGAGCACGACGGGACGAGCGAGGGCATCCCCTCGACCTCGACCACGCACATGCGGCACGACCCGGACGGCAGGAGCCCATCGATGTAGCACAGTGTCGGGACCCTGATTCCGGCCCGGGTGAGCGCCTGGAGGATCGTCTCACCCTTCTTCGCCTTGATCGTTTGGCCATTGGCCTCTATGGTCATCATCTCCTCACCTCGCTTCTCTTACGCCGGTTCCGTGAACTCGATGTCGCACCGCAAGCATCGCCGAGCCTCGCAGAGGGCGCCGTGCTCATCGATGCAGAGGTCGACCTCGCGGAAGGTGCCCTTGCGCTGCGCGACCGCCAAGTGTGGGGGCTGCACTCTTCCGGCAGCCCCGCTCTCCTCGTCGTCCCCGCCGACAGGCTCGATGTAGACCGACGGGAGCTTCACTTTCGTCAAGACCTTGAGCTGACGGCCGGTCAGGTAGCGGTCGATCATCAGCGCCGCGCCCTTGCCCGCGGCGATCGAGTCGATGACGGTGTTGGGTCCCGTCACGACATCCCCGCCGCCGAAGATCCCCGGGCTCCCGGCGGAACGCGACTCCTCGTTGATCACGAGAGTGCCGCTCTTGGAGATCGTCAGTCCCTCGAGCCCCGCCTCCTCGGGCTCCTCGCTGATCGCGACAATGAGCGTGTCGAGGGCGACGACATGCTCGCTGCCCGGGATCGGCACCGGCCGCGCCCGCCCGCTCTCGTCGCGCGCGCCCAGCTGGTTGCGAATGAACTTGACGCCGGTGAGGCGGCCGTTGCGAGAGATGACCTCCACCGGGCCCTCCAGGGGCTCGAGGCGCACGCCCTCCTCGAGCGCCGCGACGATTTCCTCCTCATAGGCGGGCATCTCTTCGCGCGTGCGACGGTAGAAGACGGTGACCTCGGCGACATCCTTCTGCCGAATCGCCACTCGGGCAGCATCGAGGGCCGAGTTGCCTCCGCCGATGATCCCGACACGGCCGACAGCCAGCTCCCGGCCCTCCAGATTGAAGGCCTTCAGGAAGCGGATGCCGTGAATGACGCCCTCGACATCCTCGCCCGGCACGCCCAGCCTCCGGCTCCGGTGCGATCCGGTGGAGACATAGATCGCCGAGTAGCCGTCACCCTTCAGGCTGCCCAGCGTGAAGTCCCTGCCGAGCGCCTGGCCGCAGCGCAACTCGATGTTCTCGTTGAGCAGGGTGTCGATCTCCGCCTGCAGCGTCTCTCGCGGGAGACGGTACTCGGGGATCCCACAGATGAGCATCCCTCCGGGCTTGCACTCCCTCTCGAAGACGGTGACGCGGTAGCCCTGCAGCGAAAGCAGATGGGCGGCGGTGAGTCCCGAGGGGCCGGCGCCGATCACGGCGACACGCGGGCCGTCGGGCCTGGCCGGCTTCACGGCGTACCTGTACGCCGAGGCCGGGATGTGATCGACGACGAAGCGCTTGAG
>Ga0194113_10007075_pt1 | contig 14080 bp, 16 predicted proteins | sample TA2MahC200mmetaG_FD_146193 | JGI IMG/M metagenome (GOLD analysis project Ga0194113, IMG submission 146193) | Freshwater microbial communities from Lake Tanganyika, Tanzania - TA2015017 Mahale Deep Cast 200m | ecosystem: Environmental > Aquatic > Freshwater > Lake | place: Tanzania: Lake...
GGCAACCGTGTTCAAGACGTGCCGCAGAATTGCAGCGGCGTGGTCGGGTGCGGCGTCGATACTGACACATTCCCCCACTCGGAGCGCGATCGATATCAGACGATCACCCGCAACCCCGAGTGGGATGACGACCGGCGGTTGAGGCGCTGCCGGCTGCGACACTGCCGACGGCGAATCAACGACAAGTGACTCATCCGCGGTCTTGGCGCGCTCGAACAACGCGATTCCGGTGGCCAGTGCTGCGGCAGTTGGTCGCTCGAGTCGGGCCGAGTTCGGCGCATCACGCAAGAGGATGGCACGTTCACGTTGCACATGAGTTGTGAGGCCAAGCGCGAGCCCCGCCGATGCCAGAGCCGGTAGTGGCCACGATGAATCACGGACACCGATGGGTGATACAACGACTGTGCTGGATGTATTCGTATGGTGTGATTGGTCAGTGTCGACGAGTGGCTTCATGCCCGAATCGTCGCCAGCAACCTCGGTGTGCGAATCCATCGTCGTGCCGCGAGTCGTCGTGGTCGTCGCCACCGAGGCGATGAAGGTGAGCGCAATGCCGAGCATCGTGCGCTGTCTGGTGACACTCATTACAGAGACCGCCTGTTGTGCACGCCACGCCAGCCAGGACGCCAACATCCACACACCGCGCGCCATGAGCAACATGCTCACTCCCCAGGCAAGTGCGACGAGTAGCGCGGTGAGTTTCTCTTCGCGCGACAGTATGGCATCGCTGCGAAGCACGGCGTCTGCTGTGTCGCTCAGATGACTGATCGTGTAGCCACTTCCCCACAGCACAGCCATGCTGATGAGTGCGGCAACGATGCCGAGCACCGCACTCGTTGCCCGCGGATAGGAGCTGCGTCGCTGGCCTCGCCGCATACTGCGTCGCTGGCGTCTGTTCTCACTCATCAACGACGACGACTTCACGAGTTGTGGCAACGGTGCGTTGGTGTACGCCGACAACCTTCAGCAGTGTCATCGGCACGGTTTTCACGACGGTGACCTCCACGCGCAGACCCGCGATTCGCACGTCGCCAATCAGCCCGTGATGATCGAGATAGCGCCGAGCTGCCACGCTGCCGGCATGCGGGTCGATGCGTTCGGCGTCGAGACGAACGCCGATGACTTCTTGTGCCGCAACGCGTGCAGCGTTCGCTGCATGATCGTTGATTTCGGCATGTGCCGCAATGAGTCGCGCACCGTCAAACGTGAGGGCCGCCACGGCCATCAGCCCGGTGATGAGCGATACGACGAACCCCGTCACGAGTCAACCCGCCAACGATCGATGACTTCCGATGAAGATGCCTGCACGGTGCGCGCCACGGGGAGCAGGAGACCGAGCCCCTCCCGACTCACTCGACACGACAGCGTGACGCTGACGGTGCCCGGGTCGGTTTCTTGTGCGACACGCACCCCGACATCAAGCGACTCACAGGGAATCTCGTTGCGCGTGATTTGTTGGCGAGCGACCGACTCCCCGACTGACGACATCAGCTGCGGACGCACGAGCGACGCAGCACGCGCCGCTTGATCCGCAGCGGTGACGAGCCCGAGATGGGTGGTACCGAGACGACCGAGATGCACGACGAAGAGCACGAGCATGACGAGGAGTGGGGCCAGGAGCACGGCCTCGACGCTCATCGACCCCCGGTCGTGCTTCGTCGTTCGTCGGTCAGCGTTCGGCATGGGGCACGTACCGCTCGCGGGCAACCGTTGCTTGTCGTGAAACCTGCTCGGCAAAGAACGGCACGGCCTGCGGAATGTGCACCCACACCCGCACCGTCACGTCGTCGGCTGAGGAATACACGAGCGGTGGCCGTGTCAAACGCGCGCCGAGGGCATTGGTCGCAACGTCGACTGCGATCTCACCCTCGACCGTGCTCGCCCCGTGTCGTGCCGCCGCCATCGCACCTTGCACGGCCACGTGGTTGGCGACGCCGATGCCGTGCAGGACGATGGCGGCCTGCACGGCGATCAACGCGATGACAAACAGCACCGGCACGAGCAGCACCGTCTCGACGGAGACTTCGCCCGGGTCGCACCCGCGCTTAGTCGAGGTTGAGCGAGTTGGCCTTGTCACGAACCCGGCTGGTGATCGTGGCACCGACGAAGAGCGCCAGGGCGATGAGTGCGGCAGCCATGACGACCGTTGTGGCGCTGACTTCGCCTCGGTCGTGGTCGTTGGCGAGCGATGCCCGAAAGCGTGTCGCGTAGTACTGCCAGAGTTGGCGGGTGGTGGACATTGCAGTTTCCTTTCGTTGTGGATTGGTTGTTTGGTATTCGTTCATTCGATTGCCTGCATTGCGATTACAAACTGATGTGTGCCGGATCTCGCCGGCGTGGCAAGAGATTTCACATGTTCATCACCATCGTTTGCAATGCCGGATACCCGAGCAGCACCATGAAGCCGACGAAGAGCAGCATCATCGGCAACCCCATCCGTTCAGTCGCCGATTGCGCGAGGGCTTCGATCTCCGCCACTTGGCGGGCGCGCATCGAATCGGCGCGGGCCGCCAGTGACGAGCGAATCCGCGCACCATGATCGCCGGAAAGGTTCATGCTGCCGGCAACCTCGACGACCTCATTCATCCCCCACCGCATGCCGAGGGTGCGCAGTTCGTTCCACGGTGAGCGACGCGCCAGCCGCGCGCGCAGCAAACTGCCGCGCAGCGTGTTGAATGCCCACCCGTCACCAGCCTCCGCAGCGGCGACGAGCGCCGTTTCGATGCCGGCACCGCCTGCCAACAGCACGTTCACCAGGTCGAGGTAGGCCGAGAACGCGTGCACGAAACTGCGCCGCTTGGCTCTTGCGCGCGAACGGAGCAGCACCGATGGGCTGACGAAGCCAGCGAGGCCACCGATGAGCGCGGCACCGAGCACGAGAACACCGTCGCTGACCGCCGAGGTGAAGAGTGCGGCGCCGACCACCGCGACGATGACACCGAGCAACTGGCGCACGACCAAATCGGTTGGGGTCCAACCGACGATTGCCAGGTCGGTTGCATGGAGTCGAGTGGCACGATCATTGGCGACAACGCGCGATCGTCGCACGACCTCACTCGCCCGCGACCGAACTGCTGCTCCGACACTCGGCATGAAGACGAGTGCGGCACCACTGCCAGCGACGGCACCACAGAGAAGCCCGACCATCATGGGCGAGCCCCCCTGATTGTGCACGTGCCGTTCATGGTCGGGCCTCCGTGCGACGCCCGACGAATCGGTCGGGGGCGACAATCACCGACAAGCGCTGCATCAGCAGCAACGCCCCGAAAAAGACGAGCACGATCACCGAGAGCACCAGTTGACCCTCGGCAGTTCGGTACGGCGCGAGATAGGCGGGGCTGAGAACCGCCAACCCACCGACGAAAACGATCACCACCGAAGCGATGATCTTCACCGCGCTTCTGGTACGGGATCGTCCGACCCAAATGCGGGTATGCATTCGCGCCTCATCGCGTGCACACGATGCCAAGTGGCCGAGCAGTGCCCCAAGTTCGCGCACTTGGCGCGTGGCCGCGGTGGAGAGAGCCGCCACGACGAAGTCGGCCGTCGGGTGACTCACATCGCGTGCAAAGCGGGTCAGTGCCTGCGGTAGCGGCGAGTACGACATCGACACCACGAGACGCTCGAGTGGTTCACGCAGTGCTGCCGGGGCGTGTGCTGCGGTCGTCGTGATGGTCTGCTCGAGACCGTTGCTGCCGGCCAGCATGTCACGCAACTGTTCGGTCCAGACCGCGACGGCATCGACGAGCGTGCGATCGTCACGTCGGTGGCTGTAGCGACTGAGGGCCGAACTCGCCATCGCCGCAACCACACCGATGGTTACTGCGGCAAGCGTCCACCCCGTCATCAACCATGTGATGACGAGCACCACACCCGCGATGATCAAGTGTCGGAGTGTGCCTTGCGTCGAGTTGCGGGTGATCCCGGACATGTTGAGTCGCCCCCGCCACGCGGCGACGAGTACGAATACGCCGAGCCCGATGATCGCACCAGCAGCCAGTGCCAAGAGTTCGGTGGTCACGGTGTGACCCCGGCGAGTTGCCGCCGCTTGAAGCCATGTTGTTCGAGCAATTCGCGTGTCGAAGTGCGCAATGGAAACGGCCACTGTGCCGGGTTCTTACCTACACGCGACATGACCTCGTTGGAGACGATGTTGTTGCCGTCGGTGTCGACGACCTCACAGATCGAGGCGATGCGTCGTCGCCCGTCGCGATTCTCGATGAAGATGACGAAGTGCAGTGCGCTCGCCACCAGCACGTTGACGGTTTCAATGGGTAACCCCGTCGACGCCATCGAGACATACGCCGCGACCTTTGGGAACACCGACCGCGTACCGTCGGCATGCATCGTGCACATTGAGCCGTTGTTGCCCTGACTCATGGCCATCAGCATCGGGAATGCTTCGGCACCGCGCACCTCGCCCACGATGACACGGTCAGGGTCCATGCGTAGCGCCATCCGCGTGAGGTCGGCCAGGGTGACTTCGCCTTGGCCTTCGATGTTCGCGCTGCGACTCTGCAGTGCGTCGTAGTCGGGATGGCGTTCGGCGAAGTGCTCCAGCCCGAGCTCGTAGGCGTCTTCGATCGTCACGATGCGCTCGGTCGGCGGCACCTCATTGATGAGGGCCCGCAACAGCGTGGTCTTGCCCGAGCCGGTGCCGCCGGCAATCACCACATTGCGCCGCGACCGCACCATGGCGGCGAGCAACGACTGCACATCGTGATCAAACACGTCAAGCCCGCGCAGTTCGTCGAGTGACGACAATTCAAATCGGTGGCGTCGAATGATGAGACTCGGGCGCGTCGACACCTCCATCACGGCGAACAAGCGTGAGCCATCCGGCAACTGCATGTTCAGTTCCGGGGTGCCTGCGTCGAAGCGCTTCTCGGTGCGACTGAACCGGGTACCTGCGCGACGGATGAGGCTCACGAGTTCTTCGTCGCTGTCGACAATCGGGGCGCGTCGTTCGCGGCGACCGTCGCGCAGTTTCACCCAGACGGAGTCGCACCCGCGCACGTGAATGTCGCTCACATCGGGGTCAGAGAGCAGCGATTCCAAACCACCCAGACCCAGCACGTGGGCGATGACTTCATTGACAATTTCCTCTTCGTCGAGTGGAGGCCATGCATCAAGCGGGCGCTTCAGCGCCAGACGGGCGACTTCGGCGCGTACGGTATTGCGCGCCAGCTCGACCTCCTGCTCGGGGGATGATGGCCGATCATCGTCGTCGTTGCACAAACGCCGGTCGGCCAACACATCGGCGACCAGCTCGGTGAGTGAACGAACCAGTTGGGTGTCGAGCATCGTCATCGCCCCGCCACCTTCATTGCTTGGATGCGATCGGCGCGGGCGAGATCAATCGCAAGATCGGCTGAGGCGCGCACGGTGATGCGTATCTCGTCGTCGAAGTCGTCGGGTGTGGTGATGTCGAACACCTCCATCGTTTCGCTGAGTACCTCCGGTATCGGTGCATCAACACCACGATTCGGAAACGAGATGATCACCCGAATCAGGTCGCCGCGCCCGAGTCCACTCGGCACGGCACCACGCTCGAGGGCGATGGGAATCAGCGCCTGCGAACCACCGAGCAACAGTTGGTCGGTGACGACATGCCCGGGTATCGGCACCCCGGCGGGAAGATCAACGAGCACACGCTTACCGACGAGTGAGCCGGCCTCTGTGGCTGAGGTTGCCGCCGATGCTGGCATCGCACCGACTTCGAGTGCGACGAGATCGGAACGGCCAATGATGCTGCCCCGCGGCAAATTGCGCGCTGTGCCCACCACCGTGCTGCGCACGTCGTCGCGTTGAACGAGCACGAGGCCCGCGAGCGAACCGCCTACGACAAGCAGCAAACCGAGCAAGAGTTCCGGCGTGCGTCGCCGGACGCGCGGTGGAGCAATGTCGTCATCCACGACTTCTTGTGAGACGTCGCGCAACCGCGCGCGCACTGCGTTGTCCGACATCCGTTCCGCCACGGTTGCCTTCCTTTTCGTTCGCTCGACCGTGGGCACCAGTCGTGCCCACTGACTATGTGTGTGACCGCAAAGAGTGAAACGGAAATACATGCGTGTATGCCAAACCGTGCGCCCGAGATGTTTCTCAACGTTGCGCAGAACGGCCAGCATGCGCGCGACCGTCGTGCGCGTTCACGAATGTGCTTGCGTGCACAGACCGAATAGCCTGACAACGTGCGGGATTCATCTTGCGTCGACGAATCAATTGCACAAGACGAAATCGCAAATGATGCCTATCTCTCGGCGTTCTATGCGCTCGCGTATTCGCGGCTGGCAGATCTCATCAGGGCGGCAGACCCGGCCCGCACGGTGGAGGTCGGGGCAGGCCTTGGTTTGGCTCGGCTCAGCAATCATCGCTGGATCCACAGCGACGTCATGGGTTCGGCTCCACTCACCCTGTTGAATGTGGCGCAGGCCTTGCCCTATCGCTCGGGCGCGCTCGACGCGTTGGTGCTGAAAGACACCTGGCACCACATCCCCGACATCGAGCAGTTTCTCGCTGAAGCACACCGCGTGCTGCGACCGGGTGGCGTAATCGGCGTGTTCGACCCGTACTGGGGAGCACTCGCCCGATTCGTCTACCGTTTCTTGCACCAAGAGCGCTGGGATGCAACGACGCCCGACTGGTCATTCCCGTCGAGTGATCCGTGGGACTCCAACCAGGCGCTCACCTATCTGATGTTGATTCGTCACCGTGCCGAGTTTGACGCGAAGTGGCAGACGAAGTTCGCTGTCATTGAGCCGAAGGCAGTTGTCGGGCCAAGTTTCATGCTCTCGGGAGGTGTGTCGCGCCGCACCCCAATAAGCGGACGCGCGCTCGCCGCTCTGTTGCGTTGGGAAGAGCACAGGGGCGCGTGGTTCGATCACTTTCGCTTCTTTCATGTGTTTGGCTTGGTGAAACGGTGAGGTTCATTCGGCGATACCTGCACAAGGAACTCACCCGCGTGTTGGATGGCGTGGCCGACCCACCGACTCGCCACGTGGTCACCGTTCGCGGCGAGGCGACCACCAGTGGCACTGTCGACGACCTTGTTGCCTCCGACGGAGCCTTGCTTCCGGCCCGCAAACTGGCTGAATATCTGCAGTCAGACCTCATCACGAAGAGCCACACGGTGGTGCTGGATGCCGCACTCTCCCATGTTGACGATGTGTATCTGGCACTCGATGGTGTGGCCGACAGTTGGAGCGCTGAGAGTCGTTTGATCAACGTGTCGTACAGCAGACTGTGGCGACCGTTCGTTAAGGGCTCGCGACGATTGGGGCGAGCTCGACAGATGGAAGAAAACTGGATTCCACCCGGCGAACTTGAAAACCAGCTCGAACAGACCGGATTCGAAGTCATTGAGCGACGCACGGCGGTGATCCTTCCGCTGCCGATACCACTGCTTTCGGTAATGCTCAATCGATGGCTCGCCCCACTGCCAATCCTGCGATTGTTGTGCGTCTACAACATCGTCGTCGCCCGTCCGCTGCGAACGACACGACCGGCAGAGCCGTCCGTCAGCATCGTCATTGCAGCCCGCAACGAGGCAGACAACATCGAGCCGCTGGTGCGCCGCATTCCGCAGCTGGCAGCACGACAAGAAGTGGTGTTCGTCGAGGGCGGCTCCAGCGACGACACATGGGGCGCGATACAAGGAGTGATTGCAAATCCACCATCGCCCGGCACCACGATCAAGGCCTTCAAACAACAGGGCAAAGGTAAGGGTGATGCGGTGCGGTGCGGCTTCGCCGAAGCCAGCGGCGACATCCTCATCATTCTCGATGCCGACATTTCGGTGCCGCCGGAAGAACTCACGCGGTTCATCGACCTGCTGCGCCGCAATACCTGTGAGTTTGCGAACGGTTCGCGTCTCGTCTACCCGATGGAGAAGCAAGCGATGCAGTTCTTGAACCTCATCGGCAACCGTCTCTTCGGGGTTGCCTTCACGTTCTTGCTGGGTCAACCCGTGCGCGACACGCTGTGTGGAACCAAGGCGCTGTGGGCCAGCGATTACCATCGCATCGCCAAGCAGCGCAGTTATTTCGGCGACTTCGACCCGTTCGGCGACTTCGATCTGTTGTTTGGCGCCGCGCGTCTGCACCTCAAGATTCGTGACGTCCCGGTGCACTATAGGGAACGCGTCTATGGTTCGACGAACATCTCGCGATTCCGCCACGGCATGCTGTTGCTGCGCATGACGCTCGTCGCCGCGCGCAAACTGCGCTTCGTCTGATAGGAGTTTTCAACTTGTTGGAAGGCAGCTTTCTACGTGAGAGATACTCTTGAAGTAGTGCATCATCTTCAAAGACTGCAAAGTAAGGTACTTTCACTTGTTGTCTGGCTCAGCTATTTCTTGATTCTTGTCACTCGAGGTCGCTTCGCTCTGGACCGCATACCCTCAGACCAGGGGTACGGAATTTTTGAGAGTGCACGACAAGGATTTCGGGTCGAGGTGTTCCTAGTTCCGTACATGAACCTCATCACTCAGAGTATCCCATATCTCATTGCTCCTCTCCCGATTTCAACTCACGCAGTGGCCGCTTCACTTCTCGTACATGCAATCTGGGCAACATGCGGATTGATCATATTTCTGTGTTTTCGACTCATCGTCTCGTCGCTGACAATCGCTTGTCTTGCAGGACTAGCCATGATTCTTGTACCATACATGTCCGAGAGTTCTCTAGGCAATCCGGGAATGGTTGGTTTCGCACTTCTGACAACATCTATTGTCATTTCCGCTATTCCATCGGTAATAAGGAGCGCTCCTCGTACATCAACCACAATTGGTCTGATTGCCGGACTCACAAGTCCGCTTGGGTTTCTAGCAGTGATTCCGACACTTTTCAGGGCATTGCGTCATCGAATCCTCAGTGGAAAGGAGTGGACATTTGTCATGGCAGTTCTGCTGAGTCTCTTTGTCAACATCGGACTAATTGGGGTTACTGGCGCCGCATCAGGTCGAGGTAACAAGGTTCTAGTGGTATGGAGCGGAGCAGGAGCGTTCTGGTGGTCAGGTTTGCTTGGTCCACCAGCCATTGCAGTGGGAGTTTTGTTGTTTCTCTTCATAAGGCGAAGGCTGAATGACCTTGCAGACACCGCGGTTGGACTCGCGCTGGGAAGCGTCAGCACTGCCACACTGGCGTACTATCTGGGGGGTATCGCAGATCGCTACTTTGTGACTCCCGCAGCGCTGGCGGCTTTGAGCGTGCTCGTACTAATTCTCTCCATGCCAGAAACTCGCCATTCCTCACTTATTCGATGGATAGCAGTTCCAGGTGTCTCACTTCTCCTTATGGTTCCAGCGGCAAAGTGGTTCTCAGCTGGTTGGTATCTGACAAGCGGACCAACTTGGAGCTCGGAAGTTGAACGAGCGGAGTCGATCTGTCGCTCTGCTTCAGTTACACAGGTACAGATTCAAATCTCGCCGAGTGGTACCCACTCCCTGCGCTGTAGTTACCTCGTCGGCAATGAGTGACCGCGACTGAATCATGAACCTATTCTTTGCTGCTCGTTCCAAGGTGACTTCTATCTTGCTCGAAGCAGAAGATCTATAGATTTTCCGGAGTGCTTTGACCTCAGAATCGTTGACCAATCAATTGACCTAAGTGAACGTCTTCCAATGATCATTGGCTCGTATCCAAGGCTTGACAACTGACTCACCATCTCTCTCGGCGAACGTCGGCGCTCTGCAATGACAGAGAATGACCACTCGAGCACAATCGATGGTCGAGACTGCTCAAGAGTTTCGAGAGAACCAAACACGACTTCTTCTTCGTTTCCATCAACATCGAGTTTCAGGACACCAATTTCTTCGATTCCCCGCTTAGCGACGAGGTCGTCAAGTGAAGATACCTTTGCACCCTCCGTGCTACATCGGATGGCACCAACTGAGTTTCCCGCCACGTGAAATTGATACAGATCCCAACTTGCCCAAATTTGCTCCGGCAAGACACTATGCGATGTATCTGACAAGAACACCTGAGCGATGGAAAGCTTCTTGAGAGTTTGCTGATTGAGTTCAATACACTTCTGTAGTTCTCGGAAGCGAACCACGGTTGGCTCAACGGCAACTACATGACAACTTGGATTGTGGTAAGCAACTGGAACTGAGATTGCCCCACGATTCGCACCTACATCAATAAAGGTGTTTCCCAGATTGAGTTCATTATTGATCACTTCTATAACTTGTCTTTGAAATGCCCCAAAGACATAGATTGCAAGATCGATACCTTCGCGAAGGTCTAGCTCCCAAACAATTCCATCTCGTACGACAGTTCTTTTGGGCTTCTTGGGTGCGAGTAACGCCGTTGCCAGAAGGCGTGCGCCTAGCATTTTTCGGGTAGTTCTAATCGTTATACCTTATGACACATAGACCAAGGTTCTCGGTCGAGACTCGTAGCCTGACTTCGTGCGTTCAAATCCGTTACCACCGAAAATGCTGCCGGCCGCCAACGACGTGTGCTGGTGTGGCAGCGGGCGCAAATACAAGCGGTGTCACAAACCACTCGAGGGTCGCGTGCTGAAGGGTGTGGTCAGCCCGATGCGTAGTGTGCCCGACCACATCGTCAAACCGCCGTATGCCGCAACCGGTCAGGTGAAGCGTCGCCCCGAGTCGGCGGTGAAATCACCCGATGTGATTGCCCGCATGCGTCGCGCCGGGTCGGCAACCGCCGAGGTACTGCGACTGGCGGGCGAGTTCGTGAAGCCCGGCATCACCACCGACGAAGTCGATGTCTATGTACACGACTTGTGCATCGCCCGCGGCGCGTACCCGAGCCCGCTCAACTACCAGAACTTCCCCAAGAGTGTCTGCACGAGCGTTAACGAGGTGATCTGTCACGGCATTCCCGACTCGCGCGAACTGCAAGATGGTGACATCGTCAACATCGACGTGACCTGCTACATCGAAGGCGTGCACGGCGACACGAATGCAACTTTCGCCGTCGGCACCATCAGCGACGAGGATCGCCACCTCATCACGGTGACGGAAGAGTGCATGTGGCTCGGCATCCAGACCGTGCGCCCGAACGCCCCCCTCTCTGACATCGGTCGCGCGATCGAGGCGCACGCCAAGAAACACAAGATGGGCGTCGTGCGGGCCTTCATCGGGCATGGCATCGGCGAGCAGTTCCACACCGACGTGCAGGTGCTGCACTACTACGAACCGCGCAACAACCTGCTGATGCGACCGGGCATGACCTTCACCATCGAGCCGATGATCACGCTCGGGTCGGAGAAGCACCGCATATGGGATGACGAGTGGACGGCCGTCACCATCGACGGCAAGCGCACCGCCCAGTTCGAACACACCGTGCTGGTCACCGACGACGGCTTCGACGTGCTGACCGCGCCCGGGGCCGTATCGCCGCGCTCCCCTTTCGCCGCCTGACCGGCGACGACTAAGGTTCGGCTGGAACCTTCCAGGGATCGGAGTCGACATGTCCTTTGCCAACGTGAACGGCCAGAAGATCTTCTACAAAGATTCCGGCGGTCGTGGCCCTGCCGTGGTACTCGCGCACGGCTTCCTCATGGACAGTTCGATGTTCGATGCGCAGGTCGCTGCGCTGTCCGACAAATTTCGCGTGGTCACGTGGGATGAGCGCGGCTTTGGTCAAACCGAATACGACGGGAAGCCATTCACCTATTGGGACTCCGCCAACGACTGTCTCGCGCTGATGACGTACCTCGGCATCGACTCCGCCGTCGTCGGAGGAATGTCGCAGGGCGGGTTTCTCTCACTGCGCGCCGCATTGACCGCCCCCGAACGCGTGCGGGCGCTCGTCTTGATCGACACCGCAGCCGACAACGACGGCCCGGAGACTCTCGCCGGCTACCGCCAGATGGTCGACACTTGGGTGACGCACGGGCCCATTGACGATCTCGTCAACATCGTCGCCAACATCATCATCGCCGACGAACACGAGAACCCGAAGTGGATCGCCAAGTGGAAGGCGCGTCCGAAAGAAGCAATGGTGCATCCCTCCGGATGTCTGCTCGATCGAGACGACATCTCCGCGCGCCTCGGTGAGATCACTTGCCCGGCGATCATCATCCACGGCACGAACGACACGGCCATCAGCGCCGAACGCGCCGAGGCACTACGCAAGGGATTGCGCAACGCCAGCGACATCGTGTGGGTGCAGGGTGCGGCGCATGCTGCCAATCTCACGCATCCGCAGGTGGTGAACCCACCGCTGCGTGCGTTCCTGGAACGGGTGGCATAGCGTTCTACCCGCGTGATCGACGGGGGCGACGTACCGCGCTTTGAGCGGTTCGCACGTGATGAATGGGCGGCGTTGCGCGCCCAGACACCGCTCAATATCCGTGAGAAGGACTTGGAAGCGCTGCGCGGTATCAACGAGCGCATCGACCTCGACGAAGTGCAGGCGGTGTACCTCCCACTCACCCGACTGCTTAACCTCTACGTGTCGGCCACACAGAACCTGCACCGCGTGTCGGCGACGTTCCTCGGCACCATCGCACCGAAGTTGCCGTACATCATCGGTGTGGCGGGCAGCGTGGCGGTCGGCAAGAGCACCCTTGCGCGCCTCCTGCAGGCGTTGCTCTCGCGCTGGCCCGAGCATCCGCGCGTAGAACTCATCACCACCGATGGCTTCTTGTATCCGAACGCGGAACTCGAGTCACGCGGGTTGATGGACCGCAAGGGGTTCCCCGAGAGTTACGACACGCGTCGCTTGCTCGACTTCTTGCGGGCGGTCAAGAGCGGTGAACCCGAAGTCGAAGCGCCCGTGTACAGCCACGTTGTCTACGATGTGCTGCCCGACGCGCGCGAAGTGGTGCACCAGCCCGACATTCTCATTCTCGAAGGGCTCAACGTGCTGCAGATCGACTCACGGGCCACCGAATTCGTGAGCGACTATTTCGATTTTTCGATCTATCTCGATGCGCAAGAGCCGCTGATCGAGTCGTGGTTCGTGGAGCGCTTCCATGCACTACGGCGCACGGTGTTCCAAGACCCGCAGAGCTTCTTCCGTCACTTCGCCAACCTCAGTGATGAGCAAGCCTCTGCGTTGGCGCACCAGATTTGGGAATCCATCAATGGTCGCAACCTGCGCGAGAACATCGCGCCGACCAAGGGGCGCGCATCCTTGGTGATTGAGAAGGGCGCTGATCACCGTGTCACCGACGTGTTCCTGCGCAAACTGTAGCGAGGAGCCGCGCGATCTAGCGGTGCAGCGAGTTGAGGTAGTTGTACACCGTGATTCGTGAGACGCCCATTGCATCGGCAACATCTTCGACTGCACGCCGCAGAATGAAGGCCCCACGCTCATCGAGCAGGCGAATCGCGCGCTGTTTTTCGGCGCGTGACAAGAACGCCAGTTTGCCACCGAGTTCGCGCTCCACGGAACCGATGAGACGATCCATCGCACCGTGCAATGCCGGCAGGCGCACACCCGCGACGACCTTGCCTTCCCACACGAGCGGCACATCCGATTTGGCGATGTCCGCCACCGACACGACGGTGGCACCGAGCGCGGCGAGCAGCGGCTGCACGGTGTCGATCAGTGGATGTCGCACCGTCATGGCGAAGTGTGGCGTGCCGCAGTCACGCTGACGAACGTTGCACCGTTGTCGTAGGCGGCGCGCATCATGTCGGCGATCACGCTCGGCATCTGCTGCACATCCACCACGAACGTGCTGCCGAAGGGCCCGAAGTCGACGACGAGGCCATGCCGTTCGACGGCAGCCACCGCTTGCTTGACATGCGGCCCGGGTTGCCCTTCGACGAAGGGTTCGACGGTGAATTCCACGACGAGTGATGCCATCGGCGTCACCAAGCGTAGACGGCTGCTTGCGACCTACGATGAGTCAATGGCCGAGAACGCACAGACGCGCAAGGCCCGCGAGGTGCACGGCACTGCAAAGAACCTGATGTCACACGTCGATGACCTCTACGACGGTGCGGTTGCCCTGCGTCGTCGCCTGCACGAACGGCCCGAGGTCGGCAACCATCTGCCCAACACACGCGACGCCGTGCTCGAGTCGCTCGAAGGTTTGCCGCTCGACATAACGCTGCACGAAACGACGAGTGGCATCGCGGCGTTGCTGACCGGCGGCA
>Ga0194113_10007076_pt1 | contig 14080 bp, 10 predicted proteins | sample TA2MahC200mmetaG_FD_146193 | JGI IMG/M metagenome (GOLD analysis project Ga0194113, IMG submission 146193) | Freshwater microbial communities from Lake Tanganyika, Tanzania - TA2015017 Mahale Deep Cast 200m | ecosystem: Environmental > Aquatic > Freshwater > Lake | place: Tanzania: Lake...
GCCTTCCCTTCGGTCGCCGCCCGGTGCGGGCGGTTTTGCTTTGATAAAGGAAGAACAGGACGGCCAGGCGTCTCATCGCTTCATACTACCCCGCTCAGAGCACGGTGTCAATCGCCCCGACCAGGCGAACATCGAGTCGCGGTATTGACAAGCGCACCTGTTGCCAAGGAACCGATTTGGTGTACACTGGATGAGTCTTCTGAACAAACGATGTTATCACAGGACAGGAAATCATGAAAAAGCTAACCAGTAGGAAATCCGTATACCGAACGAGTCGTGCCCTGGGCGCGTCGGCTGTCTTCCGCGGCACGAAGATAGAACGCGCCGGCGGTGAGCGGCTTTGGCAGTACGTTGACCTTGGGGCAGTCGTAGTCCAGCGTTGGAAACTGCTCAAGTCGGATGCACCCGCGGCCCAGATGAAATCCGCCCGGCAACTTGCCCTGAACATGATCCGGCAGCTCAACAAGCGCGGCATCTGGCATGGCGGGTATGTCTACGGCATTCTGCTCGGCCGGGCGACGCCCGAGGCACTCTCTCTGCTCCACCCGGGCAGCGAGCAGGAGATGGCTCAACTCGAGTTCTCTCCCGGGTTCCTGCGCCGTCTGCGCTCTCGTTTCGGCGACGACACGTTCCATGCCGCGCTCCAGGTCGTAACCATCGGACCCTATGTCGCTCCGGAAATCAACCGGCTGACCGCGGTCGGCAAAATCGCCGATGCGTTCTTCCTGCACGGTGTTGCCGAGGAGATGGTCGAGGGCCTTGCCCGGTTCTGCCAGGCGCAGATGCCCGCGTTCCCGGACTGGGCCGAGGCGAAGCGCCACAGCCCCGGCTCGGCTGTCTGGCCCGACCTTGCCGAGCAGCGGAAGGTGTTCAAGGTCTTGATGGCCGAGCGCATCGGCGTGGAGCTTACCAGGACCTGGCAGATTGCGCCCGAGCATTCATCGAGCGCGCTCGTGCTGCCCGCGGTCTAGCAGCAGTCTCCTCCGGTCGGTCGCACCGCAGAATCCGCAACTGCGGTCATAACCTGTTGACACGACTGCCGGTTGCCGCTATAATTCAACTGCGTCAGAATTGGGCTCCCGGCAGAGGAGCTTCCCGGCAGTAAGACCCTTTTAACATTGACTGGTATCGCGATGCGGCAGTAGTGTCCGCGTAGGTTGCGGCCGAATTGGCCGCGAAAACTTGGAGGAATGGTTTGCGATACTCATCCGGGGGACAGAAGTCGGTCGGGGCAGCACTGCCCCAGCTCGAAGTCCGGCCCGAACAATCAGCCGTCATCAGGAAGCAGTCGGTTGCCGTCGTCGGCACCGGGTACTGGGGGAGGAATCTGGTCCGGGTGTTTAACCGGCTCGGGGCATTGCGGGTAGTCTGTGACCGTGAGCCGGGACGGGCCGCAAGCCTGGAAACCGGGGCCGGGGTGGTTCAGCTCGATGACCCCGAGGCCGTGCTGAATGATAGCGCGGTCGAGCGGGTAGTGATTGCGACACCGGCCAGCACGCATTTTGAGCTTTGCCGCCGGGCCCTGGCCGCGGGCAAAGATGTGTTTGTCGAAAAGCCTTTGGCTTTGACCGTGAGCGAGGGAAGCGAGCTGGTGGCGCAGGCCGAGCAGGCCGGCCGGATTCTGATGGTCGGACACATCCTCAGGTACCATCCCGCCGTGCTGAAGCTGAAGGAGATGATTGACCGCGGGGAGCTGGGCCGGATTGAGTACATCTACTCGAACCGGCTGAACCTGGGCAAGCTGCGCACCGAGGAGAACATCCTCTGGAGTTTCGCTCCCCATGACATCTCAGTAATCCTCGCGCTTGCCGGCGGCCTGCCGAAGTCGGTGTCGTCGCACGGCGAGGCGATCCTGCAGCGTGACATCTTTGACGTAACCCTGACCTCGCTTGAGTTCCCGGCCGACGTCCGCGCCCATACCTTTGTCTCGTGGTTGCATCCGTTCAAAGAGCAGCGGCTGGTCGTCGTCGGCAGTGAGCAGATGGCGGTGTTTGAGGACTCGGCCCCTTCCGACAAGCTGACCGTCTATCCGCACCGGGTCGAGTGGCTTTCCGGTCGGGTCCCGGTAGCGGTGAAGGGTGAGCGCCGGGTCGTGGCGGTCCCGGTCGAGGAGCCGCTCGAGGTCGAGTGCCTTCATTTCCTGGAAAGCTGCGCGACCCGGATTCCTCCGCGGACCGACGGCTACGAGGGGCTGGCCGTGCTTCGGGTACTCGCCGCGGCCGAGGAGTCGCTCCGCTCAAGCGGCGGGGTCGTCGCCCTGCCCCACTGCTCGGCGACGGGCGAGCATCCGTTTCCTGTCACCTCGCCCGCCAGCTCCGTTCCTGAAGGCCGGCCCGGATCTGTGGACAGAAGCGGGCCTTCTTCCCGAGCGTATGTCCACCCGACCGCGATTGTTGACGAAGGAGCCGATCTCGGCGACAAGACGAAAGTCTGGCACTGGACTCACATCTCCAAAGGAGTCCGCATCGGCCGCAACTGCGTCTTCGGGCAGAATGTCTTTGTCGCCGACAACGTTGAGGTTGGCGACAACTGCAAGGTGCAGAACAATGTGTCGCTGTACAAAGGCGTCAGGCTGGAACAGGACGTGTTCTGCGGCCCGTCCTGTGTCTTCACCAACGTTCTCGACCCCCGTGCCTTCATCGAGAAAAAGGCCGAATTCCGCGACACGGTCGTGCGCCGCGGGGCGTCAATCGGCGCCAATGCGACCGTGGTCTGCGGCAACACGCTGGGTGAGTACTGCCTGGTTGCCGCCGGCGCGGTTGTGACTCGTGATGTGCCGCCCTATGCGCTGGTGGCCGGCGTGCCTGCCCGGGTTGTCAACTGGGTCTGCCGGTGCGGTGCCCGGCTTGAGTTCCGCGGCACCCGGGCACGATGCGGGACTTGTGGGGAGTGGTATGAGAAGACCGAGGACGGAGCCGGTGTCCGACCCGGCTCGGGTCCCGAGCTGTCCGATACGGAGGTGGCGTGATGGTCCCGATGCTCGACCTGAAGCGTGAGTACGAGTTCATCAAGCCGGACGTTGACGCAGCTCTCAGCCGGGCACTGGAGCACCAGGCCTGGATTATGGGGCCGGAGGTGAAAGAGCTGGAAACCAGGGTTGCCGAGTACGTCGGCGCGAAGTTCGCCCTCGGCTGCGCGTCAGGGACCGATGCGCTCGTCCTCGCGCTCCGTGCCCTCGCCCACCACCGCCGCGGCCAGGAGTACTTCGCCCCCGAAGACGAGGTTATCACCACGCCTTTCACCTTCACTGCAACCGGCGACGCCATCATCCGGGCGGGCGCCACGCCGGTCTTCGCCGACATCGAACCCGGCACTTTCAACCTTGACCCGGCCCAGGTGAAGGCCGCAATCACCTCCAGAACCGTCGGCATCATTCCGGTCCATCTGTACGGTCAGGCCTGTTCGATGGAAGAGATATCGGCCCTGGCCCGCCTCCACGGCCTCTTCATCGTCGAAGACGTCGCCCAGGCCTTCGGCGCCGCAGTCGACGGCCGGAAATGTGGCGCGTGGGGCGACTGCGGTGCATTCAGCTTCTTCCCGTCAAAGAACCTCGGCGGCTTCGGCGACGGCGGAATGGTCACCACCAATGACCCCGACCTCACCGCGATGGTCGACATGCTCCGTCGGCACGGCGGCCGTGACAAATACAACGTTGACCACCTCGGCTACAACAGTCGGCTCGATACCCTCCAGGCCGCGGTCCTCCTGGCAAAACTGAAACACCTCGACACCTTCAACACCCTCCGCCGCCGCATCGCCGGCCACTACTCACACTCTTTCGCCCGGCTTCCCGGCATCACCACTCCGCCCGCCACCAACGGCAACCACGTCTACCACCAGTACACCCTCCGCGCTCCGGACCGCGACCGCCTCGCCGCAGCGCTCAAGCAACACGGCGTCGCCACCATGGTCTACTACCCTGTGCCGCTCCACCGGATGAAGGTCTTTGCCGGTCGCTGCCGGGCTGCCGGTCCGCTCGACAACTCCGAGCAGGCGGCACAGGAAGTGCTCAGCCTGCCGATTGAACCACTGCTTTCCGACAAAGAGCTCGCCATGGTCGCGGCCGCAGTGGTTGAAGCGGCCGGACAGCAACAGGCGTGACTGAAGCTCGCAGCTCGTACGGACATGCCCCGGCCGCTGTTGCCGGCCTGGCAGCCACAACCGCTTTCCTCGTCCTGCTCCAGACCTGGCTTGGCGTCCGGATATGGCTTCCGGTGCTTGCTTGCGGTCTCGTCGCCGTACTCGTCAAGTGGCCGGAGGTATGCCTGCTGCTCTTCCTCACCGCCGGCACGTTCAAGCTCGAGATCGCCTCGCTGCTGCAATCCGACGTCGACGTAACCGTGATTCTCGCCATGGTCCTCGCCCTCGGCATGGCCATCCGGATTCCGCTCCAGGGTCTTCAGAAGACACTTCCTCCCCGGCGTCTGTTCGTGCCTTTCCTCGGCCTCGCTCTTCTGCTTCTCGTATCGAGCATCCTTCACCCGGAGTCATCGTATGGCACGGCCAAGGCACTGCGCTTCGCCGGACTGACCGGACTGGCCCTTGTTGCAGGCTATGCGGTGATGAAAGACCCGTTACGGCTGAAACGCTTCTTCGCTTCTGCCGCCGCCCTGGGGATTCTCATGGTCCTCCTGGGCCGTGTCACCGGTGCCGGCCTCACCGCATTCAACGCGACCCACATCGCAACCGGCCGGGTTCTCGGCCTCGGACTCCTCGGCGCGCTGTACCTGATGCTGCAGGTCAGGAACCGGCCGGGCGGGCTCGCGTTACTCGCTGCTGTCGGCGTTCTCGGGTTCGGCTTCCTCTACTCAGGCAGCCGGGGCAGTCTGGTCGCGCTGCTTGCAAGCCTCGGCGCGGTGGGGGCAAGCGCGTTCGGGTTCCGCCGCGGCCGGCGTTGGGTCGTGGCCGCGGCCGTTGTGCTGGCCTGTGCCTTCGCCGGCGTTACGTTCCTCTTCCCGGCCGCGGCCGAAACGATGAACGGCCGCGTGGTTGCGGTACTCCGGGACGCCGGGTCGGTCGGGTCGGCCGCGGGCCGGGTCGAGCGCGCCGAGGATGCCCTGGAGCTGTTCCGCGAACACCCGCTGCTTGGGGTCGGTGTTGGTGGCTTTGACTTGGCGCGGGGCTACGGTAACGGCCTGCGGGGCGACTATGCCCACAACATCGTTCTCGAGGTCGCCTGCGAACTGGGAGTGCTCGGGCTGGCCCTGTTCCTCACGCTCGTGATTCCGGCCCTGGGCAGAGCTGTCCGGACCGTGGCCCGGACGCGCGGCCGGGACGAGTTTGCGACCGCGGCGGTCGTCCTCGGGGTGGTTGTGTACTTCCTTGTCAATGCGATGTTCTCCGGCGACCTCAACGACAATCGCCTCCTCTTCGCCAGCCTCGGGATGTGCAGTCGAGGGAAGAGTGAAGGGTGAAGTGAGGAGTCTGCCTCTGCGAGTCGTCGCCGCCCGTGGCGCGCTCTGGACCGCTGCGGCCCAGGTCGGCGGGCAGCTCGTTATGCTCGGGGTCAATGTCATTCTCGCACGCCTGCTCACGCCGGCCGAGTTCGGGACCGCCGGTGTCGCGCTGGTCGCCGCGCTGATTCTGTCTGCGGTGACGCAGATGGGGCTGGGGGCTGCGGTGGTGCAGCGGCCGCGACTGGAGCAGAGACACTACGATACGGCGTTGTGGATGAGCGTCGGCGCGGGGGTGGGGTTGGGGGCGGCATTCCTGGCATCTGCGGGCCCTTTGGCCGCGTTGCTGAGGAATGTGGCGCTGGTGCCGGTTCTACGCCTGTACTCGGTCTTCTTCGTGCTGGGCGGGCTGGCGTCGGTGCAGGCGGCGATGCTGACGCGGGAGTTCCGGTTCCGTGAGCTGGCGCTGGTGGGTCTGGCGGCGCGATTGGCCGGTGCCGCGGTGTCGGTCGGGCTGGCGCTGCGCGGGATGGGGGTGATGGCAATTGCCTGGGGGTATGCTGCACTGAACGGGGTCAATGCCGCTTTGCTGGTCTTTCTCAGCGGGCGGTTTGCTCGTCCGGGCAGGCAGGTCTCGCTGACTGCGCTGGGCGAGTTGTTCGGGTTCGGGTCGGGCATCATGGGAATGAACCTGCTCAATCAGCTTGCGAACGGGCTGGACGTTCTCGTCGTCGGCCGGGTAATGGGGCCGTCGAGCACCGGGTTCTACTCGGTGGCAAATCAGCTTGTTACGTACGTCCCGGGCCGGCTGGGCGCGACCCTGAGCACGGTGGCATTTCCGGCGATGGCACGGGTGCAGGAAGACCGAACCCGACTGGGCGAGGCATATCTGAAGCTGACCGGCTTCACCGCGCTCGTTGTTCTGCCGCTTCTGGCCGGCACTGCGGTGCTGGCCCGGGACCTGGTGCCGGTGCTTTTCTCCACGAAATGGAACGAGGCCGCGGTACTGGTGCCGGCTCTTTCGGTGTATGGCGCGGTGGTCGCGTTTGACTGGGTCTGGACCCAGACGTTGAAAGCTCTGGGTCGTTCGTGGAGCATCGCCCTGGTCGTCGCCCTGAGAGTTATCGGGCTGGTCGTGGCCGTACTGGTCGGCGCGCGCTGGGGTCTGGGTGGCGTTGCGTGGTCAGTGGCCGGGTTCGGGCTCGTCTACTGGTTCGCCTATCAGTCGGTTGTGTGCCGGGCGCTCAAGCTGGGGCTGGCCGGGTACTGCCGGGTTCTGGTCCGTCCGCTTGCCGGCTCGCTCGTGATGGCGCTGGCGATGGCGGCGGCTCGAGGCAGCCTGGTCGCGGCGACAATCGTGGGGGGTGCGGTCTACGGACTGACCGCAGCGCTGTTCAATCGGCCGGTCCTGCGCGAGCTCGTGGCGATGTGGCGGAGCACGCGGGGACACGATTCCCCATCGTGTCCCCACACAGTGCGCATAGCGATGATGACCTCGGTCCACGCGTGGAACGACGTCCGCATCTACGAGAAAGAGGCGCAGAGTCTTGCCCGCCACGGGCATGACGTGTCGGTAATCGGGCCTGCGGGTGACGCCGCTCACCGGCCCGCCGGCGACGCGCCGACCGGCAGCCGTGTGCGCCACGTCCCGGTCCGGATGCCGCCGGGCCGGCTCGCGCGGATGACGACCGGCGCACTCACGATGCTCGGCGCCGCACTGCGACAGCAGGCCCGCGTGTTCCACCTTCACGACCCTGAGCTGCTGCCGGTCGGTCTGGCTCTCAAGGCACTGGGCCGGCAGGTGGTATACGACGTTCACGAGGACTACCCCGAGCAGATACTGTCGAAGCACTATCTGCCCGGATGGCTGCGCCTGGCGGTCGCCCGGGCATTCGGAAGAGGAGAGAAGCTCACGGCTCGGTGTCTTGACGGCGTGGTTGCCGCGACCGACAACATCGCCGGCAAGTTCGCCGGGGCCAGGGTTGTGACGGTTCGGAACTACCCGAAGACGGTCGCGGTTCGCCGGCGGCACTCGGCCGGCGCCGAACGGCCGTTCCGCATCTGTCATCTGGCCGGCACCCTGACTGAGGAACGCGGGGTAACGAGCCTGGTGCGGGCGATGGAGCACCTGGGTGAGGGTTTTGAGCTGGTGCTGGCCGGCCGGTTCGTGCCGTTCGGATACGAACAGGAATTGCGCGGCATGGCCGGGTTCCGACGGGTGCGCTATCTCGGGGTCGTACCTCACGAAGAAGTATGGCACTGGTATGGACAATCAGATGTCGGCGCGGTCTGCCTGCTGCCGGTCCCCCGATTCCGGGTGAGCCTGCCGGTGAAGCTGTTTGAGTTCATGTCTGCCGGTCTGCCGGTTGTGGCTTCGGACTTCCCGCTCTTCCGGCAAATCGTCGAGGGCAGCGACTGCGGCATCTGTGTCAACCCGGACCAACCCGAGGCGATTGCCGAGGCGCTGCGCCGCCTCGCCGCCGACGACGCGCAGCGTGACCGGATGGGCGCGAACGGCAGCGCCGCAGTGAAGTCCGGATACCAATGGGAATCCGAGGCTGAAACACTGATTCGCTTCTATCATGGAGTTGTGCAGTGAGCGGACAGTGGCAGCCGAAGGTCAGCCTCGTCGTTGTCTGTCGCAACGAGGAGCGAACGGTCAGCGCGACGCTTGAGTCGCTGCTCTGTCAGGACTACCCGTTCGAGCTCGTCGAGATACTCGTTGTCGACGGGATGAGCACCGACCGGACAAGAGAGGAAATCGGCCGTTCCTGCGCGCTCCGGGCCGGGGCTGTTGTCCGGGTGCTGGACAATCCGGGGCGCATTGCGCCGCTGGGGCTGAACATCGGCATCGAGTCCGCGTCGGGCGAAGTGGTGTTCATCATGGGCGCCCACACCCGCTACTCGGCGAACTACGTCTCCGGCGCAGTGGCGGCGCTGGCGCGGTACGGTGCCGACGCCGCCGGCGGGAAGGTGGAGGCCGTGCCGGGGAACAGCACGCCGATGGCCCGGGCAATCGCCCTGGCGCTGAGCTCGCGCTTCGGCGTAGGCAACTCGCTCGCGCGCCTCGGCATGAAGCAGGCACAGGAGGCCGACACTGCCGCGTACGCCGGATACCGGCGCAGCGTGTTTGAGCGGGTCGGCCTGTTCCATCCGCACCTGGTGCGAAATCAGGACATCGAGTTCAACCTCCGGATGCGCCGAGCCGGGATGCGGATTGTCGTCGAGCCGGCGATTCGCAGTTTCTACCGGGCACGTGGGACCCTGACCGGTCTGGCGCGAAACGCGTTCGCCAACGGGTTCTGGGTGGTACACAGCGCTCGGTTCTCTCGCCGACCGTTCTCTCTGCGCCATCTCGTCCCGCTCGGCTTCGTCGCCTCGTTGGTCCTCGCCGGGGCCGCGGCAGCGTTCATGCCTGGGCCGGCACTCGTGGTCGGCGCGCTGGCCGGGGCGTACCTCGGCGCTGACCTGTTGGCGTCGCTTGCTGTGGCAGGAGTCCCGCTTCGTGTCCGGGTCTGGCTGCCGGCGGTCTATCCGGTTCTCCATTTCGGCTACGGCGTCGGCTCGCTGTGGGCCTGTCTGCGGTGGCTGTTGGCTGCCCGCCGGCCCGGGGAGCAGGGCTCATGAGTCTCCCTGTGGTCTTAAGCGCCGGCGGCATGGCCCTGCTTGTCTCGCTGGGGCTGAATGCCTGGCTCATCAAACTGGCTGAACGGTACCGATGGTACGACCGTCCGGGCGACGCATTGAAGGTGCATCTGCGACCGATCCCCGTGGTCGGCGGGTTCGGGGTCTATCTGGCCTTCGGCCTGGTCGCGCTGAGCCGGCCTGAGACGACAATGCTGGCCGGCGTCGGTCTCGTCGCGCTGGCGCTCGGCGCCTGGGACGACTTCCACTGGAAAGCGCGCGCTGTGCCGGGCACGAAGTTCATGCTGCAGTCCATCTGCGCCGCAGCGATGCTCGGCCTGATGTGGCTGGCCGGGGTCCGGCTGGACGACGCGCCGGGATGGGTCTACTGGCTGCTGGGATTCGGTTTCGTCGTCGGCGCGATGAACGCTCTGAATCTTGAGGATGGTATGGATGGACTGGCCGCGGGCGAGGCTGCGCTTTCCGCTCTCGGGCTTGCCCTGTTGCTCGTTCGTTACGGACTTGTCGGGCCGGCCCTTACGGGCGTGGCACTGGCCGGAGCTCTGGTCGGCTTTCTGGTTCTAAACTGGCACCCGGCCCGGCTCTTCCTCGGCGACGGCGGCAGTCACCTAGCCGGGGCGCTTCTGGCCGGGCTGGCGATAACTGCCGTCGCCCGGGCCGGCGCCCAGGTTGTGCTGCCGGCAGTGCTCCTCATCGGCCTGCCGGTGTTCGACACGGTCTGGATTATCGCCCGTCGTCTGGCCGGTGGCCACAGCGTCACGGCCGGAGACCGGGGCCATGTCTACGATGTACTGTTCGCCGCCAACCTCTCGGTGCGTCGGACCGTGACCATCTGCTGGGTGATACAACTCGGGTTTGTGATGACCGGACTGGTGCTGGCATGGCTCGGCGCATGATTGCTCTGTCCGGAGCCGACATCGGGCCGGCCGAAAGGCAGGCGGTCAGCGCCGTACTCAGGTCCGGACGCCTGGCGCTCGGGCCGCGCTCGGTTGAGTTCGAGCAACTGGTGGCCCGCCATGTCGGAGTGCGGCACGCGGTTGCGGTCAGCTCAGGCACAGCCGGGCTCCATCTTCTGGTCCGGGCGCTTGGACTCGGCCCGGGTGACGAAGTAATCACGACGTCCTTCAGCTTCGTCGCCTCGGTCAACTGCCTCCTCTACGAAGGAGTGACACCGGTCTTTGCCGACATTGACCCGGACACGCTCTGCCTGGACCCGGCCCGAGTCGAAGAACTCGTCACCAGTCGCACCCGGGCAATCCTTGCGGTCGACGTCTTCGGCCATCCGGCCGACTGGCCTGCGCTTGAACGCATCGCCCGCAAGCATCACCTGGCCCTGATTGAAGACTCCTGCGAGGCGCTCGGTTCGAGCCTCGGTTCCCGACGCTGCGGCAGCTTCGGTGATGCGGCGGTCTTCGCCTTCTACCCGAACAAGCAGATTACCACCGGCGAGGGCGGAATGGTTGTTACGCGCAACGCGCGCATCGCCCGACTGTGTCGGAGCATGGCAAACCAGGGCCGCAGCTCATGCCCCGGTCCGCTCGCCACTACGCGCTGGCTCGAGCACGTCCGGCTCGGGTACAACTACCGGATGAGCGAGCTCGCCGCTGCCCTCGGATGCGCTCAGATGTCGCGACTCGACCGGATTGTCAACCGACGCCGCCGCGTTGCCCGGCGCTACGACCGCCTGCTGGCCGGCGTGGCCGGCGTCCGCGTACCCAACTGCAGACCCGGCGTCTTCTTGAGCCCGTTCGTCTACTGCGTCCGGCTGGCGCCGCGCCTGAACCGAAGCCGGGTGATGGCCGGACTGCGCCGGCAGCGAGTGGAATGTGCCGACTACTTCAGGCCGATTCACCGCCAGCCCTGCTTCCGCCCTCTGGCGCGCCCGCCTCGATCTCTAGAACCCTCGGTCTCTCGATCTCTAGAACCCTCGGTCTCTCGATCTCTCGCTTCCGAACTTCGCCCTTCGCTGCCCGTGACCGAGGCCGCCGGCCGCCGGCTTGTCGCCCTGCCCTTCCATGGCCGCCTGTCGCCCGCCGACCAGCAGCGGGTGGTTCAAGCGCTCAACCGCACGCTTGCCACCGAGACTCTATTCGCAAGGAGGAATCATGCAGCAGGATAAGACCCTGCGTTACTACTGGGACGTAATCTCCCGCCGCCTGTGGCTGCTCGTCGGCACCTTTGCCGGTGTCGCCGCCGTCGTCTTCGTCGGCGGCGCCCGTCAGCGACCACTTTACCGCTCCAGCGCAACCCTGCTTGTCAGCCAGGACGGGACGTCGGTTGACCCGATGCACCTCTTCGGCAGCACCCCGGGTCTGGCCCGGCGGCCGGTGCTGGTCAACCATATCGAGATTCTGAAGAGCTACGCCATCGCCCGCATGGTCGCCGACGGTCTGCCCGGTTCGACCGGCGAGCAACTGCGGCGGGCCGACCGGGGTGACGCGGCGCTCTATCTTCAGCGGGCAATCGCGGTCCGGCCGGTGCGCGACGCCGACATCATCAACTTCAGCGTCGTCGCTGCGGACCCGGCTCTTGCCCGGGAGCTTGCCGCCGCCTACGTTGATGCCTATCGCGCATTCAACCTCAACCGCAGCCGGGCCGATGTCAGCGCCGTCCGCGAGTTTGTCGGCGCTCAGTTGGAGCTGGTCGGCGCGCGCCTCGACTCGGCCGAGGCGAGGCTCGAGCAGTTCAAGAGCACCTATCGTATCGCCAGCATCGAACAGGAGACTCGGGCCACCGTTGACCGTCAGACCCAGGTCGTCACGCTCTACGAGAAGAACCGCGCCGAGCGGGCCGGGATTGACGAAGAACTCGCCTGGCTCCGCCGGCGACTCGACAGCCTGGGCGGGGCCCCGACGCTCGAGAACCTCGCCGCGCCGATGGTCACCGGTCTGCGCAGCGAGCTTGCCCGGCTCGAAGTCGAACGCACCGGCCTGCTCGTCCAGGGGTATGACCCGTCGAGTCCGCGCGTCAACAGCCTCAGCCGGCAGGAGACGCTTCTCAAGCGCCGGCTCGAAGAAGAACTGAGCCGGTTTGTCATTGCCGGCGGTGCCGACGATGCCGCGGGCCGGGTCGGCGCGCTACTGAACCGCATCGCCGAGCTCGAGCCCGAGCGCGAGCGGCTGCGCGCCGCCGAGGGCGCTCTCGCCGGGGTGGTAACCGCCTACGACGGCGAACTGCGCTCCCTGCCCGGGCAGGAACGCTCCCTGGCCCGGCTCACCCGCGAAGTCGAGGTTGGCCGCCAGGTCCACATGCTCCTTGCCCAGCGCCACGAAGAAACCCGGATTCAGGAAGCCGGACGGCTCTCCGCGGTCGGCGTCATTGACCGGCCCCGGCCCGGCGCCCGGGTCCGGCCCAACCACAAGAACAACGCCCTGCTCGCCCTGCTGCTTGCCGGCCTGCTCTGCTTCGGCACGGTTCTTACAGTTGACTACCTCGACACAACCGTGCGCCGGCCCGAAGACCTTGAACGCCAGGGGTTCTCGGTCCTCGCCACGGTCCCGCGCATCGGCCCGGGGACGCCGGCCGAACCGGTCCCGCTCGCGGTCAGCGACCCGGGCGCTCCCCCGGTCGAGGCGTTCCGAGTGCTCCGAACCAATCTCCAGTTCGCCGGCTCGGGCAGACCTCTGAAGACCATCGTCGTCACCTCGCCCGGCGCCGGCGAAGGCAAATCCACCGTTGCCTCGAACCTCGCCTCGGTCATGGCCCAGTCCGGCCGGCGGGTCCTGCTGGTTGACGCCGACCTCAGGCGTCCCAGGCAACACTCGGTCTTTGGCCGGCGCAAGAAGCCCGGGCTGACCGACACGGTCATGCTCGGTGCGTCGTTCGACGATGCCCGACTGCGCGTGCCGGTCCACGTCCACACAACCGATGAAGGCGCGGTGCACCAGACCTCAGGCCTCCTCGATGTCCTCTTTGCGGGAACGATGCCGCCATCGCCGGTGGACTTCCTCAACTCGCCGGTCCTGCATGACTACCTCCAGCGCCTGACCGGTGAGTATGACTGCGTTGTTATTGACACCCCTCCTATCCTCGTCTCGGCCGACGCCGCGGTCCTGGCGGCCCGGGCAGACGGTGTCGTCCTGGTGGCCCGGATGGCGAAAACCGACTGGCGGGCTCTCGACGAGGCGCGCAAGCTCCTCGCTCAGGCCGGCGCGCACACCCTCGGCGTTGCCGCCAACGACTTCAAGCTGTCGCGCGGATACGGCTATGCCCGGTACCGGTACCGCTACTACCTAGGCGAGGGACATGACCCGCTTCGGTCCGCCGAACCGGGATCGTGTCCCGAGCCGGCGATCAGCGGCTAGGCGAGGGACATGACCCGCTTCGGTCCGCCGAACCGGGATCGTGTCCCGAGCCGGAGAGAAGCAGCTCCACCTTCGCGGCCAGCGCCGGCTCGGGCGCAAACCCGACCACGCGCTCCACCTCTTTGCCGTCCTCGAAGACGATGAGCGTCGGGATGCCGTGGACATTGAACCGGCCCGGCGTATCCGGGGCCTCGTCGGTGTTCAGCTTGCAGACCTTGAGCCTGCCCTCATAGCGCTCGGCCAGCTTCTCGACCACCGGCGCGATCATCCTGCACGGCCCGCACCACGGCGCCCAGAAATCCACGAGCACCAACTGGGCGCAGTTGACTACCTCGGACTCAAACGTGCTGTCGTTGACGTGTTTCACTTCAGCCATAGTTCCGGTCCTCCTTGAACATTGTGATTAGGGCGGTTAACTGTCTGTGTAATCTTGGCATCACTGGCGCGGCCGACCGGGTCCGGGCCGAAGCGCAGAACCGCCAACGGCGTCTACTGCTGTCGCCTTGAGCATCGGCGCCGGCGCTCTAGCCTGCTCCGGACTGATGCCACATGCGACCATCTCTATAGACTCTCTCCTGGTATCAGCGATTCCATTCCGCCGGACTCGGCCGCGGACTAGAACTTGTACCAGAGATAGACCGCAAGCGCAACCAGCAGAACCGCGACCGTGGTCACCGAGAGCGAGACCCCCAGGGTGAAGGTTGCGAAGCCGAGATTGACCGTCAAGGTCGGCACGCC
>Ga0194113_10007078_pt1 | contig 14078 bp, 17 predicted proteins | sample TA2MahC200mmetaG_FD_146193 | JGI IMG/M metagenome (GOLD analysis project Ga0194113, IMG submission 146193) | Freshwater microbial communities from Lake Tanganyika, Tanzania - TA2015017 Mahale Deep Cast 200m | ecosystem: Environmental > Aquatic > Freshwater > Lake | place: Tanzania: Lake...
CACGGTCTCTGTTGTCCCCTTGCCCTCAGACGATATGAAAGGACGCCTTATCGGCCGCGAGGGGCGCAACATCAGAGCACTGGAAAATGCCACAGGCGTCGACCTCATTGTAGACGATACACCCGAGGCAGTAACTATATCCTGCTTCGACCCTATCAGACGCGAAGTGGCAAGGATAGCCCTGGAGAACCTTATTCTCGACGGCCGTATTCATCCCGCTCGCATAGAAGAGGTTGTGGCGAAGGCAAAAGAACAGGTGGACGCTATCATCCAGACCGAGGGCGAACAGGCAGCGTATAAAGCCGCTGTCGTCGGTCTCCATCCCGAGCTAATCAAGCTGCTGGGTCGACTTAAGTTCCGTTTCAGCTACGGACAGAATGTGTTAGCTCACAGCATAGAGGTGGCGCACCTGGCAAGCATGATTGCCGCTGAACTGGGAGCGAACGTCAACATAAGTAAGACAGCAGGTTTGTTACACGACATAGGCAAAGCTGTAGACCAGGAGATAGAAGGCCCTCATGCAGCCATCGGAGCAGATTTAACGAAGCGGTTCGGCAAATTCCCCGATGTATCCCGGGCTATAGCCGAGCACCACGGCGAGGCAGAGACTACCAGCGTTTACGGCTTCATAGTCTCCGCCGCCGATGCTATTTCCAGCTCGAGGCCGGGAGCAAGACGGGAATCGCTGGAACAACATCTGAAGAGGCTCGAAGCTCTGGAAAGCCTTGCTTCCAGTTTCCCCGGCGTAGAGAAAACCTTCGCTATCCAGGCGGGCCGCGAGGTGCGCATACTGGTGAAACCCGGCGAAATCGACGACCTCGCGTCAGCAAGATTAGCGCGAGATATTGTGAAAAAAATAGAGGAAAATCTGGAATATCCGGGACAGATAAAAGTCACCGTTATCCGCGAGACAAGAGCGGTGGACTACGCCAAGTAAGGAGGCCATTTGCGAATATTAATGGTTGGCGATGTGGTGGGCAAACCCGGCAGAAAAGCGGTTTCTACAGTGCTTTCCGACTTGCGCCGGAAGCACGGGATTGACCTCATTGTCGCCAACGGTGAAAATGCAGCCGGCGGCATCGGACTCACTCCGGAGACTGCACAGGAACTCTTTAAATCCGGTGTGGACGTCATCACATCCGGCAACCATATCTGGCATCACAGGGAGATTATCAGCTACCTGGAAAATGAGCCTAACATTGTACGACCCCTGAACATGCCGCCGGGCGTGCCGGGCAAGGGTTACCTCATTACAGAAGAAGCTATGGTAGTTAATCTTCTGGGACGTGTTTTCGTAGGTCATTACGATTGCCCCTTCCGGGCAATGGACCACCTCCTGGAAGAGGTTAGTCCCAGACCGCCGGTTGTTCTCGTTGACTTCCACGGTGAGGCAACGGCAGAGAAGGCTGCCCTGGCCTGGTATCTGGATGGCCGTGTAAGTGCAGTTCTGGGCACCCACACTCATGTCGGGACCATCGATACGCGTATCCTGCCCCGCGGCACCGCCTTCGTCAGTGATGTCGGCATGGTCGGGGCGTCTGACTCCGTCATCGGCGACGATGTAGCTTCTGTGATCGATAGATTCCTGACCATGATGCCCCATCGCCTTTCTGTGGGCAAAGGTAACACAATCTTTAACTCGGTTCTGGTGGATGTTGACGAAAAAAACGGCAAAGCGAAGGGCATCAGCCGAATCGACCTGGAGCTGGCAGATAATGAGGGCTGACCTTCACCTTCACACAACAGCTTCGGACGGAAGGCTGACCCCTAAAGAGCTGGTTCGCCGGGCGGCAGAGCTGAAGCTAGACGTTATTGCAATTACGGACCACGATTCAGTCGAAGGAATACAGCCTGCTCTCGAAGAAGCGAAAAACCATCCCCAGCTTACGGTCATACCCGGAGTGGAAATAAATACCGATGTGCCGAAGGGAGAAGTACACATCCTGGGCTATTTCGTCAACTATCGCGATCCCGAGCTCAAACGGGCTTTAGAGGAATTACGCAACTCCCGCTACGAACGTGGTAGAAGGATGATAGACAAGCTCTGCGTCATGAACATCAAGGTCAACTGGAACAGAGTGGTCGAGCTGGCGGGCAACGGTTCCGTGGGGCGACCGCACATTGCTCAGGCGATGCAGGAGCAGGGATTTGTTTCATCTCTGAAAGAAGCCTTCGATATCTATATCGGGCGTAATTGCCCCGCATATGTTGAGCGCAAGAAATTGACACCTGTGGAAGCGGTTAAACTGGTGCTCGATGCAGAGGGACTCCCCGTCCTGGCGCACCCCGCAGATATCGAATCTCTGGAACTGTTCATTCAGAAATTGAAAAGGGCTGGAATAATAGGCATTGAAACATACTACAACGGTTACGATTCCAGCACAATAGCCCGTCTGGAAAAATTGGCTGAAAGGCATGACCTCATAGCTTCGGGCGGCAGCGATTTTCACGGGATAGACGACAGCATCGGTGCCAGCATGGGCAGCGTTGATATACCTCGAGACTCGGTGGAGAAGCTCATCCGCCTATCGAGACAAAAAGGACGGTGATACGATGATTTTAAGTTCTAAAGAGATTCAGCAAATTATACCTCACCGCTGGCCTTTTCTCCTGATAGATAAAATCATCGACTTGAAACCCGGCGAGGAAGCAACAGGTATTAAGAATATCTCCTCCGGCGAAATCTTCTTTCAGGGGCACTTTCCGGGATACCCCATTTTCCCCGGAGTATTAATCGTGGAAGCGCTGGCTCAGGTCGGCGCAGTAGCTATATTGAGCTTATCTGAAAATAAGGGCAAGATTGCCCTATTTGCAGGCATAGAGAGCTTCCGCTTCAGAAAACCGGTGCTTCCCGGGGATGTGCTCCGCCTCGAAGTCAAACTCACTAAAATACGCAGCCCGATAGGCAAAGGCTCAGCTAAAGCGATAGTAGATGATAAGACAGTTGCAGAAGGTGAGTTGACCTTCGCTCTTGCCAGCCCCACAGATACCCCGGGTGATAAGCAGGAATGAGATGTGCGCGGCATCCTGATATTGAAACCGACCTCAGATGCGGGAAATGCGAGCAGCCTATCTGTCCCAAATGTCTGGTTCAGACCCCGGTAGGTGCTCGCTGTCCTCAATGTGCTGCCCTTAAAAAGCTGCCTGTATTTGAGGTCTCCAGAATGTTTTACGTCAGAGCGGCAGCCGCCGGTTTATTTTCAGCAGCAGCACTGGGCTTCATCTGGCCTTATATTCCTTTAAGCGGGTTTCTCCTGTTCTTCATCGCATTAGCCGTCGGCTATGTCATCGGTGAGGCAATAAGCCTATCGGTGAATCGCAAGCGGGGCCCAGGTTTGCAGGCAATTGCCGGAGTCAGTGTCTTCTTATGTTATGTGATTAGAAGCCTGGTTGAGTCAATGTCGGGCAATTTCCTCAACACATTTCTAAATCCCTACGGTTTGATTGCGGCTGCGCTTGGCATAGTAATAGCGGTCGGCTTGTTGCGCAGAAATTGACATACCTCACTTTTTGTGCTACCATCCTCGCAGAGTTATATCTGAGGCTAAGCCTAATCCACGGAGATGACGGTGTTTTTAGTCAATAATAATTTTTGTTCTTATTGCCGAAAACCGTCGGGGTGTGGTTATTATGCGGGGTGTACTTCTTCGTACCATTGTAGCAATAATCATCGGCATCGCGGGGTGGAGGCTGGCCATCTTCATCGCAGGGAGGGCAGGCGAGGAAGCCAATGAGCTGACCTGGATATTGTCTCTCTCTATCGGTGGATATGTCATAGGCTATCTTCTCGCGCCTTATGTAACCGTGCGCCCCTGGCGATGGTTTAGAAAGCGTGCCCGTCGTATGCCGAGAAAGATTTCATTGCCCAGCCTTGTCGCCGGAGCTATCGGACTGGCGTTTGCCCTGGTCATTACGGCGCTGCTTACTCTTCCTCTGTCTATGCTTCCCGGACTGTGGGGCAAAGTCACACCTCTAGGCGTCGCTTTCTTTTTGAGCTGTATCTTTGTGCCTATCATGATACTTCAAGGTCCCTCGGTATTGCGATTCTTTTTCAGCTCATCGCCGACGATTCCCGCAGCCAGAAATAACCGAAACGACCTGCTCATCGTGGATACCAACGCCATAATAGACGGAAGGATAGCGGACATTACCCAGACCGGCTTCATCCACGGCACCCTGCTCATCCCCAGGTTTGTCCTCGATGAACTACGTCACATTGCGGACTCACCGGACCCATTGCGACGCAACCGCGGACGCAGAGGGCTGGAGATGTTAACACAACTCCAGAAAAGCCAGGACGTTCCGGTTCAGATTTCCGACATAGACTTCGATGACACCCATGAGGTCGATTCAAAACTGGTCAGGCTGGCAAAGACCCTGCACTGCCCCGTTGTGAGCAACGATTTTAACCTTAACCGGGTAGCCGAACTCCAGGGAGTAAAGGTATTGAACATCAACGAATTAGCCAATGCCGTCAAACCGGTTATCCTGCCTGGAGAAGAACTGACACTGCGTGTCGTCCAGGAAGGCAAAGAACCCGGACAGGGCATCGGTTTCCTTGATGACGGAACCATGGTGGTCATCGAAGGGGGACGCCGTTACCTCAACACCGACCTCAACATCTCCGTCACCAGAGTTTTGCAGACGGCGGCTGGTCGTATGATTTTTGCCCAGCCCAAAGAGTCTTCCGATGAAAAAAACAAACGGTAAAGTAGGCGCTATAATCGTAGCCGCCGGCAGCAGTCGCCGTATGGGCGCCATAGACAAAATCTTCGCCCGAATAAACGGTGAGCCTCTGCTGGCCAAGACGGTGTCTGCTTTCCATAACTGCCGTTCAGTCGATGAGATAGTAGTAGTGTTGTCTAAAAAGAACATGGAACTGGGTCGCAAGCTGATAAAGGAACGCAACTGGCCCAAAGTAGTCGCCATATGCCCCGGCGGACTGCGGCGACAGGACTCAGTTAAAGAAGGGCTGCGCCGACTTACGGATTGTGAGTGGGTAGTTGTCCATGATGGAGCAAGGCCTTGCATCGGCCCGGACATCATTGAAAGAGGGCTGGTAACAGCAAAGGATTATGGCTCAGCCATTGCCGGAGTGCCTGTCAAAGATACTATCAAGATCGTTTCCCGCCGCGGCATCGTCCAGCAGACACCTACCCGCGAATGCCTGTGGGCGGCTCAGACTCCTCAGGTCTTTCGCTATAAATTACTGGCGGAAGCTTACGACCAGACGGATGAAGAGGTCACGGACGATGCTACTCTGGTCGAGAAGCTCGGACACAAAGTAGAGGTCTATTTAGGTTCCTACCACAACATAAAAGTCACCACACCCGAAGACCTTGCGGTGGCCGAGGTCTTCCTGCAGAACAAGGAACCGAAAAAGTCTGCGACCGCGGAGGCCCTATGCGCGTCGGAATCGGATACGACGCCCATCGGTTAACCAAAGGTCGCGCGTTGGTGCTCGGCGGCGTAAAAATCCCCTTTGAAAAAGGTCTTCAGGGCTGGAGCGATGCCGATGTTTTGCTGCACGCCGTAATGGATGCGCTTCTGGGTGCTGCAGCCCTGGGAGATATCGGAGTTCACTTCCCGCCTAACGACCCCGCCTATAAGGGCATCTCAAGCCTCACTCTTCTCGGACGCGTTGATGCCATGCTCAAAGCACAGGGATGGCGTATAGGTAATATAGATGCTACAATAATTGCCGAACGCCCCCTCCTCAAGCCCTTTATCAGCCAGATGAAACAGAACATAGGTCGCACCTTGTCCATCGAGGAAAATCAGATAGGGATAAAGGCAACCACCAGCGAGGGCATGGGTTTCACGGGCAGAGGCGAGGGCATCGCTGCCTGTGCTGTAGCTTTGATTGAGGAGTAAAGTGACGAGCGCCTGCAGCATGTCACCAGAAAGGTCTCAAGTAAAAAATTCTTGTTAATCCTATAAGATATTACGCGTTAGATTATAATATCCTGAAACACTGACAGTCAACGACATCCATTGCTAAAGAGAGACCTCCGACTTATAATATTCCCAGAAGATACAATAATGAGAGGTGTAAAATGGCTGTTGTGATTAGTGTTATCAATCTCAAGGGAGGAGTTGGGAAGAGCACACTAGCTATGATACTTTCAGAACACCTCGTCTTCCGATTCAATAAAAGCGTTTTACTTATAGATATGGATGCTCAAGCAAATCTGAGCTACCTTATGGTGCCGCCCAGATGGATTTCCACGCAAGAAAAGGAACATAGAACGATGTATGATTTCTTTAAATCATCTTTATCTGGGAAACAAAGTTCACTAAGTGAGTTTATTGCTCGCCCACCTTTAATTGTATCAAACATTGCTCGCGACTTTGACACAGTCAGAGGACGCTCAAATCAAACGCTTGATATGGTTATATCCACCCCAAGAGTCGCTCAGCTAGATGAAGATCTCCTCAGCCTATGGGAAAATAAAGCCCCTATGCCAACCAACCTGCGTTATGCTCTCAAAGAGGGTTTGGATGCAATTAAATATGATTATGATATAATACTCGTAGATTGTCCTCCAGGCTTGTCCTTTTTCACCAGCACTGCTCTTATGTCCAGCGATTTCTTTGTTTCTCCTGTTATACCAGAACCATTATCGCTTGAGGGAGTTAGGCTAGTTTGCGATAGGGCCAGAGAATTGGGAAGGTATCCTGATTGCAAAGTTGAATTTGCTGGCACTATCTTGAATATAGTGAAGCACTATCGAAATACTCACAAGGATACATGCAACCAGATCTACGGTCAGAAAAGCGATGCACTTAAACCATTCTCTTACTGGCTACCAGATAATGAGCGACTTCGAGCACTTGGCGAATTTGAAATAGACACAGAGCACATCAAAGAAGGATGGGGAGCAGGTGTTGATACAAAGTTCCATTCAGTGTATTCTAAATACTCAGTTAGTTACCTACTATCCAACCCCAAAGAAGGCTTGCTGAGCAAAGCACAGGAACTTGAAGGTGTAAAATATAGACTACATGAAAGAATAGAGAGGCTAGTCCAGGAATTCGGCGAGCGAATAAATATATTCTAGTATATTAAGGAGGCTCACCATGAAAAAACATCTAACAAAAGATAAAACTGAATCTATTTTGGGACTTCTTCTTAATAAACTCCTAACAGATCCGACGGGATTTCGCTCCTATCTACCCGAAGTAGCTCAAGAACTTGAGCAACTTCCGTATCCACGAAAGGATAACACTTTTCACTCTACTTTAACAGGATTGGAGCGAGAACGCCTACACAAGGCCTTACTTCAACTGCTACGCAAAGAGGACCACTCACAGGAAGAGGTAGTACAAATTCTGGAATATTGTGCAACACTTATCCAAGATGGTAGCTTGCCAAGTGAGCTAGATCGTCAGACTTCGCTAGGCATACTGCATAAGGTTATGGGTACTTCTTTAAGCAAGATTAAAAAAAACACAAAGATAACGCTAGGTAGTGGAGAGGAGGTAAAAGAGGTCGCTTTTCTGTACGGAGTTCACCTTCATCTTACCTGGAATGATCGCATAGTTGCAATTTCTATATCTCCCACCAAGGTAAAAGAGCGTTCCAGAGCTCTGAAATTTGTAGGAATAGCAAAAGATAGCGCCTCTGACGTAGCTGAATATCATGATGCATATTTCACTAAGGCGGTTTCAAATGCCGTCGTCTAAGCAAACAATAATAGATACCTCCGCCTTTTACGCGCTCATCTCATCGACAGACTCCTTTCATTATCAAGCGAGGAGTAGCTACGAACGCCTCTTGGACTGGGAACAGAAGTTATGGACTACATCCTATGTTTTGGTGGAAACATCAGCTCTGATACATCATCGCCTTGGATTTGAACTTTTGAATACTTTCATGGAATCTCTTTTATCAGGCGTTGTTAATGTGCTTTGGGTGGATAGTTTGATACATCATGAGGCTTGGCGTCAAATGGTGAAAAGGCAAGGAAGCAGGCTTAGTTTGGTAGACTGGGTAACTGTAGTCTCTGCTGAACGTCTAAAAGCTTCGCTATTTACTTTTGACCAAGATTTCCGCCAAGAGGGAATCACTGTCTTCCCTCCCTGAAACCGATTTTATGAATGATATCTAGGATTCGTGTTGTATTGAATATAACAAATGAAGCTCGTTAGCTGCAGGATGAAAATCTATAACACGCTCTCGGGACGAAAAGAGGAATTCACTCCACGCGGCGATGCGGTCAAGATGTATGTCTGCGGCGTCACCCCTTATGCACCCTCTCACCTCGGACACGCCATGAGCTACATCGTATTCGATACGATAAGACGCTATCTCGAATTTCGCGGCTACAAGGTGAAATATGTGCAGAATTTCACCGATATCGACGATAAGATAATAGCCCGCGCCAACGAGACAGGCATCTCCGCCAGAGACCTGTCGCAAAGATTTATCGATATGTACTTCGCCGACATGGATGCACTGAATATCAAGCGCGCCGATATCTATCCCAGGGCTACGGATGAAATCCCCAAGATAATCGAAATAATAGAAGGTCTCATCAGAAGAGGACACGCTTACCAGGCTGGTGGCGATGTCTACTTCCGGGTGAACAGCGAGCCAGACTACGGCAAGCTCAGCCATCGAACGCTGGACGGCATGATGGCCGGCGCCCGTATCGAAGTAGGCGAATCTAAAGAGCATCCGCTGGACTTCGCCCTCTGGAAAGCGAGCAAACCGGGGGAGCCGCATTGGCACAGCCCCTGGGGACAGGGGAGACCGGGCTGGCACATCGAATGCAGCGCCATGTCGCTCAAATACCTCGGGGAAACACTGGATATTCACGGGGGAGGGCAGGACCTCATATTCCCCCACCATGAGAATGAGATAGCGCAATCCGAGGGCTTTACCGGCGTTAGACCCTTCGTGCGCTACTGGCTGCACAACGGGCTGATGCAACTGGGCGAGCAGAAGATGAGCAAGTCCACAGGCAAGCTGATAGGAATAAGAGAAACCCTGTCAAAATACAGCACCGACTCTATCAGGCTGTGGGTGCTCAGTTCGCATTACCGCAGCCCTATCACCTACTCTGACGAGAACCTTGAGGCAACTGACAAAGGTGTAGAGAGAGCGATTCGCGCTGCCAATATCGAAGTGGAAGAATCCGAAGCAGCCAGCGTAGATGCTCAGCCCTTCCGGGAGCGCTTCATCGAAGCTATGGACGACGACTTCAACACTCCACAAGCGGTGGCTGCTCTGTTTGACCTCGCCCGTGAGATAAATCGTGGCCGTGACGAAGGTCTGAACATAATTGAAGCTCAAAGGGCACTGCGGGAGCTTGGCAGAGTGCTGGGTTTGACGCTGCGCCCTGCGCCGGCTCGTTATGAGATAGAGATGGATACCCTAATAGGTGTAGCAGCTAAAAATAATGTTGAAATAAAAGACGCCAAAGAGGCTGAGAATATCATCAGGCTGCTGTCAGATAAACGACTGGAGTTGCGCAGAGCGAGGAAGTACGGAGATGCCGACAATATTCGCAACGACCTCAAAGAGCTTGGCATCACGCTTGAGGACACTCCGCAGGGAACGGTTTGGAGATACAAGAAACCTTGACTTTGAATTTTTTTACATTTATACTTATGTACTTAGTTAACTTTAACAATTTAGAAAAAGGTCGAATTGGCCCGAGTGGCGCAATGGCAGCGCAGCCGATTTGTAATCGGCCGGGTAGCGGTTCGAATCCGCTCTCGGGCTCCGGTGCAGAGACCGGAGGGGTGGGTGAGAGGCTAATACCAACAGACTGTAAATCTGTCGCCTGAAATGGCTACGCAGGTTCGAATCCTGCCCCCTCCACCATGCAACGCGCCCACATAGCTCAGCGGTAGAGCACCTTCTTGGTAAGAAGGGGGTCACCAGTTCAAATCTGGTTGTGGGCTGAACTCAAATAGGATTCGGGAGGAAGATAAAGTGGCAAAGAAAGTTTTCCAGAGGACAAAACCGCATCTCAACGTGGGCACCATCGGACACGTGGACCACGGCAAGACAACGCTGACAGCGGCGATTACGAAAGTTTTATCTACCAAGGGCTTCGCTCAGTTTCGGGCTTTCGATTCCATCGATAATGCCCCTGAGGAAAAAGCCAGGGGAATGACGATAGCTATCGCTCATATAGAGTACGAGACTGAAAAGCGCCACTACGCACACGTTGACTGCCCGGGTCACGCAGACTACATCAAGAACATGATTACCGGCGCCGCTCAGATGGACGGCGCGATACTGGTGGTGGCTGCCGATGACGGCGTGATGCCTCAAACCAGAGAGCACTTACTGCTGGCACGCCAGGTGGAGGTTCCCTCTGTATTGATCGCCTTGAACAAGGTCGATGCAGTGGACGACCCCGAGCTGCTTGAGGTCACCGAACTGGAATTGAGAGAGGAGTTGCTCCCGAAATACGGCTTCCCTGGCGATAAGACCCCCATTGTACGAGTCAGCGCTCTCAAGGCTCTGGACTGTGGCTGCGGCAAGAGAGATTGCCAGTGGTGCGGCAAAATCTGGCAGCTCATGGATGCAGTGGACAGCTACATCCCGCTGCCCGTACGCCCTGCAGACAAGCCATTCCTCATGTCCGTAGAGGACGTTTTCGCCATCAAAGGACGGGGCACTGTGGCTACAGGCAGGATAGAGCGAGGCGTTATAAAAGTCGGGCAAGAAGTTGAGATAGTAGGGATGAAGGAAACCAGAAAAACTGTGATCACCGGCGTGGAGATGTTCCATAAGACACTGGAGGAAGGACAACCGGGCGATGCCGTGGGCTGCCTTTTGCGAGGGGTTGAACGTGATGATATAGAGCGAGGGCAGGTGCTTGCTCTGCCCGGCTCGATAAAGCCTCATACCACGTTCGAAGGTCAGGTATATGTGCTGACCAAGGAAGAAGGCGGCCGCCACACACCGTTCTTTAACGGATACAGGCCTCAGTTCTATATCAGAACCATGGACATCACCGGAACCGCTGAGCTGCCACAGGGAGTTGAAATGGCGATGCCCGGCGACAACGTCAACATGAAAGTGAAGCTGATTGTTCCCATGGCTCTGGAGCAGGGAGTTAGATTCGCCATCAGGGAGGGTGGCAGGACAGTCGGGTCGGGTCTGATAACAAAAATCTTAGAGTAAAAATGGCAAAGAAATCCGAAGCGCGCAATGTAATATATCTCGCTTGCACTGAGTGTAAGGAGAGAACCTATACAACAGACAAGAACAAGAAGAACGACCCGGGCAGGCTGGAGTTGAAGAAGTACTGTCCCCGTTGTCGTGTTCATACTTTGCACAAAGAGACAAAATAGACTGGGCCCGGAAAGTGGAGTGATGCGTCAGACCTCAGTGAAAACTCCCGGTAAACAAAGGTTCAAATTCTTCGGCGAGGTTATCACCGAGCTAAAAAAGGTAACCTGGCTGTCAAGGCGAGAGGCTACCTATTTGACCACTCTGGTTATCGTCTTCACTGTGGTTGTTGCTATAATCCTCGGGGTTATCGATTATGGCTTTTCCAGACTAATGGAGGTTATATTAATTAAATAGTGCCTCTGTAGAGCCTGGTAGATGAGCAATAGAGCCGTGACAACTATCTTCGCCTCGACTGGATTCTCTCTAGATTTTTGATAATGGGAAACACGCGCATGGGACAGAATGAAAAGAACTGGTTTGTAATTCACACTTACTCCGGGTATGAGAACCGGGTTAAGAATAACCTGGAACAACGAATCCGTTCTATGGATGTAGGCGATAAGATTTTTCAGGTAGTTGTGCCGACAGAAGACGAGATAGAAATCAGGGACGGGCAAAGGCGCAAAGTCGCTAAGAAGATATTCCCGGGCTATATCCTGGTTGAGATGGTAATGGATGAGAAAACCTGGCATGTAGTTCGCAATACGCCGGGGGTCACAGGAATAGTAAGCGCGCAGGACGACAAAGGGAAAATCGAGCCGGTTCCGCTCGATGAAGTAGAGGTGAAAACAATCCTCAAACAGATGGAAGCCGAGACGCCGCGGGTCAAGGTTGGTTTTGCCAGAGGACAGAGCGTCCGTATCATCGATGGGCCTTTCATCGATTTTATCGGCGTGGTAGATGATATCAACGCAGAAAAAGGGAAAGTTAAGGTCATGGTTTCATTCTTTGGTCGCGAGACTCCCGTTGAACTCGACTTCCTGCAGATAGAAAGGCTCTAATCCCTATTCAAAGGCAAAGAAGGTTTAAAAATGGCAAAGAAAGTTAAAGCAATAATCAAGTTACAAATCGAGGCAGGTAAAGCAAACCCCGCTCCACCGGTTGGACCGGCTCTGGGACAGCACGGCGTAAACATTATGGCTTTCTGCAAGCAATACAACGACCAGACTGCATCTCAGGCAGGCTCGGTAATCCCGGTCGAGATCACCGTTTTTGAAGACCGTTCATTTACCTTCGTTACCAAGACCCCACCGGCAGCCGATTTGCTGAAGAAGGCGCTGGGAGCAGAAAAAGGAAGCAACAACCCCCTACGAACGAAGGTGGGCGCTCTCCCTCGAGAGAAAATACGAGAAATCGCTAAATTAAAGATGAAAGACCTTAATGCCAACGACCTCGATGCAGCGACAAAAATGGTGGAAGGCACAGCGCGCAGCATGGGCATTGAGGTTACAAACTAGGAGTAACATGGCAAAACACGGTAAGAAATATCAGGAAGCACTGAAGCTTGTTGAAGCGAACAAGACATACGGTCCCGAAGAAGCTATCAGCCTGACAAAGAAGATGTCTTACACCAAATTCGATGAGACCGTAGAGTTGCATCTGCGTATGGGCGTCGACCCCCGTCATGCCGACCAGCAGGTACGCGGCGTTGCCCTGCTGCCGAACGGGCTGGGCAAAGCGGTCCGGGTGCTGGTATTCGCTCAGGGCGAGGCGCAAAAAATCGCTCAGGATGCCGGAGCCGACTTCGTCGGCAGCGACGACGTAACCAAGAAGATTGAGGAGGGATGGCTCGATTTTGACATTGCAGTAGCCACCCCCGACATGATGCCCAAAATAGGCAGGCTGGGTAAGATCCTGGGACGAAAAGGACTGATGCCCAATCCGAAAGCGGGAACAATCTCGCAACCGGCCGATTTGCCCAGGGTCATCGCCGATGCCCGCAAAGGTCGCGTTGAATTCAAACTGGACAAGACCTCCATTATCCACACACCGGTAGGCAAGGTCAGCTTCGATGATAAGAAACTGCTGGAAAATCTGGCTGCGATTATAGAGGCAGTGCTCAAGGCAAAGCCCAGCGGAGCCAAAGGTCAGTATATTAAGAGCGCAACCCTGGCAACGTCAATGGGGCCAGGCGTCAAGCTCGACCTTACACCAACCCTCTCTCTGTCCACCTCTTAGAGGTTGGCTTTATCCCGAATTCTCAATACTTACGGCTAAATACGACTGCGCGAAAGGAGAGCCAAATGGTAGGGATTGCTTCCTACGGGGCTTATATACCCATCTATCGGCTGAGCCGCGATATGCCCTGGCTAACCTGGGGCGGACTGCCTGTAGGTGGGGAAAGGTCCGTAGCCAACTTCGACGAAGACAGTATCACCATGGCAGTCGAAGCCGGCAACAACTGCTTGCAGGGCTTCAATCGTGAGGAGATCGACGGCCTGTTCCTGGCTTCCACTACAACCCCCTATAAGGAAAAACAATGCGCCGGTCTGGTCGCCGAAGCGCTCGACCTCAAACGTAACATCAGAACCGCAGATTTCACCAATTCCGTAAGGTCGGCAACCATAGCTCTCAGGGCAGCTATGGATGCCATCGCCGCAGGGTCGGCAAAAAAAGTGCTGGTAGTTGCCGCAGATTGCCGCATGGGGATGCCCTCAACCGAGTACGAGCAGGCGTTCGGCGATGGAGCGGCTGCCATTCTTCTGAGCAAAACGGGGCTGATAGCAACCATAGACGGATGCCATACGCACTATGACGATATCATGGACTTATGGCGTCTGGACAATGATACCTATGTCAGATTCTGGGAAGACCGTTTCATCGTAGAAAACGGCTATCTGGATAACACCACCGAGGCTGTCAAAGCGATTCTGAAAGAGCA
>Ga0194113_10007101_pt1 | contig 14049 bp, 9 predicted proteins | sample TA2MahC200mmetaG_FD_146193 | JGI IMG/M metagenome (GOLD analysis project Ga0194113, IMG submission 146193) | Freshwater microbial communities from Lake Tanganyika, Tanzania - TA2015017 Mahale Deep Cast 200m | ecosystem: Environmental > Aquatic > Freshwater > Lake | place: Tanzania: Lake...
CCCGAGGGCAGTTCCAGGTATTCGGTTGCGACCGCGTGCTTCCGAAGCGCCTCGAAAAACGCTCTGCTATTCGCGGGCGGCACCGGCTTGTCGTCCAGGGCGTGAGCGAGAAACGCCGGCGGCGTGCGCGCCGTCACCTGCCGCTCGTTCGAAAACAACTCGACCAACGGTGCCGGCCCAACGGCGAAGCGGAGGGGCCGCTCTTTCTCGTTCATCAGAATTCCTCTCCCTCGGGGATTCCCATGTTCGCCCGCAACCGCTTCTTCGCCTCATCAATCGTCGTGCCTTCCGAGAACATCGGCACGCCGAACTTCGCGCATAGCTCGAACAGCTTCTTGACCAGCGGACGCATCGTCTGAACCTGGTCGGCCTGCAGCGTGCCGGCAGGTGACTTCCATGCCATTTCGATGGCGGCGCGGTAAGCGCAGATGGACGCCTTTTCGACGCGCGCTTTGACGTCGTCATCGCTGGCCAGTGCCAGCGCCTCGGCAAAAGCCTCCAATGCCGCATCGGCAATCGACGCGTCAATCGCGTAATCCCGGGCTTGGCCGAAACAGTTGCGATGGATCCCCTTCGACTCGCAATGATCGTGAAACATGGTGATGAACCGTCGGATGGGCGGCGCGGCGGGGCCGTAGTGCAAGTCGAGGAACTCGTCCATGAGTTTCTGTCCGCTGCGCGTCGGGTCCCACAGGAGGCCGGCCATGATGTAGTTGCGCAAGTCCGACAGTTCGGCACCCGTCGAATTCCCGGCCGCCTGCATGAAGATGCCCTTGGCTCCGTTGGCCACGAAGTAACGAATGTTGGGCTCGATCACGCGCAGGTTCGGGCACGGCAGCAGGTAATTGGTGAAATTCGTGTTGTAGTTCCAGATGAAGATGTTCTCCGTCAACTTGCCCCATTCATCCATGTCCTTGCAGAACTGGACATTCTTCTCGCACGTCGGATCGTTGATCGGGTGGATCATGCAGCATTCGATGCTGCACAGCTGAATCTGGACGTTCGGCCTCGGCTTGATCGTTTTGGGCGGCTTGCGCGTGTACCAGTAGCTGAGCGTGCCGACCTTGACTGCCGGATACTCCTTGGCCACCGTGTCGGCAATCGCGTTGACGAATTCCAGGAGCGAGCCCATGGGTGTGCCTTCACGTTCGTCGATCGCTCGGCAATTCGGGCACAGGCAATTCAGCGCGTTGTCGTTCTGGCTGACCGAGATGTTCTCCTTTTCCGGATGTGCCTTCAGGTCGGCCAACACGGCTTCCGTCACGATCTTGAGCACGTCGGGGTGGGTGAGGCACGGTTCGCTGTGAAACCAGTCGTCCGCCACGTCCGCCAGGCGTTTGCCGTCGCGCAGGGCGAAATACTCGGGATGTTCCCGGCCGTACTTGCCCGTCGGGATTTGACTGCCGAACGTGTGGCTGATGAGGGATTGACCGGTCGTGCCGCCGTACTTCGCATCGCCGCCGACCGTGTTGACGCGCAGGCGCGCGGCCAGCATCGGCGAGCGATTCGTCTCGCCGTAGTAGCTCCACCGAAACGACAGCGGCGGCGCGTAGGTGCGCTCCAGCGGACCGATCACCGCCTGCGGCGGCAACTTCGGAACGTGCGTGTGATCCGCGGTCAGGAACCGCACGCCCAGGTAATCCTCCAGAAACGTGTAGACGCCATAGAGTGTCCCGCGCGGCCGGCCACCGGCGATCGCGATCGCGCCGTCGCGCGCCACGATCCGCAACTCCTCGCTGCCCATGGACGCGACATCGAATCCCAGCGCGGCGTCGGCCAGCGACGTGCTCGCTCCAATGAACACGTGCTTGTCCGCGCGGTTCGCCGCCATCACGATCGGCAGCTCGACCCCGCTCGCCCGCGCGAAGATCTTCTGGAACTCCTGAGCCGCGTACGTCTCGGCCGGTATCGCGTCCTGGGTCACCACGATGTCCCAGCCGGCCAGTGCGGCAAGGTCGACGCCTTGGCGTTCCGCGGCCACCGCGCCGGCCGCGCATCCCACCAACATCATCCATCCGACGATCAGGATTGAACGGACCATACACGGTCTCCTTGAAAAAAAGGGGAGCAGTACATTTCTCTCGGCAAGACAGGAAAGGTGGGCGGCATGCCTGCCATCTTGTCCATCCTGCCGGGCGTGTCAAGTGCCCAACGAGGCTGCCCCCGGCAACCAACGGGTGCGCGAAAACGGCGGGATGGCGAATGCGACCAAAGCGACCGATGGGACCAAGGGAACTGTGGGGGTTCCCGAATCCTGATTGTTCGGTTCGGCATGCGTCCTGGCGAACAGCCCGCTGCGACGCGAGAACGCGACCTCAATGTACCGCACATAGCCCCTCAAGTGCACTATCCCGCGGCTCAATCGTCCTGGATTGATGACGAGAAACGCTTCACGGCATTGGCTGTTGGGCCGTGACGGGTTCTTGCGACAATGACACGTCACCGTAGCTGCCGCACACACTTGGTATCCCGGCACAAGTGCCCGGCGCGTGGCGGCTCGCTTTAGCGTGCCGCGCCTTGTTCGGTTCTTGTCGAATATGCGTATGGTGCGGCTCGTGACGGTTCGTGGAACTGGGTGGTTTGCGCATTCGCCGCTGACTGATCGGTCGGTTCCGGGGCGAGAACTGCTGCACCAAGTTACCGGGGCGCGTCGATGTTCATAGCGTCGGCCACGAGGGTCGGCGTCGGGCGGTGATACGCTATCAATGCGGCGGCCGCGACCAAGTGACAGGATGGCGTCGATGTGAGTCGCCGAGGTTGGCCGCGTGCCGTGGCGGCTCCGGGGTTTCCGCCCGGAGCGCCTCGCCGCGAGGATCGCGCACCGGCGGCGTTGGGAATCCGTGGGACGGAAAAGCGAGCTGTGACAAAGAAGATCCCTGACTATTTGCGGCTGCATCGCGAGGATTCGGCGGGCAATCCGCCGGACCAATCCGACGTGCGCGGGCTGGACGCCTTGTGTCGTTCGTTTCACCGCGCGACGGGCTGGCAGTTGAGCTATCAGCCGGCCGATGTGGAGCACGGCTGGGGCGGGTGTGGATCGCCGGGGTCCGCGGAGCGGGAAACCGGGCGAGTTGTGTTGTCGCGCAACGAGCAGGCTGAGGGCGCGGTGGCCTACGAGGACATCCAGCCGCTGGCCACGGCCATCGGGTCGCTGGTGGAAGAGATCCACCGAACACGGCACGTTGTGTGGCAGCGCGAGGCGGAGTTGGCGGCTGGAATACCGGTGGCGATACGATCCGACGAGGACCAGCACTTCGCGGCACGGTTGGAAGCCGTGTTGCGCGGGGGTGCCGAGGCGATCGGGTGTCAGGCCGCGGCGCTCTACTTGCTGGACGACGCGACCAGTCACTTGAAGTTGCGGGCTTGCTGGCGGTTGCCGTACAGCCGCTTCCTGGAACTGCCGCGGCCGCTGCGGGGCGCGGTGGCGGACCTGGAAGCGTTGGTTGGTCATGCCGTGGCCCTGGAAGACACGTCGCTGCTGCCGCACTGGCGAACGCCCGAAAACTTCCCGGCGGCACTCTGCGTGCCGGTCTCCTCGGCCGCCACACCGCTGGGGACTCTGTGGTTCTTCGCGGACCGTGCGCGTGAGTTCTCATCGCAGCAGACCCACCTGGCCGAGCTCGTTGCCGGACGACTCGTGTCGGACTTGGAACGCGAGACACTCATCCGCGAGAGCCTTCGCGGCCGGCAGGCGGATCGGACACTGCAGGTGCTGAGCAACTGGCAGCGCGAGCAGCGCCCATATATCCCGCCTTTGGTTGAAGGGTGGCAGGTCGCCGGCCGGTCCGAAGGAACCGAGGAACTGGGGGGCGACTATTACGACTGGTGCGTGCTTCCCGACGGACGCTTAGCAGTCGCCGCGGGGCACGCGGAGGGAACGCGTGTCGAAGCCGCCCTGACAGCGGCCACCGTGCAGATCGCCATGAAGGCGCACGCCGTCTACCGCCACGAACCGCGACAGATGGTCAGCCGGCTCAACGAAGCGCTCTGGACCCATTCGACCGGCCATCGCTTCGCATCGCTGTTCTACGGTGTGATCGATCCGGAATCAGGGTCCGTCCAGTTCGCGTCCGCCGGAAGCGTCCAATCGCTGAGCTGCAGCCCGCTGCAGGTACGCACGGTGAATGAAGAGCAACCGATGCTGGGCGCGGATCCGGACAGCCGGTTCCACCAGAAGACATTCGTGCTCGAGGCCGGGGACTCCCTGCTCATCTTCAGTCGTTGCCAGACCGTTCGGTCGACGAACAGCCCGTCACAATCCTTTGAGGATTCGGTGGCCCACGTGCTGCAATCGTGCGAGCGCGCCACGGCGGAAGAACAGTTGCAGGCCATCTTCGAGAATCAACCGCTCCTACGGGGTCCAGAGCGAACGGCTGTGGTGGCCCGCCGCTTGAGTTGAACCTTGCCGGGGGCGACCGTCACGTCGCGCGAGGGCGGTTGCCGGTGTGCCGCGGCCCTCGCAAACCACGCGCGACCAAGCCCGACGGCTCACGCCGTGGCTTCGGAGACGAGTTCGCGAACGTGAGCGGCGACGGCTTCTCCAAGCTGCCCCAGATCGTAACCACCCTCGAGCACACTGACGACGCGGCCTTCGGCATGCCGGTCAGCAGCCTGGAGCAGGGCTTGGGTCAGCGGCCCGTAGCATTCGGGTTCCAGACTCAAATGGGATGTGCCATCCCACATGAGCGCGTCGAAACCCGCACTGAGCAGCAGGAATTGAGGTTGGAAGCGGTCGAGTGCAGGAAGCACCTGGCACTCAAGTGCGTGCCGATACTGCGCCCATTTGCCGCCGCGATCCAGCGGGATGTTCACGGTGTAACCGCTGCCCGCATCCGTCCCCGTCTCCTCCGCATGGCCCGTGCCCGGAAAAACAAGCGATGCCGGATGCTCGTGCAGGCTGATGTAGAGTACGTCGGGACGTCGTTCGAAGATGCGTTGAGTGCCGTTACCATGGTGCGCGTCGAAATCGACGATGGCAACCCGCGACAGGCCACGGTCGCGCACAAGATGCTCGGCGGCGATCGCCACGTTGTTGAACAGGCAGAAGCCCATGGCCCGGTCCGATTCCGCGTGATGTCCGGGGGGCCGGATCGCGCAAAACGCGCGCCGCACGGTCCCGGCCGCGACATGATCGCAGGCGGAGAGCACGCCGCCGACCGCCAGTGCCGCCACGTCGTAACTGCGATCGCAGATGCGCGTATCGCTCGAGCCAACGAAGGAGAAACCCTGTTCCGCCATCATCCGCACGAGGTCCACGTAGGCCGGTTCGTGCACCAGGGTCAGTTCGCGGGGCGTGGCGGACTGGAATGCGAGCGGCTTCAGGCGTGCCAAAAGGCCCGTGTCTTGCAGCGTCCGGACAATCGCGGAAAGACGCTGGGGCCGCTCGACGTGCGTGCTCCCCGTATCGTGGTGCAGAAAGCGGCAGTCGTAGATCCAGCCAACCGCCATGCCAGGGGCTCCAAGTGCCTTTCTTGTAGGACGGGCACCTTGCCCGTCCGTTCAGTCGAGGACGGGCAGGAGTGCGCGTCCCGCGTAGGGTTGCCGCCTCGCCGTTGCCGGCATTGCCACGTTTCCGCAAATTGCCCCGTCTCCAGTTTCCCGCGGATTCAGGTTGACGAGCGTGCCGTACGCGGTTATTGTACCCGCCCGCCGGAATTCCGCGTGCTGGGGTGCGCGCTTGTTTCTCGACACGGATGTCGCAATGACCACGCGAACAGTGAAGTTTCTCTGGATGGCCGGCGTGATCCTGGGTACAGGATGTGCTCAGTGGTCTACTCCGCCATCGGGCGAACTGGGTGGCCTGCCGCTGCCGGCGTTGGCGCCCGACAGTGTCGTATTGGAACTGGTGTTTGTGCGGGTACCGCGTGACGATGAGTCGTTTGACGAGCGGTTCTGGACGGAAGTGGATGAACAGGTATTTCCGGCGGAGCTGCGACAGAGAATGGCGGCCAACGGTTTTCGCTGCGGCGTGCTGGGGACTCCGCCGCCCACGGCTCTCCAGGAGGTCTTGGATCAGCAGCCGCCGGTCGATACTGTCAACGGCGAAGTGGTCACGAGTCCGGGGACGGAAGTCGTGGCGCGTACGCGCCGGTTGCGGAGCCGAGCCGGTCATGCGGGGAAGGTCATTGTCGACGACAGCCCGGCCACGCGGTTGGCGGCTTTGACGCGCGACGCGGAGGGTGTCGTGCGCGGGCATTCGCTGGATCAGGCGCAGTCCTACTTGTCCGTGGTTTCGCGGCCGCAAGGCGACGGCCAGGTCCGGATCGAGTTGACGCCGATCATTGAGCACGGGCAGCCGCGTTCGAGGTTTGTGGGTCAACAGGGCGCCTGGTCGATCGACAATACGAGTCGGTCGACGGAGTCGTTCGAGGATCTGAAGATCGAGGCCACGCTTGCGCCGGGGCAGATGGTCGCTGTGAGTTGCACGATGCCGCCGCGCGGGTTGGGGGAGCAGTTTTTCTCCGGCGACTCCGACACGGGCGTGCCGCGGTTGCTGCTGCTCGTCCGCCTCCAACAGACGCAGTTGGATGACCGGTTCAACGAGGAGGGGATTATCGAACCCGTGGCGGCGGTGAGCGACTGAAAGGGCGGCCCGGCGGAAATCGCCGCGCGGCGCACGTTGCCGCTCTTCCCGCTGGCGTTCACATTGCCGGGAATGGGCGTGCCGACTACAATCCGGCTCGACCTGTCGCCCGTTGTCGGTCCCCGCGTCAAGGAAGGCGTGACCATGAGCACGGATGCCGCGAGCAGCAGTGGGGTGTTGTCCCGCTTTGAGCAGCTTCGCTTTGCGCGGGAGGTGATCCGCGCGGAGGGTCAAGCGTTATTGACGTTGTCCGAGCACCTCGGCGATACGTTCTGCGAGGCGGTCCAGCGCGTGTTGGAGTGTCGCGGCAACGTGATCGTGACGGGCATGGGCAAGGCCGGGTTAGTCGGCCAGAAGATCGCGGCAACGTTGGCCTCCACGGGGACCAGCAGCCACTTTCTTCATCCGGGGGATGCCGTTCACGGCGACTTGGGTCGCGTGCACGCGTTGGACATGGTCCTGGCGCTTTCGTTCAGTGGTGAGACGGACGAAGTCACGCGGCTGCTCCCTTCCTTCAAGGCGATGGCCACGCCGCTGATCGCGATGACGGGCCATCCGGGCAGCACGCTCGGTCGCGCCGCGGACATCACGTTGGATCTGGGGCTCATTCGCGAGGCCTGCCCGTTGGGTTTGGCGCCGAGTACGAGCACGACATCCATGCTGGCGCTGGGTGACGCGTTGGCGCTGGTGGTGAGCCGGTCGCGACGTTTCAACCGGGAGGATTTCGCCCGCGTTCATCCGGCGGGCAGTCTCGGGCGCAAACTGGCGAAGGTTGAGGATGTCATGCGCCCCCTGCCCGACTGCCGCACGGCACAACCGTCTCAGGTCCTCCGCGACGTGCTGGTGCAGGTCGGTCGTCCGGGACGTCGCACGGGCGCGATCATGTTGATCGGCACGGACGGCAGGCTGGCCGGCCTGTTCACCGACAGCGATCTGGCGCGCATCCTCGAGCGGAAGCAGGACGGGGCACTCGACCTGCCGATCGATCACGTGATGACACGGAATCCCACAACCGTGCCACTGGGCAGCAGGCTGTTGGAGGCCATCGATATCCTGGCGGTCAGGAAGATCAGTGAGTTGCCGGTCGTGGACGAGCAGGGCAAGCCCGTGGGACTGATTGACATCACCGACGTCGTTGTGCCGGCGAGCGGGCAAGAGCTGGCCGAGACGGCGGCCGCGAAGTCGTCCGCCGATTGGCGACACCGGACCATCCGATTTCCAGACCGGTAGCCGAGGCGATTGCACCGATCACAAGGGAAGATTGCTGCCGTGCGCGGAGCGGTCTCTTTCGCGAGTACCTGGAGCCGTAGTCATGCAGGCACGAGAAACGCTCACGCGCTTCGGCGTCCGGTTGGTGCAGCTCGTGTCCCATATGAACGGCACGCGCGTCGCGGCCACGCTCTCCAGGCCCCTGCGGCGCGTCTTGCTGATGCGGTGGTTCCTGGCACTGGTCGTGCTCTTCTTGACGTACCAGCTCTACGCGGCGATCTTCGTTCCTTTCATCGAGCCGACCGTCGCGGAATACCGACTGACACCCTCCGCAGGCCCCGCGACGGCGGAAACGGAGACTCGTCCGAGCCTGGCCGAACTGTTCCCGGAAGGCGCATGGGAGCGCGGGTCGCCGAAAGTGCTCGAGACCCGCGAGGGAATGCTGCTGTTCACGGACTACGAGCCGACCAAAGACGGCAGACTGAAGCTGAAAAGCTGCACGATCGTGTACTATCCGCCGACCGGGAAGGGCGAGAAGCGGCGTTCGGTCATCTTGCGGGCACCGGGCGGGGCGGTTTTGAAGTTCGAGGGCGCCTTGAACTTGGCGCGCGGCGAGGTCAGTCAGATTGAAAGCGCGCGGCTGGACGGCGAAGTCACGATCACCAGCCCGCCCAGCGCCCCCGGAGCGGACGACGCGCTCCGCATCGTCACCCGCAACATCCAGATCGACAGTCAGCAAATCTGTACGTCCGAGCAAGTCACGTTCCAGTACGGGCCGAGCTACGGCCGGGCCCGCGACCTCACCATCACGCTTGCCGGGCCGGATGACGAGCGGGCGGCGGGCGGAAACGGATTCGTCGACAGCATCCAGACGCTCGAGCTCTCGCGCATCGAGGAATTCGTGCTGTACGTGCCGAAAAAAGGTGTGTTTGGGGGAAACGCGGCCCGAACTGCCGAACAAACCGGTCGGCAGACGGCAGGCACGCCGCGCGACAACCAGTCGCAGGTGCAGGTGTTCTGCAGGGGCCCCTTCCTGTTCGATTTCCCAGACTGCGTGGCGTCGTTCGAGGACGACGTGAGCGTCGTGCACGCCAATCCGGACGGCATGAACGACCAGCTCGATTGCCAACGACTGGCCATCCACTTCCTGAAACCGGACTCCGCTGCCGGCCGCAAGAGCGGGGCCGGGAGCCCGGCATCCGCGCAGAAGTTCGCCGCGCACCGCATTGAAGCCACTGGCGATCCCGCCACGCTTCGCGCGCCCGCCACCAACACGATCGCACGCGGCACGCGTCTGGCCTATGAGTTCACTACCAGCAGAGTGTACGTCGAGGGGAATTCCGTGGCCGTTCTCGACCACGAAAGCCATCACGTGGAGGCTGCGAAAATCGAGTACACGTTACACGAACAGCCTCGACGCCTCGGGCGGCTGCTGGCCGCGGGACCCGGCATCTATCAGGGCGTGGACCGCAAGAACCAGAGCGTCAAAGCCACATGGTGCGGCGACCTGCAACTGGTGCCGCAGGATGGCTTGCACGTGCTCTCCGTCCAAGAGGGCGCGGAGATGACGTGGAACCAGATGGGCCGTTTCTCCGCGGATCAACTGTTCGTGTGGCTGGCCGAAGTGCCCGTTGTCACGTCCCCCGCGTCGGACATCACCGCCCGTCCCGATACCAGGACCCCGCCCCCGCCCGTGCAGGCACCGCCTCAGTTCGACATCCGGCCGGTCAAGATGTTGGCCAGCGGACGCGTCCACGCGGAATCCCCGCAATTCCACGGTAACACGACTCGCCTGGAAGTCTGGTTCGCTCCTCCGGAAGAGGCGAGCGGCCCGGAGTCGCCGACCAGCGGCCTGGTTAACCCGCCGGCGGCTGCCGGCGAGCGGGAAGGAACGCCCGAGGTCGCTCAGCGCGAGATGCGCCCGAGCAGCGACGGCCGATTGGAACTGTCCGGAAACCTCATCAGGGCCAATGTCGTGCTCGGCAAACCCCGCCCAAGAGTTCGCGAGGCGACCGTGGACGGCAACGTGCGGCTTTCCTACCTGTCCGCCAACAAGGACGAGCCGTCCTCCATGGTCGTCGATGGCAAGATGCTGCAATTGAAAATGGATCTGTTGGACCGATGGCACGTGGATGTGAGCGGCGCGCCGGCACGCGTGTTTGTCGAGGGCATGCTGATGGAGGGAACCAGCATGCACGTCTCGCAGGTCGAAAACCGAATGTGGAGCGACGGGCCCGGTCGGATGACTGTCTCCGCGCAAAAGGCCGCCGGCCAATCCATGTCCGTGCCGTCCAACTTGCCGATCTGGATCGTCTGGCAGTCCGGCATGGACTTCGATGGACAGCTGGTGCGATTCCTCCATCAGGTCGAAGTGAAGGGCATCCATACGTCGGAAAACGGCGACCGGCTGCACGTCCGGGCCGTCGGGGATCAGCTTCATGCCTCGCTGAACCGGTACGTCGCCTTCCGGAGCGGCGCGCGGCCCAAGGGCGTGGACATTGCGGAGCTGCGTTTCCTTGGCGACGTGCATGTCGAGAACCTGACGTTAGATGCCCAAGACGTCGAGACGTCACGCGACCAAATGAAAATGCGGGACATGGTGCTCGATCGCGGCACCGGCGAGTTCATCGCGACTGGCCCCGGCTGGATCACCAGCTGGCGATCCGACAAGAGCGGGATCGGCAAAAACATCGGCCTGGGCAACGCGAGTCGGCCACCCGCGCGCAGTGCGGGGGATGCGCCGCCCACCGACCTCGTTTATCTGCGCGTCGATTTCCAGAATGCTTTGCGTGGAAACGTGAATCAACGTCAGGCCGAGTTCCAACATTTCGTCCGCGTCGTCTACGGGCCGATTCCGTCGTGGGATCAGGTCCTGGACCCGAACCGGCCAGACGGACTCGGCCCTCAAGGCGTCGAGCTGACCAGCGACAAGCTGCTCATTGGCGAACCGCTGGTGGGGGGGACGCGATCGCTTGAAATGTCCGCGGTGGGAAACACCAACGTGAAAGGCCGCGATTTTAGCGCTCGCGCCGACCGCCTGGCGTACGCCGAAGCCAAAACCCAACTCGTACTGGAAGGTCTGGCGGGCCGCTTCGCCCAGTTGCAGCACCGCCGTCAACCCGGCGCGGCACCGTCGCTCTTCGAGGCCCAGAAGATCATGTACGATGTGCGCACGGGGGCCGTGGACGTGTGGGGAGCCCGTGCGGCCGACTACACCCACTATGGCACCAACCCCATCCCCGACGCACGCATTCGCTGAAGTGGACGCAGGGTAGTCTGCCTCAGATACCGAACCGCTTCGCCCGTTGCACTGCCGACACACCGCCCCCTAAAATCTCAGACGGCGAGTCCCGAGTCCTCCGCGTCCGGCGGCGTTCCGGCGTGGGAACGGGCGGCTCAGCCGACCTCGCCTGCATAGGGCGCGGGATGCCGGCAGACCGGGAACTCAACACGAGGGGGCAAGGACCTGGATTGTTAACGAGCCGTAGCGGAATTCGCCAGAATTCCGTGGCAGCTGCGGGGGTTGCCTCGGAACTCGCGGGAGTTCCGCTACGACTCGTGGATCATCCGGGAGGAAGGTAACAGACGATTGAAAGTACTTCTGGACGAGGACGAACTGGAGCGCGGCGTGCGGCTGATGGCCGGGCAGATTGCCGCATGTCATGGTCAAGGACCGTTGACGACCATTGGGATCTTGACCGGCAGTATCGTGGTCGGGTACGGCTTGGACTACCGCGACGCGTATCGGAACCTGCCGTTCGTGGCCGCGTTGGAGCCGGATGACCTGTCCGAAGACCCGGCATGAGCGGTTTACGATTGGTGTTGGTGACGCGCAGATACTGGCCCCTCGTGGGCGAGAGTGAAATGGCGTTGGCCAACTTGGCCCACGGATTGTTGCGGCAGGGTGTAGTGCCCGTGGTGCTCACGGCGCGGTTCGATCCGCACTGGCCGAGCGATGTGACGCATCGGGAGGTGGCCGTGCATCGACTGCCCTTCCCGCAACGGTTCGCGTGGGGGACGATGCGGTACATGATCGCACTGTCACGGTGGTTGCGGAGATACCGGCCGGATATCGACCTGGTGTGCGTTTCCCGATTGTCCCAGGAGGCGCACGTTGCGATCAGCGCGTTGGCGGGGTCCGGCGTTCCGGTGGTGCTGAGGGCGGAGGCCGACGGCGCAGCGGAATCGCCGCGGTCCTCGGGAGCCGCGGGGATCAGCCATCGGGTCACTCGAAGCTGCGGGGCGGCCCATGCCGTCGTGGCGGCCTGCGGCGGCGTGGAGCGAGCCGTCATCGAGGCCGGCTTTCATGCCGCGCGCGTGCGTCTGATTCCAAACGGAGTGGCGCCCGCGCCGGACCGATCCGCCACGCTCCAGGCCGCCGCGCGGGCAGCATTGAGCGAGGCGAACTGCGACCTGCACGTTCCCGGCGACGCGCCGGTCGCGCTGGCAGTCGGGCCGCTGGAGGCGCGAAGCGACTTCCACGTGCTGATCAAGGCCTGGACGCGCGTCGCCCGGCTGTGGCCGCTGGCGCGCCTCTGGCTGATTGGCGACGGCACGCGGCGGGAGCGGCTCTTCAAACAGGTGCACGAGGCGGGTCTTTCCGGTCGCGTCCTCATGCCAGGCACGTTTGACGATGCGCGCGGCCTGCTCCAAGCCGCGGACCTCCTGGTGCTGCCGGCGGCAACGGCAGGGGAACCCCTGGTGCTGCTGGAAGCGATGGCAGTCGGCGTGCCGGTGGTCGCCAGCGACTCGCCGGGCCATCGCCAGCTGGTCGAGGACGGCGTCACGGGGCGACTGGTCGCGCCCGGGAGTTCTTCGCGGTTTGCACAGGCGATCCTGGAGATCTTCCAGGACCATCACCGGGCCGCATTGATGGCCGTGGCCGCCACCCAACGCGTGAGGCAGGAGCGTTCCTTGAGCATGATGGTGGAGCGACACGTGGCGCTGTTTCGGGAATTGATGGCCTCCACGGCAAGGTCGAATCCATGACACATCGCATCGTGCATGTCATCCCGACGCTGGACCGCGGCGGCGCGGAAAAACAACTCACCTTGCTGGCCGCGGGACTCCCGCGAGACCGATTCGACGTGCACGTGTGTGCCTTGACGCGCGGGGGGCCGCTGGCCGAACCGCTGCGCGCGGCCGGCATTCCCGTGCACGTGATCGGCAAGCGGTGGAAAGTCGACCCGGCTGCGTACTGGAGATTGCGCCGACTTCTGTGCCGCTTGCGGCCCGACCTGGTCCACACGTGGCTCTTCGCCGCCAACTGCTACGGCCGCCAGGCGGCCATGAGTGTCGGCGTGCCGCACATCGTCTGCGGCGAACGGTGCGTTGACCCGTGGAAGGCCTGGTACGAATTGGCCCTCGATCGCCGCTTGGCCCGCCGGACGGACGTGGTGGTCACCAACAGCAGCGGCGTCGTCGACTTCTACGCGCGCCAGGGCATCCCGCCCGACCTGTTTCGCGTGATTCCAAATGGAGTCGAGCAACACAACGCGCCGGAAGCGGTCCTCGATCGCGCAGCCCTCTCGGCCCAACTGCGGATCCCCGGCGAAGCGCGGTTCGTTGGCACGGTCGGCCGTCTCTGGCCCCAGAAAGGCCACAAGGACCTGATCTGGGCGGAGGAACTGCTGCGGGTCGTCCGCACCGACGTGCATCTGCTGATCGTCGGCGACGGCCCGCTTCTGTCGCGGTTGATCCGCTGGCGGGACCGTGTTGGCGTCTCGGATCACGTGCACTTCCTCGGCCACCGCGAGGATGTGCCGCGACTGCTCCCACTCCTCTCGTGCTTCTGGCTGGGGAGTTCGTACGAGGGGCAGTCGAATTCCGTGATGGAAGCCATGTGCTGTGGCCTGCCCGTGGTCGCCACGGACATCCCGGGCAACCGCGACCTCGTCGTGGACGGGCAGACCGGGTTCCTCGTGCCGCAGGGCGACCACGCCGCGTTCGTGCGCGCCACGCTCGGCCTGCTTGACAACCCGTCACAAGCTCGGTCATTTGGCGAGGCAGGCAGGAGACGCATGCGGGAAGAGTTCACGGTCCAGAAGATGATTGACCGCCACGTGGCTCTCTACGACCAGGTTCTCGCCGGGTCGTGACCGGACGACGAAGCGACGGCTGGGAGATCCGCCCGGCAGTTTGTGTGTGCCGAGCCGGGCGCGGCGAGCGGGCTGTGCTGCTGCTCTGCGGGAATCCCCACGCCGGGTGATGGTACGCGAGCCGCTCCGCGGGCCGGATTCATCGCGGGCCGGATTCAT
>Ga0194113_10007108_pt1 | contig 14045 bp, 16 predicted proteins | sample TA2MahC200mmetaG_FD_146193 | JGI IMG/M metagenome (GOLD analysis project Ga0194113, IMG submission 146193) | Freshwater microbial communities from Lake Tanganyika, Tanzania - TA2015017 Mahale Deep Cast 200m | ecosystem: Environmental > Aquatic > Freshwater > Lake | place: Tanzania: Lake...
AAGTGTGTCTCCCATAGGTCTTCCTCCTATAATCTGATTGCTTATTAAGCATTCAGATTATAGGACAAATGAGAAAATATGTCAACTATGCCAATATTTTTGTCGCAGACCCCTGTACATTTGATTGCTTGACTCTTATTATGCAATTCTATATACTCTGGTTTCAAAATATAAGTGACACTTAACTTGACTCCTTATTTCGTGCTATTTTAGCGTTAAAAATTTAGTAATACTTAAAAATAGGAAGGTGAAGTGATATGCCAAGACGAAATGATATCAAAAAGGTGATGATTATCGGGTCTGGTCCCATTGTTATAGGTCAAGCTTGCGAATTCGATTACTCAGGGACACAGGCATGCAAGGCGCTTCGAAAATTAGGATATAACATAGTTCTGGTTAATTCTAACCCGGCAACGATTATGACAGATCCAGGGATGGCGGATGCGACCTACTTGGAGCCACTCACTGTTGAATATATGAAAAAGATCATAGAGAAAGAGTGCCCCGATGCCATACTGCCAAACTTAGGTGGCCAAACAGGGCTGAATCTCACTGCTGAATTAGATAGAAGTGGCTTTCTCGAGACCCATGGTGTAAGGATAATTGGAGTAGAAGCAGATGCCATAGAAAGAGGTGAAGATCGCATTGCCTTTAAAAAGACGATGAATCAGTTGGGTATCGAGATGCCAAAGAGTGAACCGGCTTTCAGCGTTGAGGAGGCTGAGCTTATAGCGTCAAAACTTGGATATCCGGTTGTAATCCGTCCTGCGTATACGCTTGGAGGAACTGGAGGTGGTCTTGTCTATAATAGGGAGGAGTTACGAACAGTTGCAAGCCGGGGTATCTCCGCCAGCCTTATCGGTCAGATACTTGTTGAAGAGTCAGTCCTGGGATGGGAAGAATTGGAACTTGAAGTGGTACGAGATGCTAAAAATCAGCGAATCACAGTCTGTTTTATAGAAAATGTTGACGCTATGGGAATCCATACTGGCGATTCCTTTTGTACGGCACCCATGCTTACAATTGACCCTGAACTGCAGGAACGTCTTCAAAAATATTCATACGATATTGTTGAAGCCATTAAAGTTATCGGAGGGACGAACATCCAGTTTGCTCACAACCCCCAAAATGGTCGGGTAGTAGTAATCGAGATTAACCCAAGAACTTCACGTTCTTCTGCTCTTGCCTCCAAAGCCACTGGATTCCCAATAGCGCTTATTTCAGCTATGCTTGCAGGCGGACTCACTCTCGATGAAATTCCCTATTGGAGAGAAGGCACACTGGATAAATATATACCCTGGGGAGAATATGTAGTAGTCAAGTTTGCCAGATGGGCGTTCGAGAAGTTTGAAGGAGTTGAAGATCATCTTGGTACGCAGATGCGTGCTGTAGGTGAAGTAATGAGTATCGGGAAGACTTACAAGGAAGCGCTCCAAAAATCTATACGGTCTTTGGAGATAGGACGTCATGGATTTGGTTTTGCTAAAGACTTTAACCAGAAATCCTTAGATGAACTAATGGAACTACTCGTCTCACCATCAAGTGAACGTCAATTCATCATGTATGAGGCTCTGCGAAAAGGTGCATCTGTAGATGTCCTCTACGAAAGGACTTACATCAAAACCTGGTTTATCGAGCAGATGAAGGAGATCGTACAGTTGGAGGAAGAGATACTCAAGTATAAGGGCAAAAGATTACCTGATGCATTGCTGATCCATGCCAAGAAGGATGGATTTGCAGACCGTTACCTGTCTCAACTCCTGAGTATACCGGAAAAAGAAATCCGGGAACACCGTAAATCATTAGGGGTAGTTCAGGGATGGGAGCCTGTTCCAGTAAGTGGAGTAGAAAATGCTGCTTATTATTTTTCTACTTATAATGCAATAGACAGAGTAAAAAGAAGTGAACGGAAAAAGATTATGGTTTTAGGAGGCGGCCCCAACCGTATTGGTCAGGGTATAGAATTTGACTATTGCTGTGTTCATGCTGCTTTTGCACTGCGCGATGAAGGGTATGAATCTATTATGGTCAACTGCAACCCGGAAACGGTTTCAACAGATTACGATACCTCGGACAAATTATACTTTGAACCTGTTACCGTAGAGGATGTCCTCTCTATTTATGAAAAGGAAAAACCCGAAGGAGTGATTGTACAGTTTGGGGGACAGACACCTCTTAATATAGCTAAAGAACTGGTTGAAGCAGGGGTGAAAATCATTGGCACATCTACAGAAACCATAGATCTTGCAGAGGATCGGGATAGGTTCCGCAAAATGATGAAAACATTGGGGATACCCATGCCCGAATCTGGTATGGCAAGCACGTTAGAGGAAGCATTGAATGTGGCTGAAAGGATTGGCTACCCCCTTATGGTAAGACCTTCTTACGTTCTTGGTGGCCGTGGGATGGAAGTGGTTCACGATGAAGAAATGCTCAAACACTATGTATTAGCTGCTGTAGGAGTCACCCCTGATCGGCCTATCCTCATAGATAAGTTTCTGGAGAATGCCATAGAAGCCGAAGCAGATGCCATAGCCGATGGAACAGAAGCATTTGTCCCGGCAGTAATGGAACATATTGAGCTTGCCGGGATTCATTCGGGAGATTCTGCATGTGTGATTCCTCCCATAAGTATTCCCCCTAAACACCTTGAAACCATTTATGAATACACACGGAAGATTGCCATGGAACTGAATGTAATAGGTCTCATGAATATGCAGTATGCTATTGCAAACAATACGGTCTATGTCCTTGAAGCCAATCCGCGAGCGTCTCGAACCGTGCCTCTGGTTTCAAAGGTCTGCAACATACCCATGGCTCGTATCGCGACCCAGATTATGCTCGGCAAGAAGCTAACTGATCTCCATATAAAACAAAGACTCATCTCTCATTTTGGGGTAAAGGAAGCAGTCTTTCCATTCAATATGTTCCCGGAAGTGGATCCACTCCTGGGTCCAGAAATGCGTTCCACAGGAGAAGTTTTGGGTATGGCTGATTCTTTCGGCCTTGCCTATTACAAAGCACAGGAAGCAGCCCAGCAGCGTCTCCCCACAGAGGGAACAGTGCTCATTACTGTTTCAGATCAAGATAAGCAAGCGGCTCTGCAGGTTGCGAAGCGATTCGAAAGATTAGGATTCAAAATAAAAGCCACCCGTGGAACATATCAGTTTTTTACCAACAACGGTGTTCAAGCCAAACCCATCGATAAAATTCACGAGGGTCGCCCTAATATAGTAGATGCGATTAAGAATAAGGAAATAAAGCTGGTGATCAATACACCAAGTGGAAAATTGGGCAAGCATGACGATTCCTACATTCGGAAGGCAGCTATCAAGTATAAAGTGCCATACATTACGACATTAGCTGCGGCTGTTGCTGCTGCACGTGGAGTTGAAGCCTTTCAGAAGCAACAAAGTGATATCAAGTCTCTTCAGAGCTATCATACAGACATCAGATAGAAGGATTAACGTGAACTCATATTGCCTGTTTTTAAATATGTTGTGTCATTCTTGATCTTCTTTGATAGAAAATCTGCCCTTCTTAAAGGTTCAGGTATCCTATATTTGCTGATACATCCAAGCACAATCTCGATAGAAGATTTTAAATCAATCCTGTGCCCTGGTGAGACAAAAAGAGGTCTGATGCTGTCTCTTGTCCTCAAAACCGCACCAACGACTTTATTTTTATATTCCAGAGAAGACCGACCTCCCTTTTTTAAACCGGGCTCCTTATATTCTCCGATCAGTCTTGACTTTGCACATCCAATAGTCGGCATATCAATAAGTACGCCGATATGGGATGCTATACCAAGACCCAACGGATGAGCAATCCCCTGACCGTCAAAAAGGATTACATCAGGTTTAATTTTTAATCTGTTCAGGGCTTCGATAATTGCCGGACCTTCCCTGAATGACAAAAAGCCGGGTATGTATGGAAAAGACAACCTGGTAACTGCAGACGCCTCTTCTAATAAAATTATCTCAGGATACTTATAAAGGCAGGCGACTCCAATAACCTTATCTTGAAAAAATGCTGCATCAACAGCGGCAATGAATTCTGGTTTTTTCCTAAGGGGAGTGATTTTTACCCTATCTCTCAGGGCTACCTGAACTGCCCTTGCGTCTTTGAGATTTTTTGGCCATTCTGCCTTCATGAATATCTTTCTGCATATCTCGATGTAGTTGATGACTTGTTATTACATTTCAAGCCTGTTCATCTAAACCTGCTGCCTCTACCTTTTAAAAACTTTAAGCTCATCTACATCAAACACTATATTTTTGCCAAGTTTCCTTGATTTCAAGATGCCGTCTTTTACCCATCTTCTGACCGTTATCTCTGCAACCTCGAGATATTCTGCTGCTTCTTTAATAGTGAAGGGTGATTGCCTTATATCGCTGAAAACCTCATCATGTGTGTAAAATTCCTTCTCAAATCCATGACGGGCTATGACGGCAAAAAGTCTTTCTCTTTCTTTTAACGGCATCTCCAGAATCTCTTTATAAACTCTTTCCGCAGTTATCATAACTATCAGACCTCCTTTATGTAACGTTTTAGCTCACGATAAAAGTTTTCATGAGTCCCTATCATATAATAGGTTATACAATCCTGTTGCGGTTTATAAGCTATCAGATATTCCTGTTTCTGAAAATCAAACTTATGAACTTTAAACCCTGATAAATCACCCTTTTTTGACTCTCCCATATCAGGATTATTTTTAATCTTTTCAGTTTCATCCTCTATGGCAAGTTGGAAGGGCCTGTTTTGTTTCTTTACAAACTTCTTGAATGCTGATTTATACAAAACATTCATGATTAAATAAATGATAAATTAAGTAATCACTTATGTCAAGTTGACATCAGAATTGTTTTTGGTGTTGCTGCGGGTGATAAAATTTCTGTCCTGACACCGGAAGAATTTCTGGCCTTGCTTGGAATATGACATTCGTGAAGGTTGAAGAACATAACCCGAAAATTTGTCCCTCTCTTAAATTTCTATTTAATGATGATTGACTATTGGTAACTTTTAGGTTACCATAATTTATACTGAACAAGATGGATAAAATAAAAGTAGTCGAGTATTTACAGGATGGGGTATCCTTTTTTGAAAAATGTTTTAATAGTCTGGATGCCCAGGTATCAGTTAAGGTAGTCACAGCATTATATCGCTTGGAACAAGGCAATCTTTCAAATGTGAAATCAGTTGGAAAAGGTGTTTCTGAATACAGAATTGATTTTGGCCCGGGTTACCGAATCTATTTTGGTCAGGATGGTAATACATTGATTGTTTTGCTATGCGGCGGCTCTAAAAAAACTCAAAGCAAAGATATCATAAAGGCTCAATTGATATGGGTCCGATACAAGACCGAGAAAAGAAGAAAAATTAGGGGGTAATATGGCTATTACAAGAGATTTCCGTAAAACAATTTTCAGCCGTGCCGAGCATGATGCTAAATTCCGCAGGAGTATGTTAACAGAAGCGGTTAACGAACTGCTCTCAGGAGACCTTGATGCAGGCAAAGCAATGCTGCGCGATTACATTAACGCCACTATCACGTTTCAGGGTCTTGCCAATAAATTACACAAATCGAGCAAGAGTATTCACCGTATGCTGGGACCGCGCGGCAACCCAAAGGCCGAAAATATTCTGGAAATCATCAAGATTCTTCAGGTGTATGAACGCATAAAGCTGCAAGTTAAGGCAAACGAACTTGCTGCTTGAAAATAGGGATGTTGATAGGCAAGTCTGACCATAGGCCCCTCTGTGCCCAATGTAGCATTGCAAGACCCCTCGATGACCCTGTAGTCATTCCCGCTTGTCGGGAATCCTTCCGATTCCACCTTAACAAAAGGGGATAAAAGGGGGTTGTCATGAAGAAAGATTCCGGGTAAGCTGGAATAACGATACACGACAACTAAGAGCATATGCATATATGCAAGCCCGACCCCGAAAAACTCCTCACTTAAGTTCACAGAACCTTTTTTGCATCAGGGATTTTCGACAGGATATTTTCTGGCAATCTTTCAAATTTTATCATATCTAATTATCATGATAGGTTATAGGGTTGTCAACTTCACCTTCTATTGCCCGGGTGAGTTTTTTAATGAAATTTTTATCTCTTATAGCTGTATATCATTAAACCTTCTATGGGGAAGTGCTTTGGATTGTTTGTGACAAGTATGAGATGTTTTTTAATAGTAGTAGCAGCAATAAGAACATCAGGGGTGCTTAACGTAATGCCCTTCTTTGAATATTTCCTCTTTAATTCACCTGCAAGAGTTGCAATCTCTCTGTCTGTTTCGTTGCATTCAAGGCTATTAAGGAATTCATCTGTAGATGCCTTTTCCTTATCCTTCATCCCTGCATACACTTCTACTATGTTTATAGGAGAACAGCATAAAAGTCCACCCTCGCTGCAGAATTTTTCTAATAGTTCAGGCACACCACTTTTATCTCTGAGGTAATCAATAATTGCAGTGGTATCGAGAAGGTAATCAGGCAAGTTTTTTCCTCAATACTTTCTCGTCCTCATCCCTCAGCTTTCTCACCCATTTATAAGTGCCTTCTTTGCCTGATAGTTCAGGATGATCTTCATCCTTCCATACCCCTTTGAATTTTTTAATTAGAGAAAGCTGTTTTAACCTCTTTAACTCCTTTTTTGTTGCCTCAGAAATAAAACTGCTTCTTTTCTTCTTGCCTACAAGTCTGTCTATCTCTTTTACTATGTCTTCGTCCATAATTACATGCGCCCTTGCCTTGACCCCACTCATACTTAATCTCCTTGTTAATTACAAAGTCACACTACAAATTAACCATAAATTTTAATCGTCTGTCAATCTTTTCCACAGATCTTCATAGAATTTTCACCCTTCTCCTCCTGTATCCCACAGGAATAAAATCGTCTTTTTCCTTTTCCTCAATCTTTTTCAACCCAAGATTCAGGAGAATTTTTCTTTCCTCATCATCTCTTTTTGTGCTTTTTCTATATCTCCTGAGGCCAAGGCTATCCCTTAAGACAAGGAATTCCACGGGAGATATGTCCTCATATTTTTTTCTTCGTACTTTCACTGTCCCTCCCTACTCTTTACTAATGCGGTCATAAGTAAAGCCTTCTTGATGTCATTCCCGCCTGTCGGGAATCCTTCATGAAGAAAGATGCCGGACAAGCCGGCATGACAAAAACGTGCCTTTGATGGGGTTTTACTTATGAACTCCTTAGTAATTCTGAAAGCTCTGATAATACATCGTTCTCTGGTCTTACTGCCTTCTTTTTTAGATAATTCCAGTCTAATTCCTTTGTATATTTTTTCAAAAGGAGTTCCACCATCTCGCAGTCTATCTCTGATTTCCAGTATTTGCATGCATTCAGGCGGTCTATAATCAAATCTTCTATCCCGATAATCCTGCATTGAAGGTTATCTGCAAGTTCAACTATCTCAACCGGCGAATCTTCTTCAATCAGCACTGATGCCGGAACCGCTATGGCTATCTTTAAATCTTCATTAACCCAGTACCTCCCCTGTTTCTTAAATCCAATATCTTGTAAGACAGTATCTAATGACTCTCTGTCAGCATAGGCTAAATCTATATCAGCGGTAAAATAGACCTCCCTCGTGTAATATGATAAAGCACATCCACCTATAACGATAGGGGCATCTTTACCCTTTTGATCAAGAAGGTTTGTAATAAGAGCTACCATGAGAAGTTGTCTCATTAAAGGGGATTCAGTTCGCTTGATAATATCGAGTATTTCTAATGTGTTCATAAGTTAAATGATACCAACTCTTACCGTTTCCTACAAGGGACATTTTGCTCAAAATTGTCTCTGTGTCCTCTGTGCTCTCTGTGGCTAAAAAATGTATTTTCATGAATTTACAAGTCTACATATATATTGAAATATACCTGTGTTTCGCCATCGCCCGTAATCCCATGTGCAATACCAATTGCAGGTGTAATTGAAATTTTGTATCCAAGCACCATATCAAGCCGTGCCTCTGTCCCAATACCAACATCAAAATCATCCCAGTGAAATCTCTTCTTATAACCCCATACATTTCCTGTATCGGTAAAGACTGCACAGTGAAGTCTGTCCATGAAAAAGGGTTTTGTGCTCCAGCCCTTGAAGATATAGTAAGCCGGGAATCTGTATTCAAGGGTCCCTGTCACAACAGACCTGCCTGTTTTAAACTTTGAAGAAAACCCTCTTAGATAATAATCATTTGTTGCAGAAGGAATACCTCCAAGCTGGTATGCCTGCTGTGCTATAAGGTCGCCATCAGATGTAGCACCCTTGAGATTCAAATAGATTACATGGTGTTTCCCGAGTCCTATAAACTCTTTATAGTTTGCTGAATATTCCCTCTGGGTAAGCCCGCTTCCAAGGCTTTTAGAGTAATCTTTATATAGCAGGGTAATATCCCTTCCCTCTTCCCTGCTTATTGAATATGGATATTTCAGTGCATTGCGATATTCTATGCCGGCAAAAATATTATCCCTCCTGCCTTCATATACATCGAGTCCGTTTACTTTCCTGCCTCTTATCTGTGTAAGGTGTTCGACCTTTTCCAAATGGTAACCGGCTATCATGCTGAATTTAGACTCAAGGTAGTTTAAAGGTATTTTAATCCCGGCCATCATGCCGCTCTGTCTTTCGTAGTAGTCATATTCATTATTGAAAAACTCTGAATAAAAATCAGGGAGGGAATAACCTCTCAGATAGAAGGATGGATACCACCTGTCATAAATATAACTGACATCATAATATGCCTGATTGCTGACCCCATAGCCTGCCTGAAGGATATATGTGTGGTATCCGAGCACATCCTGGCCAGCGGTAAATGCACCGAAGACTGCACCGTCATGATCTGATGTAAGTGTGGGCAGCCAGAACCCCGGCAATAATGTCGGCAAGGCAGAATAATCCCTTTTTTCAGAAACCTTGACAGGGTCCTTGCGTTCCGGGGATTCCTTCACTTGCCCCTTATCCTCATTCCCCCAGACAGGTCTGATTGCGGGGCTGTAATTTGTTGACCACCGTGACGGATCATACGGCATCTCTGCTATATAAAACCCCTTTGAATGATAGCCTGAGAAGAATATTTTATCTCCGCTCACTGATATATCGGCATGGAAAGCCCCTCCCAGGGCATGGGTAACCTGAAAAACACGGTTGTCAGCGAGAGAGTATGCAAACAGGTTATAGACACCGGTACCATCAGATGTAAAGATAATATATTTTCCATCAGGCGACCAGGTGGGATAGATATTGTTATGTTTATCTATGAATAAAGTCTCTATTGTCTTTGTCTTGACATTGAGGATTTCAAGAGATGTCTGGCCTTTGTTATCACGTTTTGCAAATACGATGAAGCTGCTATCTGGAGACCATCGAAGACCTGAAATGGCAGAATCCTTGAAATCAGTAATGACTTCAAATCCCCCCCGCCCCACCTTTAAATCCCCCTCGAATCCCCCTTTTCTAAAGGGGGACTGAGGGGGATTAACCCTTTTCCAAAGAGGGGTATGGGGGGATTCAGGGGGATTTTCGGTTTCAATTGACAAAATCGCAAGATTCTGCCGTCCTGTCTCAACCTTTACAAAGACTATATATTTCCCATCTGGAGAGACATCAATGTCCTTTGCCCGTAAATTCTTTGTAATTCTCTTGACAGAATCATCCTCCAAATCATACGAATAGATATCCTGATAGAGGTTAAATCCGTCTCTTAAATCAGCCTGTGTGAAGTACAGTTTTTTACTGTCAGGTGACCATGAAATATTATGGTCTGAAGGCAATCTCCTGATTCTTGAAATTTCTTTAAAGTTAGCAATATCAACAATCACAATTTCTTCATGATGATGCGGGTCCTGCCTGTTGAATGCAAGATGTTTTCCATTTGGCGAGATGCGGGGATTGGTTAATCTTTCCCCATTGAATTGTAGTATCTTAAATTCTGTCAGTGGTTCGGATTTCAAATGATCAACCTTTTCTTTCTGTTCTTGCATGAGCTTATTTACCATATCCCTGTAAAGGTTTAAATAATGTCGTCCTGTAAGCTTCTTTGGTGGTGCACTAATGAAGAAAGGGAAACGGCCAGCATGTGTTATGTTAAGTTTGCCGAGGGTTTCTTCTCCATACTTTTCCGCAATATATCTTTCTAACATCATTCCATAGAGATATGGAATATTCCCGTCAGGCCAATATGGCACATCACCGTTTAAATGGTCTATGCGCGGAATGCGGTTTTCCAATACCGCCATTCTTAATATCATCTCATAGTAAGTGCTCCTTCCCCTTCCATATGTGCTGAACTCTGTCTCTGCCCATGTAGCCATACCCTCAAGCCACCAGTCAGGCATAAAGACATTCGGTGGCACAGTAAATAGGAAGAGGAATGAAGACAGAGGGTCATATCCTGGCAATGGCTTGCCAAAGATTTTTCTCATCACAGAAGAATAGCCACTGACGGGGTCCATTGTCAGGACATGGGCATATTCATGAAGTACGACAAGTTCGAGCCAGTCTTCATATTCGCCTATTGTCATGTCCGGCATAGGAGGAACTACATAGATATAGATAGCATTATAGGGCAGAACTGTTGTAAGGCCATTTGCAAAATCAGTATCATCGAGCAGGACTATCTGTGTTTTTTCTGCTGGTGTCCACTGAAACTCTGAAGATAATTTGAGATGTATATCTTCTGAAATTAAGGCAACTTTATTTGCAATCTCATCTATACCCTGATGAAAATGAATAACAAAGTGCTCTGTTTCTATTGATGAAAAACGGAAGGACGGATCTATCATGGCAGATATTGCAAGAGAGGGAGTAATTAAAACAACTAAGACGAAAAAAATATACCAGCCTATCGCCTTTTTTTTCTTCATCTCAGTTTAATTAACCCCACGGACATTTTAGAAGTTGCAAGTGAGCAAGTCAATCAACTTTTTATTTCCTGTCTGTCCTGAATTCCTTATTGACCATCTTCTCTTGGTGGATATAAAATTAGGCTATAACCGAAAGAATATAATAAGGAACCAAACTAAAGGATAATATGGGAAAAGTTTTCAAGGACAAAAAATCAAAGGGATGTGCATTATGCAAACCGCATAAGCATGGGTGGGCTCCCAAGAAGAAAACAAAAATTATCGTTATTGAGAAGGAGATGGACAGGGAGATAAATAAAGCAACCGGCAGCTCAGTCCAGAAGAATTAAAATATGTATGCAGTTATAGAAAAGAATATGTTGCATATCTCAGTTGCTAAATTTTACAGCATGGACTGGTATGGTAAGAATTGGTTAGATTCCAGAAAGGAGAAGTTTAACTTCGACTATGGATATCTTGAGATAGATGTGCATAAAAATGGGAAAAGGTATTTGACTGGTTTTGTTATTGATCCGAGGGCATTTATTATTGACTATCTGAAAATGCGTTATAAGAAGACACTGAATCTTCCAAGAAGGATCGAGTCTGTTTCAATAGATTCAAGCGAGCGCACAGAACTATTTTCAGTAGATTTTCTCAAGACAACTGGTTTTGTGGTTGATGGAATGGAAAAGGATTTAATATTCCCTATGTTTGTGAAACAGAAAGGGGAGATAAAAGTACAGGGTTTTGAAGTTCTTTATCCTGTTTCTGTAATTAAATACCTCGTTAAGAGATTTAAATACAAAGGAACCACGTTTGTCAGAGAAGGAGAGGATGTTTACGACCTGAAAACCAAAAAGAGATGGAAGATTAAAAACAGAAAAAGAAGAAATGAAAAAAACCAAGCTCACTGAAAAACCCTCCTGATTTTTAATCTTACACCTGCCCTGAACTCCTTAATTGACCATAGTATCTTATTAGTTATAAAATTATGCCAAAGTTTAACCCAAATGGAATTTAACTTATGAAAACTTGGACACATCCTGGCGGCAAGTTAAGAGAACTTGGCGCTGAATCATTAACTGATGCAGAGTTATTATCTATTCTTATTTCCACCGGCACAAAAGGTAAACCTGCAGAGAAAGTTGCCCAAGAAATCCTTGATAAATTCGGCTCTTTCAAGGGAATGGCAAATCAGCCGCTTGAGAAATTTCTTGAGATTAAAGGGCTTGGAGATGTAAAAATCATCAGGATAGCGGCAGCCTTTGAGATTGCAAGAAGAATAGTAAATAAGGTGTTAAGGGAAAAAGATAAATGAACCTGACTGATTATGCAGGAAACGTCATTCGCCTTACAGATGAAAGACTTGCACATATAAAAGAGCATCCTGAGATGACGTTACATGCCGAGAAAATCAATGAAACTCTTGCAGACCCGGAAGTTGTTGTTAGGTCAAAAAGTGATGATGAAGCAAGACTTTATTATAGGCATTATGCCGGGCTTCCTATCGGGAATAAATATATGTGTATTGTGGTAAAATTTAAAGAAGCCGATGCTTTTGTAATAACAGCTTATTTTACAGATAGCATCAAAAAAGGAGAAGCAATATGGAGAAAGTAAGAGTTTGGTATGATCCTGAAGGTGATTTCCTTGAGGTCATGTTTGAAAAAAAAGAAGGTTATTTCAGAGAGACAGAATCTGACCAGATAATGGAAAAGGTTGATATGGAAGGCAAAGTCATAGGATTTTCGATACTGAAAGTAAGTTCAATTAAAGGCCATCCCCTTGAACTTTCTCTTGCATGAACGAAATAGTTATTGAATGAATGAAGACATCCAAGCTCACCGAAAAACCTGCAAAAGTTACAAGCCCCTTTGATACAACCATCCACAAGACCGAACGCACTGCAAATCAGAAGTTTGTCGAATGGATTAACCGGATTATCAAAGAGAAAAATCTACCTCTTGGTATTGCTGAACAGGAAACTGTAGGCGCTGACAGAAAACAGCCTGATATAGTTATTTTTGAGAGCCCAAAGAGTGAAAGGGTGTTATGCCTTATTGAATTAAAACCACCATATTTCAGCCCATTTGATGAAAAGGAGTTAAAGAAACCTGCATGGGAAAAGGCAAATAAGAGAAAGGCAAAATACTTTGCGACTTCAAATTTTCAATGGCTCATCTGGTTTAACACTGAAAAGGCAAACAGGATGGAGCCTGAGGAAAGACAGGTTGTTGATAAATTTCATCTCTCAAGCATTGAAAATCTTGATGATATAGAAGATGCAAGATTTAAAAATCCTATCTTAAAAAGCATAGAAAAATTTCTTGAAGAACTTGTCAGGGTTCACACAGGGATAAAACCAGAACCTTTATTACCAATAGATGAGTTTTTAATATTCAGGCTTCAGGAAAAGATATACCGCCTTGCAAAATACTATAAAGAAATCATCAGGGATAAAGCTCATAAGGATGCTGAATTTTCAAGAAAGCTTAAAAAATGGTTTATTGAACAACAATGGACATTTACCTATTCAAATAATGACTTTGAAAAGGCAGCAAGACAAACTGCTTATCTACTCATAAACAAGATCCTTTTTTACGATGTGCTTCAATCCAAAAGATCAGGACAGCTTGATTCTCTTACTATACCGGATGACCTCACAAAAGGTGGGCTACTGCAAACAACCCTTCAGGGCTATTTTGATTGTGTCCTTAAGGAAATCGATTATGAAACCATCTACAGCGCTGATTTTATTGATCAGATTGCCTTTCCTGAAAACAGAGCAGTTGTTGAGGAGATAAAAGAGCTTATCAAAATTCTCAAGAGATATGATTTTTCCAAGATAGGCTTTGATATTATCGGAAGAATCTTTGAGAGGTTAATACCACAAGAAGAAAGGCATAACTTAGGTCAATACTTTACAAATCCAGATATTGTTGATCTTATCTTAGGATTTTGTATTAAGCATGAAGATGATACGGTGGTTGACCCGGCCTGTGGTGCGGGAACTTTTCTTGTAAGGGCGTATCAACATAAGAGATTGATGAATCTCCGTACACCTCATCAAAAAATATTAAAAACCCTCTGGGGTGTTGATATTGCCAAATTCCCTGCCCATCTTTCAACAATAAACCTTGCTGTAAATGACCTTTCAGTGGATGAAAACTACCCTCAAA
>Ga0194113_10007115_pt1 | contig 14037 bp, 12 predicted proteins | sample TA2MahC200mmetaG_FD_146193 | JGI IMG/M metagenome (GOLD analysis project Ga0194113, IMG submission 146193) | Freshwater microbial communities from Lake Tanganyika, Tanzania - TA2015017 Mahale Deep Cast 200m | ecosystem: Environmental > Aquatic > Freshwater > Lake | place: Tanzania: Lake...
TGAGCTCCGCATCGATGTTTTGATTTCCTTTGATGCGGATATCATAGATCGTTTGGCCGGCCGCATGCAAAGCCCCAAACAGGGCTATAAGCAATACCGGCAGAACGAGATACTTCATTCGTGCAAGCATAAAACCTCCACTTTTTTCACAATTGAGTTACTTCTCAGCCGGGCTGGTTTTAGTAAAGACATTTTTTCTCCCATTACCCGATGTTACTCAGTGTCCATGCCAGAGCCTGATCAATCAGGTCTTCCGGTGGAGCTTTGATCGCCCCATTTTGCATCAGCAGATCGATCGTCGCCCGTGCTTCGGTGATATCTTTGCGGGCTGTCTCAATTGCCTCCTGACGGGTCAAAATGATGCGCGCCACTCCGTCGGCAATGGCTTGCATTGCCACCTCACAAGCCGTAATGGCAAAGACATCGCTTTCGTCCATCCTGGGCACGATATTAGCGCTGCAGATACCTCGATGCTCCGCATAATCCGCCAGGGCATGCGCTGCCCGGATCGCCATAGTGTCCGTGATCTTGCGTGCTCTTACCATCAAAGCCCCTTTCAGGATGCCCGGGAAACCACAGGAGTTATTGATCTGGTTCGCAAAGTCGCCGCGGCCCGTGGCAACGATAAAAGCTCCCGCTGACCGGGCTTGATCGGGATAGATCTCCGGCACTGGATTGGCACAGGCAAAGACAATGGCTTTCTCATTCATCCGCCGGATCCATTCCGGTTTGATCGTATCCGGACCGGGTGTGGACAACGCTATCAGTACATCCGCCCCTTTCATCGCAGCTTCCATGGTGTTCATTCTGGCGGGGTTGGTGATCTGTGCCAGTTCCCACTGTTTGAATTTGCCGGGATTGCCGGATAGGTCCGCCCTGTCGATATGCAGTGCGCCCTTGCTGTCAAAGATGATCATGTTCTCCGGTGGCAGCCCGCTCTGCATCAGTAAACTGGCGATAGTCGTATTGGAAGCGCCAGCGCCGAACAGGACGGTTCGGATGCCCGTGATCGATTTGCCTGTGATCCTGAGCGCATTGATCAAACCCGCCAGAGTAACGCAGGCGGTGCCTTGGGCATCGTCATGCCAGACCGGGATGTCGCACTTTTCCCGCAATGTATCCAACACCCAATAACAATTGGGCTGGGAAATATCCTCCAGATTGACCGCTCCGACCGAGGGCTCCAGCATTCGGACAAAGTCGATCAAACGTCGCGGGTCCGGCTTGCCATCCGGATCACGGTTGTTGATACAAAGCGCTATCGCATCCACTCCACCCAGATATTTCATCAGCATTGCCTTGCCTTCCATCACCCCCAATCCACCCGGAGGAGTGCAGTCACCGTCTCCCAAAACGCGGGTCGAATCGCTGACCACCGCCACCAGATTACTCCGGTTGGAGAGCGCAAAGGACTGGTCATTGGCGGCCCGGATGCTGGTCGAAACCGCCGCTACACCTGGTGTGTACCAGACATTGAACCAATTGTATCCCCAGACCCCCGCCTTGGGCAGGGTCTGCATCTTGCCACCATAATACTGATGCGCCAATAGTGCTAAACGCTTCAAAAACAAGGTCTGGGCTGCGGAGCGACGGGAGGGCTCCACCATTACCGCGATCACTTCCGAGAGATTGCTCAGGTCGGCTCTGAGTTTCATTGCTTCCTTCCTTCCATCTTTGTTGACGAGCGGGAACCCGCTGCTGCCAGTTGGCTGGATACCATGAGTTCACGAACACAAAACCACTGACGGCGTCCACTTATTGAGGGATGCCCTTTTGGTCAACCTTTTTCGCTGTCCCTTGTTTGCCCCTCTTGATCAAGCCATTATCCCCTCTTAATCAAGCGTTAATAGTTAACGCTTGATTAAGAGGGGATAATGGCTTGATCAAGAGGGGCGAGCAAAGAGTGACCCGGTTTAAGCGGGGAGATTTAGCCGGGGAAACAACGCTGAACGTGGGGTTTTCCGTGATGTTAACCAGACAAGCAGCATGGGGCAGCTTTTTCAAGCTGGTATTGATCCGGTATAAGTAAGAGGATAGAAGGCAGTTAGACAGTCAGGAGGGATTTTTGTTGACAATTGTCTGCTCCATGGTGACGGGGATAAAAAGAGCGAAATTTGGATAGATTTATGGCGATGATCAAGACCAGCAACCTGATCAAGGATTACCCGATGGGCAAGGTAAGCGTCCGTGCCCTGTGCGGGGTGGATATGCAGATCGAGGAAGGTGAGTTTGTTGCCATTATGGGACCTTCCGGCTCGGGCAAGAGCACCTTGATGCATATCATCGGCTGTCTGGATTCACCCAGTGACGGTGAGTATTGTCTGGATGGTCACGAAGTAAGCAAACTCGATAAGAATGACCTGGCACAGATCCGCAACAAAAAGATCGGTTTCGTCTTCCAGTCCTTCAATCTTCTGCCCCATCTGAACGTGCTGAAGAATGTGGAATTGCCCCTGCTTTATGCCGGTCTTTCCAGCCGGATGCGAAAGATAAAGGCGGAGGAAGTACTGGACAGCGTGGGATTAAGCGACCGGCTCCGGCACAAGCCGTCGGAGTTGTCCGGCGGTCAGAGGCAGCGCGTTGCCATTGCCCGGGCTATGGTCAATGATCCTGCCATCCTTCTGGCAGACGAACCGACAGGCAATCTGGACACACAATCCGGCGGCGATATTCTGGAGATATTCAGCCAATTGCATCAAAAGGGAAATACAGTGATTATCGTAACTCATGATCCCGCCGTGGCTCAACGTGCGGGCAGGATCATCCGCATCATCGATGGCAGGATAACGGATGTCGATCTCCCTGCTTGAATCCGTCCAGGTCGGCTTGGCGGACATCAAGATGCGCAAGCTGCGCAGTGCCGTCACGGTCATCGGAATCATCCTGGGTGTGATGTCGATCATGGTGGTTCTTTCCATCGTGAATGGAATGAACACCGCCACCCTTGCCTGGATGAATGAACGGGGCGGTTTGACCAGGATTGTGATCAGCCGGAACTGGATGTATGACCAGCGTAAAGGCGGACAGGATCACTTCACGCTCAATGAGATCAAGCTCATCCGGGATATGATTCCGGAAGCCCTGGCATTCAATCCGACAATCCAGCAGTGGGGAATGGCAGTCCGGCGGGGCGATCTGTCTTATAGCACGGAAGTCGTTGGTGTGATGCCGGATATGGTGGTGATCGAGGAGTGGAATGTGCAGACGGGACGCTTCTTTGTCAAGCCGGATGTGGAGTGGAACAACAATGTGATCGTCCTGGGCAGCACGGCAGCCCGGGAGCTCTTTGGCGGCCTTGATCCCCTGAGACAATATGTCTCCATCGGTGATCAGCAGTTCATGGTCATTGGAGTTCTCAGGGAGAAACTGATCGCGCGGCGGGGTGCCGGTAAAGCCATTGCCGGGGAAAATGCGCTGGAATATCTGAACCGGCGTGTCTTTATCCCATTATCCACCATGCTGCACAAGATCTCAGCCGATCAGAAGATCGACCGGATCGAAGTGAAGGCGGCAACTACCGAAGGGGCACAGGCATTACGCCAGAAACTGGACAACATCATCCTCAATCTGCGACAGGGCAGGGATGTTTTTGCCGTGACTTCTGCCAAAGAGCAGCTCGATACCATGCGGCAGACTTCGATGATCTTCACCGCCATTTTTGTACTGATCGCGGTCATCTCGCTTTTCGTGGGCGGGATCGTGATCATGAATATCATGCTGGCATCGGTCAAGGAACGCACCCGCGAGATCGGTGTCCGGATCGCCATTGGTGCCCGCCGCATCGATATCTTTGTCCAGTTTGTGATCCAAACGATACTGATCACGCTGTCCGGTGGCGTTTTGGGCATCATCCTGGGCTATGCCATGCTCGATTTGGTGGGCACCTACCTGGATGTAACGGTGATTGCATCGACCGGTATGATCTGGACGGCGATCATGGTCTCTGCCGGAGTTGGATTGCTGTTTGGCATCGCTCCAGCGCTACGTGCCGCCAATCTGGATCCGGTGAAAGCCCTGCGGGAGGAATAAGAATGAAACTGAGGAAACCCAGAGAAAAGAAAAAGAACATCCTCAAACGCCTCTTCAATTTCTTTACGGATTACGGCAGAGTGTATTGGCATGATCTGAATGCGGTTGCCGATGCGTTAAGTACTCCGGAAAAACGGCAAAAACTGCCCGGCAGAATCTGGGCATTCGTTCGAGATTTCTACCATCGGATCGCCACCGATGGGATCATGAAAGAATCTGCCGCTCTTACCTATATCACGATATTGGGCTTTATCCCGTTTATAACTTTATTCATCACTTTCATTCCCGATCTGCCATTTTTGAATATCAAGGAAAAGGTTACCGAGCTGGTGGGCTCGAACTTTTTGCCGGAATCGGCTCAGCAGATCAATATCTATTTAGACACGCTGTTGCGCAGCCGCGCTTCCTTCAGTTTGGTCAGCTTTCTGTTTATCGTGATCACCTCTTACTCGCTGTTCAATGTGATCCGTGTCACTTTTGACCGGATCCTGAGCATTGAGTTTCAAGTCACACGCGATCTTGTTTCGCAATTCATCAGCTTCCTGGGCACCATGATCTTTGGTTTTCTGCTGATTCTGCTGCTGTTTTCCAGTTCGTCCCTGCCCTTGATCTCCCTCCTGTCGCGGCTGCCTTTACTTAACAGTTGGATGATGTTCATATTACCGTTTCTGATCCAGTTCTTTGCGCTGACCTTTATATATTTTATCATGCCTTCGATCCGCGTCAGACGGGCATCGGTGTTTCGGGGCGCCTTCTGGACATCACTGGTCTGGATCGCGGCAAAAGCCGGATTTGACTGGTATATCACCAATCTGACCAATTTTAAGATGCTGTATGGCGTATTGGCGGCGATCCCCATATTCCTGCTGTATATTTTTATCAACTGGGTGATCATCCTGGCGGGGATTGTGCTGGTCTCAGTGATCGACCGCCAGGGTAACAGCCGGTTTCTCAGGAAAGACCCCAAGCGCATCGTCCGGATTACGATGGAGATGTATGCCGACGAGAATCTGAGCCAGCGACTGGAGGGTTTCATCATGAAAGGTGATCTCAATCAATTAACAAAAACTATAGAGGATAAAGAAAATGAGTAGATTTGCACTGATCAGCTTGTGGGATAAAAGTGGCGGTGAAGAATTGGTCAAGGGGCTTTTTGCCCTGGATTTTACGATCATTTCCACTGGTAAAACGGCAGAATATGTCCGGCAGTTTGGCGATCGGGTGATCGAGATCCCGGAATTGACGGGATTTCCGGAGATCCTGGACGGCAGGGTCAAGTCACTCCATCCGGTGATCTATGGCGGGATCCTGGCAAACCGGTCAAACCCGGAACACTTGCAAACCCTGACCGAGCATGGGATCAAGGCAATAGACCTGGTGGCGGTGAATCTTTATCCCTTTGAACAAAAACTTAACGAACCGGGGCTCGGTCATGACGAACTGCTCGAGTTCATCGACGTGGGAGGTCCATCGCTGCTGCGCGCCGCCGCTAAGAATTATGCCTCGGTGATGGTACTGACCGATAGCGATGATTATCATGCCTCCCTGAAATTGCTTGGTCGCCCCGGCGCCGATAGTGATCACTGGCGGCGTTATCTGGCTGCAAAGGCATTTTCACTCGTCAGCAGATACGACGCTCTTATCTCCCGCTATCTGGACACTTCAGCACAGCGATCCGGCAAGGCGTTTGAACTGCCCCGATCCATCGCTCTCGATCTGCCCCTGGATCGAGTCCTGCGCTATGGCGAAAATCCTCACCAAAAGGCAGGTTTTTACTGCGCCGAGCAGCCGGCATGGCAGTTGCTGCACGGCAAGGAATTGTCCTATAACAACCTGCTCGATCTCAATTCTGCTTTCAAATCCATCCGGCTCTTTGACCCGCCGGCAGCCGTCATCCTCAAGCATGGCAACGCCTGTGGGATTGGAACTGATCCATGCTTGTGCGAGGCATATAACAAAGCATTTCTGACGGATACGGTGTCTCCCTTTGGTGGGATCGTGATCGTGAATCGTGAGCTCGATCTGCAGACGGCGGTCTATATCAACAAGATTTTTACCGAGGTCATCATCGCTCCCTCTTATGCCGCAGGCGTACTGGAGATCCTGAGGAAAAAGAAAGACCGGCGGCTGATCCAATACAACCTGCAGATAATGAAATTCCCCTATCCGCCGGTGGAGATCAGGACGCTGCGCTTTGGCTATCTGGCGCAGGAATGGGATCTGATGGACGATGATTCCGATAAATACCGGATCGTGACCAACCGCCGACCCACCAAAGCGGAATTTGAAGCGCTGACCTTTGCCTGGAAAGCCGTTTCACTCGTGAAGTCCAATGCCATCGCACTGACCGGCATAGACCGGACCTTTGGCTTGGGGATGGGACAGCCCAGCCGGATCGATTCCACTAATATCGCCATCAGTAAAGCAATCCAGTTCAAACACGACTTGTGCGGTGCGGTCTGTGCCTCGGACGGATTCTTCCCGTTCCGTGATTCGGTTGATCAATTGTATCAGCACGGGGTCAAAGCGATCATCCAGCCCGGCGGCTCGGTCGGTGATGATGATGTGATCAAGGCGTGCAATGAGCTCGGAATTACTATGGTCTTTACCGACCGGAGGCACTTCAGGCATTGATTTTGATTGACAGAAAAGCCCGCTCCAAAAGCTTGACCAACTATCCTGCGGAGATGTGTCCGAGCTGGTTGAAGGAGCACGATTGGAAATCGTGTATACGTATAAAACGCGTATCCAGGGTTCGAATCCCTGCATCTCCGCCATGATTTTGAATGCTGTGAGCAGGGGACAGGAATTCCGCCATCCTAATACAACAGGATCTGGAGTTTTTGTCCCCTTTTCCAATTTTATCTATAGCCATTTGGGCTGTTATGGAGGTTTTTAATTTATGAACAGCAACAAGAAGTTTTTGATCGGATGCGGGTTCTTTCCCCTGCTGGCTATCCTGTTCTTTTATATCGGATACACCATGGTCAGTGGCGGGGTTTCGCTATCCACCGCCAAGTACCGTGAAGGAACCTGGCTGGCAATAAGTCCCAGCGGCACCATACTGGATTTTAGCGAACTCCAGCGTGATGGGTTTTTTAATAATCGCCAGACCAGTGTGGACGAGATCTGCCGAAGTGTTCGTCTCGCTGCCAGAGACGGCAGGATCGCGGGGATCATCATCCGCCCGCGCTTTGCCGAGATCAGTTATGCCGGGCTGAACGAAATAGCGGCTGCCCTGACTGAATTCAAACAAAGCGGCAAGCAAGTCATCGCCTATCTGGATATGGCGGGTCAGAAGGACTATCTGCTCTGCATGCAAGCCGACAAAGTCTATATGGAAGCCAGCGCTTCCGCCGGCCTTCTGCTTGAGGGAGTAAATGCCAATATCCTCTTCTATAAGGAGATGCTGGATAAGCTGGGTGTCCGCTTTGATGTCGTGCAGTCCGGAGATGTCAAAGGCGGCGGTGAACCATATACCCGCACTTCCTTGCAACCCACCACCCGTGATAATATCGATTCTGTCCTCAAAGCCCGCTACGATCTGATGATAAGCGACATTGCCAGAATACGAGGTCAGGAACTGGCTAAGATCAAAGCCGTGTTTGAAGAACGACCTGACCTCTTTATCACTCCAAGCCAGGCACTGGAGTATGGACTGGTGGATGAATTGATCAACCGCGATGCCATGCTCTCCAACTACGGCATAACCAAGGATCTTCTCGTAAGTGTTGATAATTATCAACGCATGACCGTGCCTAGCTTGAAAACGGAAAATGTAGCGATCCTGAACCTCAATGGCACGATCAATCCCGGTGGAAGCGTTTTTTCCGAGCATAGCATCTCCGCCTCAGAAATCCAGGCGATGATCGATGAGATCAATACCGACAGCAGTATCAAAGCTGTAGTCTTACGCATCAACAGCCCGGGTGGCAGTGCCCTGGAATCGGAGCATATCCATTATAAGCTAACGCAGTTGAGATCACAGGTTCCGGTCGTTGTTTCGATGGCAGGAGTGACAGCTTCTGGAGGTTATTACATCAGCACCCCGGCACACAAGATCATTGCCGATCCTTATACGATCACCGGTTCCATCGGCGTCCTGATGATTATACCCGAGGCGGAAGGATTGGGACGTAAGATCGGTCTGCGCAGCCAGAACGTCGGTTATGGCAAATACTCCGGAGTGATGGACTTCCTGGGAAAGCGTTCGCCGGAGGTTTTGCGCTCATTACAACGATCCGCCGATAGCGTCTATATCGAATTCAAGTCCCGGGTTGCCAGCGACAGGAATATCAGCATGACAGAGGTGGAGACCCTCGCCCAAGGGCAGGTATGGTCGGCTCAAGCCGCTTTGGACAAAGGATTGGTCGATGGTATCGGTGGTTTGAAAGATGCAGTAGCTATAGCTGCCGAACTTGCCAACATCTCAGATTATGGGATTATGATCCTGCCGGCTCAGAAACCCTTCTGGCATATCTTCCGCAATCAGCGCTTATTGCCACTGATATCTTCCTTCTTGACTGCCCAGAGCCCCGAAGCAGTTGACATAGCTGAAGCATATACCCGGCAGCGTTTTTCCACCAATGAATGGCTCTATGCCTTACCTTTCGAAATAGACCAATGAAAAAGAACAAGATCAACACCGAGATCATCGTCAATGTCCATCCGCTGGAAAAGCGGGTCGCAGTGATGGAGGACAACCGCCTTGTCGAGCTCTTTATCGAGAAGAGGTCTCAACAGAATATAGTCGGCAATATCTACAAAGGCTATGTCAAGGACGTCCTCCCCGGCATGGGTGCCGCCTTTATCGACATTGGACTGGAACGGACTGCATTTCTGCACTATTCCGATATTGTGCTGGACTTTCTGGATGTCTTTGAGCACGAAAAACCCAGTAAGCGTCTGAATCCGGCAGACAGCGCCAAGATCACCAATCTGCTGAAGCCCGGGCAGGAGATCGTCGTCCAGATCCATAAGGGTCCGATCGGTTCCAAAGGTGCCCGCCTGACCGGTCAACTCTCCATCCCCGGCAAATTCATCGTCTTCTTCCCCAATAAGAGCAAGATCGCCATCTCCCGCCGTATCTACAATCCCGCCGAAAAGAACCGTATCCGTAATATCCTCAATAAGATAAGGGATCCAAACGTGGGTCTGATCGTCCGCACTGAAGCCGAGGGCTGTGGCGAAGAGGAACTGGAAAACGAATATAAGGCGATGACCAAGACCTGGCGCTTGATCGAAAAACAGCTCAAGCATGCCAAACCGCCAGTCTGCATCTTTGAAGAGAATGCGCTGGAGAACTTTCTCATCCGTGACCTCTTTGGCGAGCATGTGGATAAACTGGTCATAGACGACAAGACATTTGCCCGCAGTATCATCTCCCAATTGGAAGACATCTCCCCCGAACTCATCGATAAAGTGGAGGTATATAAAGAAGATACGCCGATCTTTGACGCCTGGTCGATCGAAAAGAAGATCGAGACCATCTTCCATTCCCGGGTCTATCTTCCCAGTGGCGGTAATATCCGGATCGAGCACACTGAAGCGCTGGTCGCCATCGACATCAACACCGGAAGCTTTACCGGCAGTAACAGTTATGAACTCACGGTCAAGAAGACGAATCTGGAAGCAGCAGCAGAGATCGCCCGCCAGATCCGTCTGCGTGACCTTAGCGGCGTGATCGTGATCGATTTCATTGACATGGTATCGGATGAGAACAAGCAGGAAGTGATGGAAATGCTCAAGACCGGGTTGCACCGTGACCGTGCCAAGAGCAAGGTATATCAGTTCACCTTGCTGGGGTTGGTGGAAGTCACCCGTAAGCGGATGCGTACCACGCTCATCTCCAATTACTCCGATCCTTGTCCCTATTGCAACGGTAGCGGACGTGTCATTTCCCGCGATGCTGTGGTCATGCGGATCAATCGCTGGTTAGCAAGGGCGGAGTATTTCTTGCGTAACCGTGTCTTGCGTGTGGCGGTGCATCCCGAACTGATGAAATTCATCGGCGACCATCCCGGTTTTCTGGAGTATGATAAAGACCAGATCGATTTCGTCGAGGACGGCGGATTGCGGGTTGACCAGTTCAAGGTCTATGCCCTGCCCCAGATGGAAGACATCACCAATAAATATAACACTTGACACAAAAGGGCACCCGAAAACCCTGGCTATCCATGATAAACTATACAAGGAGAAATGATGTACGCCATCGTAGATATTAAAGGATTTCAGTTCAGGGCTGAAAAACACGCCATCCTGCGCGTTCCCTTGCTGAATACGGCGGAGCCCGGTCAGACCCTCGAATTTGATCAGGTGCTCATGATCCGCAACGATGCTGATATCGCTGTCGGTCAACCCGTAGTCGAAGGCGCCAAAGTCATTGCCGAGGTGATCGATCACGGCAAAGGCAAAAAACTGCAGATCTTCCACAAGAAACGCAGAAAGGGGTATGCCGTTAAAAAGGGCTACCGCGAACAATACACCCAGATCAAAGTGACCGATATCATCGGCGGAGGTAACTAATGGCACACAAAAAAGGTGTTGGCAGCAGCAGAAACGGACGCGACAGCAATCCCAAATACCGCGGTGTCAAGAAATACGGCAGTGAAAAGGTCATTGCCGGCAATATCATCGTCCGCCAGAAAGGAACCAAATTCCACCCCGGAAAGAACGTCGGCATCGGCAGGGACTTTACCATCTACAGCCTGATTGATGGTTATGTCAAATTTGAGACCAAAGCCGAAGGCAAGAAATTCGTCTCCGTCATCCCCGAAGAGTAGTTTCTTAGTTCCACAGAAATATAAATCAGGGACGTTTTTGGCGTCCCTTTTTGTTTGGCTGTATCATAGGCGTTTAATTGCACCGTTAGAGCAGGATCAGCGCTGTCTGATGATCCTCAATATCGAAAGGAGCAAAGAACTCCACGCCCAGGCACAAAATACCGGCAACGCTTCGAGCGCTGCCGGCATAGATGAGCAGGTCAGCTTCGCAAGGAAGCAACCCGGATCATTATTCAGTTAGAAGTTATAGGACAGTCCGATATTACCGGAGAGGGAACTGGCGTTGTAAATACCGCCCATATTGGAGGCGCCCTGGGCAACTTCGCGTTCGCTGAAGATCACATACTGGACGTTGGCGTCGATGCCGATGTTGCCGAATTTACGTCCCCAACCCAGATTGGAGCTGATTTTGTTGCCGATATCGGAGAGGGTGATCGTCTGGGTCGCTTCGGGAATAGGTGACTGGTCATAGTAGAATCCCAGGCGAAGGAAGTTTCCACACATGTCATATTCCGTTCCCAAACTGATCCTCGAGGTATTCTCCCAATTGAACAGAATCTCCGAACTCGAGAGCTGAGGAGCACCGGGAACCGGGCTGACGGTGAGAGGGGTTTCCAGATCAACCACAACCTTTTCCAGCACATCCCACATGGTGTATGCATAGTCGAGGTTCACTGTCCAGTGGGGTTTGACCCGGTAAGAAATTCCCAGCCCGATCTCACCGGGGAGATTGAGCGTGGTCTCGATGTCGGATGTTCCGCCCACTTTGGTCGTAGGTGGGATCCAGGTATATGCCTCGATCTCGCCGTCCATATCGATCTTGGCGGGTAGTTTTGCCGCAAATCCAAGCGAGAGGCAGGGTGTGGGTTTCCACATCAGACCGAGGTTACCGCCAAAGCCAAGTCCCGACCCGGACATATCGGAGGTAGTCGGCAGATACATCTCCGGAGCGGGAGGATTGGCAGGGCTGTAGGTAAAGCGAACCGATGCCAGGTCAATCATTCCGTAGAAAACGCTTATGCCGGCACCGGCGGAAAGACTGGGCATGATCTGATATGCCACGCTGGGATGAATGTCCAGGATCGCAATACTGCTCAGCATCTCATTCTCCGGAAAATCAGCGAAACCGGCAAGATAAGCAGGAGGAGTGTAAACATCCCAGGTGCTTCCCAGACCGTAAGGGACAAACATACCAAGACCATACTTGAGTTTGGGATGTTCAGCCATTGTCAAAAACGCACTGGGAAATGATCTTAAACTCTTCTCCGCTTCGTTCTCGCCGCTTTGAAATCCATGAACAGCCGTGAAGACTGGAGCGTTGTTATCCCATTTGGCTGCGGGCAGGATAAAGGTTCCGCCCATTGATAGCGATGTTTCATTCATAAACCCGAGTCCGGCAGGATTCCAGAACATAGCACTGGGATCATCCGACAAACCTCTAAAAGCGCCGCCCATGGCAGTAGCACGGGAACCGACACCTGAAAGGGCAAATCCACCCGCATGAAGATAGCCGCTCAACATAAGCAGAGCGAGCACAGGCAACAGATAATGCGATTTTCTCATCTGTCTTTCTCCTAATTCCTTTTATTTTTGGTATAATGTAAGGATGGGTTGAGCGATATTCAGTAGGTGCATCCCGTCAAGCAAAATGTTAAGAAAGACCATTTATCACTCGAAACCCTCTGTAATCCGAGCAATAAACAGTCCTGAACAGCGGTTCGGGATGTGTATATCTTTTTCCGTATGAGTTGGATGCCTAACCGGTCTTGTGCCGGCGTAGCAGGATCAGGACGAAAAAGGGACAGCCGATAAAGGCGGTCACCACGCCCACCGGCAGCTCCAAAACCGTTAAGTGCCTGGCAATCAGTGCGCTGAGCAGCAGAAATGTCCCGCCTGCCCACAGCGAATAGAGATAGATCTGCCGCTGTCCAGACGGAAAGATACGGCGCACGATATGCGGGATGATCAGTCCCACGAAGCCGATGATCCCGGCATAGGACACGATGATCCCGAGCAGCAGAGAGCTGACCACAAAGATCTCCCTGCGGACACGATGCACTCTGATCCCCACGCTGGCGGCATACATATCACCCTGGCTCATAATATCCAAAGTCAAAGACCGGCGGTAAAGATCAGCCAATAGCAGGACGCCGAGGACGCCGAGTCCCAGGAAAGTGTACCACTCGCCATAAGTAAAGATCCGTCCCAGATTACCCATCAGCACACCCAGGATAAGCAAGGTATCCTTGTGAAAGAGGTACATGATCAGCGATATTGCCGCCGAGAAGAACATGCCGGCGATGATCCCGCTGAGTAAAAGGCGGGTACGGTCAAAACGTCCCCGGTGCTGAGCGATTGTCCACACGACCAGCATCGTCAGCATTGCTCCGCTGAATCCACCCAGTGGCATCAGGATCGTCAAACCGAGGACGGCAAAGATCACGGAACCCAGTGCGGCACCGGAGGATATACCCAGGATATAGGGTTCCGCCAGAGGATTATTGAGCATCATCTGGTAGACCGATCCGATGCCGGCAAGCGACACTCCGGTCAATACAGTCAGCAGCAAGCCCGGCAAGCGCACCCGCAGGATGATATTGCTATCCGGATTGCCGGCGTACAGATAGATCGCCATCACCGAGAGCGTTATCAGCAGGAAAAGAACATGCAGCAGGACAGTTCTCATGGCTTTGCCCCAGTCTTCTGCCGCCAATCATCAAACAAGCGTTCCAACTGTCGCATCCCCGCCACGATCCTCGGTCCGGCGCGCTGGATGAGGTCGGGATCGATATCCGCTTCATAATAGATGCGTTGGTGCCGGATGGCAGGGACATTTTGCCAGCCCATCCGGGACAGGACGGCGGACAGCGGATCATGCGAATAGCAGATCATGAGATCGGGAGCAGCCTTGATCACGTCTTCCGCTTTGATCCGCGCATAATCCCGCTCCAGAGTCGCAAAGATATTATCCCCACCCGCCGTCTCGATCAATTGACCAACGAACGAGGCATCGGATACACTCATCAACGGATGGCGATAGATCTCCAGATAGACCTGGGGACGGCTTAAATCCTGGTTCCGTGATTTGATCTGGGCGATTTCGGCAGATAGTTCATCCGCCACGGCGTTTCCTTCCTTATCCTTGCCAATGATCCTGCCGATGTCGCGAATGCCGGTGATCAGGTCAGCAATGGACTGCGGGTAGAACACTTCCACGCGAAAGCCC
>Ga0194113_10007126_pt1 | contig 14024 bp, 10 predicted proteins | sample TA2MahC200mmetaG_FD_146193 | JGI IMG/M metagenome (GOLD analysis project Ga0194113, IMG submission 146193) | Freshwater microbial communities from Lake Tanganyika, Tanzania - TA2015017 Mahale Deep Cast 200m | ecosystem: Environmental > Aquatic > Freshwater > Lake | place: Tanzania: Lake...
AGGCGGCTCTCGACGCCTTCTTCGCGCAAGCCGAGGCCTTCACCGCGTGGGCCGGCGCGGCCAGCGCCGACCCCGCCTTCCTGCCCGCCGGGCCGGACGGCACGGCCGCGGCGCTTGCGGCCGTCCAGGCCGTGCGGGCGAAGGTGGACGACTACTTCGCGCGGTGCCGCCTCGCCGCCTTCGATCCGCGGGCCCAGGCCGCGCTGAACCGCGAGGAGAGCGAGTACCTCGCGCTCGCAGCGAAGGACCTCTCGATCTCCGCCTCCGAGGTCGCCGGCTTCCCGCTCGCCCGCGTCGAGGGCGGACGTCCGCTCCCGCTGGACGGCGGCGTGAATCCCGCGTGGGCCGGCGCCGTCTCGGCCCTGGCCGCCGACGCCGTCGCGCCGCTCCTGGGCGCCGGACGGACCTCGCTCGCCGAGGCGGAGTGGGCCTCGATCCAGGCCCGGCTCGCCCCGTTCGGCGCGTGGACCGCCGCCCGCCCCGCGACGGCCGTCGAGCCGCTCGGCGAGGCGCGGTTGCGCGAGTTGCTGGCCGGCCCGGCCCGCGCCCGCATCGCCGATCTCATCGCGCGCGACAACGCGATGGCCGCGGAGAACGCGCAGATCGAGGCGGTCGCGAAGCTGGTCCTCTTCCAGCGGGACCTGTACCGCGTGTTGACCAACACCGTCAGCTTCGCGAGCTTCTACGGCCGCAAGGGTGCGGTCTTCCAAACCGGCACGCTCTACCTCGACGCCCGCGAGTGCGGCCTCTGCATCGAGGTGGCCGACGCCGGAAAGCACGCGGCGCTGGCGGGCCAGTCCGGCGCCTTCCTGGCCTACTGCGACCTCTCCCGCCCGGGCGGCGTGAAGAAGCAGATGGTTGCCGTCGTCACCGACGGCGACTCGGAGACGCTGACCGCGGGCCGCAACGGCGTCTTCTACGACCGGCAGGGGCTCGACTGGGATGCGACGGTCGCGAAGGTCGTTTCGAACCCCATCAGCGTGCGCGAGGCGTTCTGGATGCCCTACCGCAAGCTGGTCCGTTTCATCGAGGAGCAGGTGACCAAGCGCGCGGCCGCCGCGGAGGCGTCGTCGACCGCGAAGATGTCGGACGCCGCGTCCGCCGTGGCCACCGCCGATGCGGCGAAGCCCGCCGCGCCGCCCCCGCCCAGGAAGCTGGACCTCGGCTCGATCGCGCTGATCGGCACCGCGATCGGGGGCATCAGCGCGCTGGTCGGCGGCTTCCTGCAGGCCCTCTTCGGGCTCGGGATCTGGCTGCCGCTCGGGCTGCTCGGCGTCGTGATGCTGATCTCCGGTCCGTCCATGGTGCTCGCGTGGCTCAAGCTGCGGCTGAGGAACCTCGGGCCGATCCTCGACGCCAACGGATGGGCGGTGAACGCGCGCGCCCGCCTGAATGTTCCGTTCGGCGCGACGATGACGCGGCTGGCCCGGCTCCCCGCGGGGGCCGATTGTTCGTCCGAGGATCCGTTCGCCGAAAAGAGCCGCCCGTGGAGGCTCTACCTGGCGCTGGCGGCGATCGGGATCCTCGGCTACTGCTGGTGGATCGGGCGGCTCAACCCGTACCTGCCGGGATCCCTGCAGCGGGTGCCCGCCGCGGCCGTCGCTCCGGCGCCGTGACCGTGCGCGGGGGGGGCGTTGGAGCCGGGATGTGAAGAGCGGGGAGGTCCCGCGGGTGCGGACCTCGGTGATCAGGGGACAGCAGCCCCGCGAGGGGCGGGAGGGGCAAAGCGGATGAAGATGAACATCGGTGCGGTGGTGTGCGCGGCGGCGGTGACGGCGGGCGCGGCGTGGGCGCAGGCCCCGGCGGCCCCGGCGGCCAAGAACGAGCGGTCGTTCAACGCGGGCCTGACGCTGACGGACGGCAACAGCGAGACCCTGGCGGCGAACGCGAGCCTCATCGCCGAAGGCGAGAAGCAGGGACTGGGTTCCTACCGGATCGGCCTCGAGGGCAACTACGGCGAGAGCACGGTCGACGAGATCACGAGCACGACGGTCGGCAACGCGAAGGGCTTCGGATCGGTTCGCCGGACGCTCAGCGACCGTTTCTACGCCAACATCGATGCGACGGCGCTCCACGACGACATCGCCGAGATCAAGTACCGGACCACGCTCGGCCCCGGCCTCGGCGTCTACCTCGTCAAGAACGACCGCGTCGGCCTGAGCTTCGATGTCGGCCCCTCGTACATCTGGGAGACGGTGGGCGCGATCAAGGACGACTACCTCGCGCTGCGCGCCGCCCAACGGCTGGACGTCCGCTTCAGCGCGAACGCCAAGCTGTGGGAATCGGTCGAGTACGTGCCCGACGTCGAGGATTTCGACAGCTACCTCGTGAACGCCGAGCTCGGGGTTGAAGCCTCGCTGACGGAGCGTATCGTCCTGAGGCTCGTGCTCCAGAACAAGTACGACAGCACGCCGTCGACCGGGCTCGAGAAGAACGACCTGTCGCTGGTGAGCGGGCTGGGCGTGAAGTTCTGACACCGCCGGACGGGTGCCGGCGGGGATCGCGGGACCGTAACGGGGATCGGAGGGAATCCGGATGAAGAGAACTGCATGGTGGATGGCGGCGGTGGCCGGCCTGCTTCTCGGGACGGCCGGCGCGGTGAATGCCGCGGACGAGGTCCAGGTGGGTGTCGGCGCCAACTACTGGGTGATGCTCGACGACATCGACGTCGATGAGGTGGACGAGGAGGGCTTCGGCTACCTCGTCACCCTTCAGTTGCGGAACAACATGGTGGGCCTCGGGTTCGACGTGGAGATGATGCCCGAGCGGTTCGGCGAGGACGCCTATGCCGGTCAGGCCTACATCATCCTGGGCGAGGGGCTGTACGTTGCGCCGGGCATCGGCATCAACAACGTCGACGGGGACTTCGCCGAGGAGCCGTTCTACAACCTCCGGGTCGGCCTGAACGTCGAGGTCGTCTCGGGCTTGTATCTCGACATCAACGCGAACTACCGGTTCAACGAGATCACGGAGATCGACGAGCAGGTCGGGGAGATCGACACCGACACGATCTTCCTGGGCGCCGCCCTGCGGCTCCAGTTCTGACCGGGGGCAGGGTCCCTGCGCGGGCGGCCGGGTTCCGGCCGCCCGCTTCGTTTCACGGCCAGGGGATCGGCTCGCAGAGGGCCCGGAGGTTCTCCGCGGGCGTCCCCGAGGGGATTTCGCAGCCGGCATTGGCCATGAACGGCGCGCCGGCCTCGTCGAGACAGCGGCGGATGCCCTCCCGGATCGATGCGGGCGTGCCGCGGAGCACGGCCGACGCCGGGTCGAGGTTGCCGGCGAGCGTCACGTGCGGGCCGACGGCCGCGCGCGCGACGGCGAGGTCGACCATGTGGTCCACGTCGAGGATGTCGACCCCCAGCGAAGCGATGCCGCCCAGCAGGTGCGTGATGTCGCCGCAGATATGCAGGCGCACGCGCGCGCCGGCGGCGCGGACCGCGTCGACGAGCTGCTTCTCGCGCGGCAGGATCAGGGTCTCGTAGGTCTCCGGCGAGACCTGGCTGGCGACGGCGTCGCCGATGCCGATCGTATCGGCGCCGGCGTCGATCTGCGCGCGGGCGAAGTCGATCCCCGTCCGCGCGCAGCGGTCCATCAGGTCGCCGCAGTAGGCGGGGTCGTCCATCAGGTCGATCAGGAAGTTCATCACGTCGCGCAGGTCCGCGGCCTCGGCGGCGGGGCCCTCGATCCAGCCGAGGATGGAGTGGCGGCCGCCGTCCTGCGCCCGGTAGGCGGCGCAGGCGTCGACGCGGTCGCGCATGCGGGTGGCGGCGAGCGGGTCGGGGCGGGGGAGGGCGTCGAGGGAGCGGTCGTCCGCCAGCGGATGCGTCGAATGCGGCACGCCGTCGCGCTGGTACTCGACGACGCCCCCGAAGCCCTGCGTCTCCCGGTAGGGGTCGGAGATGCAGCTGACCTGGTCGAAATCGAACGCCTCGGCGCAGGCGAGGTTGGACTTCACCAGCACGCGGTGGTCGGCGGCGAACTCGCCGTAGTTCGACCCGATGAACTCCGCGGCGTACTGCATCAGGATCGGGATCCGCGGCACCACGTCCGGCCGCCGTCCCTCCAGCACCGCCCTGTACCGTTCGCGACCGTTCATGCAGCACCTCCCGGGTCCGGATCCGCGCCGGAGTCTATCCGCTCCCCCGGGCCCGCACCAGCCCGCCCCGGACTCTCCCACCCGCGGCCGGTCCCGACGGGGGGCGTCGTCCGGGGCGGGGGCGGGATGCGTCCGCCCGGCCACTCCGGGCTGGTTTGCGGTGCGGGGGCTGGCTAGTATGACCGGCCGCCCGTGCTGACGCGGGCGAAGGGGATCCACGGCCATGCTCGACATGAAGTTCATCCGGGAGAACGAGGCGAAGGTCCGCGAGGCGCTGAAGAACCGCGGGTCGGACTACGACCTCGACGCGCTGCTCGCGCTCGACCAGCGGCGGCGCGCCGCGCTCACGGAGGTCGAGGCGCTGAAGAACGAGCGCAACTCCAAGTCGAAGGACATCGGCCGCCTCCGCAAGGAGGGCCGGGACACGGCCGCGATGCAGGCCGCGGTCCGCGCGATCGGCGAGCGCATCGAGGCGCTGGACCGCGAGGTGCGGGAGGTCGAGGCCGACCGCGACCACCGGCTCCTGCTGCTGCCGAACGTGCCGCATTCGACGACCCCCGTCGGCCCCGACGCCTCCGGCAACGTGGTCGCCCGCACGTGGGGGACGCGCCGCGCGTTCGCCTTCGCGCCGAAGCCGCACTGGGAGATCGGCGAGACGCTCGGCCTCTTCGACCTGCCGCGCGCGGCGCGGATGTCCGGCGCCGGCTTCCCGCTCTTCCGCGGCGCGGGCGCGAAGCTCCAGCGCGCGCTGATCCAGTTCATGCTCGACCTCCACGTGAAGGAGCACGGCTACACCGAGGTCGCGCCGCCGTTCCTCTGCAACACCGCGGCGATGACGGGCACGGGGCAGCTCCCGAGGCTGGCGGAGGACATGTACCACATCGCCTCCGACGACCTGTACCTGATCCCGACCGCCGAGGTTCCGGTGACGAACATCTACCGCGAGGAGATCCTGCCCGGGCCGCTGCCGGTGGGCCTCACCGCCTACTCGCCTTGCTTCCGGCGCGAGGCCGGCGCGGCGGGACGCGACACGCGCGGCCTGATCCGCGTCCACCAGTTCGACAAGGTCGAGATGGTCCGCTTCGTCGAGCCCGCCACGTCGTACGACCAGCTCGAACTCCTCGTCGGCCACGCGGAGGACGTCCTGCAACGCCTCGGCCTGCACTACCGCGTGCTCGCGCTCTGCTCGGGCGACCTCAGCTTCGCGGCGGCGAAGTGCTATGACCTGGAGCTGTGGGCGCCGGGCCAGGACGGCTGGCTCGAGGTCTCCTCGTGCAGCAACTTCGAGGACTTCCAGGCCCGGCGCGCGGGTATACGGCATCGCGGGGCGGACGGCCGTCCCGCGTTCGTCCACACCCTCAACGGCTCGGGCGTCGCGCTGCCGCGCCTCGTCGTCGCCCTGCTCGAGAACGGCCAGCAGGCGGACGGCTCCGTCGACCTGCCCGAGGCGCTGTGGCCCTACATGGACGGCCTGCGGAGGTTCGAGGCCCCGGCGTAGACCGGTCGCCGCCGCGTCGGGCTCCACGGTGACGAACTCCAAACTCCAGGGAAGGGGGAAGGAGCCACGGAGGAAGACCCGGAGGTTCCCCGTGGCCGGCGGCGTAGACCCCGGCCACGCGGCGCGTCGGCGCCCGGGTCTGCACGCCGTCCGCCGCGCGATCCGCGAGGGCGGTCTGCTGGACGGCTGCCGGTGCCTTCTGCTCGGCGTCTCGGGCGGGGCCGATTCCGTCGCGATGGCCCACCTGGTGCGCGCGATCGTTCCCGCCCGCGGGCCGCGGCTTGTGATCGCGCACCTGCACCACGGGATCCGGGGCGCCTCGGCGGATCGGGATGCGGCGTTCGTGCGGCGGCTGGCGGAGCGGCTCGGCGTCCGGTGCATCGTCGGCCATGCCGACGTCCCGGCGCTCGCGCGGGCGCGGCGGGAGTCGATCGAGATGGCGGCGCGCGCCGCGCGGCACGGCTTCTTCCGCCGGGTGGCGGAGGAGGCGGGTGCGGACCGCGTGGCGCTGGCGCATACGGCGGACGACCAGGCGGAGACGGTCCTGCTGCGGCTGTGCCGGGGCGCCGGGTCGACGGGGCTGTCGGCGATGCTGTCCGATGCGACGATCGGCGGCCTGCGGGTGGTCCGTCCGCTGCTCGGCGTGTCGCGCGCCGCGATCGAGGCCCACCTGCGGGGGCTGGGGGAGCGGTGGCGGACGGACCCGACGAACCGCAGCGACGCGCACCTGCGCAATCGCGTCCGCCGGCGGGTGATCCCGGTGCTCGAGCGCGAACTCAACCCTTCGGTGCGCGACGCGTTGTGCACGGCGGCGCGGCTGCTGGGGGACGACGACGCGGTCCTCGACGGCCTGGCGCGGCGCGCGCTCCGGCGCCCGGGGTCCGGCGCGGGCGGGCTCGACGCGGCGCGGCTGTGCGCGTTGCCCGTGGCGATCCAGCGCCGGGCGGTCCGCGAGTGGATCCTGTCGCGCGGGGCGCCGGCGGATGCGGCGGGCTTCGCGGCGGTCGGGCGCGTCCGCGATCTGGCGGCGGGCGCGGGCGCGTCGGCGACGCTGGGGCGCGGGTGGACGGCGATCCGCGAGGGCGGCGAGGTACGGCTGGAGCGGGCGCGCCGCGGTGGGGCGGAGCCGTGGATGCCGGTGGACCTCCGCGTGCCCGGGCGCACGGAGATCCGGGCGGCGGGCCTCGTCTTCGCCGTGACGCGCGGCCGGGGATTCCGGCGCGTGCGCGAGCCGGGGCCGGGGGCGGGGGCGACGACGGCGTGGCTTGACGCGGGTCGCGTGGCGGGCCGGCCGCTGACGGCGCGGCCGTGGCGGGCGGGGGACCGTTACCGTCCGCTCGGGGCGCCGGGCGAGGCGAAGATCCACGACATCCTCGTCAACCGGAAGGTCCCGCGCGGCCGTCGCGCCGGGCTTCCGGTGGTCGAGTGCGGCGGCGGGATCGTCTGGCTCCCCGGCCACCGGGTGGCGGAGGGCTGGGCGGTGAGGGGGAGGTCGGGTGCGAGCTGGCGGATGACGATGCGGGGGGCGGTCGCGCATTGAATCCGGCCGGCGGGGGCCTATACTTCACGAAAACCGGGACGTCCGACGGGTCCCAAGGGGAATCATGAAAACGCGCATCGCCATCGGAATCCTCCTGGCCGCGGGGGCCGTCCGCGGTCCCGCAGCCGACGTGTCCGCCACCATCGCGGGCGATCGCGTCAACCTGCGCGCGCGGCCGACGCTGCAGGCCGAGGTCGTCGGGCAGGTGAACGACGGGGACCGGATCGCCGTCCGCTCCTTCTCCAACGAATGGGTCGAGGTTGCGCCGCCGGCGGGCATCGAGTTCTGCGTGCACCGCGATTTCGTCAAGGACGGCCGCGTGCAGGTGTCGAAGCTGCAGGTGCGGGCGGGGCCCGGGATCAACTACAGCAAGGTCGGCATGATGGTGAAGGGCGACGCGGTGAAGGTGATCGGCGAGTTCGGCGAGTGGCTGAAGATCGCGCCGCCGCCGGGCTGCTCGCTGTGGGTCACGCGTTCGATGGTGAAGCTGCCGGAGCCGAAGCCCGTGGTGGCGGCGAAGCCGGCGGTCGTGGCGGCCGCCACGTCGGCGGTGGTGGTGGCGGCGGGGCCGAAGCCGGTGGCGGTGCCGCCGTCCGTTCCGCCCGCCGTGCCCGCGCCGGTCCGCCCGGCGGTGCCCGCGCCGGTGGCGCCGCCGCCGGCGGTCGCGTCCGTCGCGCCGGCGGCCGCGGTGGCGTACACGCCGGACGACCTCCGGCTGGCGCCGGTGGACAACCAGGGGGCGGTCGTGATGCGCGAGGGGCGGGTCCGCACGACGGTGCTGGTGCTGGGGCGTCCGTCGCGCTACCACCTCGTCGACGAGGCCGGCGGCGAGACGGTCTGCTACCTGCGCGGCAACGACGCGCAGTTGCGGACGTTCGTCGACCGCAGGCTCCGGATCCGGGGGCGCCAGTTCTGGGTGCAGGGCAACCGTCATCCCGTCGTGGTCGTCGACCAGATCGCGCCGATCGGGAACTAGGGTGTAAACGCTTGGAGGGGCCGTTGCGGCTGTGGTAGCGTGCGGCCGGCCTGCGGGTGAACCGAAAGGGCGATTTCATGGCGCGGTTCCGGATCGTGATGTTGGCGTTCGCGTGGATGGCGGGGTGGGTCGCGGCCCGCGGCGCCGTGTTCGACGTGGGGGGCGACGACAATCCCGACGCGGGGTTGCCCTACGACATCCGCGCGGAGAAGCTCGGGAGCGCGCGCGGGGGCAATCTCCTCACGGCCGAGGGCAACGTCTACATCCGGCAGGGGCGCCAGGTCATCACGGCCGGCTACGTCGAGGTGAACCGGGAGACGGACGAGCTCTACGCGCGCGACCGGGTCGTCTTCGTGCGGTGGGACGGGACCGTCTGGAAGGGCCCGGAGCTTCGGTACAACTTCAAGACCGGCGCCGGCGATTTCGGGAAGTTCCTCCTCTACCGCGATCCCTACTACCTGCACGGCGCCGGCTTCACGATGGTGTCGCGCGACCGGATCGAGATCCGCGACGTCGTGCTGACGACCTGCGAGGGCGACGATCGCGAGTTCCAAGTCGTCGCCGAGCGCGCGACCCTGACCGACCAGAAGTACCTGACGATGTACAACGTCGTCACCTACCTCGGCCCCGTGCCGGTCCTCTGGACGCCGTACTACCGCCGCAACCTCACCGGCGGCCGCGGAGGCGGGTGGGCGGTGATGCCGGGCTTCAGCTCGCGTCTCGGCGCCTTCGTCGTGTCGACCTACCACTACTGGTTCGACGACGCGGGGCTGCTGCAGGGCGAGACATCGATCAACGGGTACTCGAAGCGCGGCGTCGGCGTCGGACAGAACGTCCTGTGGGGCGGCCGCGAGGGGCAGGGCTTCCGCGGCAACCTCGACGGCTTCTTCATCAGCGACAGCCAGCTCTACCGCAGCGAGCAGGAGCAGGCCGAGCGCGAGGACACCCTGACCGAGTCCGAGCGGTACCGCCTCCGGTTGCGCCACACGGCGAGCGTCACGTCCCGCGACGCCCTCTTCGCCGACGGAACCTACCTGAGCGATCCCTACGTCCAGGAGGACTTCTTCCGCCGCGAGAACCGCCGCCGCGTGCAGCCGGAGAACCGGGCCTCGTGGACCCACCGGGGCGACGCCTACATCTTCTCCCTCCAGGCCAACGGACGGCTGAACGACTTCTACAGCAACGTCAACCGCCTCCCGGAGGCGACGCTGACGATCCCGTCGCTCCGGCTCGGGAACTCGCCGCTCTATTACGAGAGCCGGACCACGGCCTCCGCCCTGACGCGCGTCTATCCCGAGACGTCGGACGACGAGGAGTACGACGCGACGCGCGTCGACACGCTGCACACCGTCTACCTCCCCCGCCGGTTCTTCGGCTTCCTCGCGCTGACGCCGCGCGCGGGATGGCGCGGCACGCATTACTCGACGACCTACGCGCCGGCCGTCTCGGTCACGAACCAGGTGACGACCGTCGACTCGAACGGCGTGTCGACCGTGACCGACGAGATCACGACGACGCGCGATGAGCTCGGCGCCGACTTCCGCAACCTCTACGAGATCGGCTTCGAGACGTCCTACAAGGCGTACAAGGTCCTCCACGAGGGCGAGACCGTGTGGGGGCGCGGCCTGCGGCACGTCGTCGAGCCCTACGCGAACTACTCCTACATCCCCGAGCCCGACCTGCTGGCCGAGAGCCTGCCGCAGTTCGACTCGGTCGACGGGCTCGCGGGCCAGAACGCCGTCCAGTTCGGCTTCCGTCACAAGTTCCAGACGCGGCGGCCGACGTTGCTGTTCGTCGACCACTCCGTCAACCGCACGGACGACCCGGTCGCGCGGAACGCCGAGGGCATGGACCAGACCGAGCTCGGCGAGATCGCGACCGCCGACCAGTGGAGCGTCCACGACCTCGTCAACGCCGACATCGGCACGATCTTCCAGCTCGATCCCGAGGTCGACGAGGAGGAGTTCGGCCCCCTCTACGCGAACGCCCGGTTCTGGCCCTCGCGGTCCTTCCGGTTCGACTTCAAGTCGCGCTTCGACCTCTACGGGGAGGGGATGACGTTCTTCGACGGGCAGCTCTCCTACAGCCCGCGCGGCGGCGCCTTCCAGTTCAACGCCAACTACCTCTTCCAGAACGACCGCCGCGACCTGATCGCGAGCCAGATCCAGTTCAACCCGCGCGGCAAGTGGTCCTTCGGGGCCTACGCGCGCTACGACATGCTCGACAGCCGCCTGGAGGAGCACTCGTACTTCCTGCGCCGCAAGATGGACTGCATCGGCTGGGGCATCGGCATCGTGCACGAGCCCGGCTACGACGGGCGCGAGGACGAGGTGACCGCCTGGGCGCAGCTCTGGCTGCTGGCCATGCCGTACCTGACCGCGAACCTCGGCGGCTGAGCCGGAGCGCCCCGCCCGTGAACGCGTCGGACCAGGCCCTCGTCTTCGGGCGGCATCCCGACCCCGGGCTGGTCGCCGTCGAGCACGCCCCCGCCGCCGGCGGCGACCGCATGGTCCTCTTCCGCCGCTCCGGCGACCGCGTGACGTCGGAGGAGGTCCCGTTCCGCCCGTTCCTGTGGCTCGAATCCGCCGCGACGCTCGACGGCTTCGCCGGGCCGCACGAGACGGAGCCGCTCGCGGGAGACGGCGCCCTGCGCGCGCTGGCGCGGGTCCCGACGTGGAAGGCGCTCGACCAGGCCCTCGCGTGGCTCCGGAAGACCACCGGCCTCGGCGCCGGCGACGCCCGCGCCCCGTACTTCGTCCTCCAGGACCCGGTCCAGCAGTTCCTGATGGACTCCGGCCGCACCCTGTTCCAGGGGCTGACCTTCGGCGGCCTTCGCCGGATGCAGCTCGACATCGAGACGCAGACCGAGGAGGGCTACGAGTTCTCCAATCCCGACCGCGAGGGCGACCGCATCCTCGCCATCGGGCTCGCGGACAGCACGGGATGGAGCGGGACGATCGACGGATCGCGCCTCGACGAGCCCGCGATGCTGCGCCGCTTCGTCGAGGCCGTCCGCGAACGGGATCCCGACGTGATCGAGGGACACAACGTCTTCGCGTTCGACCTCGACTACCTCGTCCGCCGCGCGCGCCGGCACGGCGTGACGCTCGGCATCGGCCGCGACGGCTCGGCGCCGCGGATCCGCTCCGGGCGGTTCGTCTCCGCCGACCGCACGATCCAGTACCCGCGGGCCGACGTCTTCGGCCGCACGATCCTCGACACCTACTTCCTCGTGCAGATCTACGACGTGGGGCACCGCTCGCTGCCGGGGTTCGGCCTCAAGGAGGTCGCGCGCCACTTCGGCTTCTCGCCGCAGGGGCGCGAGACGATCGAGGGCGGCGAGATCGGCCGCGTGTTCCGGACCGATCCCGCGCGCGTGCTGCGCTACCTGGCCGACGACGTGCGGGAGACCGCCGCCCTCGCGGCGCGCCTGGCGCCGGTCCACGTCGCGCAGGCGCGGATCGTCCCGATGGGCCTGCAGAACGCCGCGCTTCGCGGCAGCGCGGCGAAGATCGACGCGCTGATGCTCCGCGAGTACCTCGCGGGGCGCGCCGCCGTGCCGCGCCCCGGCGCCGGCCGCGCCTTCGAGGGCGGGCTGACGGACCTCTTCGAGACGGGCGTCATCCGGACCGTGCACCACTGCGACGTCCGCTCGCTCTATCCCTCGCTCATGCTCGCCGAGGGGCTCGGCCCGGCCTCCGACCGGCTCGGCGTGTTCCTCCGCCTGCTCGGTCATCTCCGCGCGTTCCGGCTGGCGGCGAAGGACCGCATGCGCGCGGCGGCGGACGACGACGCGCGGGCGTCCGAGGATGCGTTGCAGGGCACGTTCAAGATCCTGATCAACTCCTTCTACGGCTACCTCGGCTTCGAGATGGCGCGGTTCAACGACTTCGACGCCGCCGAGCGCGTCACCGCGCGCGGACGCGAGGTCCTCTCGGGCATGGTGGAGGCCATCCGCGCCGCCGGCGGCCGGCCGGTCGAGATCGACACCGACGGCGTCTACTTCGTGCCGCCGGCGGGGGACGCCTCGGGCCTCGAGGCGTTCCGCGCCGCGGTGCGCGCGACCCTGCCCGCGGGCATCGAGCTCGAGTTCGACGACGAGTACGAGGCGATGTTCAGCTACCGCCGCAAGAACTACGCGCTGCTCGCCCGCGACGGGGAGATCCTGATCACCGGCGCCGCGCTGCGCTCGCGCGGCCTCGAGCCGTTCCTGCGCGACTACATCCGCGCGTACCTCGACCTGCGGCTGCGCGGACGCGACGCGGAGATCGAGGAACTGACCGCCCGCACCCGGCGCGCGATCGTCAACCGCGAATGGGACGTTCGCCGGCTGGCGAGGACCGAGCGCCTGCAGGACGCGCCCGAGACCTACGCCGCGAAGCAGAAGGCGGGCGGACGGGGCCGCAACGCCGCCTACGAGCTTGCGCTGGCCTCCGGAAAGACCTATCGGGCGGGGGATGCGATATCGTACTATGTCACCGGCGAGCGCAAGAGCGTCGCGGTGCACGCGGCGGCCCGCCCCGTGTCGGCCTGGAACCCGGACCGGCGCGACGAGAACGTGCCGTACTACGTGGCGAAGCTCGAGGACCTGGCGGACCGGCTGGCGGCCGGCGGCGGAGACGGGGATGGGGACGGGGATGGGGCGATGTCCGCGGCGCGGCCGGCCCGGCGAAGGAAGGCGGAACCGACATGAGAAACACGAAGGAACCGACGCACGCGCGCCGGTGCGGGCGGCGCGGCGGTTTCACCCTGATCGAGATCCTGGTCGTGATGGCGATCATCATGGGCCTCGTGACGGTGGTCACCGTCAACGTCCTCCAGAAGCAGCAGAAGGCGCGGGTCGACACCGCGAAGATCCAGGTCCGCGAACTGCAGAACGCCGTCGGACACTACCAGGTGGAGCAGGGGCGCATCCCGACGATGGAGCAGGGGCTCGACTCGCTGGTGCGCAAGCCGGCGTCCTCGCCCGTGCCGGAGACCTATCCCGACGGCGGCTACCTGGCCAGCCGGCGGCTGCCGCGCGACCCGTGGGGCCGCGAGTTCATCTACCTCGTGCCCGGACGCGAGGGGCTGCCGTTCGAGATCGTCTGCTACGGATCCGACGGCGAGCCGGGGGGCGACGGCGATGCGGCGGATATCTCCACCGCGGACCTGTAGGCGCGCCGGCCGGGCGGCCGGGTTCACGCTCGTCGAGATCCTCGTCGCGCTGGTCGTCGCCGTGATGTTGTGCGGCGCCATCGCGGCGGGCCTGGCGCTCGTGATCCGCGAGGAACGGGAATCGGCCGACGCGCAGGAGATGTCGCTGGCCATCCGGACCGTGTCGGCCGCGCGCACCCTCGACCCCGCCGCCGCGTCGGCGCCCCCGCTGGGTGGACTGTCCGCCGAGCGCGCCCGCATCGAGGTGGGGACGGGCGACGACAAGGACGCCTGGGACCAGTGGTCCGTCTACCGCCCCGACCGGCCCTCGCGGCGCCTGCGGCTCCTGTTCCCCACGAACGGCGTCCCGGAGCCGTAGGGGCGCATCTCCGGTCCGGTGCAGCGCTGACGAAGACGCTCGCACGGGCTTTCCGTTCGGCCGGGCGAGCCGCCCGGCCCTACCCGTCGTTCCCGAGACGTCCGTGGTAGGGCCGGGCCGCCGGCCCGGCCGTTCGATGGATCCCGGTAGCCATGCAGGTTCCAAGAGGCGCCCGCAGGATCGGGTCAGTGAATCGGGGACGCGCCCGCCCCGGAGCCGTAGGGACACCGGGACTTGGCGGGGGTGCCCCGTTCCGCTATCGTTCCCGCGAGGCAGCGACGCAGAGGGCCACCGATGAACACATGCCCCGTCCGGGATCCCGCCCGCTTCATGGGCCGCCGCGACTTCCTCGCGATGGCTGCGACCTCGTCCGCCGCCGCGCTGGCCGGCTGCGTGACG